>Ga0079995_1063481_pt2 | contig 10262 bp, 9 predicted proteins | sample FaiFalFF_MnMetaG_2_FD_69198 | JGI IMG/M metagenome (GOLD analysis project Ga0079995, IMG submission 69198) | Freshwater microbial communities from Yellowstone National Park, Wyoming, USA - Fairy Falls C (FF_Mn_C) (SPADES assembly) (version 4) | ecosystem: Environmental > Aquatic > Freshwater >... | reverse complement strand
ATAATGTAAATTTTATGGCAGGACATTCAAAGTGGCATAATATAAAACATAAGAAAGCAGCACAAGATCAGAAGAGAGGAAAAATTTTCACAAAGGTAATGCGTGAAATAGAAGTTGCGGTAAGACAAGGTGGACCTAATCCGGAAAATAATCCTCGCCTTAGGTTAGCTATTGAAATGGCAAAATCAGTCAACATGCCAAAAGATAATGTGGAGCGAGCTATAAAGAAAGCAACGGGTGAGCTTGGTGGGCAGGCAGTTGAAGATGTCTTCTTTGAAGGATATGGTCCGGGCGGAGTGGCTATGTATATTTCTGCCATAACAGATAACAAAAATAGAACAGCCTCACAAATAAGAGCAATATTCTCAAAGTTTGGGGGAAGCCTTGCGGAAGCTGGGTCAGTTTCTTGGATATTTGAAAGAAAGGGAGTTTTTGCCTTCCCAGTTTCAGACCAAGTGCAAAAAGAGAAAATTGCTGATTTCGCAATAGAAAACGGAGCAGAAGACATAAATGATTTAGGAGATACCATTGAAGTCTATTGCGATCCAAAAGACTTTGAAGAGCTCAAAAGCAAGTTTGAGCAATCGGGGTTCAGCTGGGAGAGAGCAGAAGTTACTTTCATACCTAAAAATACGGTAAAAGTTTCAGGTAAGGAAGCGGAGACTCTGATGAAACTTATGAATGCTCTTGATGACCATGATGATGTTCAGAGGGTTTGGGCGAACTTTGAAATAGAAGACCAAGAAATGGAAAAATTGCTTGCAGCATTGTAAAAGAAAGGGGAGGTGCCGGAGCGGCCAAACGGGCCCGGCTGTAAACCGGGTGGCCCCAGGCCTACGGGGGTTCAAATCCCTCCCTCCCCACCACTAAAATGATAACTGCACTTATTGTTTTGTCATACTCATTTTTTGTTAACCTAAACGGTGGAATCCTTTTCCCTTTTGGGGATTTAGCAGGTGGTAAGAAGAATTCAGCTTCTTTTTCTCTTTCTATTGGAGTCGCAGAGTTTGACCAGTTTTCCGCCGGAGCTAATTTCTCATTTTCCCCATCTATAAGCTTGTTTTTCCCAACATCTTATGTTTCTGCAAGGTTTGATAGAACCGACTTTTTTGCTAATATAGGTGCAGGTATTGGTCCAGGAATTCTTTCCAGAGATAAAAAAATTTTTGCTCTCTTGGGTCTTTCGGCTTTTGCTGATTTTGGTATATGGATAGAAACAAGAAGATTTTCTGCTCATCTTTCACCAGTAGTCTCCGCTCTCATGGGCAAGTATGGGGGATATTATGTATCTTTGCTCGTTGGATTTTCTATTTTTTCCTTCTGAGATCTTTCCACTTCTTCTTTCTGAAATCTATCTTCTAAAATCTATGAGTTCGTTATTTTCTGAATTCTATTCTGCTTACTTTTTTGGTAAAATATAAAAAGTGGGAGTTTTTCCCCATTTAAATTTTAGTTTTGTTTCAATCAAATGTTGTCTTGTTTGCTGTATCATTATCTTATTTTTATCGTTACCCCCAGCGTTTCTTTTATTCAATAAAACCTATGCTGAGCATTCCCCTTATTCAGTATATGTTATTTATCAAAAGAAGAAATATAAGTTAGATTTAGAGGATTACATAAGAGGAGTGGTTGCAGGTGAGATACCTCTGAGTTGGCCAGACGATGTGCTCCAAGCCCAAGCCGTTGTAGCAAGATCTTGGACAATATATCATTTATTGAAAGGAAAGAAAGAATTTTATGCGTCTCAATCTGATCAGGTTTGGCTTCCTGAAAAAAAGTGGCTGGATTTTTCTGACAAGGTAAACAAAGCCGTCAGTCAAACAAGAGGATGGGTCCTCACTTTTCCATCGGGGGAAGTTGCACCTGGATTTTTTCATTCAGCATGTGGTGGTAAAACTGAGAATGCATATGAAATGTGGAATTCTGAAGTTGATCCTAAAATATCAAGGTATATCATTTCAGTGAACTGTAATAAGTGTTATGATTCTCCTAAATTTTTTTGGAGAAGAAAGTTGAAAATCAAAGATGTAGAGAAGTTACTCAGAAAAGAAGATGACCCTATATCTGAAAGGATTTCTTATATTTTTTCAAAATCTCCAGAGTACACGAGTTCTGGTAGAATAAGAAAGATTTTTTTCTATAATGGTTTTTTTATCGGTTATAATCAGATAAGGGAGCTATTGGGATTACCGAGTAATTTTTTCTCTTTTGAAATTGACGGAGATTTTATTATGTTTTTTGGTAGAGGGTTCGGGCATGGGGTTGGAATGTGCCAGTGGGGAGCAAAAAAGCTTTCGGAAGAAGGAAATTCTTGGAAGGAGATATTGCTATTTTATTTCCCGCTTTTGAAACTTAAAAAAATCTACTAAAAACAAAAGACTAAAAAATTTGTAAAATTTCTATATTTTATCTTGATATGTCTTCTTTGAGAAAATATTTACCGGGCGAAGATGAGAAGAAGGAAATAAAACAGGAAGTTATTTCTCATGTTATTTCGGATGTCTTTTCATATATAAAGGAAGATGATTCTTATCTGAGGAAGATCCTCAACGAGACGATTTATGCTGAAATAGAGAGGTGGAAATCTGAAAGGGATTTCCCTCTTGCTCAGCCATACTTGCAATTTTTTAAATCTTTGAGAAGAAAGCTCCCAAGACTTTATGATAACGAAAGGAAATATGTGCTAAAAAAAATAATATCGCTTTATATGGATGAAATTCAAGGGCATTTTTCTCCTCTTGTATATCACCTTGCTACAAGAGTTGTACCCCGCGCTCTATCTTTCCTCTTGACAAGCTTTTCTCCTTCAAGTATATTTGTAAGGTCGTTTAGGTTTCCTTCTATTGATTCTCATCTTATTGTTCAGGGGGATTTCGAGAAAATAAGAAAACTCGCTCAAAAGGGAACAATTATTATTACTCCAACGCATGTGAGTCATATGGATTCTCCCATTATAGGTTATGTGGTTTATATGATGGGATTGCCTCCTTTCCTTTATGGTGCGGGTTTGAACCTGTTTTCAAATCCAATTTTAGGATTCTTTATGAGAAATCTCGGAGCTTATAAGGTTGATAGAAAGAGGAAACACGAACTTTATCTTGATGTTCTAAAAGAATATGTTTGTACAACTTTGGAAAGAGAATATGATCATATCTTTTTTCCAGAGGGAACGAGATCAAGAACAGGAGCTGTTGCACGGAAGCTCAAAATGGGACTTTTAGGTTGTGGAATAAAATCATTCGTAAGAAATGTAAAGAATAACAAACCAAGACCAAAGATATTTATAGTCCCTGCTACATTTACTTATCACATTACACTTGAAGCTGAAAGTCTTATAAGACAATATCTTGAAGATGTTACGCGAGAAGATTGGGTTTCTTATCAAGATGAAGCTTTTATGATACAAAGGGTCGTTGAATTCATAAAAAGGATAGTTGAGATGGATATGAAAGTTTTTGTTAGGTTTTCCGATGTCTTTGACCCATTTGGAAATTATGTTGATGAAGAAGGTAACTCTCTTGATCCATATGGGAGACCTATTGATCCTGTAAAATATATTCTTAAAGATAGTGTTGTTTCAGAAGATCCTCAAAGAGATGCTGAATACACGAAAGAGCTTGCTTCAAAAATACTTGAAACATATAGAAAAGATACATTTGTTCTCTCTACTAACCTTTCTGCTTTTGTCATCTTTGAACTCGGGATGAGAATTACGGGAGAAGATAATGAACTCAAAGCTATAACGCTTATGGAAGGAGTTGAGTTGGATGTTATGGAAGTATTAAAATTTATTGATATTGCGAAACAAAAGTTTATTCAGCTCGAAAGCGCTGGAAAAATTTGTGTTATAGACAGAGTTAAAGGTAAAACTGCAAGAGGAATATTGGATACAGCATCAAAAACTTTTTCAAGATATCACAAAAATCCTCCATTTATTGTATCAAAAGACAAAGTGAAAATAAAAAATTCCTCCCTGCTTTACTATTACAGAAATAGATTGCAAGGTTATATCTCTTTTTAATAATAGAATTCTTTCTGTCTGATTGAAAATTTTTTGTATTACGATTTTTTTGATTTTTGTTTTTTCTTTTTGGTCCTTTTATTTTTTGTTTTGTTTGTTTTTCCCGTTTTAATCTCTTGGTTTTGTTTTGATTTTTAAACTTTGAATTTTCAAGAAAGGAAAGTTATGGCGGAGCTTGAAAATGAAAAATTCGAAGAAAAAAGGGTAGAGGAGGTTCTGTACAATTTAAGCAAGGTTGTAAAGAAACTCGGAATTACTGCATACATAGTCGGAGGTCTCCCACGAGATATTATTTCAAGAGGGAAATTATCACACGATATAGATGTTGTTGTTTTTGATGATAATATTCACATTTTTGAGGGAGTTCTCCTGAAAGAGCTTGGGAATCCACCTTTTATGAAAGCTAAAAACCAGAAGCTTACAAGAATTTTTATAGATAATATAACGATAGATATAACTCCACCAAAAGGAAAAACTCTGGAAGAAGATCTTAAAGAAAGAGATTTTACAATAAATACTCTTGTTATACCTCTTAAAAGCTTAATTAATTTCAGGTCAGAAATCCTTGATCCTCTTGGCGTTGGAAAGCAGGATATAATTTCTCGTAATCTGCGAACCCCATCAAATCCAAAGAAAACTATTCTTTCTGATCCTGCAAGAATAATAAGGATAGCGAGATTTATTTCAGATGATTTTGTAGCATCTGAGGAACTTGTAAGAGCTGCAAAAGAAAAGATAGGTTCAATAAATCAGGTTCCAAAAGAGCGACAAGGAGAGGAATTAAGAAAACTCTTTTTGTCTTTAAAACCATCTTTGGGTTTGATTTTTCTCAGGGATATAGGATTTTTTCATTATTCTTTTCCAAAAATTGTTCCTGCTCTTTACAAAGATCAAAAATCACCTTATCACTTTGAAGGTGTTTTTGAACACTGTGTTAGGGTTGTTGATCTTACTCCTCCTGATATAGTTTTGAGATGTGCAGCTTTTTTTCATGATATTGGGAAAGCTTTTTCGGAAAGAGTTTTAACTGATGGCAGAGTAGTTTATTGGGGACACGAAAAGTTTTCCGCTGAAATTTCAAATGATTTTCTCTCTACCTTCAAATTCCCTGAAAATGAAAGAAGAAAAATCGTTTCTGTTGTTCAAAATCATATGATATATTATTCTTCTGATTGGTCGGATTCTGCTGTAAGGCGTCTTATAAAAAGAATTGGTGATGATATGGATCTTGTATTAAAATTTGTGGAATACGATATAAAAGCTCTCAAGGATCCAAATCCTAAACTAAAATCTTTGGAGGAGTTGAGAACAAGAATATTTAATGAAGTAAGGAAACTCGGCAAAGCTCAAATAAAGTGTCCTCTTGATGGTTATGAGATACAAAAAATATTTGGACTACCGAAGGGGAAAATTATAGGTGAAATAAAGAAGGCAGTGGAAGAAGCGATAATAGAAGGAAAAATAAAACCTGAAAAATCTTCTGCGATAGAATTCATAAAAAAGTATATCCAAGAAAAGAACATTATTGTTGAGCAAAAAGTTGAAGTTGAAAAATGAGTAATAAAATTTTGGAAGATAAGTATCAAAGTTTATGATAGTTCTTGGTATAGAAACAACTTGTGATGAAACATCCGTTGGTATAATAAATTTTCTTCAAAAAAAAAGGAAAAATAGTGATTTGCCAGAAATTCAGGAACTTGCCTTGATCGTTTTGAGCCAAGATTTCCATTCAGTTTATGGGGGGGTCGTTCCGGAACTTGCATCAAGAGCTCATCTTGAAAATATAGCGCAGGTTCTAAAAAATGCAATTGAAAGAGCAAAAATAGAAATTTCAGATGTTGATATTGTTTCTGTTGCAAATGAGCCAGGTCTTCCAGGTTCTCTTATAGTTGGTGTAAGTTTCGCAAAGGGTTTAGCTCAATCTCTGAATAAGAAAATTGTTCCAGTAAATCATGTTGAAGCACATATAATTTCTCCTCTGATAGAAAACGACCTGAAATTCCCTTTTGCATCTTTAATAGTTTCAGGGGGACATACCTCATTGTACCTTGTTGAAGGTATAGGTAATTATAAGCTTTTGCTTAAAACCCGTGACGATTCGGTGGGTGAGGTCTTTGATAAAGTCGCTAAATTCTTCAGATTTGGATATCCCGGGGGACCGATAATAGACTCAATATCAAAAGATGCTGAAAGTTTTTTTTTATTCCCTGAAATTCAGGTTGAGGATTTTAGCTTTTCTGGTATAAAGACTTTTTCTGTAAGAGCTCCTCTGAATTGGTTTGGACCTTTTCTTTTACCGGAATTCTTTTCTTCATTCCAAAAAAAAGTCATAGATGACATTATAAGTAAGACTATAAGGATAATTAAGGATGTGGGAGTAGATTTGGTGGCTGTATCGGGAGGTGTTGCGCGAAATTCATACTTCCGTCAAAGAGTAAAGGATTTTTCGGAAATAAAATTTGTTTTCCCATCCCCAAAATACTGTATAGATAACGGCTCTATGATTGCATTTTTGGGGGGACTAAAAATTTTATTAGGCAAGATTGATAATTTTGATTTTGACTTTGATATTCGCCCAACAGGAGTCCTCAAATCAAAAGGTGGAATAGATTTGTGATAAATCACTTGAATTAAAGTTAATACTGGAATTATAAATCAGAAATTATGAATCAGAAAATTTGAGAAATCAAAAGTGTATTTCGTATATTTTTGTTTGCTTTACATAAATTTAAATAGATGTTCCGAGAAAGAGACAGAGTTCTTATACCAAATGAAGGTTTTGAAATAGATACAGATGTTGTTGTTGTAGGTTCAGGTCCGGGAGGTGCAGTAGTTGCGGAAAAACTCTCTTCGTATGGCATAAAAGTCGTTGTTTTAGAGGAAGGTGATTATGTTAAAGCTGAGGATTTACCGAAATCAAGAAATGAAAGACCTTTGCGAGCTTTTCAGAAAGTTTATAGAAACGGAGGTTTAACTGTTGCTTTCTCAACACTACCTGGGAGACCTCCTGTTCCAATTCCATTAGGTATAGGAGTTGGTGGATCAAGTCTGATAAATTCTGGAACTGCTTTGAGAGCAAAACCAGAAACTTTTGAAAAATTCAAAGACTTCGGCGTAAATATAAGTTATGACGATATAGAACCATTTTACGAAGAAGTAGAGAGATTTTTAAATGTTTCTCCTGTATCAGATGAGATTTTAGGTGTTCATGGTCGCATTTTTTTAGATGCAGCAAAAAGGCTCGGTTTTTCATCAGGTCCCCTTACAAGAAATATGAGAGGATGTAAGGGATGTGGTCAGTGTCAATATATATGTCCAGAAAATGCAAAACTTGCCATGCATATATCTTATATACCGAAGGCTATACAGAAAGGCGCAAAAGTAATAGTGAAGTCAAAAGTTTCAAAGATAATAATTCATAATGGTAGAGCAGTCGGAGTTGAAGGAGAAGTAAAAATTCCCAAAGAAGAAGGTGGATTTTTGAAGTTTAAATTCAGAGTTTTCGCAAGAGTAGTTGTTATTTCTGCTGGAGCAATTCACACACCTCACATACTCAAAAAAAGCGGAATAAATTCTCCTGCTTGTGGGAAGTATCTTACAATTCATCCGGGAATAAGAGTTTCTGCTTTGTTTGATTTCAAAATAAATCAGTGGCTCGGAGTTCCACAAGGCTATTTTGTAGATGAGTTTAAAAAGTATGGAATAATGATAGAAGGAGTAGCCGTTCCTCCTCTCGTTGGAGCTATGACTTTACCATTTTTCGGCAAAAAATTCAAAGAATTGATAGAAAAATATGCTTATGTTATGAGCACAGGTGTTATGGTCTCTGATTCTACTTTTGGCAAAGTTTTATCTTTACCTTTTTATGATGAGCCCATAATGATTTATAATCTATCTAAAAAGGATGCTGAGAACTTCAAGTTAGCAATATACTATGCTGCCAAGATTTTTGCAGAAGCCGGAGCCAAAAAAATATTTCCTCATATCTTTGGATTAGATGAAATAACCCCAGATGAAATAGAAAAAATCAAAGATATGAAAGTAAAGCCATCTTATCTTGAACCTGTGGCTTTTCATCCTCTCGGAACTTGTAGGATGGGAAAATCCGAGTTTTTTTCTGTTGTAGATGAAAATTGCAAACACCATTCAGTTGAAAATTTATTTATCTCTGATGGTTCTATTTTCCCTTTTCCGCTTGGGGTCAATCCACAACTTACTATTATGGCTTTTTCTTCAAGAACAGCAAAATTCATAGCAGAACAATATTTCTCTTGATATTTCTTTTGGGCTATGATTAAAGAGAAGATTTACCTGACTTTTTTGCTTTTCAAAAAAGATATTCTGTTTCTTTTTAGAGAGAAAATTTCTTTTTTTGTACCAATTGTTTTCGGATTTGTATGCTCTGTTTTTCTATCGTTTGCTATACCGGGGAACCAAAATGCTGTTCCTATTATGTGGGTAGTTTTGATTTTCTCATCATTTTTTCCTGCAATTGAAATTATGAGGATTGAAACAGAAGAGGGAGCCATTGATGGTTTGATTAACTCGCCAGTAGATAATGGAGTGATTTTTGTTTCAAAGTTTCTGACCATGTATTTTTTGTTTTTGATTTTATCTTTGATTTTACTTTTTCTTTTTGTTTTTTTTGCTAATCTGAATTTTTCTGCGAGATTAATTTTTGGTTTATTCATTTCAGGTATAGGGATATCTTCTCTTTCTGTTCTATTTTCATCTTTTATTGTTGGTGAAAACATAAAAACTCCGATTTATATTCTTCTTTTACCTTTGTTTATACCACCTGTTGTTTCGTCAAGTTTAAGCTCATCTGATTGGATAAAAATTTCTTTTGGGTTTAGTGTAATAAATTTCCTGTTTTCATTTGCTTTGTTTGAGGTAAAAAAATAGTTTCTATTATTTTATTGCTCTTCTTACTTAAAAAGAGCGTTTTAGAGTTTCTACGAATTTTTCTTTATCAAAATCATACACTACTTTTAAAAAACCGTTCGGAGTTATTATTGAGCTTATTTTCCCTCTGAAAGATCTTGTATCAACATGCGAATATGAAATAAAAGTTTTTATGCTGTTTTCATAAAAAAAAGAGAATACTGCGAGAGGATCGTGAAGTTCTATCGTTTTTATACCTTCTGTTATGCTTTTTAAAAATTCCGATATTTTGGGAGTTTGAGACAATTTTACTAAATCCTCTGTTTTCATCAGGGTTTTTGATGTAGCATCAAGTGGAACTACTAATACGCATTTTTTTTCTTTCGCAAAATCAAATAAAAAATTCACAGCTACCGGATCACAATATGAATTGAACTCCGAATGCGGTGTTATGTTTCCATCGTGAAAGAAAGCTCCACCCATCCATACAATCTTTTTTATTTTCTCTCTCAAATTTTTATCTTGAATTATTTCAGCAACAGAAGAAAGGGGACCTGTTGCTATTATTCTGATTTCCTCATAATTTTGAAGTTCTTGTTTCAGTTCATTTAAATTCAAATCTTCTTTCCATCTTTCAGGTTTATATTTTAAAGATGCACCTCGCAAACCATCTTCTCCATGAACTTTTTTTGCGTAAATTACTTCACCTGTGATTGAATTTTCTCTGCCTTTTACAACTTTTGCCTCAATTCCAAGAAAATCTCGGAGGAAAAGTGAGTTTCGCAAAGTATGTTTCAGTTCAACATTTCCCCATGTCGCTACTATGTATGTGTCTTGCAAGTTTTTTTCTTCTTCTTTTTCTTTTTCTTTTTCTCTTTCTTTTGCCTCATTTTTTTCTTTCAGAAGTCTTGAAAATAAAATGAGAGCTATTGCGTCATCTATTCCAGGGTCGCAATCAAAAATTAAAGCCTTTTTTGTTTCAGTTTTGCTTTCCTTATTAATTTCTTCCTTACTTTCCTTCTTTTTTTTTGCTGTGCTCATTTTATTTCTACTTCACATTCTACTGCTTTTTCTTTGCTTTCTTTTATTAGGAAAACTTTGAAATCTTTTTCATCATTTTCCTCAATTGCGAAATCTATTTTTTCTTCAAGCTCAACAGGAGCTAAAAACTTTGCTCTTATTTTTTTTATCTTGTCTGGTGTAATATTTTTTTTCTCCATAAGGTGTTTTATGCATAAGGCAAAGCTTAACATACCGTGAACTATTGGACGAGAAAAACCCGCTTTTTTTGCTGCATCAAAATTATAATGAATCTCGTTAAAATCGCCGGAAGCTCCAGCGTACATTACAAGCTGTT
>Ga0079995_1057693_pt1 | contig 10271 bp, 13 predicted proteins | sample FaiFalFF_MnMetaG_2_FD_69198 | JGI IMG/M metagenome (GOLD analysis project Ga0079995, IMG submission 69198) | Freshwater microbial communities from Yellowstone National Park, Wyoming, USA - Fairy Falls C (FF_Mn_C) (SPADES assembly) (version 4) | ecosystem: Environmental > Aquatic > Freshwater >... | reverse complement strand
TGATCGTCACGGCGGGCGAATCATCGAGGAGAGCGGGCGAGGTGGCCCTCTGGCTGGCCGAGTCGCTGGGTTTGGAGCTGAGGATCACGGCCGTAACTTCGCCTCACGTCCTCGTTGGACCTCTCGACCAGCTGGTGAGGCCTTCGACCGCCGAGCGGGGGCTCGCAGCGCCTGTGCCGTTGCCATCCGGTGCCGAGGCGAAGGAGGTGCTCAGGGTCCATGAGCTCGTCGAGCAGGTGCTTCTGAAGGCGAGGGAGGCCGGCGTAAGGGCCTTCTACAAACCGATCAAGAGGGCTGGCGACGTTCTGTCAGGCGTCCTCGCAGAGGCCGAGGAAGGGTGCGCGATGATAGTGATGGGGAGGGGTGACGAAGTGGGAGGGGCCTTCGGAAGGTTGGCGCTGGAGGTCGCCAAAAGGTCGAGGGTCCCGGTGCTCCTGGTCCCCTGAAAAGCCCGGGAAGCGTTTTGATTTAAGCCGCCACAGCAAGCTCGGGATGCCGGAGACGAGGGTCCTCAGGGTCAACCCGACGGAGCCAGAGAGGGAAGTGATAGCTGAGGCTGCGGCCGTCATAAAGTCCGGCGGCCTAGTAGCGTTCCCCACCGAGACCGTTTACGGGCTGGGAGCTGACGCGCTGAACGAAGCGGCTGTCAGGAGGATCTTCGAGGTAAAGGGCAGACCTCCCGACAACCCGATCATCGTCCACGTGGCCGACAGGGACAGCGTCTACCTCCTGGCCTCTGAGGTCCCTCGGGCGGCCGAGAAGCTCATCTCGAGGTTCTGGCCAGGGCCGCTGACGCTGGTCCTGAAGAGGACGGAGCTGGTGCCTGCGGTGACCTGCGGAGGACTGGAGACTGTTGCGGTTAGGATGCCGGCCCATCAGGTGGCCCTAGAGCTGATCAGGGAGGCGGGGGTTCCGATAGCGGCGCCGAGCGCCAACGTCTCCGGCTCTCCGAGCCCCACGAGCGCTGAGCACGTCCTGCGGGACCTTGGAGGGAAGATCGAGATTGTGCTGGACGGAGGGCCGGCGGAGATAGGCGTCGAGTCGACGGTGATCGACATGACCGTTGACCCTCCGGAGCTGCTGAGGCCTGGAGGGTTGCCTCTGGAGGAGATCGAGGGCGTGATAGGGCATGTGAGGGTTCCGGAACCGGCCAGGGGCCTGGCCGCCTTCACGGGGAGGCCGAGGTCTCCCGGGATGAAGTACAGGCACTACGCTCCCAGGTGCAGGCTGATTCTGGTCGAGGGCGATCCGGCATCGGTCAGGAGGAAGGTGGCCGAGCTGGTCAACGTTCTGAGGGCTCAGGGGAAAAGGGTCGGTGTGCTGGCTCTAGACGGAGCGGATTACCTTGGTGCAGAGGTCGTCGACTTGGGCCCGAGGTCGGACCTGAGGAGGGTCGCCAAGTCCCTCTTCACCGCGATCAGGGATCTGGACGAGCGGGGGGTTGACGCCATCGTAGCAGAGGGCGTCGAGGAGCGGGGACTCGGCCTCGCGATAATGAACAGGCTCAGGAAGGCGAGCGGCGGGGAGGTGATAAGGGCGTGAGCCTCAGCCCTTCTTCGGCTTCTCGAGGAAACCCTCCCTGATCAGCAGGTACTTCGGCTCGATCCTCATCAGCTGATCCCTCGAGTCGTAGACCCTCGCGATGACCCTCGTCCAGTTCCTGCCCGCAGGCGTCAGGACCTTCACCAGCACCAGGTTGTCCTCCTTAGCGTCGAGGACGGTCGAGAGGAGTTTCCTGAGCTCCGCCCTGCTCGGAGTGCCGCTCTGGTTGGCCACCTCCAGCAGGTACTCGACCCGCTTCAGGAGCTCGTTCCTCCTCCGCTCGATGACCCTGACCTCCGGAAGGGACAAGGCCATCACCTCACGATGACCGCGTTGATCTGGACTATCGCGTCGCTTATCGTGTTCCCCCTGACCGAGACTCTTTTCCTGAGCCCCTTCACGGTCCTCCTGTTCCTCCGCTTCTTGGCCTTCGACGGCGGCTTCCTCCTGGCCTTGAAGCCGATCCCCTTTGTCAGCAGGAGCTGTGCCAACCTGGTGCCGCTCACGTCGGGTCTCATCGGGAACCCTGCGAGGTCGCTTCCTCCTGTGATCTTGACCTTGAAGTCGCCGAGTCCGAGGGGCCCTCCTTCGATCACGTCGCCTACCTTCTTCCCCCTGAAGACGGCGAACTGCTGTGGCGTCAGCTGGATAGTCTTTGCGGTCCCGGTGCTGGGGTCCGAGAGCACGAGCCTCGGAACGTTGGGCTTCTGGGACATCCCTCCCTCCTGCCCGGAGGTCCTGATTTAAAGATGAGCGGATCTTCTCGCCGAGGCCGCTCAGCCTGGCCTATGAGACATCGTGTTGGAGACGGCCCTGTTCAGGATGGCCGTTGTGCTCATCTTCTCGGTCCCCGGGAGGGGCTTTGCCCTGACGATCCTGACCTTGATGCCCTTGGAAGCTACGAACTCCCTGAAGGCCCTCTCGATCTCGACTTGGTCGTATCCGAAGAGGACTACGTCGGGTCTGAAGCGCCTGAGGACCTTCTCGAAGCTCAGAGGCCTGTAACCTATCACGACCTTGTCGACGTACCTGATGCTGGACATCACCTGGAGCCTCTCCCTCTCACCCATCACCGGTTCCCTTCCCTTCCTCTGCCTGATCGTCTCGTCGGTCGCTAGGACGACTATCACCTTCCCCCTCTTGCCCGCGAGCCTCCTGGCCTGCTTCAGCAGGTAGACGTGTCCAGGATGGATCACCTCGAAGGCCCCTGTAGTGAGGACGACCCTCGGCTTCCTCGCGGCCACTCGAACCTCACCAGCCCGATCAGCCTGAGACCATCCAAAAGACCTTCCGCATAGCTCGAGGCGACAAGAGCGTCCTCTGCCCTCCCAGACCTCAGGAACTCCTCCGCGTCTTCGACGTAGGACTCTGCAAGCTCCACCACCTTCCTCGCCCTCTCTTCGTCAGAGGTCACCTCAAGCCTCCTGAGGACCTCCCTCAACTTCGAGACGTAGTCCTTAGCCCTCGCCGCCGTCGGGCCGAGGACCTCTCGGTGGGCTGGTGGAGGGCAACCGATCGCCCCCTCAAGGAACTCCCTCTCCGCGAAGTGCAACTTCCCCGGGACTATCAGGACGTGAGGAGGAGGTGGGAGGTCAGAGCTGAGGACGTCGCCGGCCCTCCCGCAGAAGACCGCCTCGTCTTCGAGGCCTATCCTCGCCATCGCCAGCACGGGCGAAGTCTCGAGGAGGTTCGAGCCCTTTGAGGACTCAACGTCAAGCAGCGACCTCAAGGCCTCCTGTGCCCTCAGCCCTCCGTCTGCTGTGTCTAAGAGGATCAGCGTGTGAAGGCCGAGCTCGACGTTCGAAGCTATGGTCCTGTAGATCGCCTCGTACTCCTCCTGTCCCGCCTTCTTGGGGACGGTCACCGTCCTGCCGAAGCGGTAGGCCGAGAGTCCTGACCTCGAGATCGCCGCCGAGAGCACCGAGACGCCGTGGACGACCTTCCACCTCACGCCGCGCTTGACGGCCTCAACGATCAGCGAAGAGTGCGTTGTCGCTATCAACGGATCGCCCGGAACCGCCACCGAGACCTCCTCCTTCCCTGCGAGCTCGACGAGTCTCCTCGAACCCTCCTCGAGGTCCTTCCGCTGAGCCAGAACCAGCCTCTCTCCGAGGAGTCCTCTCAGCTCCGATATTGCACGTTCTTCGAGGAACCCCGTATAGGTGTCGAGGTAGACGACGTCGGACCTCTCGAGCTCCCTCAGCGCCGCCTTCGTGAAGTAATCGGGTGAGCCGAGTCCCAGACCTACGAGCTTCAGCAAACCTCTCCGCATTAGGAAGCGCGAGGGCATCGATATCTGTGTGCCGCAGGGTAAACGTGCTGTTCTCTATGTAGAGGTGGGTGTCGATGAAGCCTGGTACCGCGACGTCCCGAACCTCGATCACTCTTTCAGCCTTCCGCTCCTCCTTGCTGAGGTAGATGACCCTGTTCCGGTAGATCCTGATGTCGAGGAACTCGACATCGACTGACTGAGCGTCAGGTCCCTCAGTCCCTGTGCCGCCTCTATGACCTCCCTTATGCTCAAGGCAGATATCATACCTATTCACAACCCACTGCCGTTGACCTCGACCCGCTCGACCCTCAGGTTGACGGTCCTTCCCCGGTAGACCGTCTTCGACTCGATGACCCGAACTCTCACGGGCCGTCCTGTTCGAGGCAGGATAAGAGTTCGTTGGAGAGAGGTTTTGGAGATTTTAGAAATGTGGAGCCCATAGACGCGGTGAAATGATAAGTATCAGGGGGTGAAAAGGGGTGGGTATTAGGTTTTCGGTTGCGATTATCTGCGGCCGGGTGTTTGGGGCCTTAGAAGGTGCTGTCTCTTACCCTGCGTTCCCTGCGAAAGCAGGGACCCCGTCCTATGGCGGGTCTCAAACCGAGTAACCCTCCCTTTCGAGAGGGACCGGCTACCCCTAAGGCTTCCCCCACCCGGCCGTCGCCTATCATCTTCTGCTCTGCCACCAGTTCCAGATTCTTTTTGCAAGTTTAAAGACCTTCTTCGGAATCTTCTCCTTATCAGCCTCATCATAAGGATTCAGATGGCAGACTTTGAGCATAAGCTGATGCAAAGCATGGCGCAATTGTTTATCGTAGATGTATACCTTCCGCCCTTGTGCCCGGCTCTTCAGAAGTGTTGGCAACGGGAATACAATACCCGCCTTCTTCGGAAACCATTTGAACCGTTGAAATCCTTGCATCTCAAGGACGATCTCACAGCAGTAGGCCTTTGCTATAGGATTCTTCTCAATGCCCAGTCTTTGAAAGAGATCATCGATTTCTGGATAATGCTTTGTGACTTCTTGGACGAACTTCGTGGCAGCGTTTTCTCTTTTAACGCCTTCCTCCTCTAATTGCGATATCACGTCTTTATCTCGTTGTAGCCTTCGGATACGTCTCTATCCTTCGCTCAAGTCTCCGATAGCTTTTCTCGGAGTCGCACCACACCGCCATGTAGTTCCAGCACTCAATGTATCGCCAGTCAACCTGCTTCCAAAACTTCGGTTTGACGAAAGCTAATAGTACTGCATCGTTGTAGTCGTTCTTCGATATCGACAGATCGTGTTTGTTCTTCAAACTCTTCCTAAAAGCCGAGAGCGTCGTCGTTCGCTTCAGAAGATAGACCTCGATGCCTGCCTTGCTTATTTCCGATAGGACTTCTGCATTGTTCGGAAAATGTGCATCGATTAGAATCCTTTGAACTCCATGTTCCTTGAGGAAGTCAAGTAGCTGTCCGTTCACTACCTCACCGATCGTCTCCGTTTTCGGGACATAGACTACAGACGGCCTTTCCCTATGGAGGTCAATAGTGGCGCAGTCGAAGAAAGGCCCGAGTCCCAGTTGTTGGAGCTAGTGATATATCTCCAATGTCCTCTCTTTTGCATTGCCCTTTCTCGTCATTTCCTCTTTTTCCTCTTTCACCTTCTCTTTTTCATGGTCTTCTTTTCCCTTGCGCTTTCTTCTCCCTTGACTCTTCCTTGATCTTCTTCGTCCTTTCCCCCCTCCCCTTTACCCGGACAGACTGGATTTGGGACATTCTCTTCCTAAACATCCTCCCTCGGCCTCCACCGGACCCCGCGAGGGTTTCCTCGCAGGACTGGGCCAAGAGGGTCACAGGGAGGTATTCCCAGCACGCCCACACCTGCCCAAGGCCAACCCCCAGACGGAGCCGACCGGTCCCGCCAGGGGATTGTAACTCCAGAAGGCTCCAAGCCGTAAGAATTCAGAGGAGTGCCCGGAGTGCGGTAGCAAGATGTTAGCCCGTCAGGGAGGGATGCATCACGTGCCTCGATTGCGGTTGGTCGTCATGCGCAGTAGCGTGAGGGGAGGAGCCGTGAGAGCGTCGAGCGTTCAGGTGGTTGTCGGTAAGAAAGAGATCCCGTTAATGATAAGGGATACTGAGCCGTTTTGCATTCACGTAATCTGAAGAGTGCATCGAGTTTTTCGATAACTACTACCTCGCCTTTGACTTCAGAGAGGGCCTCTTTGTGGAGATCACGCTGAAGCCAGTATATCCTCCCGATGAGATTACTGACGGATCGGAGCTTTATCAGGGCTCGGTTACGCTCGACCAGCTCGACGAAGAAACCATGAGGCGTTTAAAAAGTAGCAAAAGCTTAGAGCGGATACGTGCTAAGGTCAAAGAGATAGTGCAACAGTTGACTGAGAATCTGGATATGCTGTTCTTTGACCTGAAGGCAGGTGATTGAGGAATGACCCGAGTTAGGAATGCCTTACGCATGCTTTTCAGGGTTAATCGTGGCAGAGCAAGCGCACCGGATTCAACAAGAACACCGTTTATCAGGATAGTTAAGGAACAGCCATGCCCCTATTGCGGTACCAAATTCCCTAACAGACCTAAAGTCCACGACGAGAAAGGTTGGTGGTGGAGATGCTACACGGAGGATTGCCCAGTTGGATATTATCAGCCTGAGAACATGTTAGTTGAGTTGCGCGCTACAGGGGAAACTATCAGCTATGAAGAGCTTTTGCAACGTTTTAAGATGAACCAAAACCCTAACAGGAACTACACAGCAGAGGGGACAATTGAGGCAAGGATGGTAGTCGTGCTGAGGGCAAGCGCTTTGGAAGTCCTTAAGGCAGAGTTGGCACGGCTCGAGGACAGATTGAAGGAGATGATACTGGAGATGAGGAGGACCAGAGAAGAGATCAGGAAGGAGATAAGGAAGAGGAAGCTGGAGTTCACGATTGCGATTATTGCCCTGATAACCCTTTCAAATACTTTTAAGGTGGATAAGGTTTTGACCGTTAGGGCTATTCTCCACATCTTCGTAGAACCGGGAAAGCTTGAGGACGTGGGAGAGGTACTGGCGAAGATGCCTGAGGTCATCGACGTCTATGAGGTCACCGGAGAGTACGACATAATCGCCACAGCCAAGACGAACGACCTGCACCAGCTCAGGTCCCTGATCTCGGAGAGGCTGATGAAGATGCATGGAGTGAAGGCAGTAACGACGTCCGTCGTTCTCCACACCTATAAGATCAACGGAAAGGAGGTCTTCGAGTAATGGATGTCCTTGATGAGGAAGTGAGGGAGTTTCAGCTCAGGTTAGAAGTAATACTTAAGGAGTTTAGGGAGTCAGGTAGGATAGAGGTCTATGGGAACCTGAGAATCGTAGTCGCTGATATCGACAGGATAGCCTGTCTTAAGGAGAATACAATCTACGTGAACGTCAAGGCACGAACCTATCCGGATTTCGTTTTAAGATATAACCGAGCCCTATGCCATCATGAGAAAACCATCCTCAGCAGAATCCCTATCACTGCGATCAACGTCGGGAGGTTGAACGCTATGAAGGGCTTCACGAAGAGGCCCATCTGACCTTCGAGCCTCGCCATCCTCTCCTCTATCGAGTTGACCCCGTTCTCAAGTGCGGAGATCCTCCTTTCCAGCCTCTCCTCGAGCTTCTCCAGATCGCTCTTGGTAGCTACATCAGCAAGAACGGCGTTGATGATGGCAAGCCTGACATCGCTGTCGGTTACCATGAGCTCTGCCAGTCTCCTCCTGATCTTCGGGTCCTTCTCCAGTTCCTCTATCAGTTTCTCAGCTATCGACACCGGGAAATTCCAATCCGTGAGCGTAAATAACGTTATCGTTGCTGATGGGATGAACATGGATCCGCGTCACTTCCTTCTTGGTCTTACCCAATGGCCGGCAAATAGGCGACCGTGCAGGTGGGGCTCCCAGGATTTTCACGTGGGCGACCTGGAGAGGATCACCGGCTTCCGGCCTTGTCTTCCATCAGGTAGCATGCGACCCTTCGTCCGTTTCCGAGGTCGTAAAGCGGAGGCTCCTGGACGTCGCACTTACCTTTCATGAAGTACGGGCACCTGGGATGGAACCTGCAACCGGTTGGCGGGTTGAGGAGGCTTGGCGGCTGCCCGGGAACCACCTCCCTCATCTTGAACCTGTTCATCGGATCTGGGTCAGGTATTGCCTCGATCAGCGCCTGCGTGTAGGGATGCAGGGGCTCCGAGAGCACCGCCTTCGTCGGCCCCTCCTCGACGATCTTCCCGGCGTACATGATGGCGATCCTGTCGGAGAAGTACTTGGCCGTGGCGAGGTCGTGGGTGATGTAGAGGAAAGATACGCCGTGACGCTTCTGGATCTCCTTGAAGAGGAGCAGGATCTCGACACGGATCGAGGCGTCAAGCATCGAGACGGGCTCGTCCGCCACCACGAAGGCCGGCCTCGTGATTATGGCCCTCGCTATGGCGACGCGCTGCCTCTGCCCTCCGCTGAGCATGTGGGGGTACTTCGACGCGAAGAACTCGGGAGGAGTGAGCTTCACCTCCTCTAGCGCCCTCATCACCATCTCCCTCCTCTCCTCCTTCGTCCCGATCTGGTTGACGACAAGGGGCTCCTCGACGATCCTGTAGACGGTGAAGGTGGGGTTCAGGCTCGCATAGGGGTCCTGGAAGACGATCCCCATCCTCCTTCTGACGCGTCTCAGCTCCTTCTCAGGCATCGATGCTATGTCCGTCCCGTCGAAGAGGATCCTGCCTGAGGTAGGTCTCACCAGCCCGAGCAGGGACCTGCCGAAGGTCGTCTTCCCCGACCCGCTCTCTCCGACCAGCGCCACCGTCTCGTTGCGGTTGATAGTGAGGCTGACGCCGTCGACGGCCCTGACGTGGCCTATCGTCCTGAAGAGCTTCCTCACCGGGAAGTGGACCCTGAGGTCCTCGGTCTTGATCAGGAGCCCCTCAGACATTCCTCCCCTCCTCCAGCAGCCAGCAGGAAGCCCAGTGATCGCCGTCAGCCTTGAACATCGGAGGCTCCTGCACCTCGCACTTCCCCTTCATGAAGTACGGGCACCTGGGATGGAACCTGCAACCGGTTGGCGGATCGATGAGATCTGGTGGCGAGCCAGGTATGAAGGTGGGAGGCCTGTCGTACCTAAGGAACGGGACGCTCTCGATCAGCAGCTTCGTGTAGGGATGCCTCGGCCTCGGGTAAACCTCGTCAGCCGGTCCGAGCTCCACGATCCTCCCTCCGTACATCACAGCTACCTTGTCTGCAAGCTCGCTCGCAAGCGCCAGGTCGTGGGTGATGAAGATGTAGGTGAGTCCCAGCTCGCGCTTCAGCCTCTTCAGAAGGTTCATGATGTTCGCCTGAGTCATCACGTCGAGCGCCGAGGTCGGCTCGTCGAGTATCACCAGCTTTGGATTCGTGATCAGAGCCATGGCGATCAGGGCCCTCTGCTTCATGCCTCCGCTGAGCTCGTGCGGATACCTCTGCGCCACGGACCTGTCGAGCCCCACCAGCTCGAGCACCTCCTCAGCCCTCCGCAGGGCCTCCTCCTTAGGAACCCTGAGGTTCACGACAAGCGACTCGGCCACCTGGAAGCCGACCCTGAGGACCGGGTTGAGGGAGTTCATCGCGCCCTGGAAGACCATCGAGATCCCTCCTACCCTGACCTTGGTCCTGAATTCCTCCTCGCTCATCCGCATCAGCTCCATCCCGTCGAAGACGATGGATCCGGTATAGCGGGCCACGTTCCTCGGAAGGATCCTGACGATCCCCAGCGCCGTCGAGGACTTCCCCGATCCGCTCTCGCCCACGATGGCCAGCGTCTCGCCCTTTCTGACCGAGAAGGAGACTCCGTCTACGGCCCTGACGATGCCCCTCCGCGTCGAGAAGTGCAAGAAGAGGTCCCTGACGACCAGCAGCTCCCCTCCGTCTGAACCGTTGGTCACCCCCGATCACCCCCTGGACCTGTAAAGGCCGAAGATGCCGTGGATTCCAACCGCGAAGCCGGCGAGGGAGACGGCGTAGGCCAAGAAGCTCAGGAGCAGGTCCTTCTCTATCACGCCCACCACCATCAGGAAGGCGAGGACGACCGATGCGACCATCATCGAACCTCCCACCACGACCTCCTTCACCTCGCTGCTCACCCCCATCAACCCGTCACGCCTCCCTGAGCCTCGGGTTGAAGATCTTGTCGAGGGCGAAACCCACCAGGGCGAAGCTGAGCGAAGTTATCAGGAGAAGGAAAGCGGGCTCGAGGGTCCAGTAGTAAAGGCCCTTGAAGAGGGCCCCTCCGTAGAAGGAGTCCTCTATCACCTTCCCCCACGTCGGAGTTCTCGGATCTCCTATACCGAGTATGGCTAGAGCCGCCTCGAGGAAGACGAAGTCGGCCACCGAGAAGACGATGGAGGGTATCATGGTGGGGATAACCCTCGGGACGAGGTGGAGGAGGACGATCCTGGCCGAT
>Ga0079995_1040210_pt1 | contig 10272 bp, 8 predicted proteins | sample FaiFalFF_MnMetaG_2_FD_69198 | JGI IMG/M metagenome (GOLD analysis project Ga0079995, IMG submission 69198) | Freshwater microbial communities from Yellowstone National Park, Wyoming, USA - Fairy Falls C (FF_Mn_C) (SPADES assembly) (version 4) | ecosystem: Environmental > Aquatic > Freshwater >... | reverse complement strand
GAAAAAACCAATAATTCTTCATGCTTCAATTAGCGGGGCTATTGAAAGGGTTATATACGCCATTTTGGAAAAACAAGCAATGCTTATGAAAAATAATAAAAAAGCAAACATGCCATTGTTTATATCTCCAATACAAGTTAGGGTTATTCCTTTAAGTGATAAATATGTTGATTATGCTTTGGAAATAGCTGATGTTATAAAAGAGAGCAAAATAAGAGTTGATGTTGATGATAGAAACATTACTTTATCAGCTAAAATAAGAAATGCTGAAAAAGAATGGATTCCTTATATAGTAGTTATAGGAGAAAAGGAGAGAGAAAATAAGATCTTAAGCGTTACTATAAGAGAAAAAAACGAAAAAAAAGAAATGAAATTGGAAGAATTATTAGATGAGTTAAACAAAAAGATCAAAATAAAAGAAAGCCTTAATATGCCTATGTTATTAACAAAAAGAGTTGCTTTTATTAGGGGGTAAAATGTTATTTTTGAAGGAAAAGCCAGTTTCAGTTATGCTGACATTAAAGCAAAACAAAATCATATATGTTTCTGAATTAGCAAGAAAAGCCAACGTTACTTTTGTATATCTTAAAAAATTTTTGCCATTACTTCAACAATTTGGTATTGTAGGCATAAAAAAAGAAGGCAAAAAGACATATGTTTATTTAACTGAAAAAGGATTAGAAATAGCTAATCTGCTTCATGAATTAAGTAACAAAACTTTATAGAAACATTAAAAAACTTATATGAAGATAAACATATATGCGTAACATGTTAATCGGTTTTTTTATTTTGATTTTCATTTCCTTTATTGCAGCTCTCATAATCATTTTTTTAAGTAGTAAAAAGCCATTTGTTAAACTTGAAGAGCAAGTATTGGAAAATGCCATAATAGAAGATGCTAAGAAAAGATTTCAAGGAGCTGATATAGTGGATATTGTAAAAATAACAAAAAGAGATGAAAACGAAGTTGTTTTAGTAAGATTAACTTATAACTATTCCTCTATATGTCCTAAGAGACATCATGTTTATTATTCTTATCCTAGCGGTAGGTTTCTTCCTGAGTATCCTGTAGAAGTTATAACAAACTGTGATTTTTGCAAAAATAGTAGCTGTTTTATTGCTTATGAAGAAGAAGCAATAATCGCAAGTGTAAACATAAAAGGCAGTGAAAAAATTGGAGATTTTGTTATTTAACAAAAAGCCTATCCAGTTGTTAAAAAATTAGATAAAAATTATTGGCAAGTTTCTTGGATTTCTAATGATAAAAAGGCTGTTGTTGTTATTAGCCAAAATGGTGAATTAATAAGTAGTAAAATTGATTAGAGGTGGTTTTATGATAGAATTGAAGGAAATACCAATTGTTGAAGAAGATGAACCATTAAGTAAAGCAATTGCCTATTTAATGGAGCCATGCCCAATAGTTGGTGTTGTAAAAGATAAAAAGCTTATTGGGATTATAGATGATAGACATTTATCTATAGGGAGAAGTGATGTTTCATCAATAAAAGCAGGAAGTGTTGCAGTGAAAAGTCCTAAAATTCAGAAAATAGGCAATATACTAGAAGTTGTGAAAAAGTTTTCTCAAGAACATTTTAAAGCTTTGCCAGTTGTTGGCAAGGATTTAAGACCAGTTGGTTATTATTCAAGAGTTGAGATATTAAAGACATTGGTAGAAAATGGATTAATAGAGAAAGTTCCAATAAAAGATATCATGACGAAAGAAATATATACTATAGAAAGTAGTTCTACTTTAGGAGAAGCTAAAAGAAAAATGAAAGATTTAAAGGTAAAAAGGCTTGTGGTTACAGAAAAGGATAAGGCTATAGGAGTTATATCTACTTTTGATTTTGTTGGTTTAAGGTTTAAGAGTTTAGAAAGACAAAGTAAGCAATTAATAAAAAGTGTCGAGAAAATAGAAAAAAGACAAATAAAAGAGTTTTTAAGAGAGCCATTATTATTACTTCCTATAAATACCGATTTGCTTGAAGCAGCAGTGAAAATGATAGAAAAGAATGTTTCATACGCAATAATAGTTGAAGATTTAGGAAAAAACAAACCTTTAGGAATAATAACTGCAAGAGACATATTTAAATGGGTTTTGAATAAATATGAGAAAAAAGAATTGGAAATAGTTATATCAGGTTTAAGTGATGAGGATATGTTTTTTTACAATGACATTAAAGACAGTTTGCGAAAAGTAGCTGAGAAGATTAAGTCAGAAAAAATTGTAAAAATATTTGTTAATGTAAAAAAGGAAAAATCCGTTTATGACGTTAATACAAAAGTAGTTACAGCCAATAATGTTTTCCATTTTTCTTCTCAACATCAAGAAATAATGATAGCTGTGAAAGAACTTGTTGATAATATAAAGAAAAATATAATAAAAGAAAAAGAGAAAAGAATAAGAAAGCAGAAGGAAGAAACTTTGGAATAAAAAGCAAATGAAAAAAGGACAAGTATCTTTTGAGCTGTTTTTTGTTTTTTCATTTATTTTGTTTTTTATTATTCCAGCTATCTTTTTCTTTTTTTTTAAAGCAAGAGATATTACATGGCAAAGCAACTACAACGCAGCTATTTCTTATTTAGAAGCTATATATTCAAATAGTTTTTTAGTTTATTATAGTGGCAACGGAAGCTATATAGTAATGGATTTTAACGTTCCAGAAGGGATAAAAGATTTGAGCATTTTTTATGGCAGTAAAAATATGATTGTTATGGAAATGCAAGATGGAAGCAAAATTTTTAAGCAAATTCCATTTAACATTACTATAAAAGATAAAAACAAGCTTTTAACACCAGGCATTAAAAACATTAACATTAGTTATAATGGAAACGAAATTATCATAAGCGCTAAGTAAATTTTAAATTAGTAAATGGTGAACTTTTGATACAGTAAAAAGAGCAAACTTCAAAGTTCAAGTAAACTTTAGAAAGGTTAAAGCCTTTTTGGCCAATTTTTATAATTGTTTAAAACAGAGGAATTAAAACAAAAAAAGTATTTTGGAAAATCAAACAAGATATCGTGTATTATTTTGAAATTGAAGCAAATATTATAAAAAAGAGAGAAAAATAGAGAATTTTCATTTTCCCAGCCATTTATTATTGATCAAATTTTTTAAAAGATTTTTAACAAAATTAGAAAAATAAAAAAGATCTCTTTTTGAGGTGGGAAAATGAACATGCAACAGATACTGGTTTTGATAAAAGATATTCAAGAAGATTCAATGTGTCCCAGGAATGTTAGAAATACTTTGGAAGAGGCAAAAAAATGTTTATCAGATGAAAAACAAGAAACAGCAGTTAAAGTCTCATCAGCAGTCTATCTTGTTCAAAAACTAACTGAGGATCCAAACATTCCTTCACATGTAAGAATAAAGATATATAACTTATTATCTGCTTTGGAATCAGTGAAATAATGAGATATACAGATGAAGCTTTTTCTTATATGCAAAGTCTTGATGAAAAAATAAAAGAAAGGCTTGAGCAAAAACTAAAAAATGCTAATTACTTCATTGTTGATAAAGAGATTGTTGAAAATGAGCTAAGAATCATAGAGCTTGAAGAAATAAAAAAACAAGATACAAAAGTTGAGGTTAAAAGATCTTTTTTAATTCCAAAAGCAAAAGAATATGAAAGCGACGTGAGAATAGATAAAGTAAGAGATATAACAGGAAAAAGCAGAACAAAGAGTTCTGTTAGCGATTTTTTAAGATACTTTAGGAATAGGTTACAAAGATTAAGGCCTTTCTTGAAGAACTGCAGATATGATTATATTGATACTGATTTGAGAGCAGCAGGAAAAATTGATACAAAGATTAGCTTTATAGCCATAGTTACTGATAAAAAAGAAACAAAAAACGGAAACCTGCTTATTACAGTAGAAGATGAATATGGATATGCAAACATTATTGTGCAAAAAGAAAATCAAATTTTTCAAGAAGCAAAGACAATAGTTCAAGATGAAGTGTTAAGATTTTATGTAAAAACTGGCAAATTTTTTTTTCTTGAAGGCTTTGATAGGCCTTTTGGTGAAAATGTAAAATGGCCTATAATAGAAAAAGACGTTGCAATAGCATATATTTCTGATATTCATGTTGGCAGTAAAATCATGCTTAAACAGCTTTTTCTGAAGTTTATAAAAATGCTTAAATATCCTGAAGACGATCTTTTTGGAAAAATAAAATATATATGCATAGCAGGAGACGTTGTTGATGGAATAGGCATTTATCCAGGCCAAGAGAATGAGTTAGAAATAAAAGACATATGGAAACAATATGAATATTTAGATAAATTTCTTGAAGAGTTGCCAGATTACATAAGTGTTATTATTATCCCTGGCAATCATGATGCTGTAAGAAGAGCTGAGCCATCTCCAGCATTAGACAAAAAGCTTTTTAGAACAAGTCCTTTTTTGTGCAGTAATCCTTGTTATGTTGACATTGAAAACATTACCCATTTGATTTATCACGGAACATCTTTAGATTCTATAATAGCAAGCATTCCTGGCCTTGATTATGTTAACGTTGTTAATGCAATGATAGAGCAATTAAAAAGAAGACATTTAAGCCCGATATATGGAACAAATCCAATAGCAGCAGAAGAATTTGATTATTTAGTTATTGATAAAATGCCACATGTTTATCATGCTGGCCACTTACATAGAACACAAATTGGCAAATATTTGGCAACTTATGTTGTTAACTCTGGAACATTTCAAGATAGGACTTTATATCAAATAAAACAAGGACATCTGCCAACTCCTGGAAAAATCCCAATATTTGAGTTGAAAACAAATAAATTTAGCGTAATCGATCTTTATGGAAATAACTGAATATTTCTCTCTTATTCAGCAAGAAGTTGAGAAAGCTTATGATATTGCAGAAAGAGCAAGGAAAAAACATTTAGATCCAAAACCATACGTTGAAATAGCAAAAGCTTATGATGTAGCAACAAGAGTTGAAGGATTGTTAAAAGTTAAAGGCATATCAGATTATATAAGAAAGAAGGAAAAAGAAGGAAAATCAAGGGTTGATATAGCATTTTCTATAGTAAAAGATGTATGCAATGGAAACCTTATTGAAGAAAAGAACAGGGAAAAATTGGCAGAAATTGCAATAAGGATAGGAACAGCAATTTTAACTGAAGGTATTTTGGTTGCTCCAACAGAAGGGATAGAAAAAGTAAAAATAGAAAAATATAAAGGAAATGAGTATTTAGCAGTTTATTATTCTGGTCCTATAAGAAGTGCTGGTGGAACAGTTGCAGGGTTAACAGTACTTTTAGCAGATACAGCAAGAATTTGTTTAAATATTCCAGCATTTAAGCCTGATGAAAAAGAAATAAACAGAGTTATCGAAGAGATCAATATCTACGATATTGCTAAAGCAAGATTGCAATATATGCCTAAAGAAGAAGATATAAGAACATTGTTAGAAAATTGTCCAATAGCCATAGATGGAGAAGGTTCAGAAGATATAGAAGTTTCTGTTAACAGAGATCATGAAAGGATAAAAACAAACAGGATAAGAGGGGGAGTTCCATTAGTTATTTGTGAAGGACTTTTGCAAAAAGCAGCAAAAATATATAAATATGCAATGGAACAAAAGCTTGATCATTGGAGTTTCATAAAAGCTTTAAGCCCTGTTAAAGAAGAGGAAAAATCAGAAGTTTATTTAGATGGTTTAGTTATAGGCAGGCCGATATTTTCATATCCAAATGCTGTTGGTGGTTTTCGTTTGAGATATGGAAAAACATTTACTAATGGAATAATGGCAAAAGCTGTTCATCCAGCTACAATGGCAATACTGGATGATTTTCTTGCTTATGGTTCTCAAATAAAAATTGAAAAACCAGGGAAAAGTGCTGTTATTGTTGCTTGTGAATCTATAGAAGGGCCCGTTGTTAAATTAAAAGACGGATCAGTAAAAAAAGTAAGAAGTTATGAAGAGGCAAAAGCAATAAGTAATGATGTTGCAGAAATCATTTATTTAGGAGATATCTTAATCAGTGTTGGAGATTTTGTTAAATCTGGAATAAAGCTATTAAAGCCTGGATATGTTGAGGAAATTTGGAGAGCAGAAATAAAAAACATGAAAAAAGAATTAGAAGAGCCAAAAAATGTTTATGATGCCTTCTCATTATCGGAAAATTATAAAGTTCCTCTGCATCCAATAGCTTTACTCTATTGGGATGCAATTTCAAAAGATGATCTTTTAGCACTTTACAGAGAATTAAAAGAAAATATAGATAAAGATTTTATAGAAGTTTCTCAAAAAGTTAAGAGAGCCCTTGAGTTATTAGCAGTTGAGCATATTGTTAAAAATGGCAGAATCATTGTATTAGAAGAATATAAAATTATATTAAAGAAAACTCTTTTTGCCCATTCAGAAAACGATTTGATAAAGGCTCTTGAAAAAAATAAAAAAATAACGGAAGCTTTATCAGAACTTTTAGGTTTTCCAGTTTATGATAAACAAGGGACTTTTATAGGGGCAAGATTAGGAAGGCCTGAAAAAGCTGCTCAGAGAATTATGGAAGGAAAGCCAAATGTTTTATTTCCAACAGGAAAAGTTAGAAGAAGTTTAACAGCTCTTTACTCTTCATTAAAAGCTGATCATAAAAATGAAGAAACATTTGTTGTGAAAGCTTTTTTATGTGAGAAATGCAATAAAAAAGTTCCTTATAAAAAATGTCCTTTTTGCGATGAGCTTACAAAAGAAACTATGGAAAAAGAATGCAGGATAGATTTCATAGAGCTTCTTGATAAAACAATTGAGAAGATTGGTTATAAAGTTTCTTTGAACGGAGTCCAAGGTTTAATGAATAAAGAAAAGATAGCAGAAAGGTTGGAAAAAGGCATTTTAAGAGCCTTTTATGGTTTGTATGTTTTTAGAGATGGCACTATAAGGTTTGATGGAACAAACGTTCCTTTAACATGTTTTTATGCAAAAGATGCTAACGTGAGCTTAGAAAAATTAAAGTCATTAGGTTATGAAAAGGACATATATGGCAATGAACTTGTTGATCATAACCAGATTTTGGAATTAAAGCCTCAGGACATGATAATAAATGAAAGTGTAGCAAAGAAGCTTGTTGATGTAGCAAAGTTTATTGATGATGAATTAACAAAGCTTTATGGAGAAAAGCCTTATTATAATGTTGAAAATGTTAATGATATAATAGGAAAATTAGTTATAACAATAAGCCCACATACCTCTTGTGGCCATATAGCAAGAATAATAGGTTTTACAAAGGCAAAAGTATTTTACTGCCATCCATATCTTATTTCTGCAAGGAGAAGAAATGCTGATGGTGATGAAGACAGCATTATGCTTTTATTAGATGGTCTTTTGAACTTTTCTCAAGCTTATTTATCAAACAATATATGGGCAACAATGGATTCCCCACTTATATTAAACGTTATTGTAAATCCTAAAGAAGTTGATGATGAAGTGCATGCGATGGAAACATGTAGTGAATATAGTTATGAATTTTATAAAAAAGCACTTAATGAGGAAAGCATAAACATGGATGAATATGAAAGTGTTTTTTTGAGATTAGGAACAAAAAACCAATATGAAGGCATTTTTTTTACTCACGATAAAGCTTATTTATCAAAAGGAGTTTTAACAAGCAAATATGTCCAATTACAAACAATACAGGAAAAAGCAGAAAAAGAAATAGAGTTAATGAAAAAGATAAGAGCAGTGAAGTTTAAAGATGCCTTGGAGAGAGTTATAACAAGTCATTTTATCCCAGACATTTATGGAAATTTAAGGAAATTCTCAAAACAATCTTATAGATGTAGCTCATGTAACAAGAAATATAGAAGAGTTCCTTTAAAAGGCAAGTGTTTAGATTGCAGCGGAAACATTGTTTTAACCATTCATAGAGGGACAATAGAGAAATACTTAGATTATTCTCTTGAACTTGTAGAAAAATACTCATTGTCTAATTATATGAAGCAGAGGCTTATGTTAATAAAAGAAGAAGTAAAAAGTCTTTTTGAAGATGAAAAACTTAAACAAAAAGACATGAGTCAATTTTTCACTTAAAAGTTCTACTTAAAAGGTTGAAAGAAAACAAAGAAAATAAAAGAGATAGAAAAAGGTAGAAGAAAAGAGAAAGAAATACGTTCAAACATTTTTCAGCCCAGCTATTAATAATAGTTGATGGAGAAAAGGAAAAAAAGAAGAAATGTGTTTATAGTTGAATTTTTGGAAGCTTTGGAAAAACTGTAAAGAGGCAGTACTTTATCAGAGAAATTTACTTTTAACTTATTTATGAGAAAAACTGACTAAATTTTTTATTAGCCAATTTTTTAATTATTTTTATCCAAACTACTTAAAACAACTTATGAAATCAGCACAACTAATTAAAAATTTTTAGTAGCGTGTCTATCTCTTCAAAAGTCAGCTGCCATGGTCTTTTTTCCATTATTTTTTTTATTTCGTTTTTTTCAAGTTCTTCTTTTTTTATTGGGATTTTTGTTTTTTCCATTTTTTTAATTATGTTTTTGATCTTTTTGTTTTTTAAAGAAAACAAAACCCTTATGATCCTTTCATCTTTTACTTCTATCAATGGTTTTTCTCTTTTTTCCAGCTTTATAACAGTGCTTGTAACTTTTGGTTTTGGAAAAAATGCTTTGTTACTCACGTCAAAAAGCTTTTTTATAACAAAAAAATTTTGAGAGTTAAAGCTTAACCTGCCAAATTCACGTGTTTTTTCTTTTGCAATCATTTTTTCTACAAATTCCTTTTGAAACATTAAAATGCTGTAAGAAAAATTCCATTCAAGTAACTTAAAGACGATTTTTGATGATATTGAATAAGGCACATTTCCATAAATGACATGCACTTTAAAAGGCTTTAACTTCAAGAAATCATCATTTATTACTTTAATATTTTCTTTGTTTTGAAAAATGTTTCTTAACGTTTCAGCAAGTTTTTCATCTTTTTCTACTATATAAAGTTTTTCTACTTTATTAGCAACCAATTTGCTTAAAGCTCCTTTTCCACCACCTATCTCTAAAGCAGTTTCTCCATCTATGAGTTCAACAATCTTTTTTATTACTTTTTCATCAACGAGAAAATGTTGTCCATATAACTTTCTTTTTATCACAATATCTAAACTTCACTATGGTTAAAAATTTTTTGCTATTTTTTGCTATTTGCTTATCTAATTTCCTTATCCAGTTACTTTGCCTTTATTTTTTCATCTTGTTATTTTTGCCATTTCCATTTCAGTTATGAGTTCTTTGTTTTTTTCAAAATAACTTCTTACTGGAGAAAGTTTTTCAATTAGCCATTCAGAAATAGCATTTTTTAAATCATCTGGATGTATTTTGTTTTGCATATAAAGCTCTCTTAACTCTTTTATGTTTCCTTGAATGTCTCCTCCATATTTTTTATCTCTTTTTATTGTAAACAGCTCATCATCATCTCTTAATATTATCAATTCAAGGATTTTCCAAACAGGATTGTCTTCAGTATTTCCAAGGGGACAATAAGCTTTTTTTATTTTCTCTTTTATAACATCTGGGCTATCATGAATAAAAAGAGCAGTTTCAGGCTTGCTTTTACTCATCTTTGTTTCTTCAGGATTCATCCTATCAAAACCTTTTAGAGAAGGCAATAGACTTGTATGTATAGCAATAAAATTTTTTTTGTTTATTTTTTTTGCAACATCTAAAGCAAGCATATGTGCCTTTCTTTGATCCATACCAGCATGGGCTATGTCAACATCAAGCTTAAATATATCCGCTGCTTGCATTATTGGATAAAGAACAAAACTTGCAGGCATCTCTTCACTTTCTTTTCTCCCCATTATAGATGTTGCTCTTTTAACTCTTGCTAAAGTTGTGTTATTAGCTATTTCCAAGCATGTTTTCCAATATTCTTCATCATATATTTCACTTGCAAGAACAAAAGAAACTTTTTCTTCATCTAACCCAAGGCTTATGAAAACATGTTTAAAATAACCTTTTGCAATTTTTCTTATTGTTTCAAGATCTCCGTTAAGTTTTTTGTTTATCCAGCTATGATAATCAGCTAAAAAAATTGTTGGTTTTATCCCAGCCTCAATAAAATCCATTATTTTTAGGCTTGTCATTAAACCAGTTCCTAAGTGGGCATAACCTGAAATTTCAAACCCTATGTAATGTTTTATAACTTTTTTTTCTTCAAGCAACTCTATTAATCTTTTTTCTGTAACTATCTCCTCAGTTGGTCTTTTTTTTATAATCAAAAGCCTTTCTTCAAGATCCATAAAAAA
>Ga0079995_1058886_pt1 | contig 10288 bp, 9 predicted proteins | sample FaiFalFF_MnMetaG_2_FD_69198 | JGI IMG/M metagenome (GOLD analysis project Ga0079995, IMG submission 69198) | Freshwater microbial communities from Yellowstone National Park, Wyoming, USA - Fairy Falls C (FF_Mn_C) (SPADES assembly) (version 4) | ecosystem: Environmental > Aquatic > Freshwater >... | reverse complement strand
TTTCCCTAAGGGCTGGAAGTGGGTCGGTAGCAAGAGCGAGGTGGAGCAGATGATCGGCAACGCCGTCCCTCCCGAGCTGGCGCGAAGGGTGGCCTCGGCTCTAAAGGAGTTCCTCCAGGAGAAAGGGCTCTGGATGGGGCCGGAGGCCTTAGAGGAGCCCCTAGTCGCAAGAGGGCAGCTGCGGCCGACGGGCCAGTAGAAGGTGGGGGCGAGCCGCGCCTTGGTCGTGCTCTGGGAAGGCGCGCAGTCCGCGAACCGAGGTGCCAGGATAGCTTCTCGTATGTGTTCCAGATATTCCTCATCAGCTCGTTTCCCGCGCATAGGAGTCGAGAGACGTTAAGATGGACCCGATGCTCGAGAAGGCGCTCCAAGCCCTGGAGGAAGGGTTCTACGACCCCGACTCTTTCGAACTAGAGGCGGCGCTTACCGATTTGGGCTTTGCGGAGGTGGAAAACCTCAACGCCTTCGCCAAAGAGGTCTTCAAGGAAGCTTGCAAGCGCACAAGCGAAGCCCTTAGGGGGCTTTGGAGGGCCATCGGGGTCCTACCTCCACCCGAGGTGGAGGTAGCTTTACGAAAAGGGTATCAACTGGAGGTGGAGTTTTCCCGGCCGCCCTACGGCGCAGAGCCTGAGGTGGAAATCTACGTGCGAAGCCCAAAGGGAGCGGCTTGGGAGGACTTCTCCCTTCCTGCGGCCCACCTCGTTCACCTAGAAAACTTCTCCCTCCACGCCTGGGGGTGGTGGATCCAGGTGAGGGTGGAGCCTCCCCTGGTGGGCCAGACGGAGCCGGGCCTGGTGGTCCAAAAGAACCGGGCTTTTCTGCAAGTCTACGGTGTCCGCCAGGTGAAGCGACTCCGGGAGGCGGTGAGAGGCCTCGCCTCTCTCTTCGCCTCCCTGGGCCTCTCCGACCTGGAGGAGGCCCTGGAGGGGTTGGAGGGTTTGGCGGAAGGCAAGCCCATCGAGGCCCGCATCCAGGGTCCTTACGTCTTGGTCCGGGATGGGAGCCTCTACGCTCTCAGGCGAGGGAGCATCTTGGCGGACCTCTCTTTGGATGCTGACTTCCTCGCCGAAAGGGAGGTGGAGATTTCTACCCCCTTCGGCGTGAAGATCTCCATAAAACCTTCCTTCATCTCAGATCGGGTGACCATCAGAAGGGGCCTCATCTGTTGGAAGGACGAGTGCGAACCCCTCGACATCCTGAGGTACGACGAGGGCGTGGATCCCAACGACCCCAACCTCTTCACCCACCTCGTCCAGAGGGGCCTCTCCTTCAACGCTGTCTTCCCCAACCCCTCGCACTTGCCTAGGATGCGGGCCTTTCTGGAGGAGGTGGGTAGCCTAGCTTGGCGTGAGGACCTGCTTGCGAACCTCAGGAACGGGGAGTTCTTTCGCCGAGTCCACCTGCGGGTGCTGGCGCACCATTGACCAGAAAAGAGTTCGTCTCGCAGTAGAGAGGATAGGTAGCGAGCAAAAGAGTCTTAGTTGAGAGATCGAGGGGGCCGTTAGAAGTCACCTCGGCGATAGCCGGGACTTTTCCCCTGCAAAGCGTGGGGGCGGCCCAGGGATTTTGGCCTGCGAGGATTTTGCATATAAGAGACCTTTTTTGAAGTTTTCTTTCGCGAAAGGTAACTTTCGCGAAAGAAGGCTCTAAAAAGCGCTTTCTAAACGCTAAATCTCCATCTGTCCCCCTGGTCCCTCGTCCTTGAGGCCCCCCCACCGGGGACCCACGCTGCCCCCCACCGCTCCCCGAGGAGGTCTTTCCGCTTGCGAGGCCTTAGGAAGGCCTAGAGGTTCCGAAAGCACCCTTAGCCCTCGGGTACGGCCTCGAGCAGTTGGAACTGGGAGGTCAAGCCGTGCCTTTCCGCCTTCAGTCAAAAGGCCTCGAGGGCCTCCTGCGAGCTGTCTATACCGATGGCCTTCCTGCCGAGGGAGATGGCGGCTATCAAGGCCGTCCCGGAGCCCGCGAAGGCATCCAGCACCAGGTCTCCCGGCCGACTGGCGGTGGCCACGATGAGCTTGAGCATGTCCAGGTTTTTCTCCGTTGGGTAGAGGGGGTTCTGGGGGTCTTTGAACTCCCAGATGTCCTGGAGCTTCTTCCCCTTCCTCACCCGTTCGTCGGCGTAGACCTTTTTTCGGGGCACCCCTTTCTTGGACCAGACGACGAGTCCCCTTCCGTCCAGCTCCTCGAGGACCTCCGGCGGGTAGCGCCAGTGCCTTCCGGGAGGCGGAGGGATTCCCCGCCAGGGCCGCCCCGTCGGCCCGTCTTTGGTCTCTCCCGGGGCGTGGAGGGGGTTGGTGGTGTAGCGCCTTCCGCTCTCGTCCACGAAGGGGAAGAGCCTCTTTAGGTCTTCCTCAGCGTAGGGCACCCCCACCTCGTTCCAGTAGTAGTCCCCGGTCTTGGAGTACACCAGGATCATGTCCTTTTGGTTTCCGAAGGCCTTGCGGGAGAAGTTTTTGGGGTTCGAGCCGATCCGGCTGATGTGGTTGACGAAGTTCTCCCTGCCGAAGACCTCGTCCAAGATGATCTTGGTCTCGAACCCGTGCCGTTCGTCCAGGTGGAGGAAAACGAGCCCCTCTTCGGATACGAGTTCCCTCAGCAGGACGAGGCGCTCCCTGAGGAACTCGATAAAGGCCGGGCCTGTGAGCATGTCCGAGTAGCCCAGGTCCCCCCGCTCCGGTTGGCTGACCGAGTGGGCTCTCCCCCGCTTCCTGTCTAGGGTGAAGACCTGACCCGTCCCGTAGGGGGGGTCTACGTAGACCAGTTGCACCCGCCCCCGCACGCCCTCTTCGGTAAGCAGGTGCCTGAGTACGTCCCCGTTGTCCCCCAGGAAGTACCTTCCGGGTCTCCCTTGGGCTTCCCCCTCCGGGGCACCCTGAGGGGTTATGTCCCGAAAACAAAGGGGTTTCGGCCCTAGTCTGTGCAGGACCTCCGCCTCGTCCTTCTTGCCCTCGTACAGAAGGGTGAAGGCTGGCTTCGTCGTCCTGCTTCCGGCCATGGCCTCTCTCCGGCATTCTAGCCCACCCCACGGGCTGCTTGTGGGGTTCACGTCTTGGGGTTTCCCCGGTAGGAGGCCTTTGTGGGGTGTGCGCCGACGGTCAGGCGCGCGTCTTACCCCTTTTAGGGGGGCCGTAAAGGGAGGTTCAGGGGTAAGACATTCTCAGGCCAGGCCCTGCGGGCCGGGCCCCGCGCTCCTCGAGGCCTCCTCTACCCCGCGGCCAACGGCTACGTCTCCGCCGTAGGAGGTGGGTCGTCGCGCTCGCCGTCTTCGCTTCTTCCACCTTCGCTTGAGACCTTGGCTATGGGCACCAGTCGGGGCGGTTTTCCGGCCCATACACCCCAGAGCTCCACTTCCCGCGCCTCGGGGCGCTTCTCCTTCAGGGCGTTCAGCTTCTCTGCCAACCACTCCTCTAGGGTGAGGAGCCTCTGCCCGGGCCAGGCCCCGTGCGCCTTGAGGTCTTCGTCGGTGGGGACGGCCAGCCCCCAGTACAGGATGCGGCTGTCCGCCGCCACCCCCATCTTGGGAGGGCGCATCGCCCGCAGCTTCTCTGCCAGGGAATCGACCGACCGGATCAGCTCTTCCCAAGGGTTCACGGTCTCACCTCTTTGCGGGAAAGGGACGCGGAAGCCCCTCGCGCTGTTCCTGACTCGCCCGCCCCGCGCCAGACCCCGAGGGGGAGGGGCCGTCATCCGTCACCTCACCCGCCACGTCCTTGAGTCTACGGGAAGAGGGGCGGGGGCCTGACTGCCTCCCCCCCTCCCCCGTGGGCCGCTAGACCCCGACTTCTTCGGAGACCAGCCCTGGTTCCCGCCCCTCGAGGCGCTCCTTGATAGCCCTGGCGAAGGCTTCGGCGAGGGGCGGGGGGACGGCGTTGCCGATCTGGCGCTGAACCGAGGCCAAGGAGCCGTGGAAGAAGGCATCGGGGGGAAACCCCTGAAGGAGCGCGGCTTCTCTGGGGGTGATGGCCCGGTCCTGCTCGGGGTGGGCGAAGCGCCCCTTGGACACGTTGCAGCACCCCGAGGTGATCACCCCCGAGGGGCGGTCCCAGGCGAGCCTCCCGTAGGTGTCCCGGTGTCCGTCGTGGCCCAGGTGGCAGGGCAGCCACTCCTCTTCGGGCACCTCCGTCCTGCTTCCCCCGTCCTTGGGGACTCGGGCGAGGAACCTGAGGACCCTCTCCCCTACGCGGGGCGCCCGGTGCATGGGGTCTTCCGGGTCCCCTTCCCCCGCCCGAAGCGGGGGCAGGTGGCCGATGGCCTCCCGCACCGTGGGCCAGGGGAGCCTGAGGCCCGCCCGCACCAGGAGGCTGTCCGGGTCCCCGTGGGTGGGCTCGGGGAAAGGAGGGAGGGCCATGTCCCCTCGGGCTCCGAGGACGATGAGCCTCCGCCTGTGCTGGGGCACGCCGTAGTCCGCCGCGTCCACCTCCCTCTCCTCGAGGCGGTAGCCCAGGCGGAAGAGCCCCTCCCTGAGGGCCGAGTGGAAGGCCTTACCGTGGGGCAGGCGGGCGAGGCCGGGCACGTTCTCGAAGAAGAGGAAGCGGGGGCGAAAGTGGGACACGTAGTCGAGGAAGGTCAACACCAGGCGGTTTCTCGGGTCGCCCTCCCCCACCCCGTTCCTGAGCCGGGTGAAGCCCTGGCAGGGCGGCGTGCCGATGAGGACATCCACCTCTCCCGGCCTTACACCCCACAGCTCGGCCGCCCTCTCGGGAGGAAGCCGGGACAGGTCCACGCGCAGAGGGCGCACGCCGATCAGGCCCTCGTAGGTCCTGCAGGCATCCGGGTCTATTTCGGCCGCTCCCGCTATCCGGAAGCCAGCCCGCGCAAACCCGAGGGCCGAACCTCCGGCGCCCGCGAAGAGGTCTATGGCGGTTCTGGTCGTACCCATGCTTGACCTGTCTAGAAGATTATACCGGGGAAGAGATCCCTTCGCCCCTACGGCCCGATCACGGGGTGAGCCCTGGGCCTGAGAAAGCGAGACCCCACCCTCCGGTGGGGCCGTGGAGGTGAAGCTGCGAGGCTTTTGGCGGCTTCTGGCAATGCCTAGCATACCCTTTCACCTCGAGGCTGTCAAGAAAGGGGGGCGCTTGCCTCGCTCCTTCCGTCTGCTAGCCCAGGGGCCGACGCGACGAGGAGGGGCGGCCGGGGAAGGGCAGAGAGGGTGAGCTATTTTTCAGCTGTTTTCGCCTTCCATCGCTTGCTTTCGGCTTCTGATCTTCGCGCTTCCCCTCGCGCCTACTCCCTAGGAAGGGCGCGGTAGAAGCTCGAGGCCAGGTCCTTTGCCTCTCGTCGGACCTCCTCCGGGAGGTCGGCTCGCTCCGCCAACTCGGCGAGGAAGAAGGCGGCCTCGGCGCTCCACTCCAGCAGTCCTGGGGGGATGGGGGAAGGGCCCGGAAGGAGGGGGGCATTTCCCCTCCTCCTCCCTTTGATGTTCACCGTCCTCGCGTCGGCGATCGCCTCCAGGACCGTGGGGAGCCTGGCCAGGGAGAGGTGCCTCCGGGCCCTGGTCATGGCCACGTAGAAGAGGTTCTCCTCTTCGGGGTCTAGCTCCACGCCGAAGGGGGACCACCCCTCCTCCCACCAGGCGGGGAAGTCGTCCCAGAGGAGCACTCGGTCCCACTCCCGTCCCTTCGCCTTGTGGGCGGTGGAGACGATGAGCCTGGCCTCGTGGGCGGGGACTTGCGTTCGGCGCAGGTAGTTCGCCAGGCCGTAGGGGTCTGTTTCCTTGACCAGCTCCAAGAGGACCTTGATCTGGGGCGAGACCCCCGCCAGCTCCTCTAACTCCTTCCAGGTCCTCACCCCCACGAGTTCGGGGTGGGGCTTTGGCCTCTCCCCGCCCTCCTTGAGCGTCCCGAGGTCCTCCAGAAGCCAGCAGAGCTCCTCCACGCCGCCCACCACGTGCACCCGTCCCCCGTGGAGGTCGTGGTGGAGGACGACCGCCCTTATCGCCCCCACGTTGGTCCGGGTGAGGACGGTGAAGGGGAGTTCGGGCAAGCCGAGGTCCACCCTCGTCTCCCAAGAGGCCCTGCCCACCACGGGGATAGGCCCCCCCGTGGACCTGGCGGTGAGGAGGCGCACCGCCTCGCCCAGGGTGTCGCTGAAGCGGAAGCTCCAGGTGAGGGCCGAGGCGGGTACCTCGAGGCGGTCCATGGCGTTCACCGCTCCCCGCCACCCGTAGATCTGCTGCCTCGGGTCCCCCACGTAGACCCTCTGCAGGAGGCCCTTGTGCCCTTCTAGAAGCGAGAGGAAGAGGGGGTCCAGGTCCTGGGCCTCGTCTACCAGAACTCCGTCCCAACCCCTGAGGTTCCCCCCTCCCTCCACCCAGATCCTCACGTAGCCGTCGTGGGAGATGGGAAAGGGGTCTTCGGGGTCCTTCATCTTCTTCCAGAGCCTCTTGGCGGCCCGGAGGATGAACTTCGCCTCGCCCGCCCAGCGCTTGGGGTCCAGAAGCTTGCGCTTTGCCCGGTACTCGACGGGGATGTGCTCCTCTTTGGGACGGGCCTCCCCGCTCCGGATGAACCGCCCCAGGGTGTCCCGGATCACCAGGGCCAGTATGGGGTCTTGGAGGTCCAAGGCCTCGAGGACGTGGTAGGGGCGCACCTGCCCCTCGCCCGCGCGGAACTTGGCCTCGAGGGCATCTCTCCCCTTGACCACCTTTCCGAAGGCCAGTCCGTGAAGGGTCTTCACGTCGACGTTCCCCGGGAACTTCCTCTCGGCTTCCTCCTTGACGCTCCTGTTGAAGGCCAGGTAGAGGAGCCTCCGCTTGGGGTCATCCTCGGCCATGAGGCGGAGGGTCGTGGTCTTCCCAGCCCCTGCCACGGCGACAAGCTTCACGTCCTCGCCGCTCCGGTAGCGCTCCAGAGCCGCTTCTTGCTCTGGGGAAGGTCTAAACTCCACTTCGCCTCCTTGTGGGTTCGCGGTTTCCTCTCGATGCCTTCTGCCGTTCCCTCTTCCGGTGGGGAGAGGGCCTCGAGGGAAGAACCGCTTCGTCCTCCAAGGCCAAGACCCGCCTTCCTGAGGCCCGGAGGGCGGCCTCCACCAGGGGGAAGCCGAACTGGCCCAGGTGGAAGCGCCTCTCCACCACGATGAGGCTCACGCCGGGGTCGGCCAGGACCCGGAGGAGCCCCTTTCTCCGCCTCGAGGCGGTCCCCACCTCGGCTACCACCTCGAAGTCCCGCCATCCCTGGCCCTGGGCGAAGGCCTTCAGGCGCTCCACCTGGCGCTCCAGGTCCGCCCTCCCGTCTGGGGAAGACACGCGGGCGTAGAGCACGGTGCGCCCTTCGCGGATCGGTTCCTCCACCAGGATGGTGCCCGAGGGGAGCTGGCGGGCGGGAACGGGGAGCTTCCCCGCCCTGAACCACCGCCAGGCGGTGAGGTAGCTGATGCCGTGCTTGCGGGCCCACTCGGAAAGCTTCACTATCAAATAGATGATAATAGAAGCGTTAACCTTTCGCAACTCTCATGGGTGGAAGACGGGGAAGTGGGGATGGGTGGTCTGGCTTTTTGGGCGGTCTTACCTCTGTCTATCGGCTAAAAAACGAAGGGGCCGGGGTAAGACGCATGCCCCCACCTGGCTCCCGCGGGACTCGAGTCCCGCTCGCGGCCCGTCACCGTTTCCCCTCTCCCCCTGCACTTCCCCGCTTTTCTAAGGGCGTGAGCTACCTTCAGAAGGGTTTATAGCTCCTTGTCGGGAGTGCCCTCCGTTCGCCGTCGTTCATCGCCACCGAAGGTGTCGCTTTCTTTTCCTGGAACTGGCAATGGTTCGTTCTGATCGACGAGTGTTTTCCTCCACCAAGCTCCCTTCCGCTTAGCCTCCTCCTCCAGCCTCAGGACTCCCACCACCCGGGAGGCCTCCAGGAGCTCTTGCTGGTAGCGGGCCCTCCACGCGTTGAAGGTCTCGTCCACCGGGCGAAGGACGGGCACAGGAAACCGGTCTACCCCCTCTACGGCGAGCCACAGGTCCCTCTCCCGCACCGCCCCCCAGACGGGTTTGCCCAGGTACTTTCTCAGGCGTACCAAGGCTTCCTGGACCCTGGGCGTGAAGAGCTTTCTCGCCTCTACCTGGTCTTCTCCGTAGACATCGTAGAGGCGCTCGAACTCGGGGCTCTCCAGGACCACCCGCTCCAACCCCTTCTTCCTGCCTAGCGTGGAGATGTAGAAGATGAAGGTGAAGAGGGCCAGAAAGGCGTAGAAGGGGAGCGCATTTGAAAGGCTGAGTTCTTCGGAAAAGGTCGCTAGGGTAACGATGAGAAAGCTGCTGGCGATGACGATAGAGCCGATAAGCAAGGACTGCTTGTCCGCTACCCCCATTCCCCTACCCTTGGGACCGAAACGCACCTCTCCCACGATGGAGAAGGGTAGGCGAAAGCGGTAGAGGGTCCCTTCGAAGAACTTCCGGTACTGGTAGGTGCTCACCTTGCCGCTCCTGACCCTCACCCTGCGGTAGAGGGCGATGTCGGAAGAGCTGAAGGGAATGCCGCTCACCTCGCCCTCCACCAGGTCTTCGGCTTCGTAGCGGTCGGGAGGAGGGAAAAGCCCCGGAGCCAGGGCCTTTTCCCGGGGGAAGCCTCGCTCGGGCGAGTAGCGGAAGCCCAGGGCCTCGGCCAGGGGGGACACCAGGGCCTTTTTGGCCTCCACCCGGAAGGCCCTTATCAGGAGTTGGGCGAAGAAGGCGAGGAGGGCTCCGAGAAGGAAGGCCCACTCTCGTCCCTCTAGGCTCAAGAGGAAGAGGGCCCCCGCCAAAAGATAGAGGACTCCGGAGGTGGCGAGGGTCCTTTTTCTAGAAATCTCCAGTTCCTCCAGGGACACGGTCTACCTCCGGAAGAGTTCTCCCAGGTCAGGGGCGGCCCGCTCCTCCTCGGGGACGGTGAAGACGGGCTTGCGGGCGAGGCCCATGACCCGGGCAATGGGGGCAAAGGGGATCTGCTCCAACACGTTGTTGTAGTCGGTCACCGCCTGGTTGTAGAAGCGCCGGGCAGCGGCAATGGAGTCCTCCACTTCCGTGAGGGCTGCTTGGAGTTGCAAGAAGTTCCCGCTCGCCTTGAGGTCGGGGTAGGCCTCGAGGCGGGCCCAAATCTGCCTTAGAGCCTGCGAGAGTTCGCTCTCCGCCCTGAAGTGTTCCGCCCCTTCGCTCCTTTCGGCCCACTCCCTGAGCCGGGTGAGCCTCTCCAGTAGGTCCCGCTCGTGGGCCATGTACTGCTTTACCCCCTCCACCAGGTTGGGGATGAGATCCCGGCGGCGCTTGAGCTGGGCCTCCACCGCGCCAAAGGCGTTCTCCACCTGGTTTTTTCGGGCCACCACGGTGTTGTAGGCCCAGACGAAGAGCACCGCAAGGGCACCAGCGAACACCAGGACTAGGGTAGCCATAAGAGCATTATACAGCTCTGGCCGCCGTTTTTTGAAAACTCGTACCCCTTCGCACACGCCGCTTGCCCTGAGCGTTCTGGGCTCTTGGGACGCGGGCCAAGTCTTCCCCAAAGCGGGGGCCGGAAAGCCGCTTTGGTCGAACCCCTGACCCTGGCCGCTTTTTTCCTGTTGCAGGGCCAGGACCCGGCCAAGGCCATCTGGCCACCGAGGCTGCCCCTGAAGGCCCGCCTTCCCTTCCTGTCCCGCTTGCTTCTCCCCTCTTTATCTCCCGCTTTTGCCTATCGGGTCCTGCGAAAGCTCCTGGGCTGCCTCCTACCTCCTCGCGGGTGCGAGAACCTCTCGTTCAGAACGCGTTGCGTGCAAGGGGCTTGCCGATCAAACTTCCGGCACGACTTCCACCTTGCTCATTCGGCGCAGGCGGAGCCGCCTGAGGTCCTCTTCTAGAAGCCCAAGCCGCCCGGGGATGCCCGGCCTGGAGCGCACCTCCATGAGGGCCCCCGAGGGGCTTAGCCTCAGGCGGAACCCGCGGCCGATGGCCCGGGTCCACTCGGCGTAAAGGGGCTCGTCCACGTAGGCGACCCCCGTTCCCGGGCCGTAGATGGGAAGGACGAGAAGGCGGACGGGGGGAACGGCTACCTTCGGAACAGCTTCCAAAAACTCCCCGTCCAAGAGGTCGTTCAGGGCGCGGGCGAGGCTCAAGGGGTTCGGAGCCAACAGCACCTCGACGATGCGCTTTCCCTCCGGTTGGACCAGAAGTCTTAGGGCTTCCGGGGGAAGCTCCACCTCCCCACCCCCCGGCCCAAGCCGCAGGACATACCCCCAGTCCGGGGGGAGGTTGAGCCTTTCCCAAGCGGCCTGGGCCTCCGCCAGGCGGGCGGGGACGGCGAGCCCCCCTAAGAGGGGGGCGTAGGGGGGAAGGACCTCGGGCTCC
>Ga0079995_1115924_pt1 | contig 10289 bp, 10 predicted proteins | sample FaiFalFF_MnMetaG_2_FD_69198 | JGI IMG/M metagenome (GOLD analysis project Ga0079995, IMG submission 69198) | Freshwater microbial communities from Yellowstone National Park, Wyoming, USA - Fairy Falls C (FF_Mn_C) (SPADES assembly) (version 4) | ecosystem: Environmental > Aquatic > Freshwater >... | reverse complement strand
TGGAGCCACCTCCCGGGCCAGGCGCAGGCAGTGTTCCAGCACCTCCTTGGGGCTTGCCTCCCTGCGAAGGAAGCCTCGCTTGCCCATCGGAGCGGGAATAAATATACACCCATTATCCCGACCTTTGCAAGGCAAGCCCACAAAGAGTTGACACTGCAGCATCTCAGTTTCTATACTTATGCACCGGGGAGGTTTTTTATGTGGAATCGAGGTCTGCTTTTGGCCGTGTTTTTCCTCACCAGCCTGGGCCTGGCCCAGCAGCTCACCAATGTGCGCTTCACCCTGGACTTTGCTTTTCAGGGGCCCACTGCGCCTTTTTTGCTGGCCCAGGACAGGGGCTACTATGCCGCCGAGGGGCTGAACGTGAGCATTGACCGGGGCTTTGGTTCTGCCGACGCCATCAGCAGAATTGCTGCCGGCAACTACGACATGGGCTTTGCCGACTTTAACTCCCTAATCGAGTTCAACACCCGCAACCCGGCCAACCAGCTTCTGGCGGTGTTTATGGTCTACAACACCACCCCCGCCGCGGTGTTTGCCGTTAAGGGCAGAGGCATTGCCCGCCCTGCCGACCTGGTGGGCAAAACCCTGGCCGCCCCCGCCGGCGATGCGGGCCGCAGGCTTTTCCCGGTGTTTGCCGAGGCGGTGGGCATAGATCCTGCCAGGGTCAACTTCATCAACGTGGACGCGCCGCTGCGTGAGCTCACCCTGGTCCGCGGCCAGGCCGACGGCATCACCGGCTTCTATTTCACCTCCTTCCTCAACCTGCGTAACCTGGGTGTCAAGCCCGAAGACATGGTCATCTTTAGTTATGCCGACTACACCCAGGACCTCTACGGCAACGCGGTGGTGGTACGGCGCGACTTTGCCCAGGCCAACCCCCAGGCAGTGGCGGCCTTTGTGCGGGCCCTGGTCAAGGGCTTTAAGGACGTGATCGCCAACCCCGACGAGGGCGTGGCGGCGGTCAAGCGGCGGGATGGGTTGATTAACGAGGCCCTCGAGCGCGAGCGGTTGCTCCTGGCGCTCAATACCCACGTCCTTACCCCCGAAAGCCGGGCCTTTGGGCTGGGCTCGGCGCGGCGGGAGCGGGTCGAGCGCAACATCCGTGCGGTAGCCAAGGCCTTCGGCCTGGCCACCACCTTGAAGGTAGAGCAGGTCTGGAGCGAGCGCTTTTTGCCCCCCATCGCCGAGCGGCGGATAACCGGTCCGGCGCGGTGAGAGCGAAACCAGGAGGTTAAATTTGCAACACCCTATCTGCGCATGGTAGGCCCGGATGTGCCGAAGGTTCAGTCGGCACCCTGCTTATGTCAGCAACGTTGGGTTGGATCTTGAACGTTCCTCTGTGGCAGATTTAGAATCTTGAGCTAAGATGTCTTTTATTGAGCTCAGCAATGTTAGCGTGCGCTACGACAACGGTTACCTGGCCGTAGAGGGGGTTAACCTATCCATCGCCCAAGGGGAGTTTGTGGCCCTGGTTGGGCCTTCGGGCTGCGGAAAGTCCACGCTTTTGCGGGTAATTTCCGGGCTGCGTCCACCCAGCACCGGCAGCGTTACTGTGCATGGTCAGGAGGTTAAAGGGCCTGTAGCCAGCATCGGGATGGCCTTCCAGAACCCTACCCTGATGCCCTGGCGCACCGTTTTGCAAAACATTTTGCTGCCCCTCGAGGTCTCTCCTCAGCACAAGCGGCAGTACCGGCGAAACCCCAAACCCTATATCGAGGCCGCCCGCGAGCTGATGGCCTCGGTGGGGCTCTCCGGCTTCGAAAACGCCCACGTTTGGGAGCTTTCGGGGGGGATGCAGCAGCGGGTCAGCCTGTGCCGGGCCCTCATCCACCAGCCCGAGATCCTGTTGCTCGACGAGCCCTTCTCGGCGCTGGACGCCTTTACCCGCGAGGAGCTGTGGCAGGCCATGCAGGTGCTGTATATGAGCCGCAAGCCCACGGTCATCCTGGTCACCCACGACCTGCGCGAGGCGGTCTACCTGTCTGACACCATCTACACCATGAGCACCCGCCCTGGCAAAATTGCCTACTCGCGCAAGGTGGAGTTTCCCCGCCCCAGGGCGCTCGAGCTCACCTACGAAGACGACTTTGCTCACATCGTGCGGGAGCTGCGCGAACAGATTGGCGGGATGCGCACCCCGATTAGCGGTTTGAAGGGGGTGGGGGCATGAAGCGAAGCCGCGATACCCTGGTTGCCACTGGGGCCAGCGTGGGTTTGTTCGTGGTCTGGGAGTTCGCAGTGCGGCTTTTTAAGATTCCCCCCTTTGTGCTGCCGGCTCCCTCGCAGGCCATCGCGTCGCTGCTGCCGGTCTGGGAGGTGGTGATGGGGCATGCCTGGCAGACCCTCTGGACCACCCTGGCCGGGTTTGGGATTGCGGTGGTGGCGGGGGTGCTGCTGGGGGCTGCGGTGGGCACCTCGAGGTCTTTGAACCTGGCACTGTACCCCATCCTGGTGGGCTTTAACAGCGTGCCCAAGGCCGCTTTGGTGCCGGTGCTGGTGCTGTGGTTTGGCATCGGCACGGTGCCGGCCATCCTGACCGCTTTTTTAATCTCCTTTTTCCCCATCGTGGTCAACGTGGCCACCGGCCTGGCGGCGGTGCCGCCGGAGCTGCGGGAGGTGCTGCGGGTGCTAGGCTCGAGCCGCCTCGAGGCCTTCACCCGGGTTTCCATCCCCTTCTCCCTACCCTACTTCTTCGCCTCGCTCAAGGTGGCCATCACGCTAGCTTTCGTAGGAGCCGTTATTTCCGAGATTGCCGCCTCGCAAAAGGGCATCGGCTACATGATGACCTCGGCCAGCTCCCAGTTCAACGTGCCGCTGGTCTTTGGCGGGCTCTTGCTAATCGCCCTGATGAGCATTGCGCTTTATGCCATCTTCGCCATCCTGGAGCGCCGACTGGTAGGTTGGGCCTACCGCAGCCAGAACGCCTGAAGATGAACCTCGCCATGCTAAACCAACTCTCCAAAGAGGCTTTTGTTGAGCAACTGGGCTGGGTCTTTGAGCACTCCCCCTGGGTGGCCGAGAAAGCCTGGGAACACCGCCCCTGGGCCAGCCTCGAGGCCCTGCACCACTCGCTGGTGCAGGTGGTGCGAGAAGCCCCCAAGGAGGCCCAACTGGCCCTGATCCGAGCCCACCCCGAACTGGGCAGCCGTGCCCGCATGACCCAGGCCTCGGTAGCGGAGCAAAAGAGCGCCGGCCTCGACGCCCTTACCCCCGCCGAGCTCGAGCGCATCCAGGCCCTAAACCGGGCCTATGCCGACAAGTTTGGCTTCCCCTTCATTCTGGCGGTGCGGGGCAAGAGCAAAGCCGACATCTTTAGGGCTATGGAGGAAAGGCTCTCCAACCCCCCTGAGCTCGAGTTCGAGACCGCCCTGGAGGAGATTTTCAAGATTGCGCGCTTTCGCCTTGCCGAGCTGCTGGAGAAAGATTAGACTGAATCAGCCATGAACCCCCTCGACCAAGACCGCCTCCGTATCATCAAATGGCCCTGGATTTTAGCCATCCTGGCCCTATTTGGTGTGGCTTTAGCCCTCACCCTGGCGGGCGGCTGGCAGGCCCACGCCCGCGAATGGCTCCACCTGATCGTGCGCTGGCTGCACGTCATCTATGGTATCGCCTGGATCGGGGCCAGCTTCTACTTCATCTTCGTAGAGAACGCCCTCGAGCGCCAGGGCGTGCGGGCCGAGCTCTCCGGCAACCTCTGGGCCATCCACGGTGGCGGCATCTACTACCTGGAAAAATACAAAACCGCCCCCAAAGAGCTACCCAGATACCTGCACTGGTTCAAGTGGGACGCCTACCTGACCTGGGTCACGGGGTTCTTGCTGCTCGTCATCGTTTACTACGCCGACCCCCGCACCATCCTGCTGCCCCCTGGCAGCACCCTGCCCGGCTGGGCAGCCATTACGATTGCGGTAGGTAGCCTACTGATCGCCTGGCTGGTATATGCAGGGCTATCCCGCACCCAGCTTCTATACCGCCCGGCGCTGTTTCTGCTGGTGGGGGGGGTGTTGGTGGCGCTGGCCGCCTACCTGCTGGGGCAGATCTTTAGCGGGCGCGGCACCTTCATGCACATTGGGGCCATGCTAGGCACCATTATGGCGGCCAACGTCTTTTTCGTGATCATCCCCTCGCAAAAGAAGCTGGTGCGGGCCGCGCAAAAGGGCGAGACCCTCGACCCCAGTTTCGTGGCTTGGGTGCAGCTTCGCTCGCGCCACAACAACTACCTCACCCTGCCGGTGCTCTTCACCATGATCGCCCACCACTTCCCCATGACCTATAGCAGCGGGGCCCACTGGCTCATCCTGATCCTGCTCTTTGCGGCCGGGGTGGCGGTGCGGCACTTCATCAATGTGACCGAGAAAGAGCACCACCGCACCCTGGTGGAAGGGGGGGCCATGCCCTATCTGCTTGTGTTGGCAGCCGCCTTACTGCTGGGGGCCTTTTATCTGACCGCGCCCCGCCAGAGCGCAGAGGTGCAGAATCAACCTCCGGTGGCTTTTGCCGAGGTAGAGGCCATTATCCGGGCCCACTGCCAGATGTGCCACGCGGCCCAGCCCACCCAGCCTGGTTTTGCCTCTGCCCCAGGCGGGGTAATGCTGGACACCCCTGAGCAGATCATAGCGCAGGCGCAGAAGATCAAACAGGTCACAGTAGACAGCACATACATGCCCCTGCTGGTGCCGGGGGTTCCGGCCATGACCCCCGAGCAGCGGGCCCGGCTGGGGGCCTGGGTGGCCCAAGGGGCCAGGGGGCCGTAGGATAAAGGCATGGCTCGGCTTTCGACCCACGTTCTGGATATCGCCCACGGGCGCCCGGCGGCGGGGCTCTACGTCGAGCTCTACCGTATCGGCCCTGCGGGTGAGCGCATCTTCATCACCGCTGCCAGCACCAACGCCGATGGCCGCACCGACCAGCCCCTGCTTGCGAGCGAAACCATCGCGGTGGGCCTTTACGAGTTGGTTTTCCACGTGGCCGCCTACTTCAAAGCCCAGGGGGTGCCCCTGCCCGACCCGCCCTTTCTGGACGAGGTGCCCATCCGCTTCGGCATCGCCGACGAAAAGGGGCATTACCATGTGCCACTGCTCCTCTCACCCTACGGCTACAGCACCTACCGGGGTAGCTAGTATGAACCCCACCCGGAGCGTTCCGCTGAGCGCAAGCAAAAGCTCGTTGATTACGACCGCCTCTAGTTCCAGTGCTTCGGGCGGGGGCCCCAAAAAAAGAACAACTGATAAGAAATCCTTCCAGAGCCTTCCCTCAAGTAAAAGCACACGCCTAGCCAAGCGCCTATCGGAAAGGCCCAGGCTTTAGCTTCCCCTGCTGAGGAAGCGGGAGGACTTCATATAATCTGAACCATGAACCTTTCCCACCTTGACTTTGCCCAACTGGCCCTAGAAGCCCTCGAGCGCTGCCATGTGCTGGCGCGTTTCTCGGAAGAGCCGGACCGCCTGACCCGCACCTTTCTCTCACCCCCCATGCGGGCCGTACACGAATCCCTGGCCAGCTGGATGAGAGAGCTGGACATGGAGGTACGCATCGATGCGGTGGGCAACCTGATCGGCCACTACCCCGGCTCCTCCCGCGATGCTCCGTTGTTTCTGCTGGGCTCGCACGTGGATACCGTGCGCGATGCGGGCCCCTACGACGGCATTCTGGGGGTCACGCTGTCGCTGGCTTTGGTGAAGGCCTTAGAAGGCCGAAGATTGCCTTTTGCCATTGAGGCAATTGCCTTCTCGGAGGAGGAGGGCGTGCGCTTTGGGGTACCTTTTCTGGGTAGCAAAGCGGTAACCGGTCAGTTCACGCCCGAGCTACTGAAGCTGCAAGATGCCCAGGGGCAGACCGTAGAGGAAGCCATTCGGGCCTTTGGCCTCGATCCCGCCCAGATACCGCAGGCCGCCTACAACCCGGCTCAGGTCAAGGGCTTTTTGGAGTTTCACATCGAGCAGGGGCCGGTGCTGGAGGCCCTGGGGTATCCGCTGGGCCTGGTGGAGGTCATCGTGGGGCAGAGTCGGCTCGAGGTAGCCTTCCGCGGCCAGGCCGGCCACGCCGGTACCACCCCCATGCACCTGCGCAAAGATGCCCTGGCCGGGGCTGCCGAATGGATGGTTCTGGTTGAACGCGAAGCCCGCGAAGAGCAAGGACTGGTGGCCACGGTGGGCATGATTACGGCCCTGCCGGGGGCGGCCAACGTGATTCCAGGCGAGGTGCGGATGAGCCTGGATGTGCGCCACCCCTACGACGAGGTGCGCAGCCTGGCGGTAGCCAACCTGGTGACCCGGGCCCAGCAGGTGGCCCAGTGCCGGGGGCTCGAGCTCGATTACCGCACCCTATACGAGCAGGCTGCGGTTCCCTGCGACCCTGAGCTGAACGGGCGGCTGGCCCTGTCGGCCCAGGCCCAGGGCTACCCGGTGCACCGGATGGTCTCGGGGGCCGGCCACGATGCCATGATTATGAGCGCGCTGTGCCCCTCCACCCTGCTGTTTCTGCGAAGTCCGGGCGGCCTCTCGCATCACCCGGAAGAGTCGGTCTGGCCCCAGGACGTAGAAGCCGCCCTGCGGGTGGGGCTGGATTTCTTGCACCGGCTAGCCGCCGAGGCTTGATAGGGGAGTTACGATGCTCGAGCTAATTGTGCGTGGTGGAAAGCTGGTAACCCCGGAAGGGGTGCGGCAGGCCGATCTGGGCATCTCGGGGGGGCAGATCGTGCAGGTGGCCCCGGAGATTGCCGAACCGGCCCGGCAGGAGATCAATGCCTCGGGCTTGTACGTTTTTCCGGGCCTGATTGACGTGCATGTGCACTTCAACGAGCCGGGACAGGCCCACTGGGAGGGCATTGCCTCGGGCAGCGCGGCCCTGGCGGCAGGCGGCGGTACGGCCTTCTTCGATATGCCCCTCAACTCGCTGCCCTGCACCCTGGATGGCCCCTCCTTCGACCAGAAGCTCTCGGCCATGCAGGCCCACTCCCACACCGATTTTGCCCTATGGGGTGGCCTGACCCCAAACAACCTGCAGCATATGCCCGATTTGGCCGAACGCGGCGTAATCGGGTTCAAGGCCTTCATGTGCGACTCCGGCCTCCCCCAGTTTCCCGCCTGCGACGACGCCACCCTGTATGAGGGTATGCGCCTGGCCGCCCAGCTTGGGCTACCGGTTGCAGTGCACGCCGAGTCGGAAGCCCTGACCGCCTACCTGGCCCAGCAGAAGCGCCAGCAGGGCCAGACCACCTGGCGCGACTACCTGGACTCGAGGCCGGTCTTCACCGAGCTCGAGGCCATCCAGCGGGCGCTTCTGTTGGCCCAGGAGACCGGCTGCAAGCTGCACATCGTACACATCAGTTCGGGCGCTGGGGTAGTCATGGCTGCCGAGGCCAGGGCCAAGGGGGTGGACGTGAGCATCGAGACCTGCCCCCACTACCTGGCCTTTACCGAAGAAGACCTGGAGCGGCTGGGGGCGCTGGGCAAGTGCGCCCCGCCCTTGCGCTCCGAGCTGCAACGAACTCTGCTGTGGGAGCAGGTGCTGCAAGGGCAGGTAGATATCATTGCCTCCGACCACTCCCCCAGCCCACCCGAGATGAAGCAGGGCCATGACTTCTTCAGCCTGTGGGGCGGGATCGCGGGGGTGCAGTCTACCCTGGGGGTGCTGCTGAGCGAGGGTTGGCGCCAGCGCGGCCTGGCCTTAGAGCAGATAGCCGCCCTGCTCGCAGCCAACCCCGCCAAGCGCTTTGGCCTGGCCCAGAAAGGCCGCCTGGCCGAAGGTTACGATGCCGACTTCGCCCTGGTAGACCTGGGCCAAACCTACACCTTGAGACAGGAAGACCTGTACTACCGTCACCCCATCTCTCCCTATCTGGGCCGTACCTTTGTTGGGGTGGTGAAGGAGACCTGGTTGCGTGGGCAGCGGGTGTATGCCTCGGGTAAGATAGAAAAGCCCCGTGAGGTTCGTTTACTCAAGAGGAATTTATGAGTCTGACCGGTTTTACCCGAACCCGCGTAACGCCAAACCACGCCCTCTTGACCCCCGATACCTTTGTGCGCTCGTGCCTGCCCGGCTGGAGCCAGGCTGCCTGCATCGTGCATATCTCCCCTGAGATGGGGGCCCGCTTCATGATGTACACCGTAGAGATGCAGTCCGGTAGTACCGGCCAGATGAGCCTGCCGGACATCCAGCGCTTTGCCTATGTGCTCGAGGGCGAAGTGGCGCTCGAGGTAGGGGGAGCCCGGCATACCCTACGGGCCAACGACTACGTGTACCTGCCTGCCAACACCCCACACCATTTCGCAGCGGCATCCGGCTGCCGGATGGTGGTTTTCGAAAAACCCTACCAGGCCTTGGCCGGCATGGACGTACCCCAGGTGGTGCTCGGACACGAACCAGACACCCCCAGTAGCCCGCTGATGGGCGATGAAGCCGTGCAGGTGCGCCTGCTCCTGCCGGACAATCTCTCCTTCGATATGGCCGTTAATACCATGACCTTTGCTCCCGGAGCCCACCTCCCCCTGGTAGAAACCCATGTCATGGAGCACGGCCTTTTGTTTTTGCAAGGCGGCGGGGTATACCGCCTGGGTGACCACTGGTACACCGTGCAGGCTGGCGATGTGATCTGGATGGCCTCCTACTGCCCGCAGTGGTTTGGGGCGCTGGGCAAAACACCCAGCAAGTACCTAATTTACAAAGACGTCAACCGGCACTCGCTCGAGCTGCTCTCCTGATGCAGGCCGCACAGGGGCGGTAGAGGGCTGGTGGGTTGACTGGGGTAAACTGCTCATGCTAGATTTACCCCGAGCCTTAGGCATAGGCTGCAAAATTTTTCCGGAGGAGTCCATGGTTGTCCGACCCCTGGTAGACCAAGAACGCATTATCCGTGAACTTGAGACCCTGGCGGAGTTTTCCGACACCCCCAAGCCAGCCATTACCCGCATTCTCTTTACCGAGCCCGACCTCGAGGCCCGCGCTTACCTCAAGAGCTTGTGTGAAGAGGCTGGATTAAGCCTGCGCGAAGATGGGCTGGGCAACATCTTTGCCCGCTGGGAGGGTTCCGCCCCTGATCTACCGGCTGTTGGTACGGGCTCCCACTTTGACGCCGTCCCCTACGGCGGCATGTACGACGGCACCGTGGGCGTGCTGGGGGGTCTGGAGGCCATCCGTTCGCTCCAGCGCATTGGTTTTAAGCCCTACCGCTCCATCGAACTGCTCATCTTCACCGCCGAAGAGCCCACCCGTTTTGGCGTGGGTTGCCTGGGAAGCCGGGCCCTGGCCGGGATTTTGAGCCCTGACTCGCTGCGCCAGCTTAAGGATAAGGAAGGGCGCAGCCTGGAGGAAGTCCGCCGGGAAGCCGGTTATACGGGCCGCCTGGAGGATGTGCAGCTTCCCCAGGGCTACTACTCGGCTTTCGTGGAACTGCACATCGAGCAAGGTCCCTTGCTCGAGCAAGAACGGGTGCCCCTGGGCATCGTCACGGCCATCGCGGCTCCGGCTACTCTACGGGTAAACCTGGAAGGTGAGGGCGGGCATGCCGGAACCGTGCTGATGCCCGACCGCCGCGATGCGCTGTGCGCCGCTGCCGAAATTATCCTGGGCGTGGAAGCCTCTGCCAAAAACAGTGGCAGCATCGATACCGTAGCCACCACCGGCTTTTGTGAGGTCTATCCCAACGTGGTCAATAGCGTGCCCAGCCGGGTCAAGCTCGAGATAGACATTCGCGATGTTGACCAGTCTCGCCGGGATCAGGTGATGCGCAACGTGATACAGGGAGTGGAGCAGGTCTGCACCCGGCGCGAAATAAAATATAGCGTAGACATCATCAACGCAGATCCCCCGGCCAAAGCGGACCCTGAAGTGCTAAAAGCGCTGGTGGCTTCTTGTGACGAGGCCGGGGTCAAGTTCAAGCTGATGGTGAGCCGGGCCTACCACGACTCTTTATTCATGGCCCGGATTGCCCCTACCGCCATGCTCTTTATCCCCTGCCGGGGAGGGGTTAGCCACCGTCCGGACGAGTACGCCTCCCCCGAGGATATCGCCAGAGGCACCTACGTGCTGGCCCTAACGCTGGCCAAGCTCTCGCTGGCCAAAGATAAAACAGTCTACAAGAAAGACCCGGTTTTACTGGATGACTAGGGCTGTGCTCGTTGCCTACATTCCGCACCCCCCTCACTCCAGGAGGTAATAAGAAATCCTTCCGGAGCCTTCCCTCAAGGAAGAGCACGCGCCTAGCCAAGCGCCTATCGGAAAGGCCGAGGCTTTAGCTCCCCCTGCTTAGAGGAAGGAAGCGGGAGGACTTCATATTACACGGG
>Ga0079995_1060939_pt1 | contig 10294 bp, 5 predicted proteins | sample FaiFalFF_MnMetaG_2_FD_69198 | JGI IMG/M metagenome (GOLD analysis project Ga0079995, IMG submission 69198) | Freshwater microbial communities from Yellowstone National Park, Wyoming, USA - Fairy Falls C (FF_Mn_C) (SPADES assembly) (version 4) | ecosystem: Environmental > Aquatic > Freshwater >... | reverse complement strand
TGGAGCACACGAGCGACGTCTACGTCAGGGCTTACGGCAGGGATCTGGCTGAGGCCCTCGAGGAGGCAGGGAAGGCCCTCTTCGCCGTGCTCGTCAGGAACGCAGAGGTCTCGGAGCCGAGGAGGGAGGTAGAGGTCACAGCGAGGGGCTACGACAAGATGTCCCTTCTCTACGACTGGCTAGAGAGGCTCCTACTCGTCTTCCAGCTCGAGAAGCTGGTGGCTTCCGAAGTGAAGGTCACGCAGATCGCTGAGGAGACGGGGGAGCTGGTGGTGAGGGGGAAGGCCGTAGGAGAGGACTACAGCCCCCCGAAGCACGTGCCTGGGATAGACGTTAAGGCGCCGACCTACTGGTTGATGGAGGTGAACGAGGGGCCGGAGGGCGTGGAGCTGAAGTTCGTGCTCGACATCTGAGGGTTGGGTGGTGCCGGAGCAGGAAGAGGGGCGGAGTTTCTTCGGACCTCCACTACCAACGCCAAGGGCCAAGCGCGACGTCCGGATCGACGAGCCCTATGACGTGACGCCTACGACCGCTTCAAGTTCGAGGCGCCAGTCAGGACCGAGGGAGACGCCTACGCGAGGGCGTGGATCGCTTACGAGGAGATGTTGCAGAGCGTGAACATAATCCGCCAGGCGATAGAGATGAGAGAAAACTGAAAAGAATTGCTTGGGAACGAGTACTCCTCCAGCTACGTGACCTTCCCCTGTAATCCTACAAGGCCTTTTTAGTGACTTAACGTCGATGTGTGAGCCGGTAGATTAGTTGGTAGATCGCCTAGTTTGCTAAAACGTCCCGGAACGCAACCAGGAGATGGGGTTCGAGTCTTCCCGCTCACCAAAACTCTTTCCCACAGTCTTTATATAACGGAGCCCATAGACGCGGTGAAAATAATAACTGTCTTAAGGGATAAAGGGGGTGGGTTAGGACGTGGCAGGGGCAATCTTCGGTTAGATCTTCCCAGTCCTCCTCAGGTACTCCTCTAGGCGTTTCTGTTTCCTCCGAATGGTGAATCCGATGTGATAGTAGAAGTTTATGGAAAATTTCGGTGGCACACAAATATGGTACACATCGCGTCGGCGAATGCATTGCCTTCCTTTAATGCATATTATTGACCTTTGTTGATGAACGAGCTTCGGCTCCGTCGTTTCTATGTTAAAAATTTTAAGTAGTGACCTCACGTACTCTAAGAGTGTATAATCACTGTTCGTTAGTCTAATCTCCCCATATTTCGTCACAGTTCCTTCTGAATCGAATAACCCTCTGAGGCATGCCGCTATGCATTTAGGGCAATGCTCGATGTATTTCCTTAACAGCTCGAAATTATACGGCTTCTTCAACAGCTCGTAGAGCGTCTGCGACCTCACCCTAAAGTAATATTTTCCTGACTTCGCATCGAAATATATCTTGGGTGGCGGTATGTTCAGCGTACTGGCTACCCTCAATGCTGCTTCTTCAACGAACTCCCTATCTTTTGCTCTGAGAGCTATGAAGCCTATGTAGCTGTAGCGGTGACGTTCTTTACAGGTATAACCGTCACCAAGCCTCATGCCTATAATGTAGGCCAGATCTTCAGAGGGTTCCAAAAGCTCCAGCGAAGGTATCCTCCTTCCGTTGTATGGACTATGCAGTTTTCGTACCCATTGGCTTATTATTGCTTTGGATATCCAAACTCCGTACTTTTGTCGGATTATCATTCTGATCTCATTATATGACCGACCTTGTTGACGAAGGGCAATGACGTCGTTGTAAATTTTTATCCGTAGCTCTCTGGGTAAGTATGGCCCCCTCTTCTTCGTATTGGTGTTGACCTCCATCTTCTTAACCTCCTCCCCTTCCGGACAGAAACTTGGAGTCTGGGACATAGTTTCTCACCTCCTAATTCTCCCTCGGCCTCCACCGGACCCCGCGAGATTATCTCCCGCGAGGCTGGGCCAGGAGGGCATCGGGAGGTTTTCCCAGCGCGCCCACACCTGCCCGGGGCCAACCCCCAGACGGAGCCAACCGGCCCCGCCCGGAGATTGTAACCCCGAGCAGGGCCGGTGGCTTCAAAAAATCTGGAGGTTGGTTTGGAGGGGAGGAGGTTATCAACGTGTTATCGGCTATAATTGTCGATCGGTTCATGGAGCGGTTGGTTCTTCTAATTTTTTAGATTTTTTGAACGTCTGATTCACCAGAATTCATTTCTCCATCCCAAATAGGACCCTAGGATCCTATGGGACGAAGTACCGAGACTTATCCCGCTCCCTCACCACCGGGGGACCCCTGCACGCCGCGCCATTCTCCCCGGGATGCATATCCCCCGCTTAGCCCGGGAGGCCGGCCTTGCCCGGGGATGTGGTGAGGGAGAGGAGCGCATCGATAATCATCCAGTTTTCATCAGAATTCGTCAACTGCCCGGAGAACCGCTAGCCCCCCACACGGGGTATTTGCGGCCATAAGGCCAGGGCCGCGGCTCCCCAGACAACCTGCTGGCGGCAGGGGCTCAAAGGACCCTCCAACAAGAGGGCACCCCCTCATCTCCCCTTTCCCCTCCGCAACTGCGGAAGGTCGGCGGTTAGCCCTGCCACCCACCCGGTAGGCGGGCCAGGAGGGCCACCAAGCCCTCTGTCCCCGCAACAACGGGGACAAACTGGCCCTCACACCACCCTCGCAACAACGAGGATAGTGCGGGACACCCGCCGGCCGCCACTTCTACGTCCGGGATCCCTTATGGAGCTGGGGAGGGTCCCGGCGCGACCCCACCCCCGGTCCCCAGCCCTCAATAGCGTGATTGAGGGCTCCGGGATTCTGACCCGGGGATGGCATCTGCGTCTATGGGCTCCGTTTTTGTCTTCTGACTTCCTCTTCCTTCTGCCCTTCCTCTGATTACCGGGAGAGCTTAGGGCGTTCGCTCTCCTCGGGGCGCCCCTTCTGCCCCTTTCATCCAGGGCTCCCCCGCTGCCCTGGCTTCGGGGCTACGGGCGGGCGCCAATTCCCGCCGTCCCTCCTCGGGAGAGGGGTGGATGGATTGTTCTGTCCATCACCCCTCCAGGGGGAGCTCCCGTCGGACCGGGAGAGGTCCAGAGGCGCCACCTCCCTCATCCGGGAGGCCACGACGCGGCGGTGCCGCGCCGGCTTTCGTCGGCGCCTCCAATTCCTCTCCTAGCGCCCCCAGGGTTTTGTCCTGGGGACTGGGAAGCCGTAGCCGCCAATCCTGGCGGCCCGGTCTCCCATGAGGCCGGTCGTCTGACCAGCCTCGTAGAGAAGAGGAAGTACTACCATTTAATAGTTGTCATTCGTTCTCTTTATATAACGTAAAAACTCATAAAACATGATCACGTTATTTAAGTGTGCAAATAGGCAGAATATAATCGTTATTCTTGCGAGTCCGATAGGTTGAAGGTCCTCGAGTAACGTGATACTAGGGTAATTCATAACAACATCAGTAATCGAAGAGTCGAAAGAGCCCACGAGATGTCGAATGAGACGTCTTCGACATACAATGATTGTCAACGTAAAGGCTCCTGCGAACAAGATTCTTGGAGTGAGACAATAATAAATATGCAAAGTTCAAGAAGTCATACAAAGTCCAGGACTAGGGCTTCCCGACCGATGGAGCAACTTCACGGTCTTCAGCTCTGAGGTATCGAGGCTTGTCCTCCTGAGCGAGAGGGGGAGGACGCACGGGAGCATATGGGGAGTTCCTCCGTTCTTAGAAGGGATCTTAAGGGCTACAGTGGCGACGACTATGACCACTTCCTACTTCTACAGCTACATAGAGACGACCTACTATCAGACGACTTACACCATCACGCTGAAGGCCAGGCAGAGCAGGTACAGCCTGATGGGAGAGTGGTGGGAGTCCAACGACGGGAGGAACTGGTATAAGGTAGACAGCGTATTTGGTAGGCGTAACGGCCATTGGGACTGGGGTTGGTCTGCTTTTACATGGCATTGGGATTGCCGCTCTTCGCCATCGCCTCCGGGGTCAATATGCCGTTCGGCTGGTTGCGTTAATAGCGTGTGTAGTCAGCAGGATCCTCCTGCCATATGTTTCGAGCCGCACCGAGGTTGGGAGCAGGGGTGTCCGTCCTCGTACCCACAGCTACTCTATTCGCTGACCGTCAACCAAGGACCGGTCCTATCGTACGACCGAGCAACTCTTGCAATACCACCGTCAATATTTTACTTTAATGCCAATGAAAGTCTAGTGGTAAACGTTGGAATAACGTCGTATACTGTTAGTGGGCGGACAACATCGTGCAGTGACGTCTGGGACCCGAATGGCGGTTATTGCGTGAAAACCATCACGGAATGGGGAAGAAAGTACCAGTTCCAAGCTATAGAGCTGGTCGACTGGGACACCGGAGAGGTCTACGCCTCGGTGAACCAGACATCCCTGACCTTCAACATAAACGCGAACACGATAGTCAGGTTCAAGTACGTTCTCGTAAACAGCTGGAGCAGGTCGTGGGAGGTCATCCTGCCGCCTAAGACTCCGGAGCCGAAGCCAGACGAGTGCCAGAGGATACTGAACGACCCGAGCAAGAGGTGTACTGGTGCGTGGTGTTCCTGTTTGAAAACATATGATCTGGAAGCATGGAAGAGGAAGAAAGAGCCATGTTGCCCCACGCAAAGTCTTATATGCCTAAGCGTTCACGTGACGCCTTGCTGTTCAGGCGATGCCCACGGTGCATGCCTTAAGTCATGGAGCGGCCGGGGCGGGTTCGGATGTGTGATGTACACAATAGAAGAGGTAGAAAGGGGGACCCTCAAGCCAGTAACTGTTTCCTGGAGTGCTTCCTGGAGCCTCAAGCCGGGCTGGGCATTGGCAGATATCGGGAAGACTGGGTACGGAGGCGGTGTAGAATGTGGTGTTAGCAGCCTCACAGGTAGTAGCGCCTCGGGCAGTTGCACACTTAATGCGAGAAGTCATGCGACATACTGGATAGTAGTGATTTTCAAGAGGGCGTAGTGGGCCTAGAAATTATATAACCATCATTACGTATTTTTGATTAAGGTATGGCTTCCCTGAAACTACTAACTCCGGCTTTCTGCCTCCTGGTTCTACTGTCAGTTGTAATCCCGGCCCACGCTTCTGAAGGTTTGTGGAGGACGTCCGACTCTATTCCCGGGTATCCACCGGTAAGAGGTGTAAGCTTGGACCCCAGGCCGCCGCGCGGAACGGAGTGGAGCTGGGTAGGCCGAGCAGGGAACATAGAGACGGTAACACTTATGGGTTTTGATGAAGAATGGAAAGGCAGGAAACCAATATTCAATTATTATCTTGTGAGTGGATGTCCGGATGATGACGTAAATGAAGTATATCGCAAAGCAGTAAGAGATGCTATCGAAAAGATAACGCGCTATCGGAATAAATTCGTCGAAATGTATCCCCAGTTCAGCTATCTTTTGAAGCTGAAGCTCCAGCTGTCCGACGGCCCCCTAGACGATAATGTATTCAATATACCAATTTATACACCGAAGAACTGCGTTGAAGGAGTTGCGAGTTATGCGACACTCTTTAACAAGATCGAATTAAACTTCTATGGACATGCCTTCCATGAGATAATACATACCCTAGGTTCCCTTGAGCTCTATTACGGTTCTAGCCCATATTACTCGTTCCAAACGGCTTGGGGACGGGTTAAAGATATCGGCGATAACACGTTGAGCTGGTATGCTCTAGCGCTTTCTTGGTCGTGGCTCCGCTTCTACGACGTTCACCCTGGGCTAGTCAGAGAGGATTTCGCCTCGAAGCTCCAGATGAATTTGAAGTATAAAACGGTAATATCGGATCGTGAAACATATTTCTTAATTCGTTACATTGTTACGGCCAAGGACGCCTTAGAATCGGGCATCATGGTCAGACCTATCGATGCTTTCTTCAAAATTGAGTTGAGGGGCGGAGCCATTGTTCCTGCATTACTCCTCAGGCCCGAGGAGTGGATGAGATGGGATCGCAACTTCGATGTCGACTGGATCATTTATAAAAATAAGGAAGGTTCCCGTTTAAAGTCAATACACTACATTGACTACGTCAAATCCGTTGGAGCACCATGGGACTTGATTAGCTTTAGGGGTTTACAGGGATACTACACAATTGACTGGCAGTTGGGTCCAATATGGACACCAACCTTATTCTCATGGCGTAGACATGTGTTCCTTTCGGATAAGCCGCCGGCCGACGACGACAAGCTCCGCTTCCTCCTCTTCTCGGACCTCAGACCTGACCTCTTCTTCTGCGGATACATCTATAGGTGGAAGGGATCTGATGAGGAGATATTCATTCCGATGTGGGTCAATGGAAACAATACCCATACTCCGACTATGCTACCTGGCAGATGGTTTGGCAACAACATTGAGTGTTACTACTCGTGGGGTCCATATGTTTACAGAGCTCCCGAGCTCTACGCCTATCCGACCAGAATAGCTGTAGGCGTCCCGGCCTCTGAAGAAGTCATTTATGACTCTCCTGTCTCCAAGAGGATCTTCAAGGGTAAATGGCTGGTGAACGGGTCTGAATGGCCTGGACCGTACCTTGACCTCGACGTGATGGGCGTACCGGTGGGTGACAGGACGCCTCGGAGGTGGCCGTGGGCCGACGGAAGAGACCCGCCCGGTTGCACCATCTGTCCATTGGAGAACGCCAAAGTCTATACGCTTCGGCTGACGGGCCCGAACGGAGGTCCTATCTACCTAGACAACTTCACCAGCAGGTACAGGGGCTATGAGAGGGTTCCGTGGATGAGGGGAGTGACCGTGATCTACGTGAGGTACAACACCACTCTGGAGCCGGTCTACGAGAGGGAATATCTCGTCAACATCACGGTACCTGAAGGCTTCAGAATTCTCGACGGAAACTTGACAGGATGGTACAAGGAGGGGGCCAAGATCAGGCTACCTACGCTTTCAGAGCTTGAGGTCACCAAAGGGACTAAACTGGTCCTTGAGGGCTGGAAGGATAGTTCGGGAAGGATTTACAGGCCTGGCGAGGAGATGGTCGTAGACGGCCCTAAGTCCTTCGAACCTGTCCTCATGAGGTATCACTTAGTCTCGGTGAAGGGACCAAAGGAGCTCAGACACGAGGGATCGGGCTGGCACAGAGAGGGATCAACGGCGAGGCTGAACGTAGTTGAGAACGTCACCTACGTCTCCGAAGTGACGAGGTACGTCTTCTTGGGCTTCAGGAGAGGCAACGAGACCGTCAGAGAGATCGAGGTAAGGGTAGATGGTCCTGTCGAGGTCGAGGCCGTCTGGAGGAGGGAGCACCTTCTGACAGTTAAGAGCAGGTTCCTCAACTGGACCTTCACCAACCCCTGGTTTGAGGAGAACGCCACCTACGCCATCATCGTACCGGGAGGCCTCCAAAACCTGGGAAACGGCACGTTGATAGAGGTGAAGGGCGTTGAGGTCTTTTCCGGAGGTAAAAGGTTCGTGGCCGAGAGGGCCGATCTCGAATCAATCAACATAACGATAGGAGGGAGGCGTGTAATCACCCTCTGGAACGCCACCTTCACGGTCCACGGCCCGATAGAGATGCATGTACTCTGGACCGTCAAGTACGCTCTGGACGTCAGATCGCCAGCTGGAGTCATTTCGATTAGGAACAGCTCCCTTCCTCTTCCTGCAACGGTCTTCGTCGAGGAGGGAGAGAAGATAACTCTGGACTTCAGGAACGTCCATTTAACAGGAGACACAAGCAGGCTGGTACTCCACGACGTAATAATGGACAACAGGAGCCTCGGGCCGATAACGTCATTAGAGATTGAGATGAGGAAACCGGTCTCGGTAATAGCGGTCTACAGGGACCAAATCTTAGTCTGGCCCAAGCTCAGAGGTCAGGACGGGTCGGTTGCGGATCCGGATCTCGTGGTCCTGAGAAGCGATCTGGGAGAGGTGGTTTCGGAGGAAGGGAAGGCCGTCTGGCTCGACAGATATCTAACCTTAGGTCTCAGAAGCGTAGAGTGGAGGGTCGTGAAGGCCGTCTACAAAGGTGTTGACGTGACCGTGAACGCGACGGTAAAGGCAAGCGAGCCCGGAACGATCGCGATACCTGCTGGAATCTCAGGACTTACAGTAAGGGTGAGGGACGTCTTGGGAATGCCTGTTCCGTTTGCAAGTGTTGCATACTCAGGGCCGGGAGGCGAGGTGAAGGCCTCGACGGACTATTCTGGGGTCGCTAGGCTCGGCGTTGTCCCGAACGGGCAGGGAAGGGTCTCGGCAGGGCTGATAGGAACATCTGAAGCAGAGGTTTCGTTACCGCTTGGAGAGCACACGGTAGTCCTTCCGGTCTCTCCGTATACAATTGCTCTCTTCGCCTCTCTTATCACGCCAACTTATGTGGTGGTGAGGAGAGGAAAGAAGAGGTCTTAGTTATGGCTCCATTTAGATGAGATTAAAAGGAGTGCTTAATTGTAAATGCTGATATCGACTATTGCTCATGAGTTTAGCTCGTTTAGTAGTTATAAAGGCATACATGGAGATTTCTGGAAGATGGTGGGGATAATCTATTCGGAGTATGAGAAGGGAAAGGAAGAGCTGTTGAGAATAGCAAGGGAAGAGCTGATGAAGAGAAACGGACACTTGAAGTTGATGAGCAGGGGAAGGATCATAGTAGGCTGCTGCGGCTTTCCCGTATCGATGAAGCGCTACGTCACCCGGTTCAACGCCGTAGAGGTCCAGTCGACCTTTTACAGGGTCCACGAGCGGAAGACCCTCGAGAGGTGGAGGAGGTCTGTCCCTGAAGACTTCGTCTTCAGCGTGAAGGCGTTCCAGGGCGTCACCCACCCTCCCAACAGCCCCACCTGGCGCAGGTCTAACGTAAGGCCGAAGCCGGGTCACGGGCTCCTGAGGATGAGCAGGGAGGTGATGGAGAGCTGGGAGCTGACGCTCGAGGCGTGCAGGGCCCTGAGGGCTGAGTTCTGTGTGGTCCAGACGCCTGCGGCCTTCAACGACGCGCCCCAGAACGTGGAGAACGCCCTCCGCTTCTTCAAGGAGATCGAACGCGATGGGATAACCGTCGGCTTCGAGCCCAGGGGATGGAGCGAGCCCTGGATAAGGAAGGTATGCGAGGAGGCCGACTTGGTCCACGTGGTCGATCCCTTTGCAGGCGAACCCGTCCATCTATCGAGCAGGAGGATCCTCTACCTCAGGCTCCACGGCTCACCGCCAGGGAAGAGGATGTACAGCTATACCTACACCGACGGGGACCTTCAGAGGCTCGAGCGATTCCTGAAGAGGTTCGAGTTCAGCAAGGCGTTCGTCATGTTCAACAACGTGACGATGTTCGACGACGCTAACCGTTTCCTGAAGCTGCTTCAGGAGACGGGATGGGAGATGGACCAGAGCATGTCGAAGTAGGTCTGGGCCAACATCGTCAGCATCGAGTGGGCCGAGTGTATCCCGACCTTCGGTCTGGGCTTATCGGGCTCTAGGAGGATCAGAACGACCTCTGAGGCGTCAGCGATCACGCCCCCTCCGAAGCTCAGCTCCCTCCTCCTGACCTCGGCGAGCTCAGAGAGCTTCATCACCTCGCTTTCGGAGACCTCGTTCCCCACCAGCACCCTGACTGATCCTCCCCTCTCCCTCATGATCGAGGCGATCGGTAGGAGCGTGTCAGCTACCTCCTCAGGGATGACCGGAAGGGCTACAGCGAGGCTACTTCTGGCCTTGGTAATCGTAGACTTGACCCTCCGCCAGAGGTCCTGCTCGCCCCTCACGATCACGAGCTCCGGCACCTCCTCCTTTCCAGCCCCTTTGAACATCGGCGTCAGCTCCTCGATCAGCGACCTCGCCAGCTCGTCCAGCTCCCTCTCCATCCTCATCATGCTCCCCCTTACTGCGACCTCTGGGTCCTGTGGTCTGTACCTCGTCGGCCTGCCCCTCTCCGCAACGGCCCATCCCTTCTCGATCAGAGAGTTGATCACCTCGTAGATCCTCGACTTGGGGACGCCTGCGGCCTCAGCAACCTCCTTCGCAGTTCCCTCACCGATCTCGAGGAGGGCCAGGAAAGCCTTCACCTCGTAGCCGGTGAGGCCGAACCTCCTGAGCTGGTTTACGAGCCGCTCGCCGGAACCGACCATTCTCCCGCAAGCAACAGCACATCTTTGGTAAAAATCCGCCGATTCCTCAATGGAATGCAGCTCGTAGTTGAGCCGAACTACTTTTAACCATGCAAGCATGATCGCGTTACATGCTCAAGGTCCTTGCCTTCGACGTCTTCGGGACGCTCTACGACGTAGGCACCCTAGTCTCCGCAGCTGAGGGCACGGTCCCCGATCCAGAGGGGTTCGTAAGGACCTGGCGGGCGAAG
>Ga0079995_1041478_pt1 | contig 10299 bp, 5 predicted proteins | sample FaiFalFF_MnMetaG_2_FD_69198 | JGI IMG/M metagenome (GOLD analysis project Ga0079995, IMG submission 69198) | Freshwater microbial communities from Yellowstone National Park, Wyoming, USA - Fairy Falls C (FF_Mn_C) (SPADES assembly) (version 4) | ecosystem: Environmental > Aquatic > Freshwater >... | reverse complement strand
TGTCCTAAAACTACCCATTTATTAGTAGGAACAAAATCATAACCATTATTAAACTTATGAGCAGGTGTTATATTATTATCATTTAACTGAAAAACTTTATTTGCTATAAATTTACTATAATAACGATAACCAATATAATAACTTGAAAGAGCAAGAATTAAAATCCAAACAGCTGATATATTTTCTCCTCTATAAATAGCAAGAACAAATAATGATAAAAAAATCAAAATTGATAAAATAGTTGGAATTAAAAGCTTTTTCATTTTATTTTTAATATAGGACATATCACTTCCTCAATTGTAATACCTCCATGCATGAAATAATTTTCATATTGTTTTTTAAATTTATGCTCTTCTGATTTGAAAACGAAATATCCATAACCATCCGCTATACCAAATCTTTCTGAAATTTTTGGAAGTCCATAATCCTCTAAATTTTTAATTAAATAACCATCCTTACTCATAAATCTTAAACTATCACCAAATTTAAATCTTAAACCTTCACTTAAATCTTTACCACCACTAATGGCAATAGGTTTTTTGCCTATTATCCATCCATGGTCAGTTGTTATAAAAACAACATAATTTTGTTTTAAATACCTTTCAATAACATAAATAATTTTGCTGTCAATCAAAATAACATTTATAAGTTTTAAAATTGTGTCTAAGCTTTTAATATCTCTTAAACTTTCAATATCTGCTCTTTGATGTAAAAATTCATCCAAAAAGTTAATAACATTTATTTCTATCTCCTTTAAAGCAGGGTTAATTTTTGAGACATCTTCAAAATGATTGATTTTTAAAATTCTATAATTTTTTGAAATTTTATTTTCCCTTAAAAACTCATCAAAAAGCTCAATTTCATGTAAATTGTCATTTAGGTATTCAGGATGTCGCTTATAAATTTCCAAAGGTAATTTTCCTGAAAATAAAGAATTTCTTGAAAATAAAGTAGATGTTGGAATAATTGAGAAATAAAAGTCAATTTCTATATTAAAGGAACTTGGCATTTCTTTTAAAAATAATAACATTTGGTCAATTCTAAAAGCATCAATAATAAAAATTGAAACATTATTATAATTTATAAAATTTTTCATCAGATTATGAGAAAATGTTTTTTCTTTTATGAGATTAGGATAATTTTCTATTAGCCATTTAGCAAACTTTTGATTTTGTGATTCAATTTCCAAATCAATAATTTCTCTATCATTTTCATTTAGTTTTAATCGTGTTTCAAACAATAATTTTGCCTTCTTAATCCAATTTTCATAGCTATCTTCAAGACTATTTATATAATTGTAGATTTCGCTAAATCCAATACCTGCAAATTTCCTCTTTATTTCTTCTTTTCTAATTTTATTAGAAATAGCTAAAATTTGCTCAATTCTTATAGGTTTTAAAATATAATCATAGACATCATTTCCTATTGCTTTTTCTATAATTTCTTTATCAGAAATAGCAGTTAGCATAATAACTGGAACATTTGGTCTTATTGAATTTATAACTTTTAAAACTTCAATGCCGTCTAAATTTGGCATCTTATAATCCAATAATATAAAATCATAAGTTTTCTCTTTAACTTTTTTAATTCCTTCAAAACCATTTTCAGCAGTTTCTACATCAAACCCTTCACTTTTCAACAATTCTATTACAGCACCTAAATCACTTATTTCATCATCTATCCAAAGAATTTTCATTTATGATTTTCAAAATTTTAAAGGATAAGATATTTTATGTAATAAGTGTTTCAGTTCCAAACAGAAAATTTTTTCACCCTGCTTTAAACTTTTAAAGCTATGGAAAAAGAATATATTATAAAAGAATTTGAAGACTTGCTAAATTTGTTAAGAGAAAGACCTGATTATCTTGAAAAGTTAAGAATGTTAATTTTAACTAAGGAGTTATTAGAACTGCCAGTAAAGTTTGAAGAATTTAGAAGAGAGGTAAATCAAAGATTTGATGAAGTAGATAGAAGGTTTGACGAAGTGGATAGAAGATTTGAGGAAATAGATAGAAGGTTTGACAAAATAGATAAAAGATTTGAGGAAGTAGATAAAAGATTTGACGAAGTGGATAGAAGATTTGAGGAATCAGATAGAAAATTTGAAGCATTTAGAAGTGAAGTAAATCAAAGATTTGATGAAGTGGATAAAAGATTTGAGGAATCAGATAGAAAGTTTGAAGAATTCAAAAAGGAAGTAAATAAAAGATTTGACGAAGTGGATAGAAGATTTGAGGAAGTTGATAAGAGGCTTGAAAAATTAGAAAAAGGTCAAGAGGAAATAAAAGAAAGACAGGATAAAATGGAAGAAATTCTAAAAAGGCATGAAATAAGCATTCAGGAATTAAAAGGATGGCAATTGGAGCATAAAGTAAGAACGAATATATGTGCTTATTTAGGAAGATATGTAAGAAAATGTAGGATAAAAGACAAATCTGAAATAGCTGATGAATTAGATGAATATGTTGAAAGAAATATAATAAGTGAGAGTGAGAGGGATGAAGTTTTATTATTAGACATATTAGTTATTGGAATATCAAAGAGGACTAATGAAGAGATTTATATAGCGGTTGAAGTTTCATATAAAATTGGAGATTATGATGTTGAAAGAGCTATTAAGAGAATGGAGATTTTAAAGAGAATTTATAAAAAAGAAGTTAAAGCAGTTATAATTGGAAGGGAAATTTCAGATAAGACGGAAATGAAATTGAAAAATTTGAATATTGATTTTATTTTAATTAGTGATTAGATGATTAAAGTCCTAACTTAACTTCTCTTTTTAAATTTTGCTGTAAAGAATCTTAAAAATGGTGGCTCATAAACAAATTCAAGTCCTTTTATTTCAAATCTCCTATTATAAACATTAACAATTGTTTCAACAACATGGTCCATTTGACTATTTGAATATACTCTTCTTGGAATTGTGATTCTAACAAGCTCCAAGCTTGGTTTTCTATTCTTACCTGTAATAGGGTCTCTACCTGCTGAAACAGTCCCTCTTTCCATAGTTCTAACGCCACCTTCAATGAAAATTTCAGCAGAAAGTGCCTGTGCAGGATAGTAATCTTGGTCTAAATGCTCCAAAAATTTTTTAGCATCAAGATATATTGCATGACCGCCAATTGGTAAAACTAAGGGTATTTTATTTTCCAATAATTTATTTCCAAGATATTCAACCTGTTTTATTCTGCTTCTTAAATAATCATAATCAACCATCTCTTTAAGACCAATAGCAAGCATTACTAAATCTCTATCTGCTAATCCTCCATTATAAGGAGCGCCATCAAATGCAGTAGCAAATTCATAAATTTTGCGATAAATTTTATCATCTCTAATTAGTAATAATCCACTTATATTAGTTAATGGATCTTTTTTAGCTGAAATTGTAGCAAAATCACCATAGCTTAAAATTTCTCTTACAATTTCTTTTATTGTTTTATTTTCATATCCTTCTTCTCTTTGTTTTATAAAATAAGCATTTTCAGCTATTCTCGTAGCATCAAAAACAATAGGGATTTTATAATAATCTGCAATTTCTCTTAATTTTTTTATATTTTTCATTGATATTGGCTGTCCTCCTGCCATATTAACATTTGTTTCAATACAAATATAAGCTATATTTTCAGGACCTTTTTCTTTAATAAAACTTTCAACTGCTTCAATATCAAAATCACCCTTAAATGGATATAAACTTTGTGGGATATGTGCTTCCTTAACTATTAAATCAACAAAAATCCCACCTGCATACTCTTGATGAAATCTCGTTGTCGTAAAGTACATATTATTTAAGACATATTGCCCTTTCTTTATTAAATGTTGTGAAATAAAATGCTCAGCTTGTCTTCCTTGATGAGTAATAATGAATTTATCAAATCCAAAAATCTCATAAACACTCTCTTTTAATACATCAAAAGCATTCTTCCCATCATATTTTAGTCCCTCAAAAATTTGCTCATCACTTTGGGATGGTGTTCCAGAATCAGTTAATAAATCAATATAAACATCTTCACTTTTAAGTAAGAATGTATTATAACCTGCCTCTTCTATTGCCTCTATTCTTTCTTCTTTTGATTTATTAAAAATAATCTCAACACCCTTTAATCTATAATTAAATCCATCATAATCAATAACTTCATATTTCTCTAATGGCTCTAATAATTCATAATCCATAATTTCAATTTCATAAAATTTTGTTTCAAAGCATTTTTTAAGCTTTGGATAATTTCTGTTTTTTAAATAACTTAAAACTTTCAGAAAATAATCATAATGCTCCCTAAAATATACTCTCTTTGGAATTCTTAAAAATAACTTATTCTCATAAGCCTTAGCTCTAATTTGTCCTGAAAGAAATAAAGCTAAATTAAAACCAATTCCATTTTCAACATTAATATAAAAACCATCACTATTAAAACCTTCAACATTATAACCCAAACTTCTAACATTATCATATAGATTTTTTATTTCATAATATCTGTAATACCAATAATTCTCATCTAAAACTTGATTTAAACTAACAGCTATTAATTCCATATCTCTACCTGAAAGACCTCCATAAGTATGAAGACCTTCAAATGAAACAAGCCATTCGCAAATTTGTCTATAATAATTTTCATCGTTTAATATAATTAAAGCCCCAACATGAGCCATTAAATCAGCATCTGCTGATAGAATAATTATATCAAAATCTTTTGTCATTTCATAAACTAAATCCTTTAAATTTCCATTTAACTTTCCCTCAATTTTCCAAAAAACAATTTGAGAAAATATATTACTTGCATTTAAAATTTTAAATCCCTTCATTCTTTTAAGCTCTAAAAACTTTTCAAATTCCCTTTCTATCGTAAAATAATAAATGCCACTTCCATTACTTAAAATTTTTCTATTAAAATAAGAACACAAAACTTTAAATGTATCTGTTGGATTGTTTGATATAAAATCATTTTCAAAAACTTTTAAAATTAAATGCTCTGCTCCTCTTAAATTATGAACAGGAACTACAAAATTTCTCTTAAAAATCTCCTTCACATTATTTAAGATATTTATAAAATTTTCACTGCCCGCATACGATTCATCACCTCTAAATAAAGCACTATATTGCTCCTCACTTAGAGCATTAGGACAATTATAAAAGTCTAAAATAAAAAATTCAGAAGGTGCTTTATGGAGATTATAATTATATTTTCTTGCTATATTTAATCTCTCATTATAATCAATTTTCTTTATGTGCTGAACAATTTTAGCTTTGTAGTTTTCAGCTAACATTTGAAAATTTTAAGGGAGAATTTTAAAGCTTTAAAATTTTGGAGCTTATGAACTTATTGAGTGAACTAAAAGAGATACTTAAAAGAGATAATAGGGTTGTAGATAGTAATGGTAATCTTTTTAAAAATAAAATTATTGAACTTGCTTTAAAGCTGGACAAGAATTTAATTAAACTTCTTTTATCTAATGAAAAGATGAAGGAAGTGTTTTTTGTTGATGTGGATGGGACGCTTATTTTTGACAAAGATAAATTTATTAGTTTTGTTTCTAATAAACAATTTTTGCCGGATTCTTATACTGCTTTTAAAAATAAAATTGGTTTGATTGACGAAAAAGGCGAATTTATCAGTGAGAAGAAGGAAGTTGTGCTTTCCTGGCCATATAAGGATTGTGTGCTTGAGGGCGGAATGACAAAAGAGGATCAAAAGCGAGATGAGATTTTCTGGAATGAAATTTTAGCGCCGGATCAAATAACCCGTCTTTTAGAACCCAAAGTTTTTACCAACGCAAAACGAATTGATAAAGATGGTGAACGTAAGTTTGATGGATTTAGAACTGATGCCAACGGAGATATAAAAGACAATCTTATTATCAAAGGCAATAATCTTTTAGTTCTTCATTCTCTCAAAAAAAGATTTGCTGGGAAAGTAAAGTTGATTTACATTGACCCACCGTATTATTTTAGAGATACAAAGGAGGGCGATACATTTTTATATAATACAAACTTCAAGCTTTCTACCTGGTTAACTTTTATGAAGGATAGATTGAGAGTAGCAAGAGACTTGCTTAGAAAAGATGGAGCGATATTCATTTCTATTAGCGATGAAGGATTAGGCGAATTAAAATTGCTTATGGATGAAATTTTCGGTAGAGAAAACTTTATGAATATTATTTCTGTGAAAACAGGGGAATCCTTAAGGGCAATAGGGGGTGGAGAATCAACAAGATTAATTAAGAAAGCTGAATTCCTTGTATTTTATGCGAAAGATAGAAATTCATTTACCCCAAATCCCGTTTACGAATTTGTACCTCTTAAAGAAATTATTGAAGAAAAGAAAAAACAAGGTAAAGAGTTTGAATATAATCAAGTTCTTGTCTCGGAAGGAACTAAAAAACCATTTGATAAATTTGTGGACGGATATGGAAATGAGATAACAATTTTTAAGCATAGCTGATATATAATAATGAGTTTAGATGACTTTATTAAGGAGAATAAATTAAAAAATGAAATAGAAGCTTATGAAAAGTATGCGGATAAAATCTTTCAAACTGTAATTTCTGAATCCTCTATATTTGAAAAGGTTTGTGAGAAAATAGATAAAGAATTTTATTCAATTGAATATACCCCTCGCTCTGGAAGATGGAAGGGTCGCCAAATTACACGATATTTTTACAAAAAAAGGGAAGTAATTTTTCTTTCTTTGATAACTGAAATTATCAATGGCTCTCTTTATCGCAGAGAGAAATTAAGTAATCTTTGGTTAGATATTTCTTGGCAGGGAATTATGAATGAAGGTGGTGTGAGTTTAAAATATGGCAAAAAAGCGGAGAAACTTATTCAAAAAATTATTGAGCTTTCTACAAATGAAGGTGACATAGTTTTGGACTTTTTTGCTGGAACTGGAACTACTTGTGCAGTTGCTCATAAAATGGGGAGGCAATACATTGGAGTTGAACAGCTTGATTATGGTGAAAATAGTGCAGTTGTAAGATTAAAAAATGTTATCAATGGTGATCCAACCGGTATTTCAAAAGAAGTTGGTTGGAAAGGTGACGGTGATTTTGTCTATTTAGAACTTATGAAATGGAATGAAAATTTTGTAGAAAAAATACTATCTGCAAAAACAAAAGATGAACTTAAAAAACTTTGGGAAACAATGAAAGAAAAAGCGTTTTTGAGTTATAAAGTAGATATAAAAACAATTGATGAACACGCAAAAGATTTTGATGATTTATCAATTGAAGATCAGAAAAGATTTTTACTTGAATGTTTAGGCAAAAACCATCTCTATGTCAATTACAGCGAAATTGATGATGAGGAATATGGAGTTAGCGAGGAGGATAAAAAATTAAATAGGGAGTTTTATAAAACATGAAAATATCAAAATTGGAGATAAGAAATTTTAGATCAATTAGACATCTTATACTCGAACCTAAAAGTTTATGTGCTATTATTGGCCCAAATAGTGTTGGAAAAACAAATATTTTAAAGGCAATTGATTTAGTTTTAGGAGAAGGGTGGACAACCAAAGCAAAAGTGGCTAGAGAATTATTTTTTGATATTAGAGAAGCGGTTATTATAGAAATATATTTTGACTCACCAGTTGAATATTATTACGTTGACAAAAAAGGTATAGAAGGTAAAAAAATTGTTAATTCAATCAGATTAGAAATGAGGCTAGAACCAGAACTTTTTGTTAAAACAACCATTAATAATGGAGACGATTTCCATTATCAAGAGAATTTTAAAAAACAATGCCATTTTATTTATATACCTGCGAATAGAGATCTAACAGATGAATTACGTGTGAGCCAATGGACCTTGTTAGGAAAATTAATGAAAGCAATCTACGAAAATTATTTAAGAATATATGGAGGCAATGAAGATAAATTAAGAAATGATTTTGCAGAGAAAATCAAACCGGCAAAAGAGTTTTTAGAAGATGATTTTGATAAAAATAGTAAAACAATAACTTTTAAAAAATTTAAAGACACATTTCAAAAATATTGCAGAATGAATAGTGCCGGATTAGCAAATGAGTTTGTTCACGAATTAAACATTTACAATCTTAATTGGTTTTATAAAACACTTCAAATACACATAAAAGAAGATTTTTGCGAGAAATATTTTGATGCTGAAGAGGTTGGATCTGGAATGAAAAATTTATTATTGATTTCATTATTTCAAACTTATGCAGAGTTAATGGGTGGGAAAGTTATTTTTGGGATAGAAGAACCAGAGAGTTTCCTTTATCCTAATGCTCAAAGAGGGCTATATAATTCTTTTCGAGAATTATCAAAAAGAACACAAATATTTTATACTACTCACAGCCCCAATTTTATTGATGCTTATTATGCGTATGAAATAGAGATTTTACAAAAAACTAAAGAAAAAGGAACCATTGTTCTACAAAAAAATAAAGATTATTTAACAGAGAAAACAGCAGAGCGAGAAAAATTTAGAATTTATACACAATTTAATACCGAAAGGAATGAATTGTTCTTTGCTAGAAAAGTTATTTTAGTTGAGGAACCATCCGATAAAATATTATGGACAACTATATGCAAAGAAAGATGGAATATCAATTTAGATGAAAAAGGAGTTTCTATTATAGAATGCGGAGGAAAAGGTGGTGTTAATTACTTTGTGGGAATATGTAATTTAGTTGGAATTAATGATTATTTTGCAATATGGGATGAAGATAGCGAAGAAGAATATAATCCAAGAAAAGATTGGTTACTAGAAGTAAAAAATAATGGAAAAGGAATTGAAATACAGGGAAACTTAGAAACATTTTTAGGACTACCAGCAGGTAAAGAAGCTCAAAAAGTTAAAAATGCTTATGAATGGGCAATTAATAAAAATAATAAAATACCTGATTTGTTTCTGAAAGTAAAAGATTTTTTAGAAAAAGAAAATATATTTGAACAAAACAACAGTAACACTACAGTTCAATTAAATGCCGAGAAAGATAATTTATCATTTTAACTATGCTTTACAAAACTTTTGATTCAATAAAAGAATCATTTGGACAAGATTATTTTACTTCAAGAGTAAGTGAAGATATAATTCAAAATCTCAATCCTAAATTTGAATTGCGCGATTATCAAAAAGAAGCACTAGGGAGATTTGATTTTTATTTTAATGTTTATCAAAGAAGACAATGGCCAGCTCATTTGCTTTTCTGGATGGCTACCGGAAGCGGTAAAACTTTGATAATGGCAGCCAACATTTTACAGCTTTATAAACTTGGTTATAGAAATTTTATATTTTTTGTAAATAGTGTCAATATAATTGAAAAAACAAGGGATAATTTTTTAAATCCTTTATCTGAGAAATATCTTTTCGCTCCAAAAATTAAATTCGGCGATAAGGAAGTTTTTATAAGAGAAGTTCAAAATTTTGAAGGGGTTAATCCGGAAAACATAAATATTATTTTTACAACAATCCAAGGTTTGCATACAAGATTAAATACTCCCAAAGAAAACTCTTTAACTGAAGAAGATTTTGAAGGAAAGGATATTGTTCTTATTTCTGATGAAGCGCATCATTTGCAGACAATTACAAAACAAAATAAAACAGAAAGTGAATTAGAGCGAAGTTGGGAATATACAGTTATTAATAGAATTTTTGGAAAGAATCCTAAAAATATTTTATTGGAATTCACCGCAACCATTGATTTAAGTAATCAAAACATAAGAGAAAAATATAAAGATAAAATAATTTTTAAGTATGATTTAAAACAGTTTCGTTTGGATAAATATTCAAAAGAAATTGAAGTTTTGCAAGCTAATTTAGAGCCGATTGATAGAGCTTTACAAGCAGTCATTTTAAGTCAGTATCGTAGAAAAGTTGCCGAAAAATATAAGCTTCATTTAAAACCGGTTATTCTTTTTAAGTCAAAAAGTATTAAAGAATCAAAAGAAAATTATGAAAGTTTTTTGAAAAAAATTAAAAGTTTAACTTCTAAAGATATAGAAGAAATAGAAAAAAGATCTAAGGGGACATATTTAGAGAAAGCTTTTAACTATTTCAGGAATGAAAATATAACTTTTGACAATCTTATAAAAGAGTTACAAGAAGATTTTTCAGAAGAAAAAGTTATGCTTTTAGATTCAGAGAATATTGATGAAGAAAAACAGTTAAAACTTAATTCTTTGGAAAGTAAAAATAATGAAATAAGGGCTATTTTCGCTGTAAATATGCTTAATGAGGGTTGGGATGTTCTTAATCTTTTTGATATTGTTCGACTTTATGATACAAGAGATGGGAAGTGGGTACGAGGCAAATATAAACCTGGCAATACTACGATTGGA
>Ga0079995_1069345_pt1 | contig 10305 bp, 16 predicted proteins | sample FaiFalFF_MnMetaG_2_FD_69198 | JGI IMG/M metagenome (GOLD analysis project Ga0079995, IMG submission 69198) | Freshwater microbial communities from Yellowstone National Park, Wyoming, USA - Fairy Falls C (FF_Mn_C) (SPADES assembly) (version 4) | ecosystem: Environmental > Aquatic > Freshwater >... | reverse complement strand
GGGTGGATACACATGATCTTCTTGGCGCCCGAGTTGTCCGCTACGTTCAGGATGGTGCCCATCTGGATCATGGGAGTTCCTCCGCTTCCGGTTTCCGGATGAGCGCCTCGACCTCATGGCCGGCCGCCCGCCGCAGGATCCGCACGACGCGCCAGCGCTTGTGCCGACTCAGGGGTCGGGTCTCCATGATCTCGACCCAGTCCCCGACCCGACAGGCTTGTTCCTCGTCATGGGCCATATATTTTTTACTTCGGACGATCACCTTCTTGTACAGGGGATGCGGGAAGCGGCGGTCGACCCGGACGACGACGGTCTTCTGCATCTTGTCGCTGACGACAATACCCTGCAGGACCTTTCGACGTCCCCGGCGGGTCTGGGTCTCTGTCATGACACACCTCGCCGTTTTTCGTTTAGGACGGTCAGCACCCGGGCCAAGTCCCGCCGGGTGCGCCGGATTTCCATCCGGTCGTCCAGCTGACCGAGCTTGTGCTTCAACCGCAGGCGAAAGAGCCGGTCCCGCAAGTCCCGCGCCATCCGCTCGAGTTCCTCGACGGAGTGCTGTCGCAATTCCTGAGCCTTCATAGCTCCCGGACTCCGATGACGCCCCGTCGGACAAAGCCGACCCGCACGGGGAGTTTGGCCCCGGCGAGTCGGAAGGCCTCCATGGCGACGTCCTCGGGGACGCCCGTCATTTCAAATATAATCCGCCCGGGACGGACGACGGCCACGTAGCCGACCCGGGGTCCCTTCCCCTTGCCCATGCGGGTCTCTAAGGGCTTCTTGGTGATGGCCTTATCGGGGAAGATGCGGATCCAGAGTTTGGCCCCCTTACGGACATGGCGCATGATGGCCACGCGGGCGGCCTCGATCTGACGGGCCGACACCCAGGCCGGTGTCAGGGCCTTCAGGCCGTACTCCCCAAAGGCCAGGCGGTTGCCCCGGTAGGCCTTACCGGTCATCCGCCCCCGCTGGTGTTTCAGGAACTTGACCTTTTTGGGTTGAAGCATGGTCGATATCCCCCCATGTCACCGTTGCGGGCCAGGCTGGGTCCCACTGCTCCCTGTCGGAGACTCCGTAGAGGCCGTCTCCTGAGGCAGGTAGCCCGTCTTGTCGCCCTTGTAGATCCAAACCTTCACGCCGATGGTACCGTACTTCGTTCGGGCGATGGCGAAACCGTAATCGATATCGGCCCGGAGCGTGTTGAGGGGAAGTCGGCCGACCAGATACCACTCGGCTCGGGCGATCTCGGCCCCTGCCAGACGTCCCTTACAGCGGACCCGGACCCCCTTGGCCCCAAACCGGATGGCGGCGTCCACGGCTCGGCGCATGGCCCGTCGGAAGTTGACCCGCCGCTCCAGTTGGAGGGCGATGTTTTCGGCAGCGATCTGGGCGTCCAGCTCCGGGCGCTCGACCTCGACGACGCTGACGCGCACCTCCCGGATACCGTACCGTTCGCTCAGACTCCGGTTCAGCTGTTCGACCTCCCGTCCCCGGTGTCCGATGATAAGACCCGGGCGGGCCGCATGAATGATCACCCGCATGCGTTCCGGATAACGCTCGATCTCGATCCGGGAAATGCTTGCATGGTAATACCGCTGTTTGATCTCCCGCCGAATGGCCAGGTCCTGGTGGAGCCACTGGGTGTAAAACCGCTTGCTGTACCATCGGGAGAGCCATGTCCGGTTGTAGCCGAGCCGAAAGCCGTAGGGATGGACTTTCTGACCCAAGGGTCACCTCCGGGAGTTCTCATTTCCGCCGACGGACCTCCGCCGCGGGACGGGCCGCCAGACGAATCGTGATATGACTGTGGTGGACCCGGCGAGGGAACACCTTCCGGGTTCCCGCCCGGAAGCGCCGCCACATCCGAGTCGGTCCCATGTCGACGTAACACCGCCACACGAAGAGCTCTTCCGCCGTGTAGCCGCCCTGTTCCCGATTTTCGGCGTTGGCCACGGCCGACTGCAAGACTTTGTAGATGATCCGGGCCGCCTTTTTCGGTGTGAACTGCAGGATGCGGAAGGCTTCGGGCACGCTCTTGCCCCGGATGAGGTCGATGACTAAGCGGGCCTTCCGGGGCGAGATACGTACGTATCGAGCGATGGCTCGACTCACTTCGACGGGCTGAGCCGTTCCCACCGACGCCATACGGACTACTCCCGCCGAGCCTTCTTTTCGGACTTATCGGGGTGGCCCCGAAACGTCCGCGTGGGGGCAAACTCCCCCAGCTTGTGGCCGACCATGTTTTCTGTGATGTAGACCGGTACGAAAGTCCGGCCATTGTGAACAGCAATCGTCAGGCCGACCATCTCCGGGATGATCGTCGAACGGCGGGACCAAGTCTTGATGACGACCTTCTCCCGGGCTGTCCGGGCCTGCAGGACCTTCTTTAACAAGTGCGTGTCCACGAAGGGTCCCTTTTTACTCGACCGACCCATCGTTCGTCTCCTTCCCGTTCAAGGCATCACCGGCCCCATAAGACTCCCCACATCACGCTGAGGATGGCCAGTAAGAGGGCAAACTGGATGCCCACGATCCAGATGAAGTACCGCACGACCCTTTGTTCCAAGGCCTGCATCTGGGCCGAAAGCCTTCGCTCCAGGGCCTGGACCTGGGCCATCAGTTCCTCCCGGACCCGGTCGATCTTCTGGTCCAGGGCCTGGATTTGGCCCGACAGGCGCTGGTCTACTGCCTGAATTTGGGCCATCAGCTCCTCCCGGAATCGGTCCACCTTCTGGTCGACGGCCTGAATTTGGGCCATCAGTTCCTCCCGGACCCGGTCGATCTTCTGGTCCAGGGCCTGGATTTGGCCCGACAGGCGCTGGTCTACCGCCTGAATTTGGGCCATCAGCTCCTCCCGGAATCGGTCCACCTTCTGGTCGACGGCCTGAATTTGGGCCATCAGTTCCTCCCGGACTCGGTCGATCTTCTGGTCCAGGGCCTGGATTTGGCCCGACAGGCGCTGGTCTACTGCCTGAATTTGGGCCATCAGCTCCTCCCGGAATCGGTCCACCTTCTGGTCGACGGCCTGAATTTGGGCCATCAGTTCCTCCCGGACCCGGTCGATCTTCTGGTCCAGGGCCTGGATTTGGCCCGACAGGCGCTGGTCCAGGGCCTGCATTTGATCTACCAGTTCTTCCCGGAAGCGGTCCACCTTCTGGTCGAGGTGAAACACCATCTCCCGCAATTCCGTCCCCAGGCGGGACTGCTCCTCGACCCGACCCTCCAGGTATGCGACCCGCTCCTCCAGTGTCGTCGCCATAGAGCCCTCCCCATCATTTCCGGCGTTTGACGATAAAGGCCTGGGTACGCTTATTCCGTCGGGTCTTGTACCCCTTCGTCGGCTGGCCCCAGGGCGTCACGGGATGCCGGCCCGGATGGGTCTTGCCCTCGCCACCCCCGTGGGGATGGTCGACGGGGTTCATGCAGGTCCCCCGGACATGGGGTCGGCGCCCCAGCCATCGGGACCGACCGGCCTTCCCGAGGGTAACGTTGAAGTGATCGAGGTTTCCGACCTGGCCGATGGTGGCGTAGCAGTCCAGGTGGATACGCCGGATCTCCCCCGACGGGAGCCGAACCTGAGCGTACTCGCCCTCCTTGGCCATGATGATGGCCATCGAGCCTGCCGACCGGGCGATGGCCCCGCCGTGGCCCGGCCAAAACTCGACGTTGTGGATCGGAATCCCCTCCGGGATAAACCGCAGGGGCAGGGCATTACCGACCCGAATCTCGGCGTCCGGCCCCGTCTGGATGACGTCGCCGACCTTCAGACCGTCCGGGTGGAGGATATAGCGGCGTTCGCCGTCGGCATAGCAAACCAGAGCGATGTTGGCCGACCGATTTGGGTCGTACTCGATGGCCTCGACCCGGGCCGGGATACCGACCTTGTCGTAGCGACGAAAGTCGACGACTCGGTACCGTCGTTTATGACCGCCACCCCGCCACCAAACGGTAATCCGGCCAGCGTTGTTCCGCGCGCTCGAACGCTTCCGGCCAAAGGTCAGGGGCTTGTAGGGCTCGTCCCGCGTGACTTCCTCGCGGACCAGCACGGTCATGAACCGGCGACCGGGCGTATAGGGCTTAAATCGTTTTAACATCGTCTATCCCCGCTTCAGACCTGCAGGATATCGATCTTATGACCGGCCCGGAGCTTGACCAGGGCCTTCTTCCAGGCCGGCTTGTAACCCCGCCGGCCGCGTCGTCCCATACGGCCCCGGGGTTTTGGCTTCACCCAGAGGATCCGGACCTTCTCGACCTTCACGCCGAAGATCTGTTCCACGGCCTGACGGACTTGAATCTTATTGGCCGCCGGGTGCACGCGAAAGGTGTACCAATTCTGGGTCTCGCGTAGACGGTCGGCCTTCTCCGAATACACCGGCGTCTGGATAATTTCATAAGGACTCAGTGCCTTCATGGCTGGCTGATCCTCTGGAGTTCTTCAAAGGCCCGTCGGGTCAGGACCAGGTGGGTATGGGTCAATAGGTGGTAGACGTGGACGTCCCGGACGGCGGCCACGTCCACACCCGGGATATTCCGAACCGACTTAACAAAGTTCTCTTCAGGCTGGACGTCGACGAACAGGACGCGGTCGGCTCCGGGACGAAGCTGGAGTCGTTCCAGCAAGGCCACGCCCGCCTTCGTCGAGGGCCGTTCCATCGCCAGGGCATGAAGGACCGTCACCCGACCCTCCCGGAGACGGTCGGCCAGGACGACCCGGAGGGCCAGCCGGGTCTTCTTCGCCGGCAGGGGGTAGGCGTAGTCCCGGGGCTTGGGGCCGAAGACGGTCCCGCCGCCGACCCACAGGGGTGACCGGATACTCCCGTGGCGGGCCCGGCCCGTTCCCTTCTGCCGCCAGGGCTTCCGTCCGCCCCCCCGGACCTCGCCCCGCGTCTTCGTCGAGTGGGTACCCCGCCGTCGGCAGGCCAGGTAGTGTCGAACGACTTCCCACACGACGTACGTTTTCGGCGGCGTCTCCAGGAGGTCGGGGCCGACCTCGACGCGGTCGACGACCTCGTTTTCCATCGTCCGCACGGGGAGCTCCATCGTCAGCCTCCGACTCGCTGTTGCACGGCGGCGTACTCCTCCATCTGGCCGGCCAGGGTCGACCGGGCCTTCAGGACGTATACGTAGCCGTTCGGAGCGCCGGGGACGCTTCCTACGACCCCGAGGACGTGTTCCTCGGGGACGATAAAGGCGACCCGGAGGTTACGGACCTTCAGCCGACGGACGGCCATCCGACCCGCCATCCGTTTGCCTTTCAAGACCCGGCCCGGGTCGGTGTTCGTCCCGATCGAACCGGGCCGTCGATGGACTTTAGACCCATGGGAGGCCGGGCCGCCGCCAAAGCCGTGGCGGTGGACACCGCCCTGGAAGCCCCGGCCCTTTGTCCAGCCGACGACGTCGACCTTCTCGCCCGTCTGAAACACGTCGGCGACCGTGATCGACTGACCCAGACGGACCTCACCCAGGATTGGAAACTCGGCCAGCTTCCGGACGAAAGGCAGGCCGTGTTTCTTCAAGTGACCTCGGAGGGGTCGGTTCAGGCGCTGGGCTTTGACCGGCTCCAACAGGCCGAGCTGGGCCGCCCGATAGCCGTCCCGCTCCGGGGTCCGGACCTGAGTCACGACGCAGGGCCCGACCCGCAAGACTGTCACGGGCAGGGCCCGACCGTCCTCGTCAAACCATCGCATCATGCCGACCTTCCGGCCAATGAGGCCGGCGACGGTATATCCAGGCATAGCCGTTCTCCCCTATCGAGGCGACGGTCCCCGGGCCGAACCGGTCAGAGTTCGATACCCGGGGCCTTGATCTCGACGTCCACGCCGGCTGGAAGTTCCAGACGCATCAGGGCATCGATCGTCTGGGGCGTCGGGGCGATGATGTCGATCAGGCGCTTGTGCGTCCGGATCTCAAACTGCTCCCGGGACTTCTTGTCCGTATGGGGCGAACGCAGGACTGTCCATCGGTTGATCTCCGTCGGCAAGGGCACGGGCCCCGCCACCCGGGCTCCCGTGCGTCGGGCCGTCAGGACGATCTCCCGGGCCGACTGGTCGATCAGTCGATGGTCAAAGGACTTGAGCTTGATGCGAATTCGGGGCTCCTTCATCCCCTTCCCTCCGATACCTTATCGGGCTTGGATAATCCTCTCGGCGACCTGAGCCGGCACGGGTTCGTAGTGGTCGAACTGAAGCGTGAAGATCGCCCGCCCCTGCGTCTTGGACCGGAGGTCCGTGGCGTAGCCGAAGGTCTCGGCCAGGGGGACCATGGCGTTCACGACGCGCACGCCGGGACGGGGCGCCTCGACGGTCAGGACCTTCCCCCGTCGGGCGTTGAGGTCGGCGATGACCTCCCCAAGGAAGTCGTCCGGCGTGATGACCTCCAGCTTCATGATGGGCTCCAGCAAGACCGGGCCGGCCCGTCGGGCGGCCTCTCGGAGGGCCATCGAACCGGCGATCTTGAAGGCGATCTCACTGGAGTCCACCTCATGGTAAGACCCGTCGAATAGGACGACCTTGAGGTCGACCAGGGGGTATCCCGCCAGGGGGCCTTCCTGGAGGGCCTCTTCGACGCCAGCCCGGACGGCCGGGATGAATTCCTTGGGGATGACACCGCCCCGGATCTCATCGACGAATACGAAGCCGCCCCCGGGAGGCAGGGGCTCGACCCGGAGGAAGCAGTGACCGTACTGCCCCCGACCGCCGGTCTGCTTGATGTACTTGCCTTCCGCCTCGGCGGCCCGCGTGATGGTCTCCTTGTAAGCGACCATCGGCCGGCCCAAGTGGACCTGGACTCCAAATTCTCGGTACAGCCGGTCGACGATGATCTCCAGGTGAAGTTCGCCCATACCGGCCAAGAGCGTCTGACCCGTCTCGGGGTTGACCCGGAGCTGGAGGCTGGGGTCTTCGACGAGGAGCTTCTGGAGGGCGGGTCCCAGCTTCTCCTGGTCTTCCCGCGTCTTCGGTTCGACGGCGGCGACGAGAACGGGCTCGGGGAACTCGATGGACTCCAGGAGGATCGGGTGTCGGGGGTCGCAGAGGGTGTCCCCCGTCGTCACCGTCTTGAGGCCGACGGCGGCACAGATGTCACCGGCATAGGCCTCCTGAATCTCTTCCCGCTTGTTAGCATGCATTCGGACGAGACGTCCGATCCGCTCCGTCCTCCCCCGGGCCGCATTTAGGACGGTATCGCCGTTCCGGAGCTGGCCCGAATAGATACGGATGTAAGAGAGGTGGCCGATGTAGGGATCGGTCATGAGCTTGAAGACGAGGCCGCAGAAGGGCTCGGCATCGTCGGGCTTGCGGTACACTTCTTGGCGTGTCTCGGGATGCCACCCCTTGACCGGGGGCAGGTCCAGGGGAGAGGGCAGGTAGTAAACGACGGCGTCCAGGAGGGGTTGGACCCCTTTGTTTTTAAAGGCCGAACCGCAGAGGACAGGCACGACCTTTAGTTGCAGGGTCAGATTCCGAAGGCTCCGACGGATCTCATCCGGCGTCGGCCACTCCCCGGCCAAATACTTCTCCATGATGTGGTCGTCCAGCTCGGCCAACTTTTCAAAGAGGAAATCCCGCCAGTGCTGAACCGGCGACCGGTACTCCGGGGGGACGTCCACGACGTCATACTGGGCGCCCAGGGTTTCATCCCGATAGATGAATGCCTTCTGCTCGATAAGGTCGATGACACCCTGGAAGCGGTCCTCGGCCCCCAGGGGATACTGGACCGGGATGGGAACGGCCCGGAGACGGTCGGCGATCATCTGGACGGACCGCTCGAAGTCGGCTCCGATCCGGTCCATCTTGTTGATGAAGACGATGCGGGGTACGCGATATTTGTCGGCCTGCCGCCAGACGGTCTCCGTCTGGGGCTGGACGCCCTCGACGGCACTGATGACGATGATGGCCCCATCCAGGACCCGTAGAGACCGCTCGACCTCGATGGTGAAGTCGACGTGACCCGGGGTATCGATGATGTTGATGCGATGGTCCCGCCAGAAGCAGGTCGTGGCGGCGGCCGTGATGGTGATCCCCCGCTCCTTCTCTTGGGGCATCCAGTCCATCGTGGCCGTGCCCTCATCGACCTCGCCGATCCGGTGCGTGATCCCCGTGTAGTAAAGGATTCGCTCCGTCGTCGTCGTCTTGCCGGCGTCGATGTGGGCCATGATCCCGATGTTCCGGAGACGCTCGAGGGGAATCGTCCTCGGCATTGCCCTTCTCCCTCTCTACCTCACCAACGGAAGTGGGCGAAGGCCCGATTGGCCTCGGCCATCCGATGGACCTCGTCCCGCTTACGGATGGCCGCTCCTCGGCCCTGCGCCGCTTCTAAGAGTTCCGCCGCCAGACGCTCCTGCATGGACTTCTCGCTACGTTGACGGGCCGCTTCCAAGATCCAGCGCATGCTCAGCGACACCGAACGGTACTCGGGGACCTCGATGGGGATCTGATACGTCGCCCCCCCGATCCGGCGAGAACGGACCTCCATCCGGGGTCGGCAGTTCTCGACGGCCTGGAGGAAGACCTTTAGGGGCTCTTCTTTCGTCCGCTGACGGATGAGCTCCATGGCCTCATAGAAGATCCGTTCCGCCTTGGACTTCTTGCCCTTCCGCATGATGTGGTTGATGAACTTCATGACCAGCGTACTGTGATATACCGGGTCGGGCAGGACTTCCCGCCGCTCGACCGGACCCTTTCGAGGCATAACGACTTCCTCCGAAAACGCAAGCTTCCGTACCGGCCGATGAAGCCCGCTTCGGACCCGAACCCTCGACCGACGAGGCCCCGGGAAAAAACGCCCCACCCCCTCAACCCCGACGGGCCTCAGAGATCACCGGAGAAGAAGACGTCTCGGAGTCGATTTTCAGCGTTATCGGAATGGATTCCGGTTCCGAAAGGGGCTACTTCTTCGGACGCTTGGTCCCATACTTGGAGCGGGACCGACGACGCGCGTCGACACCGGCGGCGTCCAGAGCGCCGCGGACGATATGATAGCGGACGCCCGGCAGGTCCTTGACGCGCCCACCCCGGACCAGGACCTTCGAGTGTTCCTGCAAATTGTGTCCGATACCTGGGATATAGGCCGTCACTTCCATCCCGTTCGTCAACTTGACGCGGGCGACCTTCCGGAGAGCCGAATTCGGCTTCTTGGGCGTCGTCACGAAGACCCGCGTGCACACCCCGGCCTTAAAGGGGTTACCCTGGAGGGCTGGGCTCTTCGACTTACGTCGGACTTTCTCCCGGCCCATCCGAACCAGCTGGTTAATCGTCGGCATGTAGAACTACCCCGCCTTTCCGATTCGCGTGTTCAGGAATTTAGACTTCCCGTGGGGTCCTGTCAAGCCGCTCCCGGCGTTTTCACCGCCGCCCCGCCGGGACCCGGATGGAATCGGGCCGGGACCCCATCCTTAGGAAAACCCCTGCTGGAATATTACGTCCCCTCCCGTGCTCCGTCAACGTCCCGGCCCCTGCATGCCCCACGCCGGCCCTAATAGGCCGTCCGGGGAAACGAGCCCAGGACCTTCATCCACTGCGTATGCTGGGCCAGCTCGGCCAGGGCTTCGGCGACCGGCGGGTCGTCCCGGTGGCCCTCGAAGTCCACGTAAAACACGTATTCCCAGGGCCGGTTCCGGGCCGGTCGGGACTCGAGCTTCAGGAGGTTGATGTTTCGTCGGGCGAGGCACCCCAGGGCCCGATAGAGGGACCCCGGCACGTGGGCCACAGCCATCACGAGCATCGTCTTTGAAGGACCCGACGATCGGGGGGCGGGGTCCCGCCCAAGCACGATAAAGCGCGTGTAGTTCTCCGGTAGGTCCTGGATCCCCGCGGCCAAGACGGCCAGGCCATAGAGGTCTGCCGCCCGGCGACTGGCCACGGCCGCGACCCCCCGTAGGCCCTGTTCCCGGATCATCCGGGCACTCCCCGCCGTGTCGTAGTGGGCGATGACCTCCACGGCCAGGCTCCGCAGAAAACCCTCGCACTGCTCGAGGGCCTTCGGATGGGAATAGACCCGTCGGATGTCGACCAGCGTCTGGCCCGGCAAGGCCATCAGGCACAGCTCGACGGCCACGACTCGCTCGCCCCGGACGAATAGGTCGTATTGCCGAAGTAGGTCGTAGACCTCGTTGATCCCACCGGCGATGGAGTTCTCCACAGGGACCATCCCGTAGTCGACGTGCCCGCTGGCGACGGCCTGGAAGACCTGGGCAAAGGTCCCATAGGGGACGGGTTCGACGTCCTCACCGAAGTATTCGACGACGGCCTCTTCTCCAAAAGCGCCCCGTTCGCCCTGAAAGGCCACTCGCCCCATGACCTGTGGCTC
>Ga0079995_1054723_pt1 | contig 10313 bp, 8 predicted proteins | sample FaiFalFF_MnMetaG_2_FD_69198 | JGI IMG/M metagenome (GOLD analysis project Ga0079995, IMG submission 69198) | Freshwater microbial communities from Yellowstone National Park, Wyoming, USA - Fairy Falls C (FF_Mn_C) (SPADES assembly) (version 4) | ecosystem: Environmental > Aquatic > Freshwater >... | reverse complement strand
TCCCGGTGGGGGAGTTGAAATCGGGGGTCAATTACGTGAGCGTTAATCTCGTCAACTTTGGCTCTGCCGAAAACTGCTTTGGTACAGTCCCCCACGTTGCCCTTACTATTTTTGAAAATTCCTATTTTTATTGGAACAGTTTGAGAAACGATCCGGCGACCGTATCGGACTTTCTCAGAATACTTCACGGACGCGTAGCCCTGTTGGTAAAAGATCATAACTTTTATCCTCAAGCCTTAAGGATAGTAAATTATTTGAGTTTATACAATAAAAATATAAAATCTATCGATTTGGAACCCGGGGACGTATCTAAGTACGACTTTATCCTGCTCTTTGAGGCTCCCCAGGCCACAAGGGGGAGCATCGTGGATTTAAGCCGAGGGGACTTTGATCTGGTGAATCCCCTGACGGGAGATATTATATTCTCCTCAAAACCGCGGGAGCCCTTTTCTGTGATTATGGTGCAAAGGGTGCAGGGCAGACCGACCCTCATTTTCTCCTACTATCCAGGCCCCTCCGGCATAGAGGCGCTTTCCCTCTACCGTTTCTCCGATTTACTCGGGCTCTTCGGAAATACCGCCGTGGCAACGAAGGAATTTGTGTCTTCTTATGAAGTCGGCAAAAAGCTAAAAGTTGAGCATAAATACGAAAAGAATATTAGATATTACTGGAACAGGTACAGGATTTGGATAGTGACGATCTTGCTAATTCCTATTACAATTTTCCTGGCTTATGTATATAAAAGATTAACAAAGAGGATAAGCACATGAGATACGTCCCCATTTTTGGGCTCATTCCGGCGGTTTCTCTGGCCTCTGCATGGGTAAAAGAGGAGAACGCATTGTTTATATCTACTACTTTTAATCGCTACAGAGCCCGGGACTACTATGACAAGGGCGGCGACAGAAGGCCTATAGGATGTACCTTTGAAAAGGAAGAGCTCCGAGTTTACGGGGAGTATGGGCTCGGCAGAAGGACCACGCTCACCTTTAAATTGCCTTATGACTGGCTGAGCTGTGGCGGTGATAAGACCTCAGGATTCGTCGACTTTGAGGTAGGATTTATAAGGCAAATGAGAAAAGGTAAAAACTACTCCTTTTCCCTCTACGGCAACGCCATAGTTCCCACGGGATACTCGATAACGGATAGTCCAAGACTGGGGTACGGAAGACCGGCGTTAGAGGGTGGGCTTTTGTACGGGGTCTCCGGGAGACTTGGCTTCCTCGACTCTGGACTGGGCTATCGCCACTACTTTGGCTACCCGTCCTCCCAGATAAGGACTTATGCGACGGATGGAATAAACATTTTTAAAAATATTCAGTTTTTAACCACTCTGGATTTGCAGATGGGTCTGGGAGATGGCAAAAGAAAGCAGGTAGGACAGAATGTGTTGTTGGAACCTGACTACAAGCTCGCACAGACGTATGTGAGACTGCGGCTCATGTTTGAAAATCTGTCCTTCGTGGCAACTTATCAGTACGTACTCTGGGGCAAAAACACGGGTGTAGGAAGAGGAGTGGACTTCTCCGTATGGTGGAGCTTCTAAAGGAGTCGAAGGATTTCAAGGGGCTCGCACCTACTGGACGTCGTCTCAATGGGTAGAGGCAATATCGAGGCAAGGCGTGTGGAGTTTCCGGCGTCCTATTCGGCGGTCCTATCCGGAAGGTTAGTCTCGGTCCTGAAGGTCTCTCGGCAAACAAGGCGTTCCAGTCAGTCGCCTGAGAGTTGGATGAGGTGGACCCGGCCGGTGGGGGTTGGGGCCTGGGTCGCCGCCCGGTGGGTCGTTACGGGTTCAAGTCAGGGCGGCGAGGGGGACCTTCCGCGAGCTTTCCAGGAGTCGCAAGCGGTCGTTCGGGCAATTTGAGTTTTCCTCCAAGCCTGAGTCACAAAGATGAAAATAGGAGAACTTTTAGTCAGTAAGGGCTTAATCACCCGGGAGCACTTGGAAGAAGCCCTCGAATACCAAAAGAGATACGGGGGGAGACTGGGATGGATACTGGCAAGCCTGGGGTATGTGAGGCGCTTGGACCTCTTTAAGACGCTGGCGGAACACCTTGGGCTTGAATTCTTAGATAACTTGGAAGACGTCAAGAAGCTCATAGACTATAAATTTCTAATTAATTTTGATCCTTATGAGCTTGCGGGCTACGAGACTATCCCGGCGAGGCAAACAGATAAAGAGGTTATCCTACTCACTTCGGACCCGGAAAGCAATAGGTTTAACGCTTTTGTACAAAAGTACTTTCCGAACAGGGATCGGAGGGTAATGGTCCTAACGGACTTGGACCTCGTAAGGCTCCTCGAGTTTGGCTTCAAGAGAAGATTCATAGATCGAGCCGTCCATGGGCTTTTCTATATGAGCCCCGAGTATTCCGCATCCGTAGTTTTCTCAAGGTGGCAAGTGCTGGCAATGGGAATTTTTCTATATTTATCTGTTATTTTCATTTACTATGACGTTACGTCCTACCTCGTGGGCCTAATCCTCCTTATTCAGATTTTTTATATATTATCGATATTATTCAAGCTCATTGTAAGTCTTGCAGGCGTTAAATCCGAGATGGAACAGTTTGTCACGGACGAGGAGGTGAAGGGCTTAGACGAAAGGGACTTACCCGTTTACACCGTACTCGTGCCGGTTTACAAAGAGTCTGAGGTGATAAGCACGCTTGTAAACAACTTGAAGAAGATGGACTATCCCTCCCACAAGCTGGACGTGATACTCCTTATGGAAGAGGACGATTGGGAGACTTACGAGGCCGCAAAGGCCCAGAGACCTCCTGCCAATTGGAGGTTTATAGTCGTGCCCTCGAGCCTTCCGAGGACTAAACCAAAGGCTTGCAACTACGGACTTTTGTTTGCAAGAGGGAGGTACCTTACGATCTACGATGCGGAGGACGTACCGGAACCGGACCAACTTAAAAAGGCGGTGATCGCCTTCAGAAAGGGGGGCGAGCGGTATATATGCTTTCAGGCACAGCTCAATTATTTCAACAAAAACGAAAATTTTTTGACAAAAATGTTTACTCTTGAATATTCTTATTGGTTTGATTATTTGCTTCCTGGACTTTATAACCTCAGATTGCCCATACCCCTGGGAGGAACCAGTAACCATTTTGACGTGGAAAAACTGAAAGAGGTGGGCGCGTGGGATCCCTTCAACACTACAGAGGATGCGGACTTGGGTGTCCGAGCCTTCGGAAGCGGCTACCGAGTGGGAGTGATAAACTCCACCACTTACGAAGAAGCAAATGCAAAAGTGGGAAATTGGATAAGACAGCGCTCCAGGTGGATAAAGGGATACATGCAAACTTGGCTGGTACACGTGAGGAACTCGAGAAGGTTATACAAAAGTGTGGGATTGCGGGGTTTTGTGGCCTTTCACCTTTTGATAGGGGGAACACCCTTCACTTTCTTAGTAAATCCCATAATGTGGATGCTTTTCATACTCTGGCTTACTACTCAAACAAAGGTCTTAGATGTATTTTTTCCTCCGGGAGTGCTCTATATTTCTTTGTTTAACCTGCTTTTTGGAAACTTTTTGGGGATTTATCTAAACATGCTGGCGGTTTTTAGAAGAAAATATTATGACCTTTTACCTTACGCCCTTCTAAATCCCGTATACTGGATACTCCACTCCAGAGCCGCATACAGGGCGCTATACGAACTCTTTACTAAACCCTTTTACTGGTCGAAAACCCAACACGGCATTACCAAGTATAAGCCTCCCCTTTTAGAGGGAACCCGGTGAGAAGACTTCTCTGTTTGTATGGGATTTTTATCTCATTATTTGGGTTGTTTTTCTTTATATTCAACGACCTTTACCACCTTGGGTATGTACACCCAAACATCCTCTTTTACGCCGAAAAGGTCCTTCTGGCCAGGTGGGGTGAACCCCCCAGACTTGAGAACATAGGTTTTGTCTATCCTCCCTTCGCCTTTTTGCCCTTCTGGTTCATAAGCGATTACACGTTAGCTTCTCCCTTAACCTCCGCAGTTTCGCTAACTATATTCTTGGTTTTTTTACTCAGAAGATGTTCGGGCCTCACCTGCCTCTTTTTCTTCGTTGTTTTAATTCTTAATCCTCTCGTGCTTTTCCTCTCACTTTACAGGTTCGAAATTTTGAATTTTTATATTTTGCTTACCCTTTCCGCCATTGCCTTCATACGTTACTTAGAAACAGATCATTCGTTTTATATATTCTTAAGTGGTTTTTTGTTTGGCTTCTGTTTCTTCTTAGACTTCAGAGTCGTCTTTCTGATTCCCCTGGTCGGTTTGGTAGTGGGCGTAGCCCCCAGGGAAAAGGACGTAAACCGCAGACTCGCATTGCTTATGGTGGCACTCTCTCCGGCGTTGTTTTTTGTCCTTACTTGGCTCTATCTCAACTGGATATTTACGGAAGACCCACTAAATTTCGTGAAGAGTCCATACTCTTTTTTCAGAAGTGAGCCTTTGGATACTTCGGTCCTTATAGCCAGCGGAAGTCTGTGGGGAACGTTCAAGTACACCGTCGCTCGTCTTTTGGGTTATTTCCCCATAGCATTTCCTTATTTTGTTGTATTTTTCGCTTCAGGGCGCTACGGGTTCTCTTATCTTATGCCCCTGGGCCTTATCTACCTGGTTCCTGTCTTTTTGGTGATGCTCTCTGTCTACTTCTTCACCTTTTTCCCGGCTTATTATTTTGCCATCGTCTTCGTGCTGTTCTCGCTTGCCTTTTATGTGTACTTAAACTTAAATCATCATAAATTATTCATCTTTTCTCTTGTAATTTCTCTTTTCTTTAGTTGGGTAATGCCCCTTCATTCCAGAGAGGAAAACGAAAGAAACTTTGTCCAGTTCCTGATAAAAAGAGAAACTATTAATAACGTCGAGGAGCACCAAAGGGTGGCGACATTGCTCGAGGCGGCGGGCTGCAAAAAGACTCTTATCGACGATGCCAGCAGTTTCCCCGTAGTGGTATTTCTGGGCGATCCCAAGAAGTTCTACCTCCCCTATATGTACGATTACTACGCGGCCATTTCTTACCCAAAGGCCTTTGCGGACTGCATTGTGGTTGACAAGACAAACCCGAGGGATAAGGTTTTCATGCGTTTTCCCGAGTCAAGTATGGGCTTTTTGATGGATTATTTTATAATTTATGAAGGAACAAAGTATAACGTTTTCAAGTGTTACACATGTGTGTAGGCGATTTGGGGCACCGCCCATATTCCTGTTGATAGTTCAACCTGAGGGGGTAAAGCTGCTCCCCGGGTTCGGGTAAGATTGGGTCCCACCGCCGCCGCACCTCTCGGGAGCCGTCGGGTGCACCTCTGGGGCGGGTCCGAGGGTCATCTTTCTGGCTTTCTGGAGGGCAACTCCCCCAAATTCCGGTTACGGCCAAAGAGGTGGCGGGAGATACCCGGGCCGAAGAGCACGATACCGTGTTTCCCTTTCGGGTCCGACGGGACACGACGGCTCAGGAGCCGGAATCCGGCCGGATGGACGTCGAGAAGTCCTGGGCTTTTGGCTGTTCGGGACCGCAATGGGGAGGGGGTTCTCAAGGACTTCTCCTCGTCGCTTCTATCCTGTATCCTGCATGCCCCGTGCGCGGATTTTCGAAACGTGAGCCAGGCATTCCGCCTTATTGCCCGATTGCCCTGCCGCGTCCCGGGTACCTGGCACCTGGGACCCGATACCCGGTACCGAATCGACGCCGAGGGTCGGATACCGAGCACCGAAGACCGAGCCGAACACGCGCACACCAGGTTTGTATCCTACTGCTTCAAAACACCCGTTCCACTTCGACCTGCCAGCGGTGTAGGTCGGCCAACTGTTCGAACAGCCGCCGGACTTGGTACAGCAGGGCGAGCCGATTCTGGCGGAGGCCGGCGTCCTCGACCATCACGAAGACCCGCTCGAAGAAGGTGTGGAGGACGGGGCTCAACCGGGCCAATTGACGAACGGCGTCGGCGTACCGACGCTCGACGATGGCCTCGGAGACGGGGTCCCGGAGTCGTCGGTAGAACTCCCATAGGTGCCGTTCTTCGTCCTGGCGGAATCGGTCGGGGTCGACCCGGCCCGGGTCCGTCAGGTCCCGGGTGATACTGTACAGGCGCTTGAACACGAGGCCGATCCGATACACGTCGTCGGGGTCGGACTCCCGAAAGGCCCGCATGCGCTGGTGAAGGTCCCAGGGGTCCCAGGGGCGGCGGTCGATGAGGGAATCGATGAAGTCGGGCCGGGCGCCCTGGGCCTCCCAGTAAGCGGCCAGACGGCCCTGTAAGAATGACAGGAGATCCGCCCGCCGCTCATGGCATTGGTCGTAAAGCTGTCGGGCGGCGGCGTGGGTGGCCGACAGGTCGACCAGACGCCGGTAGACGTCCTCCAGGAGTTGGGGAACGTCCACCGAGACCCCACCCTCGATAAGAATCCGCAGGAGACCTACGGCCCACCGACGCTGGCCCAGGGGGTCCCGGGAGCCCGACGGCTGATGGCCTAAGCCGAAGCTAATCCACAGGCTGTCCAGACGGTCCAGGAAGGCCAAGCACTGCCCGAGGGGCGTGGCGGGGATGGGGTCCTCCATCCGCTGGGGGCGGACGTGTTCATAGATGGCCCGCCACAGGGGTTCCGGCCGACCCTCCTGACGGGCCAGGAGACCCCCGGCGATGCCCTCCAGTTCGGGGAATTCACCGACCAACTGGCTGACGAGGTCGGCCTTGGCCAGACGAACGGCCTGCTCCAGCAGGGTCTGCTCGGGACCTGACAGCCGCCACAGGGGGGCGACGACCGACGCCAGGGCGTGGAGACGGTAGACCTTATCGGCGTACGTGCCGCCGCCTTCCAGGAACTGAACCTGGCTCAGTCGGGCCGCATAGGCCTCCAGGCCCCGTCGGCAGTCTTCGTGCCAGAAGAAGCCGGCGTCCCGGAAGCGGGCGATGAGGACCCGTTCATGACCCGTCCGGACCGCCGGGACATCCGCAGGGCGAGTCTGGATGAGCGTCAAAAAGCGGGGCTGGAGACGGCCCCGGCTGTTCACGACGGCCAGGTACTTTTGATGATGCCGCATGGCCGTGATGAGGACCTCCTCCGGTAGACGGAGGAACTCGGGGTCGAAGGTCCCGACGAGGACGGTCGGCCACTCGGTCAGGTGGACCCAAAGGTCCAAGAGTTCCGGGTCCTCCAGGGGGCGGGCGTCGGGGACGTCGGCGAGGGCCCGACGGATTTCCGTTTCGAACCGCTGACGGCGCTTTTCGTTGGCGACGAGGACCCAAGCCTCTTCCAGGAGGGCCTCGTAGCGGGACGCATCCGCCACCTCGACCCGGCGGTTCCCCGTCAGGAGGCGATGGCCGTAGGTGAACCGGTCGGCCGTCACGCCGGCAAACTGCCACGGCACGACGGTATCGCCCCAGAGGGCCAGGATCCACCGAACGGGCCGACTGAAGGCCACGGGGCTCCCCGGCCAGCGCATCCGCTTCCGAAAGGGAATGCCCTCAAAGATGGACGTTAAGACCTCCGGCAGGACCTCGACGGACGCCCGTCCCGGGACCTGCCGTTCGAGGACGACGTAGGCACCCCGCGGACCCTCCTCGACGCGAACGTCTTCCGGCGAGGCGCCGTAACGGCGCAGAAACCCCCATAGGGCCGGCGTCGGGCGGCCCTCCGCATCCAGGGCCGTGTGCTTCGGAGGGCCCTTGACGACTTCCGTCCGCATCGGCTGGACTGCCGGAAAGGGCTCGGCGTAGAGGACGATCCGCCGGGGCGTCGTCCAGACAACCACCGGGACGTCCGTCCAGCCGTAGGCTCGGAGCCGCTCCGGCCAAACCTCCTGGATATACTGCCGAGCCGTCTTCTGCTCCTCGACGGGGAGCTCCTCCGTGCCGACTTCGACGACAAGCGCCTGGGTGTCCATCGGGGGCCTCCCTCCGAAGATTCAACCGTTCCGACGTGGGACTTTCTTGGCCTCGACTCCACGGATGGAGGGCTTCTTATGCAGTGGGCGTGGATGCCCTTACCATAGCCGCTTTGGTCAGATTGAAAAATGGATGCAGGATGCGATCTGCAGGGTATAAGCGGGCGGGAGGCAAGCCTCTATCCTGCATCTTGTATCATGCGTCCTCCATCAGATGACTTGCAGATTCGGAAAATGGGCCCGGTAGAAAGCTTTATCCCGCGTTAGCAAGCGTCCGATCCGCACGGCCATCGCCCCGATTAGGAAGTCCGGGAGGATGTGTTGCCGGACCCGGATCGGTGCCCCGCACCGATTACAGACGGCCTTAAAGTCCGCACCACAGTGCGGACACTGCAGGCCTCGTGGGCGTCGAGTCACGTACCTACGCCAAGCGGCCGCCGCCACTCGCAGGTCCTCCGGGACGAACGGCTCGCGCCGGATGCCCGCTTCTGCCAGCCAAGCGTCTGGCTCGTCCGGGCTCCCAAAGCAAGCCGCCAGTTCCGCATACACGATGTCACAGATGACCAGCGGCCCCTCCCGGGCCGCCTGGTCCAGGCGGGTAGCCGACGCTTCCGCGTGTTCGGGGTCCGCTATTAACACGTCTATCAGGACATTCGTATCGACGGCCGTCATCAAGGCCGTTCCCCCCGTAGGGCTTCGATGATGGCATCCGTCCTCCGGGGTAGCCCCCGCAGGCTTCTCCGAAGGCGGCCGATAAACCGTCGAAAGGACCCGCCCTCCGGGGTCCACCGGCGAATGACGAATCCCTCATCCGTCTCGATGAACTCCAGGACGTCACCCCGGCGGATCCCCAGCCTGTCCCGCACAGACAGGGGGATCACGACCTGCCACTTGGCCGTGACTCGGGCCGTTGTGCGCATAGACCCACTCCTCTTACAAACAAAATAGTAAGAATACAGAGAGCTCCCGTCCACCCGGACGGAATCCGCTGGTGAGAACAGGGCCGCATGCCCGTGCGCCAGAGCCAAACCAGACTACCGAACTTCCGAATGGCCGAATTCCGACAGGGGCACGCGCTCGCACAGGTCCGGAAACTGCACGTGCCAAACGTCTCCCCGGTCGGCCTCGGCCTGGACCCGGGCATCGGCCCGAAGTCGGTACTCGACCCGCTGGCGGAGCCAATCGGTCGTCTCGACCGTCAACTCAACGGCCCGGGGACGCCAGCGAATCGCCACACGGGACCAAGGGGTCTGGGGGTCGGACTCGGCCGTCGGGGGTGCCTCGAAGACCCAGCGGACCTCATCGGGTTTCGCCTCAAACTGACGGAGGTCCATCGTGAGGCCCGAAAAATCACAGTCCCGCACGAAGGCCAGCAGGGGATGCGCCTGAAGCCGGGCCTCGGGCTGACTCTCATAATACACGATGCAATCGGCCTCCACGTAAAACTCCATCCGACCGGGGGCCCATACGAAAATCTTGGTCTCCGGACGGTCATACTGCCACCACAGGCGGTCTGGCCGGACCCAGGCAAAGCGGCCGGATTCCTCGATACGGCGGCGGGTCGCCGGATTCTCGCTGACCTGGACGAAGGTCCCCCCGACCCGGGCCAACTGCGTGCACACGTCCCGAAGGGCCTGCAGTCCGGGCGAAAGGCCCTCGGCGAGGTGACGGACGACCAGGGACGAAGGCCGAGAACCTCCGTTGGCATCCTGCCCACCCTGGGATAGGATCAGGCCGAGGGCCACGATCAGAACCGACCGGAAGCCCCACCCATCCCGTGAGCGGAGATGCCGATGAAGCGGATGATCGCACTGGGCGGCGGATGTTACGGGCTCCTGCATGTCTCTCACCTCTTGAAAGCCCGAGCCAAGGGCCGCATCGAGTTTGACCGTATCGTCGTCGTCGACCGCAACGCCGTCCCCCTGGTCCGACAGCGGCTGGGCGACCACCCGGACGTCGAGTACGTGCAGGACACGTGGGAGCATTTCCTGTACCAGTATGCCCGAAAGGGGGGCTTGGGTCCAGACGACGAGGTCGTGCCGCCCTGCATCGGGCCCCATCTGACCCTGCTGTGGCTTCGGGAGCGCATCAACCGGGAGACATCCCTTCGGGCCGAGATCGTGCCCTGGGACATCCGCATCGGGACGCCCTTCGAGGTGACGCTCCCGGTTGGCACGCACGCCGTCAGTTACGCCCTGTGGCGATGCCCCTCGACGTGCATCGAGCCGCCCCTCTGCCCGGCCATTCGGGGGCCCCGGGACTGGGACATGGAGGCCTTCGTCCGAAAGCACTTCTCCCGATGGACGGTCCGGGACCGGCCCATCGACCACTGCGAGGTCTTCGTCAGCCGTCATCGGGCCTGGGGTGTGGCGACGTACCCGGCCATCCGGTTTCTGGAAGCCTGGGACCGCATGGAGCGTCTGTGGCA
>Ga0079995_1055243_pt1 | contig 10319 bp, 8 predicted proteins | sample FaiFalFF_MnMetaG_2_FD_69198 | JGI IMG/M metagenome (GOLD analysis project Ga0079995, IMG submission 69198) | Freshwater microbial communities from Yellowstone National Park, Wyoming, USA - Fairy Falls C (FF_Mn_C) (SPADES assembly) (version 4) | ecosystem: Environmental > Aquatic > Freshwater >... | reverse complement strand
CTCGGCTCCGATGCCGAACCGGCCATAACTGCTGGAAAGGCCAAGGGCACTCGCACGGTCTGGCTGATGCGAAGCGAAGATGACGGCCAGACCTGGTCGAAGCCCATCAACATTACCGCACAGGTCAAACGCCCCGAATGGACCTGGTATGCCACCGGACCCGGCGTCGGCATTCAGTTGTCCAGTGGTCGGCTCATAATCCCATGCGATCACAAAGAGCCAACCGCTGACGGCGTGGTTTGGCGTGCCCATGTCATTTATAGCGACGACCATGGCAAGAGCTGGCAACTCGGTGGCACGGTAGGGCCGCACTGCAATGAATGCCAGGCTGCCGAACTCAGCGATGGCCAGGTTATGCTTAACATTCGCAGTTATCGCGGCAATCACCGCCGATTGGTCGCCATTAGTCAGGATGGCGGTCGCACATTCGGGCCGCTGTATGAAGATGCCGCACTCACTGAGCCAGTTTGCCAGGCCAGCTTGCTGCGCTGGCCCTTCCCGGTCGAAGGGAAAAAGTCCGTACTGTTGTTTGCCAATCCTGCCAGCACTCGGCGAGAACGTATGACCGTGCGGGTGAGTTTCGATGATGGCCGAACCTGGCCCAGGCAACTGACTTTGTACGAGGGCCCGTCGGCATATTCCTGCCTGGCTGCCCTCGATCGCGACACACTCGGTTGCCTGTACGAACGCGGCCAAGCGCATCCTTACGAGGCCATTTACTTGGCGCGCATGCGCATCGCCTCGTTTTTAGAATAACGTCGCAGTTTGACAATAGCTGACCTAGGCGCGGTATCCGGTCGGGAATCTACCCGGTGTAACCTAATCACTCCAATGCTTAGTGCACGCAAGTATGGTATCGGATGGGGAACTAACAACAGGTCGCATTTACGCTACGGTTTTTCGCGGAAAGCTTCGGGGAGGCCAGCAACACAGCAAAACGCCTGCTCCAATTAACATGCCGCCCATTAAGCAAAACATTTCCTTTTCGGGGTGTGCTACACGGTGCGGAAATTAATGTTTGCGATGATGACTAAGGCCTGATGCCGTTCAAGTTTCGCCAAAGAGGTGGAGAGCAGTCAGGTAGATCATCAGCGGGGGAGGTTGGGGTCGGGGGAGCGGTGGGGTACGGAAAGCTCGGAGCCGGGCAGAGGTCGAGCAGGGGAAGGACGGTATGAGCCTGCTCCCGGTGTCGGTTTATCCAATGCTCGCATACCGTCGTGGTTGGAAGGAAAACGGAAGATTCTGGGGGGTTCCCAGGGAACAAACAGGAGCGCAAGGGCAAGCAAGCAAAGCACAGCCAGCAGTGCATAACGCCCGTAACTCGAGGCGCTGGTTGAAGACAAGGCTGGCTCGCTAACCGGTGCTGTCAGGCTGTCCGATGGGCGGATATGAAGCTGGGACGGAATAGTGTAAGAATGCAGGCCACCCGGAGATGAGTCTGCAACCAGCGAAGAACGATCAACGCCGATGGTTGCCCTTTGCTGAAAATCTAAGGTAGCAATGCTATCGTTTGTCGGGGTTTGAAGTGGCGGCAGTTGCCGTATCACGGTTTGCTGGAAATACCAGCGCAGAAGCTCCTCGGCCAACTGTTCATATTGGTTCTGTGAGGAGGCGTTGTTATGGACGTCGCGGGTCATGCGAAAAACTCCCCCGTATTGGCCAATCGCGCCGCCAGGCGCTGGCGAGCCCGAGTAAGGCGCATGTGCACTGCTGAGACGTTGATTCCCAGAGTTTCCGCAATTTCTTCGATGGAATATTCCAGGGCATAGCGCAGGGTCAATATTTCCCGGTCTGTCGGGGCAAGCTCTTGCAGGAATCGGCGTACCAGTTGCAGTGCTTCGCGTTTCTGGAGTTGTTCCGGCGGTGTTGGCTGGGAGCCGGAAACCGTAGCGAGGTATTCCGGCTCTTGCGTGCCGTTGCGGTGGAAAGCGCTTTTGCCATAATCCTCAGCGAGGTTGCGTGCTACTCGAAGCAGCCAGGCTCGTGGATTACGGATTTCTTCGCCGCGTTGCCATTGTTGCCAGAGCCGCAGGAAGGTTTCCTGGCAAATATCGTTAGCGATCTCGGCATTGAGCCAGCGGGCAAAGACGAGGCTCCACACTTCCCGTCCGTAGTGTCGATACAAAGCATCAAAAGCCGAGTAATTCTGCGCCTCGCCACGCGACTGCACAGCCATGGTTGTGTTCGTTTTGCCCGGGCCCGTTGCGTTTTTGGCTCTTTGTGTAGTTAAGACGAACAGGCAGTGGAACGCTAACAGCATTGTAAGCGCCGATGAACCAGGCCGTCGCGCATCGGGAGCCTGCCAGCAAAGTTGGTTGTTCTCGCCGTGGATTGCTGGGGGCAGGTCGCCGGCCGAACGATTCACCTGTGCCAAAATTTTTCAGCAGGCATATTTTCGCTGAAGGCCTACGGTTAGTGCGAAGTTGCGGCGACTTGGCGAAAAATTGCGAGCTATATTTGGCATGATCGCCGGATCATCTACCCTGAAGGGATGGCAGGGCCAGAGATTCGGACGGAAACCGGCTGGGAGGAGAACAGTGTCCACGCTCACACCCGAACACGTGTCTCAACCCGAACAAAATCGAAAAGTGCCGGAAATTCCAGGGTATCGAATTGAAAGAGTCCTGCATGAGGGGAGCACGGCTACGGTCTATAAAGCGGTGCAGATAGCCCTCCGCCGGCCGGTGGCCATCAAAGTGCTGCATGTTAGCAGTCGCAATAATTGTGAGTCCAATGGCCAGACAGTCGGTAGGCATGAAGCACTGATGCGAGCCAACCTGTCGCATCCTCATATCGTGAGCGTGTACGATGCCGGTCAGCTCGGCGAAACCTGCTATTTCGTGATGGAATACATTGCCGGGCACAGTTTGCGAGAAAAGATGCAGCGAGGTAAACCGTGGCGCATAAGCCAGGCGCTGGAAGTTTTGCAGGCCGTTACCCAGGCCCTGGAATATATCCACGCCCGCGGGGTGTTACATCTGGACCTGAAGCCGGAAAACGTGCTCCTGACCGAAACCGGTCAGGCCAAGATAACTGACTTTGGTGTTTCGCAAGTGGACGGTTCAGGAGACGCCTCAGGGGTTATTTGGGGTACCACCGACTATTGTGCTCCAGAGCAACGCTTCGGTCTGGGAGTGGATCGCCGGGCCGATGTGTTCTCTCTGGCGGTTCTCGCCTACGAGTTATTGACCGGGTATGTGCCGGGGCGAGTTTATGTGCCCGCGACCCATCGCAATCGCTTCTTGCCTGCCGGAGTGGACAAAGTGCTGGCCAGGGGACTGGCACGGGACATGGAGGAGCGATACGAGACGGCTGAAGCTTTTTATCGTGACCTGCGCCAGGCTTTATTGGATAAACGTCAGCATCCGGTGTGGGGTTCTCTGGCAGCGCTGGCAATCGCCGGAATAGTAGCCGTGCCCTTGTTGCTGCGGACTTTTTTCAACGGCCAGGAACGCGCAGATGACCGACCCACCTCGCCATCCGTATCGTCCCCCACTCTCACGCCGTCAACAGATAAATCCCAGCATATTTCGCCAGCATCGCCCACTCAAAAAGAGGAAGTCCCCGACTAACAGCTTTTTCACTTGCGGGAGGTATTTGCGCCATGAAAACCGCGCACAGTTCTGCCGAGTTCGCACAGGCACTTTTTGAGGAATCGGCGGATGCGTTGATTTTGTTTGATGTGGAAACTGAGCAGGTGCTCGATGTCAATCCGTTTGCCCAGCGGCTGACCGGTTACAGCCGCCGAGAATTGCGAAGCGTGCTGGTAACTGACTTGTTTCGGAGCGACCGTCCTCAGGATTTGCACCAGTTGCGGCGGGCGTATCAGAAAACGGGAATGTTTCACAGCAAAGATGGCTTCTGGATTCGGCATCGTTTGCTCAATTGGGTCCCCGTCAACATCAGCGTAACCCGCTTGCATCTGGACAATCAGGTACTCGGCCTGGTGACAGCGCGTGATGTTAGCGAAATGCACGAAATGCGCCGTCAACTCGAACAGCGCGAAGCCGAATTGCGACACCTGTTCAATTCCATCAGCGATTTTCTCTGGAGTGCGGAAGTCGGTGCTGATGGCGTATGGAAATTGCGTTACATCTCGCCAGTGGTGGAGAAACTGACAGGCCGACCTCCGGAGTTTTTCCTGAACAGTCCCGATGCTTGGCTGAGCATGGTGCATCCCGACGATCGGCCGGCGATGATACAACGGTTTGAACAGGTGCGGCGGCACGAAATCACTCATGCCGAAGATGAGTATCGCATTTTCCTGCCGGATGGTAGCCTCCGCTGGCTGCGGGACAGTGTTTCGGTCGAACGCCAGAAAGATGGTCGTCTCCTGGTCCACGGCGTGGTTTCCGATGTTACCGAACGCCGCCAAATGATGGAGCAACTACGTTATAGCGAAGCTAAATACCGTGCTCTGATTGAAAACCTGGAGCAATGCGTCTTTCTCAAGGACCGGGAGTTGCGTTTTGCCGCGGTTAATCCCAGATTCTGCCAGGCGGTCGGTAAGACCGAGGAGGAGATTCTCGGCAAGACCGATTACGATTTTTATCCTCGCCATCTCGCCGATAAATACCGTGCCGACGATATGAAGGTGTTGACGACGGGTCAGACACTGGAACTCGAAGAAGAAAATGTCAGCGAAGGACGCACGCGTCTGGTGCGTGTTGTCAAGCGGCCCATGCGCGATGAACAGGGAAATATCGTGGGTGTGCTGGGAATTTTCTGGGACATTACGCACCAGCGGGCCCTGGAAGAACAACTCCGTCATGCTCAGAAGATGGAAGCTGTCGGTCAGCTGGCCGGAGGCGTTGCCCACGATTTCAATAACCTGCTCACCGCCATTCTCGGCAACGTTTCGCTGGTGCTGGCGAATCTTCCTGCCGATGACCCCAACCGTGAACTGCTGCAAATCACCGAGAAAGCGGCGTTGCGTGCCGCCGAATTGACCCGACAACTCTTGAGCTTCTCCCGCCGTACACGTTTACGCCCGCAGCCAACTGACCTCAACCAGATTGTGGAAGAGACCCTCAACCTGTTGCGGCGCACGATTGATAAACGCATTACCATCACCAGTGAACTCGACCCTCAGGCCGGTCGAGTTTACGCAGATGCCGGGCAGATGCAACAGGTGCTCATGAATCTTTGCCTGAACGCCCGCGATGCTATGCCGCAAGGAGGACAGTTGCTGGTACGGACAAAACAGCTGGTGCTTTCAGCCGAAGATGCACGCCGACATGTAGCGGCCCGGCCAGGGAAGTTCATTCGCCTGGATGTGTGCGATACTGGGCACGGCATCCCGCCGGAAATTCGCTCCCGGATTTTCGAGCCGTTTTTCACTACGAAAGAACCGGGGCGCGGCAGCGGTTTAGGACTGGCGACTGTGTATGGCATTGTCAATGAGCATCGCGGTTGGATCGAATTGGAAAGCGAAGTCGGCAAGGGCACCACGTTTTCCATATTTTTGCCAGTGCACGATGCCGAGAATCCGGAAACCTCCCAAGCCAACTGAACCCCGTTATCACGGGGATGCGGTTGCTAAAATGCTGTTATCCAGAAAGCGGTCGCTGAGAAAGTCCCTGGTTTTGACGCTATGATTTCGCCGCACCTGGAACAATTGCGTCAGCTCCTGCAAGCGGGCCAATGGTAGCTAGCCGAGAATCTATTTCATCAACTCCGGCGGACTGGTTATCAGATTCCGCCCGACCTGTGGAACGAATATGGCATCGCTCTGGCGCGGAACGGCCGGATGCAGGATGCCGAAATCGCCTTCCGACAATTGTTGCAACATTATCCCGATTATGGCCCGGCTTACAGTAATCTCGGCCTGGTGTTGCGTCGGCTAGGGCGAATGCAGGACGCGGCTGAGGCATTCAAGCAAGCCCTGTCCATTGATCCCCAGGCTGTCGAGGCCCTTAACAATCTCGCATTAACTCTGCGCGACCTGGGGAGACCACAGGAGGCCATTCAATACTTAGTACGTGCTCTGCAAAGTCGTCCCGATCAGATTACCTTGCACGTCAACTTAGCGCAGCTTTACCGCTCTCTTAATCAACATCTAAAAGCCGTTGAACATTTTCGTTCGGCGCTGGCGGCGCGCCCGGAACAAGTAGAAATATGTTTAGGTCTAAGCCTCAGCCTGCTGGCTACGGGCGAGGAAAGGGAAGCGGAAGCCTGGGCCCGGCACGCTGTACACTTAGCTCCAAGCCATGCAGACGCATGGAACACATTAGGTACGATACTCTCCTCGTGCGGTCGCTACGATGAAGCCTTCGCCTGCTTTCAACAGGCACTAACTTACCAGCCGCAGCATTATTTAGCTCATCTGAACCGGGGCATGATCTATCTGCTTCGCGGTAACTGGCAGCAGGGCTGGGAAGATTACGAATATCGGCTACTAATCCAGCCCCATCGCTGGCAAGATTATCGAGCACCACGCTGGCAGGGGAATCCATTAGCAGGGCGCACCATTCTCCTGGTAGCGGAACAGGGAATCGGCGATACGATACAGTTCGTTCGCTATGCGCAGGTGCTGGAAAATCAAGGGGCCCGCGTTTTATTAGAATGCCCTCGGAACTTAGTTCCCCTCCTGAGCCGTGCTTCAGGATTAGCTGTATGTTATGCCAGCGGTGATCAGGTGCCGGGCTACGACTATTATAGTCCGCTACTTAGTTTGCCGCGCTATCTAAATACCCGACCGGATAACGTACCGGCGACGGTACCTTATATTACGGCCGATCCTAATCTCGTAGCATATTGGAAGGATGTGGTTACTAAGTATGAAGGGGTGCGTATCGGTATTGCCTGGCAAGGCAGCCCGAGCTACGCAAATGATCGGCAACGATCGGTACCCTTACGAAAGTTCGCGTGTTTGGCCAGCATAGATGGGGTAAGGCTAATCAGTTTGCAAAAAGGTCCGGGCGAGGAACAGTTGCGAGAAGTTGATTTTCCGGTCGTGGATTTAGGAGCGGGTCGGGATGAGAGCAATGGCGCTTTTATGGACACGGCAGCGATTGTGCAGCATCTCGATCTGGTCATTTGCACCGACTCGGCCATTGCTCATCTGGTGGGTGCTCTGGGGCGACCCGTGTGGCTACTGTTGGGTCAGGTTTGTGACTGGCGTTGGGGGACGGAGGGTTCGACCACCCCCTGGTATCCGACGATGCGTTTATTTCGCCAGGAAGTACGGCAGGACTGGGATGGTGTGTTTCGGCAGGTGCGGAAGGCACTGCAGGAATTCGTGGCCAACCGACGACAGGAACGACCGCTTGGCCTCACGTTAGACCTGCGCGTACCCGTTTCGCCGGGAGAATTGCTCGACAAAATCACCATCTTACGCATCAAGCAGGCGCGTATCCGGGACGAGGAGAAGTTGCGACACGTTGAAATCGAGCTTGCCGAGCTGGAGCAAATCGCGGCGTGCTCCCTGCCACAACTGGCGGAACTCGATTTTCTGGTGAGGGAACTGCAATCGGTCAACGAGACGCTGTGGGACGTGGAAGATGCATTGCGGGAGTGCGAACGCCAGCAGAAATTCGATGGAGAATTTGTGGCACTGGCTCGCTCCGTCTATCGCTACAATGACCGGCGTGCTGAGATAAAGAAACGGATCAATTTGCTGCTGGGCTCACGGTTGGTGGAAGAGAAATCCTATCGGCCGTACTGAGGGCGATGCCAGAATATCGTCGGAGGTTCTTGCTTTGGCCTCACCGTTATTTGCCCAGCTGCGATCAAGCCTGTGTCGGCGAGCGCTGCGATGTGGTCTGCGGAGTGTTCGCGCGTTGTTGCGGGCAACTACCGCCTGGAGCAACGGGAATGCGAACGGAGCCCGGGGGTTAATAACCGTTGCATGGCCCTTCCAGAGCAGCCCTCCATGCGGGACAGGTTTAAGCACTGAACAATCCGCCTTTTGGCGCGTATACTACTAACAGAGCCGGGCGAAGACAGCGCCTGGAATGTCGCCTCTGGCTCACTGCGAGAAACTGGACTGTACTGAGGAGAGAGACCTATGCACTGGCCGCTTGCGTTCAACCTGGGAACACCGGAGCTGATTATCATCCTGATCGTGGGTGTATTGCTGTTTGGGCGACGGTTGCCGGAAGTCGGTCGCTATCTCGGCAAGGGCATCGTCGAGTTTAAGAAAGGATTGCGAGGCATCGAAGAAGATGTGGAGCCACCGGCACCAACCAGCTACGGCCCAAGTGTGAGTAATCGCACCGAGCCTCCGGCGCCCCCGCAACGGATTACCCCGACAGCACCGAAATTTGAGGAAAGCAACCCACCAGTGGCGTGATTGCGGTTACTGCATCCGGTTGCGATTTCAGGTAACTGCATCAACGGCCTGAGTGCGTCTTTTACAGGCTGCGCATCGTCTATCACAAGCGTCGAGCGTACCGCCGTGATCAGGCGGTCTCAATACGGGCAGCGCGTTCCAAACCGAAACGCTGGATGCCCATTTCCCGGAGTTTGAATTTCTGGATTTTGCCGGTAACGGTCGTGGGGTACTGTTCTACAAAAACGACGTAGCGGGGAATCTTGTAGTGGGCGATTCGGCCCCGGCAAAATTCCCGAACCTGCTCCTCCGTAAGCGTGGCTCCAGGCCGCAATCGTATCCAGGCACTGACCTCCTCGCCGTATTTTTCGTCCGGCAACCCGACCACCTGCACGTCGAGAATCTGCGGGTGCTGAAGCAGGAATTCTTCGATTTCCCGCGGATAAATGTTCTCGCCACCGCGAATAATCATGTCTTTGATGCGCCCGGTGATGCGGAAATAGCCATCGGGGGTTTGCGTGGCCAGATCACCGGTGCGAAGCCAACCATCGGGGCTCAGCACTTCGGCAGTTTCTTTCGGCTTGTTGTAATAACCTTTCATGACACCGTGACCGCGAACGACCAATTCTCCGGGCTGGCCAACAGGCACATCTTCCCAGGTTCCCGGCCGCACAATTCGCACCTCCAGTCCCGGCAAAGGTTGGCCAACGGTACCGACGCGATGTTCCAGGCTATCGGTGGTGCGTGTTTGGGTGATTACTGGCGAGGCCTCGGTCAGGCCATACGCAATGGTGATTTCGCGACACCCCATTTTTTCGACGACCTGCCGCATCAGTTCGATTGGACACGGGCTGCCAGCCATGATGCCGGTGCGTAAACTTCGCAGGTCAAATTCGCCAAAGCGGGGATGATTCAGCTCCGCCAGAAACATCGTCGGAACTCCGTACACAGCCGTGCAACGTTCCTGCTGGATTGCCTGTAAGGTAGCCAGGGGATCAAACACCTCGGCAGGTATCACCATCGTCGTTCCGTAAATGACGCACATCAGCGTACCCATAACGCAGCCGAAACAGTGATAAAATGGGACGGGTATGCACAGTCGGTCTTTTTCGGTCATGGCCAGGCGCTCGCCGACGTAGTAGGCGTTCATCAGCAAATTTCGGTGCGTTAGCATTGCACCTTTCGGGAAGCCTGTGGTACCAGAGGTGTACTGGATATTCACCACGTCGTGAGGTTGAACCGATGCAGCACGCTGACGAACTGCCTCGGGGGAAACTCTGTCGGCGAGTGCCAGGAATTCCTGCCAGTTGTACATCCCTGGCAATTTCGAGGATTGAATGCTGATAACCCGTCGCAATCGCGGGCAACGAACGGCTGGGCGATCCGTTAACGGGTGCTGGTGCAATTCCGGGCACAACTCCGCCAGGATGGCAAAGTAATCCGACTGTTTGAAGCGGTCTGTAAGAAAGAGTGTGGTGATGTCGGCCTGGTTGAGGACGTATTCGAGTTCATGCGAGCGGTAGGCGGGGTTGATGTTAACCAGCACTGCCCCCACGGTAGCGGTGGCGAATTGTAAGATCACCCACTGCGGCCAATTGGTGGCCCAGATGCCGATATGTTCCTGCGGTTGCACACCGAGAGCCAACAGCGATCGAGCAGCACGTTCCACTTCCTCTGCAAACTCTCGCCAGCGGCAACGGTAGCCCAGCTGAGGAAAGACCATCGCCTCACCGTCGGGCCAGCGCCGCACCGTACTTTCCAGAACCTGCGCAAAGGTCAATCCATCTACCCAGGGAGACCCCGCCATCGTTTCTTCCTCCGCCTGACTTGCCGGGGAGCTTACAAACCGTCTGGCTTTAAGAAAATGCTGGTTCGTCCTGCACCCAATGCGCCGCGTAGGGCAAAGTTTCCTGCCGCTCCTGGCGGACTGGCTCCAATGTTAATCTACCCAGGGAGCGGGACGTTTCTCCAGAAAGGCACGCAATCCTGTCCGACATTCGACCTGCAGGCGAGCGGTAGCGCTTTCGTTCACCGCCTGCGCCGATGA
>Ga0079995_1061392_pt1 | contig 10320 bp, 10 predicted proteins | sample FaiFalFF_MnMetaG_2_FD_69198 | JGI IMG/M metagenome (GOLD analysis project Ga0079995, IMG submission 69198) | Freshwater microbial communities from Yellowstone National Park, Wyoming, USA - Fairy Falls C (FF_Mn_C) (SPADES assembly) (version 4) | ecosystem: Environmental > Aquatic > Freshwater >... | reverse complement strand
TCAGAAACCTTTTGAATGAAGAGAGATGTTTTGGCCGCCCCGCCCCGAAGGGGCGGGGCGGCCCCACAAAATACCACCAACTCGCATTCAGAAACTCTTTACATCAAATTGGTACCTTCTATGCGCTCATACCTACGCCCTTCTACCCACCGCCGAACCTCCTCCAATACCCGCTCTGCAGGATTGAGCTCAGAAGAGTAGGGCAATGATATACCCGCCGCAGCCCCACCTCCTCCACCGCCTTCCCCTCGGGACAAGCCGTATGGTCCCATGCCACGCCCTGAGTACCTGCTGAATCGGCTTAGGCTGACCCCCCATCTCTTTCACTCGCTTCAATCGCTCCCCTCGTCTCAACATCCACAGCGCCTGCCATCTTTTGGCTATCTGAGCATCCACTTTCTGCTTGTAAAGCTGGTAAAACCCTTCTGCTGGATGCTTCCAAGCTATCTTCAATAGCCGTGCCATGCCTACTCAGCTTTGGGTGAGGTAAGAATACGTCTCCCAGGAAATGGTATAAATCAAGCCTCTCGTTCTCTTCCAAAGAACTATCCATAAGCCGTGTGAATAACGGCCAAAGCCCTCCTGTAGTTAGCGCACTCTGCCTTCTGCATCTTTCCGACAAAGCCGGATATCCAGTTCCCGCAGCATCATAAAAGGGTTTATGCACTCTACCTCAAAATGCCTGCACACATCCGGAATCTTGATCCTCTTCATAGACTGGGGGCTGGACTGTTCATGAGTTACGACAATATATCCATGTGCCATGGCGAAGGCTATCAGCCACCCATCAGCTTCATTACTAAGAAAGTTTCTCTTAGCATCATTTTTGTACCGTTCGTGCTTTTCCAGCCACTGGGCAATCTTACCATAAGCTTCTACGATGCGAGGCTCATCTGTCTTACGAAAGTAATTAGCAAAATGAGCGTTAGCCCACGCACTAAGCTCGTCTTTACCCCTATCAAGTTCATTTTTCACTCGGTCTATGCTTAGAATATGTCCGCGTTTGGCATGCTCAACGAGGGCTTCCCAAAAGCAGGGAACTAACTTCTGCGGGTAATAGCTCTGGGCCGCTTGAATGAAAACATTGGAGTCTAATACATACACCCTACTTCCCCCAGTCATGACGAAGCTCCTGGAAACTTCTCTCTACGAAGCGTGCAAAGGTTCGCCCGTAAAGCCCTGTTAATCTGTAAGCCTCATGGTAAAGGAGCGATCCCTCTTGAACCGCCTGAATGATAGACCTTGCAAAATATTTGCCCAAACGTTGCATCTGAGTAGCATAGAAGTTGCCGCCGCCAGAGACCCGCTTTTGCTTGTTTTTTTGGCGGTATTCCTCATAAAACTCAAAGAAAACCTGCTTGGTGATTAACCCAAGGTCCAAAGCTCGTCTGGCTATGACCAGCTCACTGACCTTAAATCGCTGAGCTAAGTCTCGGAAAGGGGTCTTCTCAGAAGAAATCTCTCGCCAATGCCTCCGTAGCGCTTCACTCGGCACCAGAAACTCTGCCGCAATTTGATTACAGGCCTTTTCTATCTCGTCCTCGGCTGGCTGTAGATACTCTAAATCAAAAGCCGCACTCTTTCCTAACCAGATATGCGCCAGCTCGTGAGCTAAAGTGAATATTTGCGCGGCTTTAGCGTCAGCGGCATTGATGAATATGAATGGTGCATACGGATCTATTAGGACGAATCCCCGAAATTCCGTTGGATCCAAGGCACGATAAGGGTTATTCTCCACTACGCCGCTGGAAACTACAACAATGCCAGCCTTTTCCACGTTTTCACGCAATGTTTGGAAGGCCTCTTGCCAGGTGTGCAAATGAGCGGCCCAGTCCTCCTTCAAACGAAGAACCTGCCGTATATCCTGAGTTACTTCAATGGGGTCTTTTGTATCAGCAAACTTCCCCACAAAAGGCAGCGGCGCATAGCCTCGCCCCTCTAAGTATTCCCGCATCCAAGCCTGGCGCCGTCGCAAAGTATAGAGCATCTCCATAAACTCAGGACTTGGCTCGGAGGGCCGCCTGTCTTTCTGCGTTCGGAAAAAGGGAATCGGTAGCTCCTCCTTCGGAGGGTCCGTAAAAAAGAAATACCCCAACGGAATAGCCATCTTCTTGGCTAACTCTTCTAACTGGCGCAGGGTAGGTTGGCGCTCTCCCCTCACCCAGCTATCAAACTGAGGGAAGCGGCTCCGGACACTGGGATATCGTCTCTCCACCCACTCCAAAATGGCTGGACTAACCTTCACGCGTACCATATCTATGGGCCTTTGTCCATTATGTCAGGTGGCAGACATCTGATTGCCGAGTCTCAGCCGCCCATGACACAAAGATAGAGTTTTTTCTTCCCCGCTAAGCCGGAAAAGGCTCTATGAGCGCCGCCCAAGCATTCTAAAATGGGCTCACGCGGACACCCACTTCAAAAGAGAAAAAGCCAACTTCTCAGCTTCTTCTACTTGGGCATACACCTCGTCTAAAGATTCGGATGTAGCGCTATGGTATGATAAATCGCCGTAGCTATGCGCAGATAATGCACTGCGTCATCCAAATCCCGTCCTTTGCGGTCTTTGAGGTACTTGGCTAAAACTGGATAACCCCCAATCTGATAATTCCACATTGGCGATGTAATGCCCTCAAAATACTTGGTAGGGTTAATCCAGACTTTATTCGTTTTGGCCTCGTACTTGATCTGCTCAACTTTATTGTGGCCGCCAAGGCCCTGATACTTAGCGACGGGTGAGGCCAGCTTGGGGCTTCGGAGGAGATGAAGCGCTATCAGCTCCTGTCCCAGCGCCGCCATCTGCCGAAAAAGCCCCGTATCCGCCGTGAAGGGCACCCGTGGAAAATTCACCCTTAGGGCCTCTGCATACCTCCGCCGGTAAGTCGGGCTGTACAAAACCGCATAAATGTACCCCAAGACCTCCTCGGGCTTAGGAGAAAAACCGTACGCCGCGCTAAGCTTATCTAAAAGCCCTGGCGCCAGATTCGGCTGGCGTTCTTGGCTGAGCTTGCCCTGCGATGAGACGGAAGGATAAAGATAAAGGTACATATTCACATTGCCCCCTCGGTAAAAGAGGTTGAGGTCTCCAATATGCTCCGCACAGAGTGCTCACGGGTGCCGTACAGGTGGGCGTGATAGACCCTTGCCGCCGGCCCCTCTATCTGAGAGGAAGAGGAAGGATACTTTGGGTGGGGTAAGAATACATCTCACAAAAAATGGTATAAGCGCCCTTTGCCGCTTGTGGGAAACCAACCCCTTATCTTTATCCTGTCATGTCTGAGTTTTCAGCGGCCCTTCAGCGGTACCTAATGCGCTATCAGGACCTTCAAGCGCAAGGGGCCTCCGAAGATAGTATCCGAGATGCCTTCCTGACCTTTCTCCGAGAAGCCTTTCCCCGCCTGAAAGAGACGGAAAGCTTTGTGCTGGAAAAGTATATTCCAGCTCTGCGCGTGCGCGGAGGCTTTGCCGATGTTTTATACAAGGACCTCATCTTTGAATTCAAGCGCCAGCTGACGCCAGACGAAATAGAGAAGGCCAAGCTTCAGCTTCGGGGCTACCTTCTCAATCTCCCCGAGCGTGAAAAGTACTTTGGCATTCTCACGGATGGGCTGCAGCTGGAAGTGTATGTGCTTCGGGATGGCGAGCTTACCCGTATAGACAGCCTGAAGTTGGAGGCCGACAGCCCCGAAAAGATCGCTACCTGTAAAGGCCGGCTGGATGCTTATCTCTTTCATGAGCAGCGTCTCCCCCCGAGCACGGAGGATATCGTTCGGCGCTTCGGCGAACATAGTCCGACCTTTCATCAGGGGCTTCGGATTCTAAGGGCGCTTTGGCAGGAGGCGCAGTCGGACCCCACCGCCCAAACCAAAATGGCCGAGTGGCAAAACCTCCTCAGCCTCGTCTATGGCAGCCCCGTCGGCGATGAAGCGCTTTTCCTGCGGCACACCTACTTAGCGCTGTTTGCCCGTGTCTTGGCTTTCATCGTGCTCACGCAAAAGGCCCCCACCGCTACCGACCTCCCCGCCCTTCTATCTGGCCAGGCCTTCCAAGACATAGGCTTAGACAACTTCGGTCAGACGGACTTTTTTATCTGGATGCCGGCCGAGCACCCAGACCTTCGGGCTTTTTTGCAGGCATTGGCCCTTCGGCTGCTGACCACCTATGACCTCTCCACGATTTCCGAGGACCTCCTCAAAGGTCTCTATCAAGAGCTGGTGGACCCCCAAACTCGCCATGACTTAGGGGAGTTTTACACGCCTGACTGGCTAGCCGAAGAGACCCTCCGAGAAGCGGGCTTCTTAGAGGCTGAGAGCCCCTCTCTCTTAGACCCTGCTTGCGGCTCTGGGACGTTCCTCTTTACCGCTATCCGCCTCCAAAGCGAAAAACTTCAAGGCCCCGCCCTCGTCGAATGGGCCACCACCCACCTGGCCGGCTTAGAAGTGCATCCCTTGGCCGTCTTCATCGCCCAGACAAACTTCCTCCTCGCGCTGCGACCGCACCTCAAGGCCTATAAAAAACGCCTCCTCCTCCCCATCTACATGGCCGATGCCCTGAGCCTCCCTGAAAAAGACACCCCCCAAGCTCACCTCCAAGTCACCATCCCCCTCGAAGAAATTGCCCAAAAAAGCCAAAAAGACCCTTTCGCCCTCTCGCCCTTTTTTGAAATTCCTGTGGCTTTAGCCCAGGATGCAAAAGGCTTTCATGAGGCGCTTTCGGCCTTGATGGAACTTTCGCAGCCGCACCTACCCGATGAAGCCGCCCGCATAGGCTTAGAAGAACGTCTCCGAAAATTAAACCTCCCCCCCGACCAAATCCCTACCTGGCACCGAAATCTCCGGCTGATGCGCTGGCTTCTAAAGCCGCCCCCTACGGATAGCGTCTGGGGCTTCATCCTCCGAAATGCCTACCAACCCGCCCTCCTCGCCCACCGAAAGTTTGACTTTGTCGCCGGCAATCCCCCCTGGATCGCCTATCGCTTCATCCAAAGGCCCGACTACCAAGAGCGCCTCCGCACCCTCGCCACGCAAACCTACAAACTCCTCCAAACCAAAGAGACCCACCTCTTTGCGCACATGGAAGTCGCAACGCTCTTTTTTGCCGTATGTGAAAGACACTATCTACGGGAGGGGGGTACCTTGGCCTTTGTCATGCCCCGCAGCATCCTCACCGGCGCTAAACAGCATGCCGCCTTCCAGAAGCAGTATCTCTCTGCCGCCTATCGCCTTTTAGACTGCGAAAAAGTCCAGCCTCTCTTTGGCGTGCCTACCTGCGTAGTCCTCTACAAAAAAGGCCGCGCCCCCTCCGCCTCCCCTATTCCGATGAAAGTGTTTGCCGGCGATCTCCCCGTGCATAATGCCAGCTGGCAGCAGGCCCAGCAGCACCTCACCAGCACAGAAACCTCCTTTACAGTGCCTACGCCCCTCGGCCAAAGTCCTTACTACGACCAAGTCGCTAATGGTGCCTCCATTATTCCTCGCGTCTTCTGGTTTATTCGGCCTCGTGAGAGGGTGGAAGTCTTAGACGAGGAGCGGCCGCAGTTAGAGACGGACCCGCGTATTCAGCCGCAGGCTAAGGCCCCCTGGAAGGGCCTTTCCCTCCAAGGCGCTGTAGAAGCGGAGTATCTCTATGCCACGCTCCTGTCGGATGATATGCTGCCCTTTGGCTGGCGGCGCTTGAGTTTGGTGGTCCTACCTTTGGACAAAGCGCGGCGACGTCTCCTTTCCTATGAGGAGGCTATCCGCAAAGGCCACACCGGCCTGGCCGATTGGCTCTCAAAAGCCGATGCCCTCTGGAATGCGAAGGGCAAAATAAGCGAACGCATTTCTAACATTTATGAGCGTTTAGACTTTTCAAGGTGCCTCACCACTCAAACTCCCCTCGGCCCCTACAAGCTTTTATACAACAAGAGTGGGACGCATCTGTGTGCGTGTGTGGTGGATACGGAGGCGATAGTCAAGGAGCCTATTTATGAGCTACCTGTGCAAGGGCTTATAGCGGATATGACGACTTACTGGCTTGAGGCAGAGGCAGGAGACGAAGCGTATTACCTGGCGGCCGTATTGAATGCTCCTTCGGTGGATGCGTTTATTAAGCCCTTTCAGACAAAAGGAGCCTTTGGAGCGCAGAGCGGGAAAGGAGAACGGGATATTGGCCGGCGGCCCTTTGAAGTGCTACCGATTCCGAAGTATGATCCGTCGGACGAGCGGCATCGGGCGTTAGCGGCGCTGAGTCGGGCTTGCCATGAGAAGGTGGCAGCCTTTGTGAGGGCCTTAGATGAAAAGACGCTTAGTCAGCGGGTGGGGGCGCTTCGGCAGCGGGTACGGGCGTACCTTGATGAGGAGCTGAAAGCCATAGAGGCCTTGGTGGGCAAGATACTGCCCGTCTGCCCAGCCCCTTCGCCAGAGAGGAAGGAGGCCTAAGGCAGATAGGCCTGCGCCCCCTACCGTCCCGGAAAAACTGCCCTAAATTTGTATAGTAAAAGTCTGCCATGCCGTCCCCGCCTCGTCGCCTTCTAAAGCGCCTCCACCTCAAAGGGTACAAGTCCTTTCGGGAAATAAACATAGAGCTGCGCCCTATCAATATCCTCATTGGCGCCAACGGGACCGGCAAGTCTAATTTCATCAGCCTCTTCAAGATGCTTCGGCACATGATGTTAGGCGAACTCCAGCTTTACGTGGAACGACAAGGAGGCGCCAGCGCCCTCTTGCACTACGGCCCTAAAAAGACGCAGGAAATAAGCATAGAACTTTGGTTTGAGCAAGGTGCGGACGCCAACGGTTACCAGTGCACCCTAACCTATGCGTCAGACAAACTCCTCATCACAAACGAAGCGATTGCCTACCACGATAAACTCATATATGCTTCCCCTCTTTGGAAGCCGATATCCACTCAGCCGCGCTCAGAGAGTCTATTACCCAAGTGGGAGAAAAAATACAAAGGGATTGCCCGTTATATTTATCAGGACTTTCAGTCCTGGGAGGTGTATCACTTTCATGACACCAGCGAGTCAGCCCGCATCAAGCAGCATGTGGACATTAATCAGAATGATCGCCTTTGGAACGACGCAGGAAACTTGGCGGCTTATCTATACTTTTTGCAGGAGCGGCACCCCGATAACTACGAGGATATTATTCGGGCGGTGCGGTATGCGGCTCCCTTTTTCAAGGACTTTCATCTTAGGCTTTCGCCACTTTCTGCGAATCCTCGCATCCGCTTAGAATGGCAGGCTTGGGGTTCGGATATGATTTTTGGGCCGGAGTCGCTCTCCGATGGGACGTTGCGCTTTATGTGTTTAGCGACGCTGTTTTTACAGCCCTCTCAGAAGCAGCCTTCAGTCATTCTCATAGACGAGCCGGAATTGGGCCTTCATCCGTATGCGTTGGGCCTCTTAGCGGAAATGGTCCAGAGTGTGGCGCATGAGAAGCAGGTCATCATGACGACGCAGTCCCCTTTTCTGATAGATCGCTTTGAGCCGGAGGACATTCTGGTGGTCAATATAGAGGAAGGCGCCTCTACGATTAGCCGATTAGAGCGCCAGACGTTAGAGGAGTGGCTAAAAGAATACAGCTTAGGGGAGCTTTGGACTAAGAACGTGCTACGAGGGCGCCCAGAATATATCCAGCCGGATGACCTGCCTTTCTGAGCGCCCCCCTGTTATTGTCGTTGTGTGTGAGGGAGAAACCGAAGAGACCTTTGTGCGTAGGGTTCTTAGTGGCCGCCTCACGCAAAAGACTTTTAGGCCTTCTTGCTTAGGAGGCATAGAGCCGAATGGCTATAAAAAGCTTGTCGGCGTAGTCCGCCAATGGCTGCGCACTAAGGGGATAACGCATGTTACCACTATGATAGACCTCTATAGACTGCCCAGCGACTTCCCCAGAAAAACTCAAGCCCCCTCTGATCCCTACAAGAAGGTGTGCTTTTTAGAGAAAGCCTTAGCGGAAGAAATTCAAGATGCGCGTTTCATTCCTTACATCATGCTTCATGAATTTGAGGCGCTCCTCCTCACAAAAACCGGCCTTGAGATTATCAGAGAAAGGGCTCGAGTAGGAAAAAGCGATCGCTCATGGAAAGAGCTCCAGAGGGACCTTGCGCGCGTAGACACGCCTGAAATGCTAAATGATGACGCCAACTCTCATCCATCCGCTCGCATTAAGAAGATATGGCCCAGATTCAAAAAGACTACGGATGGTGTAGGGATTTTAGAGCAAGTTCCTTGGGAGGAGCTATGTGCGGAGTGTCCTCACTTTGGCGATTGGATAAGGAAGTTGAAGGCGCTCTAAATACCCAATTCAATGCAAAGGGTTTCTAAATGCAAGCTGGTGGGATTTTATGGGGCCGCTGCCCGCCGAAGGGCAGCCAAAATATCACGCTCTCCATTCAGAAGGTTTTTGATTGCAAAGGGTATGAGAGCGGTTTGGATTGGAAGGCGTGGAGCTACCTCCCTATGAGGGCCCTCGGCTCGTGGGGGCTACGCTGGAGCTTCTTTCGCAGCTCCTCCGCAAAGCCCGCTTAGATAACAAGAACCGCATCCTCTACCTCAATGACACGACTCTCATAAAAGGCATCCCCGAAGCGGCCTTTGCCTACCGAGTGGGGAACTGCCCGCCTCTGCGCTGGATTAGCGAGTATCTCGTGCCCTCTACGGATAAAGAGACGGGCATTCGGTGGAAGACTTTTTAGACCGGGGCAAGCAGCTCCTTACCCTTTCCGAGCAGGCTTTAGCGATAAGGAGAGAGCTGGATGAGCTATTTGCGGAAAATCAGGTTTGAATAAGCTCAGGCTGCCATGCGCTTGAGAGCCTCTTGGGTATTAGCCACGCCTGTTATATGAGAGGGGTCAAGGATAGCAAGATAATAATAGAGGAGGGCAGTTAGTGCATAACCTGCGCCCTGGGAGCTCTCCATTTGATTGTAGTATACTTCTACATTATCGTAGTAAAAAATCCCCATGGCATCACGAGAGAGCACAAAGGAGGGGGCATTCACATCCGTTCCCATAGGGATAATCGGAATTTGCATCAGCTCAGGATAACTCAGGCGAGCACCATCAGGACTTTTGAGGAGATGGAGGAGGGAGTAGTAGGGGCGGGGAATAACTGCGACCACTGGGCAAGGAGAGCTATACCACAAGAAAAGAAGGAGGTCAGCTATATTGGCATGAGGTATCAGGGCATTGGGGAATTCAGCTGAGTTCTCTAAGGCCCCGAGGTTTTTTACTACTTTGTCATACAGCTTGAGGGAGAAGGCTTCTTCCATGAAGATAATGAGCTGATCAAGAGCGTGAAAGAAGGGCTCTTGCTCGTAGAGCCACCCTTGGACCCAGAGTTTACAACTGTATTTGAGCTTTTCTTTTTCAATGTTTTCGCGCTGAATAGTAATCTGTGCTTCGCTCGCTCCTGTGGTGACTTGTATTGAGCTTCTGACAAGCGGCGATAGCCCAAAAGAGGACTCCGCGGGGTCTGTGACTTGCTGATGAATGTAGGTCTGAAGGAGCCTCAGAAGGCTGTGATAGTAAAATGGTTTTTTGATAGTTGTTTTCTCATTATTGTAGCAAGTAGGAGGAGCCGCTGTATCCTTACGCGAATAAAGGGCCTCGAGATGAGGAAGGTACTTTGAGCGTATTATATTACACATCCCATTAGGGTTCCGGAAGGGTAGCTCAATACTCCTGAAGCAGTCCAGATCTTTTAGGAAACTCATGTTGTAAAGTTACCTATTAATGCACAAAGGATGTGCTCAGTCGCCGCATATTCCACAAATTGTGTTGTGGATGAAATGTGGATAAAGTACCTCGTGCGTTCCAGAAGCAGATAGTTTCTTTTCAGGTGGTCAGCCCGCGGGGCTGACCGCAATCCTCCCTTAGCTACCTTATTCTTGCTTCTGGATACCGTCCGCTAAATAATCACAGCTTCTTCATCATGAAGGCAGGGCATTCAAAGCTTGGCGGACGTAGCGCCACCTTACCAGCGATGAGACCTTCTCATCGGCCTCCCACCGTCATAGCATCTCCTCCACCGCCGCCTTCTTCGCTTCTATGCGCTCATACCTACGCCCTTCTACCCACCGCCGAACCTCCTTCAATACCCGCTCTGCAGGATGGAGCTCAGAAGAGTAGGGCAATGATATACCCGCCGCAGCCCCACCTCCTCCACCGCCTTCCCCTCGGGAAAAGCCGTATGGTCCCATGCCACGCCCTGAATACCTGCTGAATCGGCTTGGGCTGCCTCACCATCGCTTTCACTCGCGTAAATTGCTCCCCTCGCCGCAGCATCCACAGCGCCTGCCATCTCTTAGCCATCCGAGCCTCTACTTCCTGCCTGTAAAG
>Ga0079995_1037910_pt1 | contig 10320 bp, 8 predicted proteins | sample FaiFalFF_MnMetaG_2_FD_69198 | JGI IMG/M metagenome (GOLD analysis project Ga0079995, IMG submission 69198) | Freshwater microbial communities from Yellowstone National Park, Wyoming, USA - Fairy Falls C (FF_Mn_C) (SPADES assembly) (version 4) | ecosystem: Environmental > Aquatic > Freshwater >... | reverse complement strand
GAGCAAGCAGCGGCTATTGCTGCCATCAAGACTGGCCACCCTCCAACCACTGACGGGACGATAACGAACACAACCGACATTTTTGGGTCACCTCCCAACTTCGGTTTAAATCTCCAGTCGCCTCATGGGCATAACTGGGACTTCTTCGCTCTCTTCGCTTGACGCCCTTCTCGCTCTCCCTGATGCCCATTCTCTAAGGGCATCTATTTGCTCTTTCATCGTGACCGAAAGCGGAACGGTTTCGCGGATGGCTTTCAAGATGTCGTCAGTCGTGATGTCGCGCCCTTCGCTGAAGGCGTCGTAAAGGGCAGAGATGACAGCCTGTTCAATTTCGGCTCCGCTGAACCCTTGCGATGCTTCTGCTATTGCTTCCAAATCAAAAAGCGATGGGTCTCGTTTCCGCTTTCGCAAGTGTATTGCGAAAATTTCCATCCGCTCTCGCTTGCTGGGCAAATCAACGAAGAAGATTTCGTCAAGTCGTCCCTTCCGAAGCAATTCTGGCGGGAGTTGCTCAATGCTGTTGGCTGTGGCGATGACGAAGCAAGGTGCAGTTTTCTCTTGAAGCCAAGTTAGGAAATAGCCCAACACCCTTGCTGTCGTCCCTGCATCGGACAGGGCGGAACTTTGAGCGCCAGCAAAAGATTTTTCCAACTCGTCAACCCACAAGATGCAGGGCGAAACCGACTCAGCGACCCGCAAGGCATTGCGCAAGTTTTCTTCGGAAGCGCCGACAAGGGATGAGAAAATCCTGCTCATGTCCAACCTCAAGAGCGGAACTTTCCAAAGGGAAGCAACTGCTTTTGCCGTCAAGGATTTCCCGCACCCTTGCACTCCTATCAGCAAAACGCCTTTCGGAGTTGGCAACCCATACTCCCTTGCCCTCTCAGTGAAAGCCATTTGCCGTTTCCTGAGCCAATCCTTGAGCAAATCAAGCCCACCCACATCGTCAAAGCGCTCGGTGCTGTGGTAGTATTCCAGAAGCCCGGACTTGCGGACAATTTGTTCCTTCTCGGAGATGATGACATCCAAGTGCTCTGCTCCCAACCCGCCCCGCTTGATTAGCGTTTTGGCGAAAACATTTTCAGCTTCGCTGAGCGTCAACCCTAAAGCCGCTTGGACAATCCGCTCCTTTTCTTCCTCGGTCAACCGAATTTTGATGGGCGTGTTTCGCGAAACCTCTTCAATCGTCCGCTCCAAAAGTTCTCTCAACTCGGCTTCATCGGGCAAGCCGAACTCAACGACTGCTATGTCCTTTTCCAGTTCCATCGGGATTCTCTGGGTCGGCGAAGAAAGGACAACGGTAGTGTAGGTGCTTTTGAGATACTGAGCCAGTTCCCTCAACTTGCGGACGATGACCGGGTCGCTCATGAAAGGGTGAAAATCCTTGAAGCAAAAGATGGCAGGCTCAACATGCTCAACCACTCGGTCAAGGGCAACGGCAGGGTCGCGAGTCGCTTCGTCAATCTTCTTGCTCTGCAAGGGAGTTCCAAAGGGAAGCAAACCACGCGATATTGACCAGACAAACAACTTTTTGCCTCGCTTGGCTGCTATGGACGAAAGGATTGCGTCAAGCCTCGGTTCCTCCCATGTCACCACATAAATCAGCGGGTAGCGAGCACGAATTAAGGTTTCCAACTCCTCAGCGATTTTGCTTTGCCTCATGGAAGCGCCTCACCTTCCTTCGCAACAACCTTCGCCGCCGTTTCAACCGAAAATCATTCGGGTTCAGCGCCAAAGCCAAATCAAGCATCTGTTCGTCAAGGTCCAAGATGACGACCGCACCATCGGGCAAGATGCGGATTTCGGTCTCAAAAGCATCGTCATTTGTTCGGTCAAACTTTTTCTCGCTCACGCCCTTCTCACCTGCTCTTCTCGCCACTTTGATTATGCCATCTTGCAAGCCGATGACAAAATGCGTTGTGATGTCACTCGGTAATGAGCAACCTTTTCAAGCCCTTTGACTTGACGATTGCCTTTGCCGTTTGCTTCTCCGATTGGCTCAACCTCCGAGACAATGCCTTGTCGCTCCACGCCTTCCAGTCGGGCACATAGTTGAGCATCAGGTGGAAGGTTACTTTCGGCAAATTTTGTGCGACCCAAGAGACGACAGGCTCAAGGCAGCATTCAATGTGACCCGGCATGACAAGGTGGCGGATGACCAAACTGGCAATTTGGGAAGCCTTAAGCAAGTTGCTCTGAACTGTGGCAACATAACTCCCCACGCCACCAACTGCCTGAGCACATTCATCGTTACCGAATTTGAAGTCAGCGACGAACAAATCAACCACTCCGTCAAGCAACTTCATGGCTTCGTCGGTGGCAAACAAGTTCGTGTTCCAAACGATGGGCAAGGGCAAGTCCAGCGACTTCAAACTCACAAGGACAGCAAGCAAATTGACCGTCGGCTCACCACCAACGAAGTGGATGTTGAGAGCACCTTGTTTTGCCTTCAGTTCAACTGCGGAAGCAAATTTTGAGCCTGTCAACTTGAAGCCCAATTTTGTCCTCACAATCCCCTCCCATGCCTGACAGAACTTACACCTCATGTTGCATCCAGCAAGGAACAATTCGTGAGTTGGCACGATGAAGGGCTCTTCGCTGACCAAAAGCCCATCCCGAAACACATGGGCATCCGCTTTCAATCCGCATCGCCCCATTTCACCGTTTAGCCTGTCAGTTCGGCACACCAATGGGCACAAGGTGCAGGAGCGGTAAATGCGGCGGGTCAGTTCAATTTTCAAGTCAAGCAGCGAACTCTTACCCGCTTGTTGCGTGGGTTCGTTCCCTCTTTTCTTGGTGCGGAGCGATTTTGTGAGTTCATCGTGGAGTTGCCACAGTTGTTCGGTCGGAAGGGATGAGAAGTTATCAGGGACGGCAAGAAATTTGCTTCGCCACCAAAGTGGCAACCGCTTCCCTTTCACGACTGCAAGGTAGTGGGCAAGGGACACCTTTTCGCCTCCTCGTTTCGTTTAGATTGGTCGCACTGCTTGCTGTGAGCAGCATTCGTTGAAAATCCGACGAAAGTCTTGTCCACCGACTGAAGTCGGTGGCTACTGAGATGAAGCCTGCTAAAGCAGGCTAACTGAAAGAGTTGCGAGTTGCGGGTTGAGCGTTCAAAGGAAGTTCTAACCCTCAACTCTCAACCCTCAACGCGCAACCCAAGTAGTAGCCACCCACCTCGGGTGGGTGGTCAAAGCCGTTTACTATTCGCCACTCGCTATTCGCTACTCGCTGCCGTTTTACCAGTCGCTAATCGCCAGTCGCTATTCGCTGCCGTTTCGGCAGAGCCTCGCCCTCCCGTTCAAGTTTCACCTATGTCGGTGCTTGTGGGTGATGCGTTTAGTTTCGTCGCCGAAGTATCGGCTCAAAATCTCCCTCAACTTCAACCGAGCCCTGAGCAACCTCACCTTGACATTCCCTTCACTTATTCCCAAAACTTCCGCCACTTCTTTCGTGGACAGCCCTTCAACATCCCTCAGCAAGAAAACGGCGCGGTAACTTTCGGGCAACTGTTGGATGGCTTCGTCCAGAATACGGCGGAGTTCGTTTTGTTCTGCTATTTCTGCCGGGTCGCGCCATTCAGCGATAAATTCTGGGTGCGGCAAGGTTTCCCCGTTTTCTTCGTCCCTTTCAGCAACCAACTCTTCCAGCGAAACGGTTTCGCTCCCGCGACGCCTCCTGAGAACCCTGAAGGCGTTGTGCATGGCTATGCGGTAGAGCCATGTCCCGAAAGCGGATTCACCGCGAAAGTCGCGCAGATGCTCCAATGCGCTCAAAAGCGTGTCTTGCAGGACATCTTCAGCATCTTCTCGGTTGCCGGTGATACGCAAAGCCAAATTGTAAAGCCGCTGTTCGTGTGGCTCTATGAGTTGTGTGAAAGCGTCATAGTCGCCTTGCTTCGCTCGCTCCAAAAGGTATCGCTCATCCATCGTGCTCTCTCCCCTTGCTTTGTCCCGACGGGCGTGGTAAATTTTGTCATGCCTACCAGTTCTTTGAAAAGCCTCTTTAGAGCCGTTTCATGCGGCAATGACCTGATTGAAGGGGTGACTCAAATGAGCGTCTTAGGCTATCTCGCTGCAGCGCTGAATTTGATTTTCGCTATCGGCTTAATTTTGGCGATGGTGCTCCACATCACCGAACAGGAAACGAGCGGCGGTGGCGGATGGGGCATCGTCGGCGGACGCCACATACTTTCGTCCCAATCTGGAATGGCAACATTCATTGACCGCGTGATTGCTTGGATAGCGGCAGGTTGGTTGATCACTGCCTTTTTGGTAGCGCTCATTTTCCGACCGTCGTGAGAGACTGCTCTCGCCTCAATTCTCCCGGTCTTCATCAATATTGACCGAACTCTTCAACGGCTTCAAAGAAGGCGACGATGTTTTCCCAAGGGACATCGGGCTCTAAAACATGGGTTGGAGCGATGACGAGTCCCGGGGCGAAAAGTTCAATCATTCGCTTGACCTCTCGCTTGACATCTTCTGGTGTCCCGAAAGGCATCACGCTTTGTGTCCCGATTGTGCCCCAAAAAGCCAGTTTGTCCCCCCAACGACGCTTCACCTCAACGACATCCATGCACTCAGGTTGAACTGGGTTCAAAACGGTGACGCCAATTTCAATGAGGTCATCAACGATTGCCATTATGTTCCCGTCGCTGTGATACCAAACTGGCAGGTCTGAGCGGACAGATTTTGCTGCGTCAATCACCCGCTTCAATCTCGGCTTGAGAAACTTGCGCCAAAGGTCCGGGTGCATCATCATCCCCGTCTGCATTCCTACATCGTCGCCGACTTGAAGCATGTCAATACCCGCTTCTGCCAACCTTCTGGCTCTGAAGCAATTGAGTTCCGTTATCCGTTCAAGCAAGCACTCAACTAACTTCGGTTCTGTCAGCATGCTTTCAAGCAGTCGCTCCATTCCCATCAGTTGCCATGCGTTCTCGTAGATGTGTCCGGCGAAACCTGTCACGAAATAGCCTTTTTCGTGCCATGCCTTAACTGCCGCTTCCAAATGTTCGTGGCATTCGGGGCGGGTTATGTCGGCGAAAGGGTAGGCTTCAATGTCGGCGACAGTTTGGGCATCCTGAAGTGGGTAGACATAACCCCAAAAGTGGTAGTAGCCAGCAGGTATCGCCATCGTCCCGTAAACTTGGTCAACGATGAAAGTGTTGGGCGGCATCTTTTTCAGCCACTTGCTTCTATCAGGCAGTTCGCTCGGCAATCTGAACCCGACATAACGAATTTCCATGCCAAAGTATTCCGCAGGGTCAGTGTGACCGGTTCGGCGTTTGAATTCCTCATAGACGGCTGGTGTGAATCCAGCCTCTTTTGGGCACTTGTCCGGGTTGCCTCTCTTGATCGCCTCCAAAACCCTTTCCCTCGGCGTCATGGGTTTTCACCCCTTTGAAACACTCACAACGGTTCAACAGGCTTTATCGCCGCACCCGTTGACTTTTCGACGATTGACAAGAGTTTTCGCTCCAATTGCTCCGAGATGTGAACGGGCAACGGGTCGCTTTTCAACGCTTCAACGCAGATTTCTCGGGCAAGGTCAACTTCGGTCTTCGCTCCCTTTTCTCGCCAAGCGCTAAACATCTCTCGGGCAAAAATTTTGGGCATCCAAAGTTCACGCTTCCAGTGTGCTGCGGTGTGCTCTGTTCCCGTGAAAACGCCACCGTGCCCGACCTCCCTGATGGTCTCAAGGGCAAGCGTTGCTTCGTCAATTTCAAACCCTCGCACGAACCTGTTCAAGGCATCAATGATCTCTCGGTCTATGACGAGTTGGATGGGCGAATAAACTTCATCAACCGACAGCAGCCCACAACTTATGCCGACGCGCCCGCAAGCAATTAAGGAAGGGATGGAGTTCAGCGCTTTTTCAAAACCAGCCTCAGGTCCCGGCTTTTTAGCGTCGGCATGCCCAGTGTGCGGGAAGAAGTGAGCGCTGTAGCGGCGAGCCATTTGAGCCATCGCGACATTGCAAAGTTCCTTTTCCGGACGACCGTAAGACTGCATCAAGGTTTTCATGTCAAGGGGCGAAATCGCACTGCTGAAACTCAACCGCTTTTCGCCGAAATAGGCACGGTAAAGGATGTTGATGAAGATGTTTTGAGCCAAATGCTGCGCCAAAGCGCCGGCAATCGTTACAGGCGCGTTGCTTCCGAGCACTGACATCGTTCCGACGCCAATCCTCAAACCTCGCTCAGCGAAAAACAGGAAAATTTTCGCTTCCTCCGCAGAGAACCTAAGGGGCGAAACGAGATGGATGTGGACCGGGCTAATCACTTGCTGGACGGGGACATTTTTCTCGGCAGCAAACGCCTCCGCCATCTCAAGCACAATCGGAGCCCAACGGGCATTGTTGACGCTTGCGCTTGAGCGCCCTGTGAACTTTAGGGCAAAGTAGTGAAAGAAGGGCACTAAGGCTTCGTGCGGGATCTCGTCAATGTGGAAGACATAGGCAGAGCCAAAACTCAAGCCGATGTGATGAGCGACTTTGAAATACCGAAGCATATTGGCAACGGTCATGGGACGAAACTCGTCCGTCTCCGGGTCAAGGTAGTAGCCGAAGTAAATTGATGCGCTGCCACCGACATAAGGCTCAGCGTTGTCCCAATCAAACCGCTCCGACGAAGCGAGAAAATCCTCAACGAACCTTCGAGTGAAAAAAGCCACCCGTTTTGTTCGGTCAACCTGAGCGCCGAAGTCTGCCAACCTTTCCAAAACTTCGTCGCTCTCGACCTTGACACCGACCTCGCCCAAAATGCGAAGCGCCGCCTCGTGCAAAATCTCTTCCTCCCGTTCGGACAAAAGTTTCCAACTTCCCCACACTTTCATCTCTCACACCTCTAATGCTCGGGCTTCGCTCAGGTGCTGCTATCACGCGACCCTTCACTCCAACCAAGACAGCGGGTATTTGCCGAACTCGTGGAAGGCTTCAAGCATCGCGACGATGTTTTCCCAAGGGACATCGGGACCTATTTCGCCGTGCAGGATAAGCCCTCCGTTGAACCTCCCAAACAAAGCAATGGTCTCTCTGACATGCTCCCGGACCTGCTCTGGCGTCCCAAAAGGCAAAATGTGCTGGCGGTCAAGGTCGGAGCGAATGCAAACTCGCCCTGCAAGTTTCTGCTCCAGAATGGGTTTAGGGACGAGACAGTGTTGTGGGTTCAAGACATCAACGCCGATTTCTATGAAGTCGTCCCAGATGTCAACAGTCCAGCCGTCCGTGTGGAAGAAAACATGTTTGCCTGCGTCCTTGACGACTTCAAACATGCGCTTGTATCTCGGCTTGAAGAACTCCCGCCACTTCTTCGGGCTAATCAGCAACCTGTCCTGAGCGCCCCAATCGTCGGCGAAACTTATCCCGTCAACCCCTGCCTTGATGTAGCGGGTTATCAGGTTGATGTTCCAGTCAACAATTCGGTCGGCGAGTTCGTGGAGTTCCTCTCGGTCTTCCGCCAAGTCCATGAACAGGTTTTCTGGACCGCGCAGCCATTGCATTCGCTCAAAAAGTGTCCCGCCACTTCCGAGCACATAGAACTGGTGACCGTTTTCTTCAATCCGCGCTTTCAAAGCCTCAAAGTGGCTTTCAGGTGGTAGCGGTGGGAACTCGTAGTGCTTCCACTTGCTCCAATCGTCAATGGCAGGCTTTTTGACCTCGCCAATGGTGTAGCCTTTTCTCATGACCCATTCGCTTCCCCATTCGTCGGTGTAGCGAATCAAGAGTTCACTGCTTTCGGGTTCGGGCGGGATTGAAAATCGCGAACCGAAATCGTCGGGAAACTTCTCGTTCAGCAACTCAACCAACTTTTGACCATGCCTCCAAAAAGCGCCGGGGAAGGCGAAGTGATGGATTGGGATACGGTCAGGTCCTTTGAACTCAATTGCTGCGATTACTCGTTCCCTGCTTGTCACTTCTTGCCACCTCGCTTTTCTTCCACCATTCAGCGCCGATGATCGGCAACCTTTCGCCACACTTGGGGCAACTGTCGCCATCCATCAGCCACTTGACCATCTGAACGCCGTAGCGGCGAATCAGGAGTGTTTCACATTTGGGGCAGTAAGTGTTCTCGTAGGGATGCCCGGGCACATTGCCCAAGTAGACGAACTTCAAGCCTTCTTCTCGTCCAATCCGGTAAGCCCTTTCAAGGGTTCGGACAGGCGTTGGCGGTGCATCAAAAAGGTATGCGGGATAGTAGGCTGTGACATGCCAAGGTGTGTCCTGTCCAAGTTCATCGGCGATGCGTCTCGCTATAGAGCGCAAAGTGGTTTCATCATCGTTGACTGTCGGGATAACCAAAGTCGTCACCTCAACATGGACTCCCCTTTCCTTAGCGAATCGGCAGTTCCGCCAGACGATTTCCACATCGGCGCCGCAGAACTTTCGCACCGCTTCCCTGTCGCCCTTGATGTCAACATTCATGGCATCAAGCCCAGCGTCAATGAGCAATTGAAGGGCTTCCAAAGTCATGTAGCCGTTGGTGACGAAGGTGTTGTAAAGACCATGCTCGCGAGCCAGCCTGAAAATTTCCAGCGACCATTCAAGGGAAAGTGTCGGTTCGTTGAAACTGATTGAAGTCCCCTGACAGTTCAACCTCAAAGCGGTCTCAACAAATTCCTCCGGTGACATGAAACGACCGCGCCCAATTTGCTTGCTGATTTCCCAGTTCTGGCACCAAGGGCAGGCGAAGTTGCAAGACCAACTCCCAGCGGTCAGGTTGGTGCTGCCCGGGTAGAAGTGAAAAAGCGGCTTCTTCTCAATTGGGTTTGCGGCGATGGAAGAGACGGAGCCATAGGTCTTCGTAACCAAAACACCACCCCTGTTCTCCCTCGTTTTGCACCAACCCTCTTGCCCATCGCTGAGCAAGCAGCGCCGTTCGCAGGTCAAGCAGCGAACTCGGTCACCTTCCCGCTTTTGCAACAATGCTTCCCGAACGAAAACCGAAGCCCCCACATTTAATCGCCTCTCTAACTTCCTTGCAATCGCCTCAACTTTTTCGGTTTTTGCCAACTGCCCCTGACAACATTCATTGCTTAGCCTCCGCTTGCAAGAACCTTTCCCGGTAGCGGTGCCAAACTGTTCGGTCGGCATCAGCCAATCCCATTTCAATCATTTTGCGGTTGACGAAAAGGCGGTTTGTCAGGAAAATGTAGGCAGGCACTGGCATCCCGTCGGCTTCAGGTGGGCGGTCAAACCGAAGCAAAACCCGCTTGCCCAAAAGAAACTGGCGAAGGTAGGAAAGCACCTCCTCTTTGCGCTCTGGCGGAACTTTGATGCCCAAAATTTGCACGGTCAAGCCGTTTTCCATCCGCAATGTGTGCTCATCCACTATCGCGGTGACTTTGTAGGTTGCCTCATCCTCAAACTTGAGTTGCTTAGGGTCAACGAGCGGCTTAGCATCTTTCACCCTCGGCTTGTAATCGGCGGGCGGTTCAACTGGTGGCAAAAGTTTTTCCCGTTTGCAGATGGTAACGGGTGGCGGAATCAGCGAGTTTTCTGCGATTCCGAGTTTCTGGCGAATGATAGGCTCAAAGGCAGGTTGAATTTCGTAGCCAACAGCATTTCGCCCTAATTCCAAAGCCACTTTCACTGTTGTGCCGCTCCCTAAGAACGGGTCAAGAACTGTTTCGCCAACGAAGGAAAACATTCGGATGAGCCTGCTCGGTAACTCTTCAGGAAACATCGCTTCATGAAGCACTTGCCGCTCACCTGCGAACTCCCAGTGCCCGCTGAAAAAGGCTTTCCACTCGTCGCGGGTCAATTTGGACGCTTCCTTGACTTCTCGGCTAACATTGCTCTCCCATGTCCCTTCTCCCTTGCCCCGTTCAGGCTTTTTGAACAGCAAGATGAATTCGTAGTCCAGTTCCACGATGCCGTTAGGCGGGTAAGGGAATGAACCCATGACAACTGCGCCGCCTGTCGTTCGCATCGTCGTCTTCTTGCGCCAAATGATTGCGCCCATGTAGTCAAACCCGATGGTCTCGCATTGTGCGATGATTTCTGCGTGAAGTGGGATGACCTTGTAGCGACCGTAGACTACGGCGCGGGCAAATTGATCGCCGATGTTGATACAAAGCCGTCTGCCCGGTTTCAAAACCCGCCAACATTCGTTCCAGACTCGGCTCAGGTCAAGCAAATATTCGTGCAAACTTTGCCCATAACCGATTTGCCCCTCAACGCCGTAATCCTTGATGTGCCAGTAAGGCGGTGAAGTCACAATTAGGTCAATGCTTTCGTCCGCCACTTCCGCCATATTGCGACTGTCAGCAATGTAGACGATGGCTTTGGGCTGCACGCCCTCAACGCCTCCCATTAATG
>Ga0079995_1064040_pt1 | contig 10323 bp, 7 predicted proteins | sample FaiFalFF_MnMetaG_2_FD_69198 | JGI IMG/M metagenome (GOLD analysis project Ga0079995, IMG submission 69198) | Freshwater microbial communities from Yellowstone National Park, Wyoming, USA - Fairy Falls C (FF_Mn_C) (SPADES assembly) (version 4) | ecosystem: Environmental > Aquatic > Freshwater >... | reverse complement strand
TGCCTTTCTCGGTTTCCCTCATCTCTTCAAGATGTAAAATAGATGGCAAAATAGTTTTCACCTCCGCCGTTTTTGATTTATATACGAATTTTCTATACTGTGGAACAGCAAGAGATGCTAAAACAGAAATTATAATGAGAACTATTATTAATTCAAGAAGAGAAAAAGCTCTCTTACTTGAAGAAAAAATTTCCTCCATTCTCATAATATACAATAAACAACAAAAAGTATAAGCAATAATTTTGTTTTTTGTATTGCAGAAAAATAATTTTTTAAAAGCTTATCTCCCATTTATAATTTATATAGAAGAGAAAATTTATGGGAAAAATAAATAAAAATGAAATGAAAAGCCCTGAATTTCGGAGATGGCGCCATCCCGGAGGAAAACTGAGAGAACTTGGTCCCGAAAGTCTTACGGACGCAGAACTTCTTGCGATTTTAATCTCAACTGGTATAAAAGGTAAGCCTGCGGAAAAGATAGCAGAGGAAATCCTTGCAAAATTTGGCTCTTTCAAAGGTATGGCTAATCAACCTTTAAGTAAATTTCTTAAAATAAAAGGTTTAGGCGATGTTAAAATTATAAGAATTGCAGCAGCTTTTGAAATAGCAAGGAGAATTGTAAATGAGGTTCTCAAAGAATATGAAAAGGAGCAAGATTAAGGACAAAGACACAAAAATATCAAGTCCATTTGATATAACGGCAAGAAAAACCGAACGCACAGCAGTTGCAATCCTTATGTCATGGATGAGAAATATTATTGAAAATAAAAACCTTGAACTTGGTTTGCCAGATGTTGAGACTTCTACGCCAGGTAGAAGGTATCCTGACATTGTTATTTATGAAACAAGAAGAAGCCAAAAAGTTCTTTGCGTTATTGAAGCAAAACCACCTCACTATGATGTTTTTGATGAAAAGGAACTTAAAGAACCAGCAAGAAAAAAAGCAACCGAACTACAAGCAAAATACTTCTGCACTACAAACTTTAAAACTCTTATATGGTACAGTACAGAAAAAGTTAACGCAGGGGAATCAGAAGAAAAACAAATTATTGACAAATATAACCTTTCACAAATTGAAAACCTTGATGATATTGACCAAACAAAATATAGCGAACCAATAAAGAGAGCCCTTGAAGATTTTCTTACTAAGCTTTATGCCGTTGCTTCTGGTAGAGAACCAGAGCCTAAAATACCCATAGACGAATTTTTGGTATTCAGACTTTACGAAAAAATAAAACGCCTATCTACATATTATAGAAGAATAATAGAAGATCAATATTATAAAGACGATAAATTTGCGGAAAAGCTTAAAAACTGGTTTGTAGAACAAGGATGGAGTTTCAGCGGACAGCAACAAGACTTTGATAAAGCTGCAAGACAAGCAGCCTATCTTCTCGTTAACAAAATCCTATTTTATAACTTACTTCAAGCAAAAAGACCACAAGAACTTGACCCACTTGAAGTTGATGGCGCTCTTACGAAAGGTGAGGTTCTAAAAGAAATTCTTGGAGCATATTTTAAGCAAGTTCTGAAAATAGATTATGAAAGCATTTATACCACTGATTTTATTGATTCCCTCGCCTTCCCTGATTCAAGAGAAGTTGTAGAAGAAATTAAAGGATTAATCAATATTCTTAAAAGATACGATTTCTCTAAACTCGGTTATGATGTAATAGGTAGAATTTTTGAAAGATTAATCCCACAAGATGAAAGACACAGTTTAGGACAATATTTTACAAATCCTGATATCGTAGATTTAATCCTTTTATTTTGCTTACAGCACGAAGATGATAAAATCCTTGATCCGGCATGCGGAGCCGGAACATTTCTTGTAAGAGCATATCATCTTAAAAAATTAATGAACCAAAGATTAGGACATGAGAAAATTCTTGAAACTCTATGGGGAGTTGATATCGCTAAATTTCCAGCACATCTTTCAACAATAAACTTGGCTATTCAAGATCTCAGCGTAGATAAAAACTATCCCAATATCATTCACGGAGACTTTTTCGCTCTCATTCCTGAAAAAGGAACCGGCTTTACTCCTCCTGAAGAGTGGAGAAAAGCAAGAGCTAAAACTCTTGGTATTTCCGAAAGAGAAGTTATATATCCACGATGGTTTGATGCTATCGTAGGAAATCCACCATACACACGACAGGAAGAAATACCGAAAGTCGGCGTTGATAAAGAGAAATTAATTGAAAGTGCATTAAAAGACATTTCAGGTAAAAAACTCGCCGATATTAGCAAAAGAGCAGGAATTCACGCATACTTTTTTGTTCATGGAACTAAATTCTTAAAAGATGGTGGTTATTTTGGCTTTATTGTTTCTAATTCTTGGCTTGATGTTGAATATGGGAAAGGGCTTCAAGAGTTCTTTTTAAAAAACTACAAAATTATTGCCATAATTGAATCAAAAGTAGAAAGGTGGTTTGAAGAAGCAGATGTCAATACTTGTATTGTCATTCTCCAAAAGTGCAAAAATGAAAAAGAACGAAACGAAAACTTAGTACGTTTTGTTTATCTCAAAAAACCTCTGTGCCACTTTATCCCCCCAGCACAAGATACATGGGAAAAACAAATTGAAAGAAAAAACGCAATAGAGAAACTAAAAAGAACAATCCTCGCTCATAATGAGTATTACGAAAATGAAGAATTAAGAATTTTTCCAAAAAAACAAAAAGAACTATGGGATGAAGGCTTTGACTCAGAAGAACAAAAATATGTTGGAGCAAAATGGGGAAAATATTTGAGAGCACCTGAAATCTTCTTCAAAATCCTTGAAAAAGGGAAAGGAAAACTTGTACCGTTGAAAGAAGTAGCAGAAGTGAGACGCGGATTTACAACCGGCGCTAATGAATTTTTCTATCTCACAGAAGAGGAAATTAAAAGATGGAAAATTGAAAAAGAGTTTTGGATGCATAAAGATGAAAGTGGTAATTGGGTGCCAAATTATGTAATTAAATCTCCAAAAGAATGTAAATCTATAACAGTTGATCCAAAAGATTTGAAATATAGAGTTTTGTTAATTCACAAAGACAAAGAGGATTTAAAAGGGAAAAATGTTTTGAAATATATTGAGTGGGGAGAGAAAAAAAATTTTGACAAGAGACCTACCTGCAAAAGTAGAAAAAGATGGTATGAACTACCAGAAATAACCGCCCCTATTCTCTGTATGATGACCATTAGGGATAGACATATTTTCTGGTATAATCCTATGAACTGTTATATTGATGCAAGATTATACGGAATAAAACCAAGGCATGTTTCAGAAAAAGTCTTATTATCGATTTTGAATTCTACATTAACCTATTTTTTTACTGAACTATATAGTAGAAATTATGGGGGTGGTGGTGGTCCCGTAGATGTGAAGGTCTATGAGTATGCTAATATGCTAATCGTCGATCCTGAGTTTATTTCTGATGGAAGAACCAAAACCATTAAGAATTTTTTATCTTCAAACATTGGAACTATTTTTGAAGAGATTGACGCTCCTACTCCCGAAGAAGTTTCTCTTGAAAAAGTCAAACCAGAACGCAGAGAGTTAGACAAAATTGTTATGGGTGAAATTTTAGGTTTAACCGATGAAGAACAACTTGAAGTTTATCGTGCGGTAATAGATTTGGTTAAATCCAGAATTGAAAGAGCAAAAAGCGTTAAAAATAAAAAAATCGTAGAAGGAGTTGATATAGATGCCGCTAAAAACCTAATTATTCAGGAAATAGATAACGAAAATGATTAATTTTTAGAGCGATGAAGAGGATAGGACGATTTTACAAAGAAACCGTACTTTCTCTACCAGAAGATAAACGGTTTGAGATAAAACTCCCTTACGGCTCCGGAGAAATCAAAATAGAGAAAGATTTATTTGGATGGAAACTCTATTGCGGGAAAAAATTCGTAGAATGCAGGTCAGAGGAAGAAGCAAGATATCTCAAAATTTTTCTTGAAGTAGGTTTAAGCAGTGTTTATGTCCCAAAAGATGAAGAATATCTAAAAAGCATACTCCCAGAGCTGGAAAGATTGAAGAAAAGAACCGATGAAATAATCAATTTCCACACCAGCGGTATATTAAACAAAAGAATAAGAGAAGAAATAAGACAAAAAGTATATTCGGAAATTGTGCATGGGGAAATTTATGAAATTGAATTTGAAGAACCAAAATCAAGAACAAAGACAAAAAATAATAGCAAAAGCAAAAGAAAAAGTAATAGCTCTACACTTTAAATCACTTGGACTATTCAACAATAATGAATTTGAAATTAGAAAATAGAAAAATTTTTGAGAATAAAAAGCTAAAAACAAGGCTCATCATACATTTTCAAAATGTTCAAAAAGATTCTTATAGGATATGATGGTTCTGATGGAGCAAAGAAAGCTCTAACGAAAGGAATAGAAATAGCAAAAGTTTCTGGAGCAGAAATATATATTTTATCTGTTGGAAGAATTCCAGAATACGCTGAAATAATATCGGAAATAGAAGAAGCAAAAGAACAAGCTCAAAAATTCTACGAAAAAATACAAAAAGAAGCCTACAGAAAGCACGAGAAACTTAAATCTTCCACAAAAACATCTCCGAGTATAAAAAATAACTAAATTATAAAGAATAAAAAGAAAAACTTTATGTCGCTTGGATTATATAAAGATGTATTCCCAATAAAGGAACCCGGAGAAAAAGAAGCAAAATACTACATAAAAAAAGGAGATATTGTAAAGTGTGTTCTATGTCCGCAAGGATGTGAAATAAAAGATGGTGAAGAAGGAAAATGTTTAGTTAGAATAAATAGAGGAGGAAAACTTTGGGCTGCATCCTATGGTAGAATTGCTGCAATTCATCTTGACCCAATAGAAAAAAAACCTCTCTTCCATTTTTACCCAACATATAAAATCCTCTCGGTCGGCTCCGTCGGATGTAACTTTTCTTGTAAATTCTGCCAAAACTGGGAACTCGTTGAAGGTCTTGCAAATGTATCTTATGTTTCACCAGAAGATTTAGCTTCACTTGCAGTAAAACTCAAATATAAAAAAAATATCGGTATAGCCTTCACCTACAACGAACCCACAATATGGTTTGAATACATAATAGATACAGCAAAAGTCTTAAAAGGTATTGACCCCGATATGAAAATTGTTATGGTAACAAACGGATATATAAGTGCAAAACCCCTTGAAGAATTATCTGATTATGTTGATGCTATGAACATAGATTTTAAATTCGCAAAAGAAGAGTACTACAAAGAAATAAGCGATGCTCATTTCAAACCGGTTCTCACAACAATAAAAAGAGCATGGGAACTATTCAAAATCAAAGGAAAACCTTTTATTGAACTCACATACCTTGTAATAACCGGAATAAACGACACGGAAGAAGATTTTGAAAAAATAACAGATTTTGTAGCTCAAATAAGCCCAGAAATACCTTTCCATATTTCAAGATTTTTCCCACACTTTCTTATGAGTGATAGACCACCCACTCCTATTTATACCCTAAAAAAAGCCTATGATATAGCAAAGAAAAAATTAAAATATGTATATGTAGGAAATGTTTGGGGAGATGATGGAGAAAATACATATTGTCCAAACTGCAACCAAATACTCATAAAAAGATATGGTTTCAGTTCAGAAATAGTAGGAATAAAAAACGGCAGATGTTCAAAGTGCGGCTATGAATTTTTTGGAATCCTTGAGGAATACAACGGAAATTTCCAACAAAAATCAAAAAATATCTAACAAAATCAAAAAAATATCTAAAAAACCAATAAAAGAAAATAAATCAACAAAATAGACAAAAATAGACAAAACATAAAAAGATGATAAAAACACTCAAAAAGATTTCCGCCTCTTTAATACCTTTTCTCTTTATTACATTCCCTCTTTTAACCCAAAAAGTCTATCCGCAACAAATAAAAGATGTAGAAAGAGAAAATAATCAGGAAACAGAAAAAGTATCAGAAGGAAGCGATCGGGAAACTTGGCAAATATACGAGGTAAAAATTACGGGAGCAGAAAGGGTAAGCGAAGAATACATAAGGTCAGTAATTTTGAGCAAAGAAGGAAAAAAGTTAGATCCAATTACTTTAAGGCAGGATATAGAGAGAATTTTCAAACTTGATTTTTTTGACGATGTAAAAGCAGAATTCAAAGACGGAATTTTAACATTTTATCTCAAAGAAAAACCTATAATCTCAGAAATCCAAGTTGAAGGAAGAAAAGAACTTGAAGAAGAAAAATTCAAAGAAATAATGAAACTCAAACAAGGAGATTTTTTTGATGAAAGAAAGCTAAAATCTCAAATAGACTCAATAATCTCCGAATATAGAAAACAGGGGTTTATTTTCACAAGAATTGAAAGCAAAATAGAACAACTACCACAGAACAGAGTTAAAGTAAAACTCAAAATAGAAGAAGGCAAAAAATTTCTTGTGAGAAAAATATTGTTTTCAGGAGCAAAAAAGTTAAGTGAAGATGAACTCAAAAAATGCATACAAACAAAAGAAACAAATCCTCTCAAAAAAATAGTCAGAGAAGGCAAAGTAGATATAAACACGGTAAATTTAGATAAAGAGAATACAAAAATATGTTATCTTGATTGGGGTTTTCTTGACGCAGAAATCAAATCTCCTCCTGCACTCATAATTAATCCCGCAAAGGAAGAAACATTAGTCTTTTTCAGAGTTGCAAACGAGGGGGAAAGATACAAAGTAAAAAGATTAAATTTAGCAGGAGACATTATCTTTGACAAAGAACAAATAATTGACAACCTCAAAACCAAAGAAAATGAATTCGTTTCAAGAAAAAAAGTACTTGAAGATATAGAATGGATAACCTCTCTTTACCAGGATGTAGGATTTGGTCAGGCAAGAGTAGATCCTCTTATTTCAAAAGAAAAAAACCTGGTAGATATTGATTTTCAAATTTCACGAGGAGATATATCTTATATAAAGAATATAAACATAAAGGGGAACACAAGAACGAGAGATTTTGTAATAAGACGCAATATTTCTCTGCTTGAAGGAGAAGCTTTTTCAAGAACAGCACTTGTGAAATCTTACTTTTCCTTAATGAGAACAGGATTTTTTGAAAAAGTAGATATTAACCCGATATTCCTTGAAGATAACAGAGTAGATTTAGATATAGAGGTAAAAGAAGGAAGAGTGGGAGCAATTTCTCTGGGTGGAGGATTCAGCCCACAATTTGGTAACTTTTTCCAATCTCTTTTCCTTATGTTTCAGGGACGACTTGCGAATTTCAGAGGAATGGGGCAAAATTTAGGATTTTATCTTGCTCTTGGGGGAGGATTTGCCTTCTTCAATTTCTATTTCCAAGATGACCACGCATTTGATACAGATTACATCATGGGTATAAACCTTTTCAGATACCAGAGCTTCTTTTTACCATTCAGAAAAATATCAACCGGCGGGAAATTCAATACAGGATTTTTCCTTGAAGAAAAAACAAAATTTGTACTGTCTCCCGGAATTGAAATAGTAGATGTTTATGATAGGAGAACCGGTTTGAGAATTCCTCTTTACCAAGATGACCCCGGAGCTGGATTCGGTAGAAGTGATCTGAGGTTCTTGAGAGCAGAGATAAGAAACGATACAAGAAATAATCCTCTCGCTCCCTCACGAGGGAGACTCATAACTTTGTGGAGCAAAGTAGGAGGTGTATTCGGAGGAGACCTATACTATGTGAAATTTGGTATATCAAATACATTTTTCATACCTATAAAATGGGGAATTGTATTCTCACCCGCGTTAAGATTGGGTGGAGGATTTGGACTAACCGCATCAAGGTTTCTGCCATATCCAGAAAGGTTCTTTGCAGGTGGAATATATTCTATGAGAGGATATGAATATTTTTCACTTGGAAGAAAAGTACAAGTTCCAGGAATTGGTGAAATAGTTCTTGGGGGAAATAAATCAGTAATTTCAAATCTTGAACTCATATTCCCTGTGGTAAGACAAGCAGGATTATTTTTTGTTCTGTTTTCTGACATAGGTCAAGTCTTCGCAGAACAAGAAAAAATAGATATCCTAAATTTTAGAGCATCATACGGATTTGAGATAAGATGGATCTCACCTTTCGGTCCAATAAGATTTTCAATAGGATTTCCAATCGTAAAGAAACCAGGGGATCGATTTAGACCTTTTGATTTTTCTTTGGGATTATTCCAGTTTTATCCAGAACTTGAAGAATTCTAATTTCAATTATATTTTTTCTTTCTGATTATACATTTTTCTTTCTAATCATATTTTTCCAGTAGCCATTTCCACAGTGGAATAAACTTTATAATTTTTCCCTCGTATTTTTCTTCTGCTTCGTAGTCCCACGAGATGATTTCAAGATTTTTACAATTTAGTTCATCTGATGCATCTGACAATGCCTTTATTTCCCTCTCTTTTGTTTTTGGATCCGCTGCGTTATAGCAAACTTGTATTAGTTTTTCTGCTTTCGGTCCTTGCTTTACTACAAAATCAACTTCTTTTCCTTTTTTCGCCTTGTAATAGAATAAATCTAAATTTGGTCTGAAATTTCTTCTCAAAAGCTCACAGAAAACAGCATTTTCCATAAGCTTTCCTATATTTACAGAAAGTTGAAAAGTTTTTGCTAACACAAATCCATTATCTACGGTATAAATCTTTTTTGGGGCTTTGATTTGCTCTTTTAATTTGAAGGAAAATCTATTCAGCATAAACAAAAGGTAAGATTCTTCCAAATACCTTACATAGTTTTGAGTAGTAGTTACACTTTTTAACCCTAATATGTTTTTTATTTTCGTGAAACTAAATTCAGATGAAAAGTTTGATAGCAAATAAATTTCCAAGTCATAAATCTGCGGAACAAATCTTACTTTGTATCTTTTCACTACATCTTTGAGCAATATTGCATCAAATAAAGTTTCAAGATAAATTTTGGCATCTAAATTTTTAACTACTACCTCCGGAAATCCCCCGGAAAAAATGTATTCACTAAGAAGATTTAGAATTTTGCCTTTGATTTCTGGTAAGTGTAATTTCTCTTTGTCTAACTCAAAGTTTTTGGCTTTCAGAAACTCTCTGAAACTAAATGGCAAAACTTTCACTGATATATATCTTCCCGTCAAAACCGAAGAGATTTCTCTTTCCAAAAGCTTTGAGTTAGAACCAGTAATTATAAGGTTAAAATTTCTCCTATGAAGTTTATTTACAAAAAGTTCCCATTTATCTAAATTTTGTATCTCGTCAAACAAAAAATATTTGGCATCAGGATAAACTTCATACAAAGCTTTGATAATCTCATCATAATTTTTGATTTTCAGTAGGTTCTCATCGTCAAAATTCAAGTAGGCAAAATTTTTATTTTTCAAGAGTAAAATACAGAACACAGATTTCCCCGCTCTTCTCGGACCACTGATAACCTTTACAATATTTTCATCTAAAAATTTTTGAGCATACGGTATAGATTCGCGCAAGACATATTTTTCAGCATGCAAAACAAAACGCTCCTTTTCTGCTTTGTGCTGCAAAACTATCTCCCTTATCACCATCTTTTATAATTTTACTGGATAAAAATTTAAAATTTTGTCCAGTACATTTAAAAAAATGAACAAAAATTTTTTAGCAGTCTATTGTCAAAATTTCGGAGATTTTGCGATTTTAAACAATGAACAATGGGAATATAATTTCTGGTATTTTCTTATTCATTTGATTTTCAGTTGGAATGACTTCAAAAATTTTTAGATGCAAGAGATTTGCAATTAAATAAAAAATTCTTGCCCCTTCAAATTTCAACACATCAACACAAAAAGTGATTATATTTTAAATTATGAAAGGGGAAAGCAAAATGCTAAAAGATAACAAAAAGGCTGGGGGGTGGGGGTGGAGCCTAAATCTTTACGGAGCTATATTATTCTCTATTTTGCTGATATCTATTGCAGTGATTTCCAATAATGCTTCTACTACTGGGGAACCAACAAAAAATCAAATGAAAGCTTTTGAGGAATTTAACAGAAAAAATGGAGGTAATTGGAAGGCTGATTGGAATAGCTTTCTTGGGAATCCCATTGCTATATTTGATGGAAAGTATACGAAGAAAAAGCCCATTCCAGATCATTTTTTTGAGGGTGTAAAAATCACACCTTCAAGACCACTAACAATCACTGCATCTCCTCTTCAATCCCCAGTTTGTGATGAAACTGGAAAGGTATGTTTGAGAAAATTTGATAGATCAACCGATTATTTCTCTCCAAATGGTGATGGACATCTTGATGAAGTTGAGTTTTCTTTTATAGTTCTTGTAAAGCACACAGATGCACTTCAATCACAAGGTGGGGGAGATGTA
>Ga0079995_1117372_pt1 | contig 10333 bp, 11 predicted proteins | sample FaiFalFF_MnMetaG_2_FD_69198 | JGI IMG/M metagenome (GOLD analysis project Ga0079995, IMG submission 69198) | Freshwater microbial communities from Yellowstone National Park, Wyoming, USA - Fairy Falls C (FF_Mn_C) (SPADES assembly) (version 4) | ecosystem: Environmental > Aquatic > Freshwater >... | reverse complement strand
GTTTTTATTGATAATGCATTGTTATCTATTGATAAATTGACATTAAAGCTATTAATCTTAATATCTGAAAAAATTTGTGGTTTAACCCCCATATTTTCAAGAACATTTGCTTTTTTTGTTAAATCCTCCAAATTTTTGCTTATTCTTTCTTTTAATAGCTTTAATATTGAATCTATTTCTCCTTCATTTAGATTTTTTCCAACAATCATGAATAAACCTTCATCACCACCATGAGGCATATAAATTATTTTAACATTTTTATTCATTTTTTCTACTGCTTTCTCTACATCTAATATAGATTGTGCTATTGCAGCTCTGTAAAAAGCCAACATAGCATCTCCAACTTTTTTATCAGGCAGATTCAAAAATCACGTTGATGATTTATCTATTATTGCAACCTTTCCCCTTACTTTTCCATTTTCTAGTGCTTCTTGAATTTCTTTTCCAAATAACGCTTCTATTTCATCAGGCTTAAGTTCATTATGTTTTCCAAAAAATAATTTCTTTTCTAAAGTAAATAAATTATCATGCTCTTTTCTTAAAACATCTAAGAATTTTTTTGCTGCTTCTGCAAGTTCATCAAAACTTTTGAAATTTGTCCCATCTTTTAATACTTCCTTAAAAGCAAGCCTTACTTTATTTGCAGATTCAATTATCTTGCTCCCTCCTTTAAAAGCAATTTCAGCAGTTCCTAAAGCTGTTGTTTCCACATAAGCTTTTCCAATGGTTTCAGCAACTTTTTTGGCAAATAACCTAGGAGAACTTTTTATTGGTCCTCCAGCAATAAAAGATAAACCTCCAGTATAAAAAGCAGTTGCAACAGCAATTGAATCAACAATAAGAAATCCATTATTTAGCATAAGTTCTTGAATATTTTTTCTGCGATCTTGATAAAGAAGTCTTTGTGCTTTTTCCAATTTCTCTTTATCAACTTTCTTATTTTTTTCATAATCACTTATTAATTCATTGAAGGCATTTCTTGTTTCATCAGATATTTTTGTTTTTTTTAGAAGTTCTTTAATATTTTCCATATGCTTTTTTATATTTTCTTCGTTTATTGGTATAGTTTGTATAGTTGAGGATCCTCTAATGTTTAAAGAAATAGAGTTTATTTCATCAAGAATCTTGTTCAAGTTGATGTGGTTTCTCACTAAACCTGGAAAGTGTTTAACATAATAAAATGGAATAAAAGTTTCCTTTACAAATTCCTTTGCTTCTTCTGATACAAAGCCTTTTTTTTCTTCCATAAAATTTTTTCTCAATTTTATTTAAAAAATTAAACCGTACAAAATAATATTTTCTTTCTTAGGAGATTCTTATTGTTTTTAATTCTTTGCATCGTTATTATTTTTATGATAAAACTTTTCCTCAAGAAAAATAAAAAAATAGCAAAAAACAGTGCTTTACTTATTGGGTTGCCTGGCATAGGGCTTGTTGGAAGGATAACTGTAAATTATTTGATTGATAAGCTTAATGGAAAGAAAATAGGTTATATTATCTGTGATCATTTTCCAGCACAAGCAATTATAAATGAAAAAGGAGAACTCGAGATAATGCAACTTTATCTTTACCAGATAAAACTTGAAAAAAGAGATTTGATTTGCTTTACTGGAGATATACAACCACCAACAACAGAAAGTCAATATGGAGTTTCTAATAAGATAATAAATTTTTGTAAAAAATATGGGATAAATGAGATAATAGCAATAGGAGGTTATGCAACAGGAAATTTAGATGGAAATAAACATGTTTTTGGTATTTCAAACAATGAAGAACATAAGAAAGCATTTTCCAAGTTTAACGTTGTTTATGGAAAGGCAAAGGGCTCTGTTGTTGGGATTGTTGGTGTTTTGCCATCATTAGCAAAAGGATTAAAAAGTACTTGTTTGTTGGCTGAAACTCATGGCTCATTTGTTGATCCAGCAGCTGCAAAAAAAGTTGTTGAAATACTGTCAAACTACTTTTCATTTAAAATCGACTATGAAGAAATAGACAAAGCAGCAGAAGAAATAAAGAAGATAACAGAAAAAATAGAAAAAGAAATAATGGAACAACAGCAATCTGAAGAAAGGAAAAAGAAACCATCTTACATTCAATGAAAGATAAAGAAAAAAGTAAAAAATTAAAAAATTGGACATAAAGATAAGAACATGTTTTTCCAGAATTTCGGCTAATGTGAAATTTTTAGAAAACACTGTTCAGAAAGCCGTTAAAAGAAATTTTTAGTTCTTTTTAATTTTTCAGAACATATAATAAGCTAGGATATAATCTGGAATGAGTTGCAAAGTTTGATCAAGCTTTTAACAAGCTTTTAACAATCTCATTATGTTTTTTGCTTCTGTTCTTTTTTATCTTTTTTGTTTTTATTTGCAGTTTTTTCAAATTTTAAATTGTTAATAAAGAAGATATAAGAAAGAAAAGCTTTTGCCTTTATTGAAAAAGGCAATGAAGTTTCTGTAATGATTTCTTTTAGCTCATATACTGATTCATTCTTATTCATAGCTGCAAACGTTTTTTTATTTATTATTTCTTTTAAAACCTTTTTAGCCTCTTTTAAAACATCTTTGGAAAACTCTTTGGAAAAATTGTTTAACATGTATAAAATTTCTTTATAATCTCCTCTTTTCAATGCCTTTTTTAAAGCATTTTTTGCTGATTCCTGAATGGCTTTATTTATTTCCTCCATTTCTTTATCATTTAAAATGTTTCTGTAAATACTTTTTATTCTGATTAAGTAATAATATTGTCCATGTTCTGAGGCAATTTTTAGGTAATATGGAAGTAAAACTTCAAACATTTCTTTACTTATTTTTGAATGAATCGGTATTTCTAATAAAACCGGATAATTATTAAATTTAAGACAATCCTCTATAAATTTTTTGAAAGCCCAACTAATGTTTTCTTTTGCCATCTTTCTTACATTGTAGCTTAAATCTTTATCCTGAATTAATCTATGTAACTGATCATACCAACCTTTTTCTTTGCACTTTTTGATAAAGTTTATTGCAGCTTCTTCAAGTTTTTGTTTAGCAAAGTCCTTTATAATATAAAAATTTTGATTGTTTTCAATCTCCTTTAAAATTTCTTTTAAATGATAAACCCTACCAGTTTTTGCATAAAAATCTAAAATTTTCGAGATTGTATTATTTATAATATGTTTAGCCATTTCATTTGAAGATAATAAAAATGTTGTCTCATTAATGATTATAAAGCATTTAAATATGTAACTCGGTTGCCTTATGTCTTTATCGAAATTGTTAATTAAATCATCAAGAAGAGATCTTGTATAAAAAATAACACTTAGCAAATAAATTTCCTTTTCTTTGTCACTGTAAATATTATTAAAGGCAAGATCTCTTATGTTTTTTATTATTTTGTCATTCCCAGCGTTGTAAATAAATTTTTCAATATCTCTTGATATCTCATCATAAATAGAAACATAATTTTCTGGTAAATTCAAAGTTTTTAATAAAGTTCCAAAAAAATTTTTGTTATGCCTATTTTTTTCGCAACAGCTTTTAACAGCTTTTATCATTAGCTCATAAAATTCATCGCTTTTAAGAATATAGCAGTTATTTTCATTATTTTCGTAAAAGTTGTTCAAAACAAATTTTTTGTTTTTCAAATCGTATGAAAGAATGTTGTTATAAAAAATATAATTGTTATGTAGAAACCCCTTTGGCTCAAATTTTAGAAAATTTTCCACTTTTTCTTTTTTTATTCTTGCCATTTTTTCAATAATGTCATAGTAATGATTGAAAAATTCAGATAAAGAAATAAAAAAATCATTTCCTTTACTTTTTTCATAAGTTAATGGATGATAGCATATTTTTTCTTCTTTAACATCTCTTTTTGCTAATTCACTTATTAATATTGCCAGTTCTATCGGTGTTTTTAAAGGCCTTAACTCTTTGTTATCTTCAACAAAAAATGCTTCATCATTTTTAACAAACGTTATCTGTTTTTTTCCAATTATGTTTTCAAGGTCTTCAAAATAATAACTAGCTGTTATTTTTTCTTCTTTTTTTAAGCCACTTTTAACTTCATGCTCAAAGATAATTAAGCTTAATAAATTTCTGTATGTCTTTAAGTTTAATATATCTCTTTTTTCTTCAATGATATTTGGAACGTTTTTATTGTTAAACAAGTCAATGAAAAAAGTAATAACTAATCTATCAATAAAAGATTTTAGTTCATGTTCCTTTAAAAAGCCGCTTTGAAACTTAACTTTTTCTTCATTTATTACAGATTTTAAATCATCATCTATTGAAACAAGTCTTTCAAATATTGCCTTTAAAGCTTTTATTTTTTCGCTATTTTGATGCCTTTCTGATGTGTTTGCAAATTTTCTTAAATTTGTTTTAAATGCTTCTAAGTAATCCCTTTTTTCTATAAATGCCTGTAATCTGTTCTTATTAACTGCTTTTTTATTTTCCATTTGAAAATTAAGTAACTTTAGATAATTTAAGGCTTTTGCCCTTTATTCTTAAAGGAATTTGGACAAGTGCTTCTAAAGGAAGGACAGTATATTCGTTTTTACTTTTATCAATTCCTATAACCTTTGCTTTTTCTCCTTTAAATGGGCCTGAAATGATTTCTATGATATCCCCTATTTTAATTTCCTCTTCAACTTTCTCTTCAACTTTAAGCATTCTCAAAACTTCTTCATCTTGAAGAGGTTTTTGTACGATTCCTTTTACATGTTTAATGCCTTTTATCACTTCCAACACTGCTTTATCATCTTCAGATTCAACAAATACATAGCCTTTTATGACATCATTAAAAACAACAGAGTATATCGGCAACATGTTTTTCTTAGCCTTTTCTTCTATCATTAAAGCAACAATTTTTTCTTGTCTTGTGGCAACTCTTACTGCATAAAACATTTTTATCCCTCAGAATAAAGACATTATTAAATGAACAACAAATCCTATTATACCAATTAATAATACCAATATACCGACAACCCAACCTCTTCTTTCTATTTCTTTATCGCTTGCTAATTTTACTTTTTTTAATACAAAAGTTACATCATTTAATATTGGCAATCTCATTTTATTTCTCTCTTTATTTCAAACTTCATCAATAACTAAATTTGAGTAATCTGTTTTTTCTTCAGAAAATTCTTCAAAAGAAACTCCAGCCAAAACAATCAAAACCCTTATTACAGATCTCTTCAAGTTTTGTTCTGTCCTGGCTCCAAAGATTATATGTGCTTCAGGATCTATTTTTTTCGCAGTTTGAGAAACTATGTATTCAACCTCTCTTAATGTTAGATCTTCTCCTCCAATAATGTTTATTAAGGCTCTTTTTGCACTGCTTATATCAACGTCAAGTAAAGGGCTGTTTAAAGCTGTTTCAATAGCTATTTTTGCTCTTTCTGATCTATCAATATCAGCAGTTGCCTCTCCTATGCCAATAACTGCATAGCCACCATCTTTTAAGACAGTTGATAAATCTGCAAAGTCAACATTTACTAAACCAGCTTTTGTTACAAGTTCTGCTATTCCTTTTACTGAACCAGCCAGTACTTCATCGCTTATTTTAAAAGCAGTGTTTAATGGTAAATCAGGAGCTATTGTTAAAAGTTTATCGTTTTTTATAACAATGAGAGTATCAACATTTCTTCTTAACTTTTCTAAACCTTTTATTGCATTTTCTCTCCTTATTTTTCCTTCAGATGAAAAAGGGAGGGTTACTATGCCAACTGTTAATGCTCCTAAATCCTTCTTTGCTATTTTTGCCACAACAGGAGCTGCTCCAGTGCCAGTGCCACCACCCAAGCCACAGGTTACAAAAACTAAATTTGCCCCTTCTAGTTGCTTTTTTATTTCTTCTGCACTTTCTTCTGCTGATTTTTCTCCACATTCAGGATAACTTCCACAACCTCTGCCTTTTGTTAATTGCTTTCCTAAAAGTATTTTTTTATCAGCCTTTACTGTTAACAAATGTCTTGCATCTGTGTTTGCAGCTACAAGTTTTGCTCCTTCGATTTTTAATTCAAACAACCTATTTAAAGTATTAGATCCAGAGCCCCCGCATCCAACAACAAATATCTTTGGTTCACTTTCTTTTACAAATTTTAGTATTTCCTGTTCTTCAATATCATTAGCTATAGCTTCCTCTTCGTTTTGATCATCTTTTTTGACTTTTTCCATGATACCACTCTCAGATCAATATTTTTTATATGGGTTAAATTTTTAATAAAAACTATTATCATCCTAAGGAACAATTTGTTATATCTGCAAGAACATCTAATGGTTGAACACCTTCAAGCACTTTTTCTTTAATTTTCCACGTTGGATAAACTTTTATTCCCTCTTTTTTACATTTTTCAATCTGCTGTTTATTATTATATGGATCGCAGTTAACGTAATTTATAAAGCTAAAAGAGCTGCCAAACATGTTTTTTTGTTCTTTACAAAAAACACACCAATCTGTTCCATACATTATAGCTCCTTTTTCAGAAAGGCATTTAGCAAAATTGTCATATCTTCCTTGTTCCGGTTTAAATCCTATGAAATACCAGTAAAGAAAAATAACAATGATAATAAGTGAAAAAACGAGGATTATCGATTTCCAGTCTTTTAATAAATATTTGAAGTTTTCTTTTTGTTTTTGTCCCTTCATTAAATCAACCAATTTTCCTAATTAAATATTTTTGATACGTCATTTTTTATTTTTGCCTTTTTTTAATAATTCATACATGCGTAAAGAGAGAGCTATAAATGCAATAAATAAAACAAGATAACCAATAGGTTTAATAAAAAGCCCTATTTCATTTGATTTCATAAAAATAAAATGCAAAGCAGCTAATAAAAGAGCTATGTAACCAAACCTATGTAAAAGCTTCCACCTATCATAAGTTAATATTTCAACAGCCTTTTTTGTTGATGTTATAGCCATTAAAAAGAATATGAAAAAAGATATTGATGCAGCTATAAAAGCAATTACTTTAGGATTATTAAAAAGTGCGTTGTATAAGTTTCCTTTGTAATAATAACCATGAAAAGAAATGTAATAATGGATAAAGATAAGAAGAAAACCTATAAGGCCAATAGGTTTTCTTAAAACAAGCAAAAAAGAAAGTTTTGGAAAAATCCTTGAAATAGGCCCTGGCAAAAAGGCAAAGGAAAGCAAGGTTAAACCAGCTAAAGCAGTTAATTTATTTATCTCTTTTGAAGAGAAAAGAGGATCTTGAAAACTTATGATTTTTGAAAGTAATGAAAAGTCAAGAGCTCTTTTTTCTTTGCTATAACCAGAATAAAAAACAAAAAATGCAAGAATAACAAAAAAAGAAATAATAAATGCAGATAATAAAGGATGTTTTAAAATAAAATATTTAATTCTGCTTTCTTTAACAGCCTTATTATCTTTGCCCATTCCTTTTCCTTTTTCGCTCTTTCCATTATTTCCCATTTTTTCAAACCTTAGCTTAATATTGAGTAAATAAGATAAAGGATGTTATAAATAGGTTGAAAAGGAATAAATAAAAGTAAAACACCAGTTCCAGAGGCTCCTAAATCTTCAAAGAAATTGCCTTCAACTAAAACATCTATGCTATCAACTTTTTTTATGGAATATGGGGATTGTTTTAAGTAAACAGAAACTTTTAATTTTTCTTTTCCTTTTGCATCAAATGAAAGTTCTTCAATGACATCAATGTTTGATTTTAAAGGAACAAAGACTTCTTTTTTTCTTATTTCATTTTCTGTTGCTATTTCAAAAACAAAAATGTCACTAGCACTTCCTTTATTATTTATGTTTGCCACAATCCTTAAAGGTTGTTTTGGCCCAGTGACATAAAGTTTCTTTTTAAGAGAAAAATCAAAAATGTCCTTTGAAACTCTTACAGTAATGTTAATTGTTTTATTTCCTAGCAATTCTGCATTATCAAGATCTTCTAACTGAATTAAAAATGAATATAACCCTTCTTCAGCATCTTGAGGAACAGTTATATAAACGTGCAAAGGATTATCAAAAATTTTTGATGGCTCTGCATTCCAGCCTTTTGGAAGATTTATGGCATATGCTTTATCGTAATAGCCACCTTTATTAAACCTTCCTCCAGTTTCAACTTTTTTATCAATTGCTATTAATAAAACTTGTCCTGGCCCAACAATGCCAGCATAATAGCTATTATCAACAGACTCTTTTGTTGGTTGAACAATGTTAATAGTTGCAAAAAAAATCTCTGAAAATAAAAGTAAAAAAAAGAGAAGATATAACATGTTAAATCTCTTCTTTTTCTCTGTTTCTTGCCAACATCTCTTTCTTTTTTTCAAAAACTTTTAAATGCTTTCCACAACTTATGCAATAATAAGCTTTTTTTTGAGAAACATCAATAATGACATTTTGCTGCTCTCCTAAATCAAAGCTCATGCCTTTTGTTATTTCAACAGCCTTATTTCTTGGAACTCTTCTATTGCATTTATAACACATAACTATTGGCTCTCTTCCTCTTCCCATGATCCCACATTTTTAATTAATTTCAAAACGCATAAAAATTTATTTAACTATTAAAGCATATTCTCCTGGATTTTTTATGTTTAATTCTTTTGCAACCTTACTTTTTTCAACATCTATTATTGCTATTAACCCAATAAATTTATCACTTAACTCTTCACTTTGGCACATAGGACATTTATCAGCAACTTTTACAATGAATTTACAATTTTTACATGCTTTCATTTTTTACCACCTTTTTCTTTCTTTTCTTTTTTCTCTTCTTTAAGCCATTCAAGCTTTCCTAAGCCAACATCTCTTGTTGTTAAACCAATTTTTACTTCTGTAATGTTGCCTTTCATGGATACTGAAGAGACTTTTGCATATATGATATCCCCTTTTTTTATTGATTTTTTTCCATCTGCAGTAACAAGTTGTTTTGATTTTTTATTAAAAGTAAACCTTTCTTTTCCTATTTGAGATATATGCAATATGCCTTCAAATGGCCCAATGTTAACAAAAGCTCCAAAGTCAACAACCTCTTTTACAACGCCTGTAACTATTTCATTTGGTTCAAGAGAAAATGTTAAAAGGCTGTATTCTGTATCAAAATAAACATTTGGATCTCCAGGAACAACAATGCCTTTGCTGTTTGCTTTAACATCCAAAACACTTATTACATAACCTATGTCTTTTTTTATTTGATTTTCATACTCTCTTTTTATAACTTCTTTTATGGCACTTTCTTTATCCATTTTTAGCAATTCAGGAGGAACTCTAAATTTATCAACCAAAGTAACGATCTTATACATGGCAACCCCTTTAAAACAAAATTACAAGTAAAAATTAGCACGTTAACTTTAAAAAATATTCAGAAAGAGAAAAAGTAAATGAAAAATTATTGGATTCTTAAATTGATTTTTGCGAATTTTTTAGAGTAAAAGGAAATAAGCCATCGTTAAAAAATAGAAAACCAATAAAAAAAATAGTCAGCATTTAAACCATTTAAGTTATAAAAAAAGCACAAGTGATAAAAAAATAAGAAAAACCTTTAATCCCTGAGCCATCTTTGTCTTTCTTCTATATCCTTGTATTTCTTCTATGATCACCAAAATGTTGACAACTTTATAAAGTTCCAATAGAAACTATATCTATACATATCTCTGTATTTCTTCTATAATTGATGATTATTCTTTTATCCTATTATTTTATCCTATTTAAATTTATTGCCATAAAAGGAAATAAAAGCCTATTCATCTTCCTTACCTTCAATTTCAAGGGATATTGGCGTTTTTATCTTTACTATCTTATTATCTCCATAATATGATCAAAGGCTTCTATTGGAAGTGGATCAACGATTATTAAGCCAGTTTCATTGTTTATGTCATTTATAAAGAAAAATAAAGGCCTTCTAAATGTTTTTACATACCCAACATTTAAGTTCTTTAAAGCATTCTTTTGCACTTTTGATAACCCATTTTTATTAAAGATAACGAGTGATGGAAGCCTATCAACATAAAAGCTATCTGCTAATTTTATATGAGCCTCTATTACATCTTTATATCTTTTTTCTTTATAGCATTGATCCCATTTTTCAACATCTATTGCTAACTCAGCAGCAATTTTTTTATAAAGCTCATAACCAAGAAAATTTTGATTTGCAAATAAGCTATCATGATATTGCCAAAACATTCCTTGTTCTCTTGCGCATTCAGCTGCATTTGCTGCGTTATAACTTTCAACATTTTTTGATAAAGGCAAATGCACATAATAAATTTTTGCTAAACCATTTTTTACATATTTTTCTTCAATTTGCTTTTCTATCCTTAAGAAATCTTTACAAGCCTTACATTGAAAATCACTAAATTTCAAAATAACTACTTTGGCA
>Ga0079995_1103197_pt1 | contig 10339 bp, 9 predicted proteins | sample FaiFalFF_MnMetaG_2_FD_69198 | JGI IMG/M metagenome (GOLD analysis project Ga0079995, IMG submission 69198) | Freshwater microbial communities from Yellowstone National Park, Wyoming, USA - Fairy Falls C (FF_Mn_C) (SPADES assembly) (version 4) | ecosystem: Environmental > Aquatic > Freshwater >... | reverse complement strand
GATCCTCGACATTCCAGTTCGCTATTTCCCCAGAACCTATGGCCGCTCCAACATCCACCATCTGCGCGACGGCTTGCGGCTGCTGCAGATCTGTGGCTTTGCCCTCAAGCACTTCAAGGGATCCTAAAACCCTAACTCCTGCAGGGCAGTTCCCTGCCTGGCCTCTTGGGAGTTGTTACAATAGCTAGCCATTGAAAAATCAGGCCTGAGAAAAACCGCCCTATGGGGAAATCCGTACTGAGCAGGCTCGGCCAGTGGATCTCAAGTACTCCCCTCCGCTCCCTTGATCGGGCCTATCAAGCTGCCCTTCGCATCAAAGCCATTGAAAACCGCTACTTCCAGGGAGGAGCCATCGGCAGCAACGTAAGCCACGGCCAAAACACCAGCCACTACTTTCAAATCCAACTGCGCCAGCACCTGCGGCAGATTAGCCTTAGTCTAGCAGAATTTAGAGCCAGCAGTCTCTTTTCCCGCCCGCCCGATCCTGAGCTAGATGGCAGCGGCCCTCGCGTTGCTGCAGAAGTCAACGACGCCGAGGATCTCAGTGCCAAGAGCAGCCCCTCCACAACCAAGGGCAAGGGGGCTGAGAGGGATCCTTCCATTTTGGAGAAGCTAGAGTTTATCGATCAGGTTATCCCCCGCTACAAGCGCCCTGCCCCTCCACTCAAGGTCAGCGCCACGCGGCTCCAGCCTCAAGAGCAAGACGAGTCAACTCAGGCAGAGCCTGCTGCTCAACCCATCAAGGCTGATAAGACCCCTCTTGAGGATGGCAGTGCCCCCGTTGCTTCTAAAACAGCCGTCCTGCCTCGCTCCCTTTTGCGCACAGCTAGGCAGATTCGCCGAGAGTTAAGTTCACAGGCAGAAGAAGAGTTGCTCCAGGAGTACCGCAGCCAACGCACGCGCACACTGGTGGCAGTTCGGTTTTTGTTGCTGCTGGCCATTTTGCCGCTACTTGTCCAGATTTTCTCGAAGCACTTTCTGTTTGGGCCGTTGGTGGATCGGCTGCAGCCTCAGGAGCCTACCCTTGTGGCTTTAAGCCACGAACTTCAAGAAAGAGCTGTTGCGGAATTTGAGCTTTTCAAGGAAAAAATGGAGTTTGAGCGGGCTTTACGTCACCAACCTCGAGAAGAGCTGGACTCAGAGTTGGAGGATCAACTTTCCCTGAAAGCAGAGGAGCTGCTGCAAAAATACAGCCGTAAGAACTTGGAAGGCCCAAAAAACATCCTTGCCGACTTGCTATCCCTGGCGGTATTTGTCTGGCTAGTCTTTGTCGGGCGTGAAGAAATTGAAGTTCTTAAGTCCTTTCTAGATCGCCTAATCTATGGCCTGAGCGATAGCGCCAAGGCTTTCATCATCATTCTCTTCACCGATGTGTTTGTTGGCTATCACTCTCCCCATGGCTGGGAAGTCTTGCTAAGTAGTCTAGCTGAGCACCTGGGTTTGCCCGAAAACCGCAATTTCATCTACGGCTTTATTGCCACTTTTCCAGTTTTTCTAGATACGCTCTTTAAGTACTGGATCTTCCGCTACTTAAACCGTGTATCGCCGTCAGCGGTGGCCACCTATCATGCTATGAATGACTAAAGCGGTACACTAGTCAGAAGCTTTTTTCACCGAGTCTTGTTGGGAAGAGCTCTTGCGAAACCTGTTTCTTACTGGCGCTAGCGGCTGCTTAGGGCACTACGTGTTGGAACGCCTAGCCCAGCAAAGAGATCCCGAGTTTCCGGAGCGGCCCGCTTACCACCTGTACGTCCTTGTCCGCAATCCCAGCCGCCTACGGCTGCCCCTGGAGCGGCTGCCTGCTCCCATTACCTTGGTGCATGGCGATCTCCTGCGCATTAGAGAACACGCCGCCTTGCTGCGGCAGATGCATGGGTTAATCCACATGGCAGCGGCCTGGGGGGATCCCTCGCTGGCTTGGGCGGTGAATGTTACCCACACCTTGGAGCTCTTTCAGCTGCTGGATCCCCAGCGCTGTCAGCAGGTGATCTACTTTTCCACAGCCAGCCTTTTGAACCAGGCTCTCGAGCCCTTGGCCATTGCTGGCCAGGCCGGAACCGACTACATCCGCAGCAAGTACGAGATGCTACTGCGGCGGCAGGAAAGCTGCTTCTGGCCGGATCGCCTGCTCACGCTCTATCCCACCCTGCTGTTTGGCGGTAGCCCCCACCACCCCTACTCCCACATCACCGCCGGCCTCAAGGATGTGCTCCGCTGGCTGGATCTCATCCGCTTTTTGCGGGTGGATGCCAGCTTCCACTTCATCCACGCTGCCGATGTGGCCGAGATGGTGGCTTACTGGGTGGCCCATCCGCCCGGTGGCGGCGATTGGGTGTTGGGCAATCCTCCCCTCTCCCTAGACGAGTGCGTGGAACAGGTGTGCGCCTATCTCAAAAAGCGGATCTACTTCCGCCTGCCTCTGCCCATCGGCTTCCTCCGCCGCCTGGCCTTTCTGTTTGGGGTGCGGCTTTCAGAGTGGGATGAGTATTGTCTGCGCCACCGCCACTTTGTCTATCATCCCGCCCTTTCGCCAGCAGCCCTGGGTTTGCCTTGCCGCTTCCCCACTGTAGCCTCCCTCCTGGAGGCCTACCTCTAGGCCGCTCTTGAGGGATCCCAGGGATCAGCGGGTGGCAGCTAGGGCCTGAAGCTCTGCGGCAATGCGCGCCCGGTTAAGCCGCTGACCGATAAACACCAGGCGGGTTAAACGCGGCTCTTGGGGGCGCCAAGGGCGATCGTAGTAGGTTTCAAATCGCCCTCCCACCCCCTGCAGCACCAGGCGCATTGGCTTGTGGGGCACGGCTACAAAGCCCTTCACCCGGTAGAGGCATTCCGCTTGCGCCAGTTGACGCAACTGGGCAACTAGGGATCCCGGCTCATAGCCTCCCTCCAGGCTTAGGCAGAAAGACTCAAAGGCCTCGTGCTCGTGCTCCTCCCCGTGGTCGTGGTGGCTGGGGCGGCGCTCGAGTTGATCTTCCACGGCTGCGTTGAAGCCCAGGAGCACTTCTGGGGAAACCTGGCCCCGCTCGCAAGGGAGGACTTGAACCTCAGGGCGCAATTTTTGGCGCAGCCAGCTCTCCACTTGCGCTCGCTCCGCCGGCGTAATCTGATCCACCTTGGTGAGCAACACCAGATCGGCACAGCTTAACTGGTCCTCGAACAGCTCCTCAATGGGCGTCTCGTGATCTAGGCTCTCGTCTGCCTGCCGCTGGGCTTCTAGGGCCGCCAGATCTCTCACAAGCTGCCCCGCAGCCAGCGCCTGGCCGTCTACCACTGCAATCACCGCATCCACAGTGGCGCCGGTGCGAATCGTTGGCCAGCGGAAAGCCTGCACCAGCGGCTTGGGCAAAGCCAACCCTGACGTCTCAATAACAATGTTGTCCAGCTCCGCCCGCCGTTGCAGCAGAGCTTCCATGGTGGGCAAAAACTCCTCCTGCACTGTGCAGCAGAGGCAGCCGTTGGCCAGCTCCAGAATGGGGATAGAAGCCTCTCCCTCGCAGAGTTGGCAGTCTCGCAGCAACTCGCCATCGATGCCCACTTCGCCAAACTCGTTGACCACAACAGCGATGCGGCGACCCCGGCTGTTGAGCAGGAGGTGACGGATCAGCGTCGTCTTGCCGGATCCCAAAAATCCCGTGATGACGGTAACTGGGACTTTGTGCATCTTCTTCAAGGATTCAGCTCTCCCAGTCTCTACCCTCGCCGCCTTCCCCGCCAATCCCGACCAGGGGGATCCCAAAAAAAGGCCCCCCACTGGGGGCCAAAGGTGCTAGTTGGAAAGACCTGCACTTTCTATCGGATTGGCTTCATCCGATAGACAGGCTCGTCCTCGCGGCTAATTCCTTTCTCAAAGCCGGCAGCAGCAGCACGGGCGCGACCGGCGTGCCACAGGTGGCCGACGAAGAACAGGAAGCCCAGGATGAAGTTGTGGGCCGCCAGCCAAGTGCGCGGGCTGGTGAAGTTCACGGTGTTGATCTCAGTAGCCACACCTCCCACCGAGTTCAGGGATCCCAACGGGGCGTGGGTCATGTACTCCACCGCCCGGCGAGCTTGCCAGGGCTGAATGTCGTTTTTCAGCTTGTCCAGATCCAAGCCGTTGGGCCCCAGCAGCGGCTCCTTCCAGGGCGCCCGCACATCCCAGAAGCGCATTGTCTCGCCCCCAAAGATGATCTCACCCGTGGGAGAGCGCATCAGGTATTTACCCAGACCTGTGGGCCCTTGGGCTTGGCCGATGTTTGCCCCCAAGCGCTGGTCGCGCACGATAAAGGTGAGGGCTTGCGCCTGAGAGGCTTCCGGTCCCGTGGGTCCGTAGAACTCACTGGGGTAGACAGTATTGTTAAACCAGATGTAGCAGGTGGCAATGAAGCTCATGAGCGAAACCGCCGCCAAGCTGTAGGAGAGATAGGCCTCTCCCGACCAGATAAAGGCGCGGCGAGCCCAGCCAAAGGGCTTGGTGAGGATGTGCCAGATCCCACCGGCAATGCAAATGATGCCGATGTAAATGTGGCCTCCAATCACATCCTCCATGTTGTCAACGCTGATGATCCAGCCTTCCCCACCAAAGGGAGATTTGAACAAGTAGCCGAAGATCACGGCGGGGTTCAAGGTGGGGTTGGTAATGACCCGCACATCTCCACCGCCGGGAGCCCAGGTGTCATAGACACCGCCAAACCACATAGCCTTGGCCACCAACAGGAAAGCCCCCAGCCCCAGGAGGATGAGGTGAATTCCCAGGATGGTGGTCATCTTGTTCTTGTCTTTCCAGTCGTAGCCAAAGAAGGGGAAAGACTGCTCCAGGGTTTCCGGGCCGCGAATGGCGTGATAAACACCCCCAAACCCCAGCACGGCACTGGAAATGAGGTGCAGCACACCAATCACAAAGTAGGGGTAGGTGTCCACCACCTCGCCGCCGGGGCCAACTCCCCAGCCCAAGGTAGCCACATGGGGCATCAGGATTAGGCCCTGTTCGTACATGGGCCGATCGGGCGTGAAGTGAGCCACCTCGAAGAGCAGCATCGCTCCCGCCCAGAAGACCATCAGGCCAGCATGGGCTACGTGGGCACCCAAAAGCCGACCGGAGAGATTGATCAAGCGGGCATTCCCAGCCCACCAGGCAAACCCGCCCTGGGTGCGATCTTGCACCACTACAGAACCAATTGTTGTTGAGGTCACAGAGACCAACCTCCAATCGTCAGGACAATTGATTGATTGGCTAAGTGGAAGCACCTGCCGTTGGGATCCCTAGCCGCTGGGATCCGCAGGAGGGGATCCCTTGGGCAGGCGCTCAATTACAGCTAACTGGGTAGATTAGAGGGCGTTGCCGCGGGGGAGGACTTCCTCAGGGAACTCAAAGTGCTCATGCGGCTGGTCCTGAGGCGCCATCCAGGCCCGGATCCCCTCGTTGAGCAGGATGTTCTTCGTGTAGAACGTCTCAAACTCGGGGTCTTCCGCCGCCCGCGTCTCCTGACTGATAAACTCATACGCCCGCAGGTTCAGCGCCAACCCCACTACCCCAATGCTCGACATCCACAATCCGGTTACCGGCACAAACAACATGAAGAAGTGCAGCCACCGCTTGTTGGAGAACGCTATCCCAAAAATCTGGCTCCAGTAGCGGTTTGCCGTCACCATGGAGTAGGTCTCTTCCGCCTGCGTCGGCTCAAAAGCCCGGAACGTGCTTGCTGCCTCCCCATCCTTGTAGAGGGTATTCTCCACCGTTGCCCCGTGGATAGCACACAGCAGCGCTCCACCCAGAACGCCAGCTACTCCCATCATGTGGAAGGGGTTCAGCGTCCAGTTGTGGAACCCTTGGAAAAACAGCAAGAAGCGGAAGATGGCGGCTACCCCAAAGCTGGGAGCGAAAAACCAACTGCTCTGTCCCAGGGGGTAAATCAAAAACACGCTCACAAACACGGCAATTGGCGCGCTGAAGGCAATGGCGTTGTAGGGCCGCACCCCCACCAAACGGGCAATTTCAAACTGCCGCAGCATGAAGCCAACCAACCCCAGGGCGCCGTGGAAGGCCACAAAGGTCCACAGGCCGCCAATTTGACACCAGCGGGTGAAGTTCCCCTGGGCTTCTGGGCCCCAGAGCAGGAGCAAGCTGTGCCCCATGCTATCGGCTGGGGTGGAAACGGCCACCGTCAAAAAATTGCACCCCTCCAGGTAGGAGCTGGCCAGGCCGTGGGTGTACCAGGAAGTTACGAAGGTAGTGCCGGTCAGCCAGCCGCCCAGGGCCAGGTAGGCGCAGGGGAACATGAGCAGCCCTGACCAACCGATGAAAACAAATCTGTCGCGCTTGAGCCAGTCGTCGACGACGTCAAACCATCCTCGCTCCTGGCGTACGCGTCCTACTGCTATGGTCATAGGACAATCTTCTCCTCAGTTAAAGATGAGAACGCTAGTGAAGCTACAAACTTCGCCTCCTAAAGGCAAGACCGCGGCCTAGGTATAAAAACTCAAACCCTGGAACTTCTCGAGAAGCCACAGGGCTCGTGGCAAGCTACCTCAGAGCCAGCGGACAAGTTTCACCGTCCTTGGCCTTACTTAGCCCAGGCCAGTAAAGACTTGTAAATTGCTTCTCATTATAGAGGCAGGGAACCCGCTCTTAGCAAGTCTGAGGTGACCGTGAACTTTACAAAGCGCAACCTTGGTAGCTCTCTTGCGCTCGAGAGAGACTACCTCGCTGCTGGTAAGGTTCAAGAGCAAAATCCGATATCCTAAGACAAGGACACTGCACTTCATCGAAGGCAAATCCATGGCTAGCGAGATCTTGACCATTGCGGGAATTTCTCTGGTTTTGACGTTGGCGGGCGTGGCGCTTGGGTATGGGATCCTGCGCATCACCCAAGGGGGGGCTGAGTAGAGGATAGGCAGCCAATCGGAGAAGGGAAGGGGTTAAACCAAGGCGTTGGGCAGGGATCCCAGCACCCCTCTTTGGGCAAGCCGACTATGCTGGAAAACGCGATTGTGCTCATCACCGGCGCCAGCAGCGGAATCGGCGCAGCCTGTGCCAAGCTTTTTGCCCGTTCTGGAGCCAAGCTAATCCTAGTAGCCCGCCGTCAGGAGCGGCTGCAGGCGCTGGCCACAGAATTGCAGCAGGCCTACGGCACTTCCTCCTACCTGCTGACTTTGGATGTGCGGGATAGGGCAGCCGTGCAGCAGGCGCTACAGTCTTTGCCGCCGGCCTGGGCCGAGATCGACATTTTGATCAACAACGCCGGCCTTAGCCGCGGCTTGGACAAGCTCTACAGCGGCGCTGTGCAAGATTGGGAGGAGATGATCGATACCAACATTAAGGGCTTGCTGTATGTTACCCGCGCCGTCTTGCCCGGGATGGTGGAGCGGGGCCGGGGCCACGTGGTCAACATTGGCTCGATTGCTGGTCGGCAGACCTACCCTGGCGGCGCTGTCTACTGTGCCTCCAAAGCGGCCGTGCGGGCCATCTCCGAGGGGCTGAAGCTGGATCTGCTCGGCACCCCCATTCGCGTTACCGAGATCCAGCCCGGCTTGGTGGAAACCGAGTTTAGCCAGGTGCGCTTCCGCGGTGACTGCGAGCGGGCGGCGGCGGTCTATCGGGGCCTCACCCCCTTGACGGCGATGGATGTGGCCGAGGTGGTGCTATTTGCCGTTACTCGTCCCCCCCACGTCAACCTAAGCGAAGTCTTGCTCGTGCCCACCGACCAGGCCACCACGACGATGGTGCACCGCCGCTAGGGAGGCAGGACTCCGTATCCGTTCACTCCCCCATCCCTGGGCGACAATGGCGGCAAAGGGGGTGGGCTCATGGGAGTGGAGGGCGGGATCCTCATTGGGTTAAGCATTGGCCTTGTCGGCATGCTGATCTTGTGCTGGCAGAGTCGACGCCGCTTCAGCCGCCAACTACAAGAGTTGGGATCCCTGATGCACCTGGCCCTGCCGCTGCAGCCGCCTGAACAGATGCTCAGCCGGCTTAGCCGCCACCTTCGCCAACAAGAACTGGAGCAGGCTAGCCAAAGACAGTATCTCCTGGACTGGCAGTATCTCAGCCAGCGTCTGCCCTGGGGATATTTGCGGGTGGACGAGAACAACGTGGTGCTAGAGTGCAATCCTGCCGCCCAGCGCCTGCTGCGCATTAGCCACTGGCAGCCGGGCATCAAGCTTTTGCTGGAGTGGGTGCGCTCCTACGAGTTGGATCAGCTCATCGAAGCCACCCGCTGCCAGGAAGCTGGCGCTTCCGTCCAGAGCCGCGAATGGGTCTTCTACCCTCCCGGTGGCGAGGACAAACCGGTTCCGCTGCGGGCTTGGGGGCTGCCCCTGCCCCAGGCCCATGTGGCCATCTTTTTGGAAGACCGCCTAGAGGCCACGCTGCTGGCGCAACAACGGGATCGCTGGGCCTCGGACGTGGCCCACGAGCTGAAGACTCCCCTCACCTCGATTCGTCTCCTGGCGGAAACTCTGCAAAGCCGAGTCGATGCCGCGCAAGCGGTTTGGGTGGAACGACTGCTAAATGAGACGCTGCGCCTCAGCCAGCTGGTGCAAGACTTGCTGGAACTGAGCGCTCTCAACTTGGGGGCCGGATCCCGCTCCCAATGGCGCTGGGTAGATCTAGCCGCCTTGGTGCGAGAAGCCTGGCAGAGTCTAGAACCGCTAGCCAAGCCCCGCCACCAGGAACTGCACCTAAGCAGCTCCTCCCCCCTCTATCTCTGGGGAGATGAGCAACGCCTCTATCGCCTCATCCTCAACCTCTTGGATAATGCCGTCAAATATGGCGGGCCTGGTTCTCCTATCCACGTGAGCCTCTCCGAGGAGGGATCCCAAGTGCGGCTGGAGGTGTACGACCACGGCCCCGGCCTGCCGGAGGATCAATTTGAGCTGGTCTTTCAACCCTTCTACCGCACCGACGCGGCGCGGGCCCGCAGCAAAGGCGGCACTGGCCTTGGCTTGGCCATTGTGCGCCAGATTGTGGAACTCCATGGGGGTACGATCCGCTTGCGCAATCATCCGCAAACCGGTGGGCTGTGGGTTCAGGTGGAATTGCCCCGCCAGCACCCCGATGCCTTGTAAAGCTTGTAAAGCAAAAGACGGCTGGCCCCTTTCCCTTTCGTCGACAGGGTCTAAAAAGCTCAACTCACGGATTATCCATTGGGGAGGCGATCCCCTAGAATGACTCTAGGTAATCCTTACAGTTCGTACCTCAGGCGTTGGGCATGGGCGCAGACTACCATTGCGCGGATCTGCTGTCGGAACGGGAACTGCAGGTCCTGGAGTTGGTTGCGGCTGGCATGACCAATCAGGACATTGCAAAGCGCTTGGAAATCAGCAAGCGCACGGTCGATAACCACATCAGCAACATTTTGAGCAAGACGCGAACGTCAAACCGGGTTGCTTTGGTGCGATGGGCGCTGCAGTGGGGAAAGGTGTGCCTGGATCAGGTCAACTGCTGCGTCTTGAACAACGACAAAATTGCCTAATCCTCCTCGGCGAGCACCCCAGGGACAGGGAACAAGGGTAGGGCAGCGCATGCCCTGCTGAGGTGTTCTCAAAGGGTACCTTAGCTCAGGCGGGGGAAGAAGCCAGCGGCACGGGATCCGGTTGCAGCAGCCGTTGACACAGTTGGGCAATCTGGGCTGGGCTAGCCTCGTCCAGCCAGCGGTGGAAGGCCTGAGATTCGCGGATCCGGCTGAGCAGCCCAGTGGAGATCTGTTCCGGTCCCTCCAGGGCTTCTAGCCACTGCTGGGGCAGGCCAGTAGCTGCTGCCAGGGCAGCGGGATCCCAGGGTTTTGCCTGCCCTAGTTCTCGCAGTTGGGCAAGTTGCTGAGGGAGGCGATCCCAGGAGTGGGCAGAAGCAGCCAGGATCAGGGTTTGCGGCTGCACCTGCTGCAGTAGTTGGGCCAAATCTGCCGGCAACCAGGGCCAGCAGGCCAGTACAAGAGTTGTTTTAGCTGAGGGGGGCAACGGCTGCCTAGGAGGAAGAGGTTGCCCAGTGTAGTAGAGGGCTTTCTCCAAAGAATCCGGCAGGGGGCGTTGCCGGTAGTCTTGGATTTGGAGGCGAGGGGCGGAAACAGCAGGGGCCTGCCAGTTGCCAGAGGGACGCACCGCCAGCACTGTACCTCGCCAGGGCTCTTTGCTGTCGGCTTCCAACCGCAGGGCAATGTCCACAGCTGGGCAGTTTTGCCACTGTTCCAGCTCTTCGCCAGCTCCCCAAAACCAGAGGGTACGGGATCTCGCCCTACCTTTGAGCTCAAACCTGAGATGGCGGCCATCCCCAGAGGCTCTTAGAGTGGATTTAGTGGGGCGGAAGTTCATCAGGGCTACGATGGGGTTGGGGTTGCCGTGCCCAAAGGGCTGCAGAAGCTGCAAC
>Ga0079995_1064029_pt1 | contig 10341 bp, 10 predicted proteins | sample FaiFalFF_MnMetaG_2_FD_69198 | JGI IMG/M metagenome (GOLD analysis project Ga0079995, IMG submission 69198) | Freshwater microbial communities from Yellowstone National Park, Wyoming, USA - Fairy Falls C (FF_Mn_C) (SPADES assembly) (version 4) | ecosystem: Environmental > Aquatic > Freshwater >... | reverse complement strand
GTCGGGTTTTCTGACGGATTATTCCGGCTCGGGTTTCAAGCCCTTATAGGTATTCTTCAAACGCATATTCCGCAGCCATACGCCTCTCCCTGGGCTGAGTTTCAAGCCCTTATAGGTATTCTTCAAACGGTGGGGTTTTACCCCTCATGTGGTTTAGCTGCAGGTGTTTCAAGCCCTTATAGGTATTCTTCAAACCCTGACCAAATCCGTTATTTCCCGGTCGCTTGTTGAGAATATGCGAATCACTTCCGTCCATCATTAATCCCGTATATCGCCAAGTAGGTCGACGACTAAATAAAAGTTTCTGTGCTACCTTTGGCTCTTCCCATTGTTAGCCTAGTAAAGTACTTGGTTGTCCTCAGTATATAGAAAATAACCGAGTCTCTTTCTTTATCAATTATATAGGTAAGCTCGTTCTGGAGTTTTAGTAAATTTGCCTCAGAAACCTCCCCCTCTAGGACAGAGTTTTGGACCCAGTGGAGGTATTTTCGAGCAGCGGTCAGCACTTGAGAAACCCGTTCCACAGCCACATCATATACCATAATGACGTACATAATTACCAGCCAGCCACAAAGGGTGTGTATTCTGCTTCACCTATTAAATGTCTTTCAAGCTTGTAAAGCTCTATTCTAATTAGCCTTCGATAGCTAACACTTCTGCCTGTTGAGCGATATTTTATTGTAGTAGCCATTCTGCGTTCGAATTCCCTAACAACAAGCTCTCTCCCTCTCTCGTTCAATAAAACCCCTCCGAGTTCTTTCATGAAATGAGAATTATCTAGCATACCCTTGTTTATTAGATGAAAAATAAGACGGTCGACTATAATTGGCTTAAAGACCTCAGCCACATCTAAGTTAAGACTGAAGCTCCGAAAGTTAGCTTCATGCAAAAAGCCTATCCTCGGGTCCAAATGCGTCATGTAGATTTCTCGAAGAATGCTGACGTAAAGGAGGCTGTTAAGAAAGCTAATTATGCTATCAAGCTTACTTTCCGGTGGTCTGCGAGTCCTTTCCACAAAATGAAAGTCCCTGTTCTTAAGAATCAGGTTGAATGCATCATAGTATCTATTCCTAGCTTTTCCTTCTAGGCCCATCAAGCCCTCAATACTATCTACCTGTGACACGTTTTCGCGGAAATGCCTAACATCAGCAATTATCTCCGATACTGCTGCTCCGCGCAATTCATAGTATCGGAGGATGCGCAGTATATTATCCAGACCACCATCGACAAACTTGCGGGCCAAAATAAGACGTTTCGCTTGATCAAGATAATGTTCTACCTGCTTCACTATCATGTAACCTGAGTTGTAGTGTGAACGCGGATAATAGCTACCGACGTAATAACCATAGTAGTTAAAGAAGTGGACAGTAACTTCGTTACTAGAAAGGAACTCTAGGACACGTTTGTTTAAAATGCACTCCCCAAAAACATAGATATCGCTCACCGACGTTATAGGGATGAACCTCTTTCCCTCGTCCCTAATCAAAACCAATGTATTACCTTCCCTACGCAACTCACCTGAACTGAAAATATAGACCGGATGTCTCACCGTTTAAACCTCCCAGCAAAAGTCCCTGTAAGCGCACCTCCTGCAGAACGGAATTTTAACAGGTGGCGGTGGAAGGGGCTCAGAACATAGACTAGATATCTCACGGAGAGCTGACATAACGCTGGCACGTAGATTATCATCCAAACTAACTGGAATCTTCCGCCTCTCCCGTGGTACAGCTATAACACCTTTCACCTTAACACCCATTCGCTCAAGGCGCCACAAATAGTAACCTAACTGTAGCTTGGTTGCATCAAGGAATTTTGAAGAAGTTTTTACTTCGTATACAACCCCACCATCGCGTTCAATGACATCGATCTTCATACCCTCAGCCTCAACCTCTTTTCTCAATCGCGTATAGAAGGAGTCATGAACTACGCGGCCCATTTCCAATGCCTGATTTTCCTCATCAGGCGCTATACTGTGGGCCATTAGCCAGACCTCACGCTTACATATAGCATAGTACCATAGAAGGGTGCCTGTTATAGGCCTACCAGAAGCAAGCCTGAACTCCTCTTGCTCTCCTGAGACCTGTTTCCCGCTCATAGTATTCGCTCACCCGCTCATAAGGAACATACCTTACATCTATGCCATCAACTATACGCTCATCGGGGAGGGCATCTACCTCCCAAGTCTCCACAATATAATCCTCTAACCGCGCTCGATAAGCTCTCAACAAGGCCCTATGATAATACCCCTCCTCATGGTTTGCATTTCGATCCCTAACCTCCCATAACCTTCTAAATTCTTCTAGCAAGGCTTTAGCAACTTGGTCTATTTCAACGAAAACGGCGGCTTTTGGTTCTTCCCTTATGAGTCTAAACTCGCCTAACTGTTCAAGATCCAGATCTCTAATCGTATCTAGGTAATTCTTGGACTCATCACTATGCTCGGCGCCCGACCTTTCCGTTACAAGATCAAAATATTCATGAATAAGCTCCAGCACTTTGTCTTCCCCCCACACCTTCCATTTACGCAACAAAGGTTCGGTGACATAGCTAATCGCCAGCCGCCCATAGATCCGTATGCTGTCAGGGTCGCCGGTCTCATCCACCAGCTTTATAATGTATACCTCTCCGCATCCTCTGGTCCAGTTTCTATTGCAGCGGCCTCCCGCTTGGATTATTGAATCAAAAGGCGCTATATCTCTGACCACTTTGTCGAAGTCTAAGTCAACACCGGCTTCCACAACCTGTGTGCTAACACATATAACCGGTTTTTTGTCTTCCAGAAGAGCCTTCAGGAGGCGGATCCGCTGTAATCTTTCCATAGGAATTATGTTTGTGGATAGGTACGCTACTACCGGGACATCACTCTGAGGTTGCATCCCATCTCCGATGAGGGGAATGCACCTTGTGCCTAGCTTATTCTTGATCGCGTTGTAAAGCTCTATCGATGTCGATATTTTGTTTACAACTGCAAGCAACGACCCTTCAAAATTCCATTTCCGTAATATAAAGTCCGCTGCTTCCTCAATTGTCTTTTCCTCTTGTTCATAACTATAAGTCAACCGGTTAAGCCTAGCGAAATATTTCTCGTGATTCCGAACGAGCTCCTCCCCCTCTTTCAACATCATGGGCATCGTTGCGGACATAAATATGATGTAACTATTTTTGCTGAGAGCTTGAACCGCCTCCCTGACGAGCCTCCAATACTCTATAGGGATTGCCTGCACCTCATCGAGTATAATTATCGAGCCGTAGAGCTTGTGGAACTTCTTCAGCATGCTGTTCCTCGTTCCGATTAGCGTTTCCAGAAACTGAACAAGCGTCGTAACTACAATTTCAGATTTCCAAGACTCCACCAGCATAAGTTTTTCTTCCAAGGATCCCTCGTCTTCATCGTCCTGAGGGTAGTAAAGGTGGTGGTGCTTTAGAAGGACATGTATGGGCGGGCTGGAGCCTCCCGTACCCAGTACATTCGAAAAGACATCATAGGTCTGCTCAATTATGTTGATGTACGGTAGGACGTAGATTATGCGGGCCCTATGACCCGTATCCCTGAAGATTTTTTCGTGTATCTTGAGAGCTACTGAGAGTGCTAGCAAGGTCTTGCCGCTACCTGTCGGAGCGGTTATCGTCATGATGCGAGGTATCTCGGGACCTCGGAGCTTTTCATCCAGCGCCTTCATCACCTCTTCATATAATTCTCTTCTAAGCTCCGCCATTTGACCACCTATGTGCCCGAACTTCTCACTCACGTAACGGTCTACGACGTCTGCAGGTATATCCATCCGCACACCTGCGTCAATCCCTGCCGCCTCCTTTTTGTCAGAATCGATTAAAGCTGAAAACAGTAGAAGGAGTTTGTAGAGGTCGTCGATATTATAGTTACGAAAAGAAGCCAGTTTCAATGCATCGAGTACCTCTTGCATGCCGTTTTTAAAGGCGTCCAAAAAGCCGTGAAGACTTGGTAGGCCTAGTGACTCCAGCTCGGCTGAGATGCTGTCCACGCAGGCCGATAGGGAGTCGACCTGCTTCCGGTAGTTAGGATTGTCCAAAATACCTTCTAGAATGCTGGAGAGCTCGCTAAAACGAACCCGTAAATTGCGGTGGTGCTCGCGGACGCATAGCATGGAGGCTGCAACGATGAAGGGGTCGTTGAACAATTGTTTCGCCGCCCATGCAGCATAAGCCGCGGATAACGGTGCATGAGAGTAAAGCTCCCTATTATGGCGCCAGCCCTTCTTCCCCTTTAGCTCATCCCTCACGCGCTCCTGGAAATATTTCGTGTACTTGCCGAAGTCATGGGATTTCCCTATAAGCTCCGCGGCCTGCAAAAGAACCTCGTCCTTTACCCCGACCTCCATGAGGCGTTGCCGACAGCCTTCACCAACGCGCCGTAGATGGAGCGCAAGTGGAACTCCGGGGTGGGACTGGAAGTCCTTACATGAAGACTCCATACACCATGCCCTCTGCTGTCTCCACAGCGAAAACTTCCCCCTTTATCTTCACACGGAGAGGTTTCCCGCTCGCCTCAAACACGTAGTTCCTGCTGGCACCTGTCGGCATTCTTCCATCTTTAAAGTCTGGGGGAAGTCTCTCCTCCAACATGATTTTGATCCCTTCGGCAGGGGCTGGTCCGTTAACTATGATATCTTGAGGAATGACCGTACTTACCAAATACTCGTCTCCATCGCCTTCGATAACCTTCGCCTCGCCGTTGTATACGAGGTTCGCTTCGGCTAAGCAGTGCGCGGGTCCGAGGGAAATAGGATATGCAAACCGCCGATCGGCAAGGCGGCCAGCCAATCGATCCAGCAAAGACTGATCCTCATGAGTTACAAATATCCTATAGGAAACATATTCTAATGGGGGAACTGCTAGCAAATATTCCATTCTTGTAGGGACCCGGTTGCCGATTCCCCTCAGTCTTTGAAGGGTTATCTGATCTGTGTCCAGATAGTTTGTCGGAAGCATCACTCTCCTTACCGGTGTTCTCAATGCTACAGCAATTCCGCATTTATCCCTTGAGAAGGTCTCATAATAGCTGTCCTTGTCAAATCCGAGCATGCACGCAAGTATGCCCATCACTGTGTTTCGCGGTGGAAAATGGTAGGTGAGCGGCGTCACGGAGGAGTAAAAGCGCCTGAAATGAGCCATGTAACCGTATATGTCAAAGACGACCATCCTCATCCACGGTTCCGGCCTCCCCTCAGAGTATCCGCTGTGATCACGAGGTTGTGGGGGAGCGGAACCACGTCAGCGACATCTTGCATGAGGGTGCGTAAACCGTATTGTTCGAATTCGTCGCTAACTTGTATGTAGATTCTATGTATGCGGTCCCTTACCTTAATGAGGGCCTCCTTGAGGGGGTTAAAGTCAAGTTGTATGTCAGTTAGATCCCTAATGGGCTTCTGGTGATCGTAATAGACTCTTATGTATTTGCGCAGGTCCCCAATTATAGTCTCAGGATCGTTATACTCCACTCTTAGGTAGAGGTGGGGCTTTTCCCCTATTTTGCTACGGGTCGTGGCATCTAAGGCTACACTCTTCCACAGCAGGTTATCAAGGATTTTAACGTCTAATTCTCTCAGGCCTGTAATCTTGCTACGCAGGCCGCTTGTTACGCCATAAAAGGCTATCAAAGAGTAGTAAACCCGCCAGTCCTTCCCCATCGTTCCGTATCTGACCTCGCTCTCCTCCTCCCTCTCCGTTTCCTCCCTGCCCACAAATGTGGACGTGATGGTTGAAGAATCCACCAACTCTACTGGGTGCAGGGAATACCCCCAAGTGAATTGTACGGGACCCGTGTAAGACCGTGACTCCCCCCTAGACTCCCCACGCTTCTTCCCAATCGGTATTGTTGCACCGAACAGCCTAGCATCTATGCAATTATCCAGGACTCGTTCAGCCAAGACTCGTTCAGGTCCTTCTCCTAGCCGACGGAGCCGTTCATCAGCCCTAACGTGTTTGCCCTCCACCGTTGATACCCAGATATATTCCTCGCCGTATCTGTTGATGATGTAATTCCTGAAGAACCGTTTCAACCTAACATCGGACACCAGGTTTCTTCCGGTTCTTGGGTCCATTCTAGGTCTGTTCTCGTCGTCCGGGTCACCGTTGGGGTTGCACAACCGTGCCTCATACATGAAGAGGATTTCGGAGTTTCTGTTGTAAGTCTCCGTCTCAGTCACGTGAACCACCTCCACTTAGACGGATATATGTGCTAAAAGCGTAGCCTGACAGCAAGTAAAAGGTGTTCTCCACAGGGTTGACGCGCAACTCATTTAAGTGTTTATTAAGCAACTTAATTGCATAATAATAGATCCGCTCGTTGGATGCATTGAGAAGCCGGTAGTCTCTCAACGATTTAAGTATTTGGTTTGAGAGTGTTATGACTTTCTCAACTTTCATGCCATTAAAATCGATTTTGTTCAGTATGGACTTCTTCTCGTCGCGTTTATCGTACTGCGCTTTCCCCACCTCTCCAATAAGGTAGCCCAATAGGAATAAGCCCTGTTGAAGGCCATTATAACCCATTTCATTGAACCATTCTCCAATTTTCCTCAACCTTTCATCGCTTTCCCATTCGATTATGGGGATTCCCTCCCCAACCTCACTTTCTGCGTGCCCCACGACTCCCATGACCTCTAGTAGTTTAATGAAGTAATTAAATTTTAGCAAAGCCCTGCACAACTTGCGGTCTAATTTGCGCCCCTTGGGTTTAGGTATGTTGCTGTAGATGCCAAATAACTGGAATCTGTAGACCTTGGCCAATAATACGGCGTATTTTATAAGTCTGCTTCTAGGATAGGGAGAGAAGGACAGCATGAAAGAGAACAACTCGACTAATGGTTGCCAATCTAGTTTGGATCCTCTCTCACTCTTCCGTAGCGGTAGCAATCGGTAAATGTCGGAAAAGCCTAGATACCACAATCTTTTATCTTCTCCAAAAAAGGTGCAGGCGTCATTGCTAATTTTGTTTATCTGCTCCCTTAACCTATGCAGATCGGTAATTGGTACGTCTTGTACTAACGACAATAATTTGAAGTGGGATGATTCAGGTTTTCCGAAGACGACAGACACACTATACCAACTTTCTTTAAAAATCAATTCAGAAATGTCCTTTAACGCTTTCTCAAAATTTAAAAGTCCATCATAAGAAACTACTGCATCAAATGCATTCTTTACTTGGCTGGACAGTTCGTCGAGAATGTCTTTGGTAAGCTCGCCCTGCACGGCAGGAATGAGGTAAGCGTTGAAACCTGCGTTCACTATCGGTAGGTTTAATTTCTCATTTACGTATCCCCATCCCCTTAAAATTTCATTACGGCATTTTACGCATATTGCAAAGGTGCTTAATATTGCCTCGTCGGAATCTGAAATGCCAGCAATGAATCCTTTTTTGTCCTTTACCCAAACCTTAAGCAAAGAACCCAAAGGGAATGCGGGGTCTGACAGCACTTGTGTTGCAGACCCGCACACATGACATGTGCCTTTCCTAACATCAACAGACCTTTCGATGACCAAGCGTAAGAAATCGCGGTACCCTTTATGCCTTGCAAGTTCTATGAGCTCGCCTGATTTCCGTACACAGATCGTATAAAGTACAGCTTGCGTTTTGAGATGTTCATCAAAATTTTCGAACACTACAGCTCCGCCATTCTTGATGAAAGTTTCCTTCAGCTCAGAAAGGATTTCACCCAACTCGTCTATTTTGGGGGTAGATAGGCCCTTTTGGCGGAATTCATCGATTAAAGTTAGTGTATTGGAGATGAGGTTGTCTTCTACGAACTTCCACCGCGTCTTATCGGCCTCTCCGCTGTCCGTGCTCTCCACCATAAGATACTTCCTAAAGTCATTTGTCGTTAAACGTGCTACTTTCTCTCTACTGGCACTAAAAGTGTTGCCGACCCACAAATACTCTTTTGCAAGTTCTTGTTGATATATTATCGGATCTGCGATAACCCTTTTTTCGTCAAGGTCAAAAATCACCCTTACAAGGTACTGTTCTTTCCCCTTTCTGCCCTTAGTAGGATATTTTATTAAACTGTCAAAGAAGTCGAGGTCCTTTTCCAAGTGCTTTCCCAACTTTTGTAACGAGTCAAGCATCGTTAACCACCTCGACCATCCCAAAACCCGCCGAGTTTTTAGAACCTATTCCAGCCTCATATGCTATTTCGATCAATCGTTTATCACCTTTAATTTTGAACCTACCAGCCCATGCCTTTATGACCGTGCCCTTAAACAGGACAATGCTTTCCTTAGGCCTCCCTAAGGGTGTAATGCTAACGTCGCCGTGTATTTCTTCGCCTTTATAGGCCTTATATTTTCTGGCAAGGTTGATTGATGCTAGCTGGCTGAACTCTTCCTCATAAGGAGAGTAATAGTAGGTCTTCTTTTTCCCCTCCGCCGTGTACAGGGTTGAATAGACGGTAATAGGTGAAAGCGTGTGGAACACAACCTCTTCTCCTAAAACAGGACTCCTCGGGACCTCGATAGAGGTGACCTGGATCTCATTCCCTAGAAGTTGTAGCCTGGGATTTTTTACAAGTTGGTCTACCAGCTCACTCAAAAAACTCTCAATCGGTGAGCTTACGCATATTTTGATAGGAGGGCGGAAAGCTATGAATCCCGCTCCAATTCTTTCTCTCCTTCCAAATATTCGTGAGAACGTAAAGAGCTTCAGCCTTCTCTTACCAACCACATATCCATCGTCGTGTAACGTTTTTCGGTATTCGGGAGGCAATAGGCGATAAATGAGTCCTTGAACCGCATGATTGTAATGCAGTGGCAATCTTATCATCTCCGGCGCACTAAGTTCAAGCCATATCCTCATTCTGGCACCCTCACTTTATCCACTTTACTCACTAATAAAAAATTTCTTCTCTTCTTTATACCCCTCATATAGCTCACAATTGTATGTCCCGATGGAGTGGAGTTATGATGTACATGGAGCATAATGGATATGGAGCATAATGGATACAGGATTTATGGGCTCTAACGGTTGCCAGACACCTGAACGTTGCCATCACGAGGTCTTATCATGATGTTGATCGATGAAGCCGTGTAGGCCTTCACGCCATCGATCGTCCCGGACGGATGACCCTGTGCACCCGCCGTCAGGTAAACCGTCAGCGTGTAGTTTCCGGCAGGTAGCGGCTTTCCCTTCTCAGCTCCCCTGGTGTAAACCAGCGGAATCTCTATGGTTTCCGTGTGGCTTTCTCCCGGCGCGAGCCTGAGGTGTAGCGGTGCCATTATGAGGTACCTTTGGAATCCCCTGTCGCTGTGAACGTAAACGATCGTTCCGGACTCGTCCCTTATCGTGACCTCGAAGAATTGGCCTGCGAAGTACTCCAGCAGGACCTCTTCCGTTCCCGCGTTCCGGACGGTTGCTTTGAGGTGTATGGTCGAGCCTGGTGCGAACTCTAAACCGTCCACGGATATATTCAGCATCAATACCCTCTCTGCTGTCTGATGGGTTGCCTCCCCTATGGCTTGCCGAGGAGTCTGTAGCGACTGGACTAGGGCATAGCCTGTTGTGACAGCCAGTCCGGCGACCAATAGCGCGAACAACCGGTACCTCATGTCGCCTAAGAGAGGCTTGGACCCCAACTCCAACCCCGTCAATCCTTTTAGTAGGTCACGACCAATTTAGATCTCCCGGGCCCTCCGCTCCCGACGGTGAACGGCGAAGACAGGAGTCAGGTTGTGGCCCTGCGGGCGTCGGGAGGGAGGGCCCTTCGGGTCCTGTCCCTATCGTTACCGCACTTCATGTTACATCAGCTTTCAGCCGATGGGTTTGTCGGCCTCTTCCCGACAAGTCTCGCCACGATCTCCTCGACGTGTTTGACGTCGGTGAATACCGCGTTGGTCTTTAGCCAGCCGAGGAAATCGCAGTTTTTATGGAATGACGAGGACGTTGAGCCCTACGACCTTGACGTCTTCTACGTTCTCATCTAACATGAATGGCTCAATTATGCTGTGCCTGGCCTCCCTCGTCAGTCGCTGGTTATCCCCCTACTTAGGGTCTGCTGGAGCTAAATATCTCCAATAGCATCCTCGAGGACAGATGAGAGTCGAGCCCGGCCTCGTCTCCGTCAGGGACCTCCTCATGAAGGCCCATTCCGGCGATTGGTCCCTCTGGCTCCCTTTCTTCCAGAGGAGGTTCGTCTGGGACCCTGTTGACATCAAGGCATTCCTCGATTCTCTCTTAAAGGGAAACCCGCTCGGGATACTCCTGCTCTGGAGGTCGAAGAACCCCGAGGACTCAGACCCCTTCGCCTTGCGGGTCCGCGTCGGCGAGGGTGAGGAGGTAGCGAAAGGAGTAGCGCTGATTCGCGATCTCGT
>Ga0079995_1057605_pt1 | contig 10342 bp, 9 predicted proteins | sample FaiFalFF_MnMetaG_2_FD_69198 | JGI IMG/M metagenome (GOLD analysis project Ga0079995, IMG submission 69198) | Freshwater microbial communities from Yellowstone National Park, Wyoming, USA - Fairy Falls C (FF_Mn_C) (SPADES assembly) (version 4) | ecosystem: Environmental > Aquatic > Freshwater >... | reverse complement strand
AGCGGCCCCTGCCACACGATGGGCATCTCCCATACGGCGAAGAGCCCAAGCTCCCCAAAGATCGAGATCAGACCCACCCCAAGAGTGGCCCCAAGTCGAATCATCGTGCGGGGGATCGTCTGCGCCACCGGAGAGAGCTGAAAGCTCGCAGGCGCCGCCGCTCCGTATACCTCAAGGGAAGCAAGCGCAGGCAAGCGGATCACCACCGACGGCACCGCTTGAATCGAATTGAGCAGAAACCATACGTCAAGATCAGCTCCCACGAAGAACAGCCCCACGGAGAGCCGCACGAGCGGTATCACAGGGAAGCTCAGCCCCAACGCCCCAGTCAAGTCCATCATCGCTCCGCCGCCCAGCCCAATCAGGCGAGCCTCGCCACCGAAGCTCCAGCCCATCACGAGAACAAAGCTCAGCACCGCGATCGCGAACACCGTGCGCATCTCCATGCTCCCTTCATCCCCCTCACCCCTTCTCAAGGTGAGGACGACTGAACAACATTGTAATTCCCAGGGGCTCCCTTGACAAAACGATCAGAGAAGCTTTAGCATAAATGCCGTGAAAACTTTAACTGTCTTTGGCACGCGCCCCGAGGCGATCAAGCTCGCCCCGGTGCTCCAAGAGCTTCGGAAATTCCCAGAGATCGAGTCGCGCGTCTGCGTCACCGCGCAACACCGCGAGATGCTCGACCAAGTACTAAGAATCTTCGAGATCACCCCCGACTATGACTTGAACCTCATGCGCCCCAATCAGAGCCTCTATCAGCTCACTGCGGACGCCCTGGTCGCCCTTGAGGCTGTCATGCGCACAGAACGCCCCGACGTCGTCATCACCCAGGGGGATACCACGACGACGTTTGTGGCTTCTCTGAGTGCGTACTATGCGCAGATTCCCCTGGCGCGCGTCGAGGCCGGGCTACGCACTCACAACAAATATAGTCCCTTCCCCGAGGAGATCAATCGGCTGCTTGCTGACCATCTCGCTGATCTGCACTTTGCCCCCACCGCGCGCGCCAGAGAGAACCTCCTGCGCGAGGGCATCCCTTCGGAAAAGATCTTCGTCACGGGAAACACCGTCATTGATGCGCTGCAACGGATCTGGGCGCGCGTGAAAGACCGCAAGCTCCCCGAAGGCTTTCCCGTGCCCGCAGAGATTCTCTCTCAGATCGAACGGAAAGAGAGAAAGCTGCTCTTGGTCACGGGCCATCGGCGCGAAAGTTTCGGCCCGGAGTTCGAGAGCATCTGTCTAGGGTTGAAGAAGATCGCCCAGAGCTATCCAAATGTCGTCTTGATCTATCCCGTGCACTTGAACCCCAACGTGCGCGCCCCCGTGCAGAAGATTCTCAAAGATCAAGAGCGCGTCTTTCTGATAGAGCCCTTGGATTACGAACAATTCGTCTGGCTCATGGGCCGGGCGTATCTGATCCTCACGGACTCCGGGGGCATCCAAGAAGAGGCCCCGGCGTTGGGGGTGCCCGTCTTGGTGATGCGCAAGGTGACCGAGCGCCCAGAGGCGATCGAAGCGGGCACGGCCAAGCTCGTGGGCACGGATGCGGAGAATATCTTTCGCGAGGCTGCGCGGCTTCTTGAAGATCGCGACGCTTATGAACAGATGGCGCGCGCTGTCAATCCCTTCGGCGACGGGCGCGCCGCCGAACGCATTGTGAAGATTCTCCAGACTTCGTCTGGACTGTACGCCGTACCGCCGAAGGCGGCACGATGAAAGACCCCTCCCCGGCGCGGAGAGGGGAGACCTCACCCTAGCCCTCTCCGCTTGCGGAGAGGGAAGGGGTGAGGTAGAGGGGCCGGGGGAGAGGTCAATTTTGACGAAACGGGCTGCAATGTGATATTGTGTCCCCACCAAGGAGATGATGAGAAGATGGCCTCCGAAAGACGCTGGGTCTTCATCGTCACTGTCATAGCTGTGCTCATCGCTTCGACGATCTACGCGCTGCGGCAACCACTGGAGTTTGAGACGGGCGCGCTGGTGCGCGTCAAGACGCCTCCCTTGCCCAAAGAATTCGCTGTCCATTTCAGTTGGGGCGAGGATTTCTGGCGCAGCCCGGACTTGGCGGTCGAGGTCGCCAAGCGAATTCGGATCTCCGAGGAGCCCGAGGAGACCTGGCCGATCGTCTCGTGGCTCTCTACCCATCTGGCGATCAAAGAGACAGACGGCCTGGTCACGCTGACGCTGCGCGGGGGCTTCGCCCAGCGCGCCGTGCGCGACGCCCTGGCCGCCTACATCGAGCGAGCTTCAGAGAAGATGAAGGGCGATTTGCAGTCGAGCATCAAGCGTGAGAGCCAGCGGCTGAGCGAGCTGCGCCACGCCTTAGAGGAGCATCGCCAGCAAGTGATTGGTGCCCTCACCAGGAGGGTGGAAGAGCGAAAGAATGCGCTCCAGGCCCACAAAGCGAGTTTAGAGAAAGAGCTGCAAGAGCTTCTCAAGACCCGGCTGGCGCAGATGCGCATCGGCGAGCAGGGGGCAACTCTAGAGAGCTGGTACTATCGCAATTATATAGAGTCGCTGCTGCGGCGGCTGGAGGGCGTCCAGAGGGAGCTCGATCTCTTGGAAGCCAAGGGGATCGGGGCATTTGAGGGTGAGTATCAGCGTGTGCGTGAGCTTGAAGAGCGCATGGAGGTACTTGCACAAGCTCAGGCCGAAGCCCAGCACATTCTCACAAGCTGGGAGCCAGTAGAGATTATAACACCGGCGCAGTTGCCGCAAGGGCCGGTGGGGCCGAATCGCGCCCAGATGATTCTGTGGGGCGCGGGCATTGGGGTCGTCTTAGGGCTGCTCGTGGCGCTCTTTGCTCCCAGACTTCGTCTGGACTCTTCGCCTTCGCCGGCCAATGGCCGGCGAAGATGAACGTCAAGCGAAGCTTGCCAGATCAGGGAAGCTCAAAAACCGTAGGATCTCCGGGTTCTTGATGAGCTCGTAGATGGGGCGGCCGTGGCGCAGCCCAAGCTGTGGATACTCGCGAGCGCGCTCGACGCGCACTGGCGGCAGAGCCCCGTAGCGCACATTGGGGACCAACTCTGATCCCACAAGCTCAAAGTACGCGCCCCCGCCCATCTGCTCAAACGGCTCGTAGAGACTCTCGACTTTGGTCGAGACCCAGTTGGCCATCTTGAGAGTCTGCTCCGTGGGGTTGATCGTGATATGCCCATAGTTGGGGGGCACGAGCACGATCTCCCCTTCGTGGGCGATGACGAGCACGACATCAGTGATTCTCTCGCCGTCGCGCTTTTGGAGGAGCACATGAGCGTGGCCTTCTAAGACTTGATAGAGTTCCGGGTAGCCCAGCCCTGGCTTATATTCGGAGTGATAGTGCCCCTTGGTTTTATTGAATTCGCGCCCCAGGCGCACGGGCAGCAGCACGGTGATGTCGTAGCGGATCTCTAGCTGCCGCGCGATCTTTTGGTCTTGAGGGAGCACGCAATCGCGATACATCAGATAGAGGGGCTGATCCAAATCCGCAGTGCGCAGCCACGCCTTGTCGAAGATGACCGACTGCATTTCACGCAGGGTGCGGACCTGAGGGCGTTCGATGTTCATAGATGTTTACCCTAGCAAGTTGAGCGCCCTTCTGCAACTTCTCCCTTGACTGCCCGGGGCGAGAGGGCTATAATATTCATAAGCTTATGCGACGTCGAGGCTTGTGGCTTCGGCTATGTGCCGTGTGCAGTGTGATTGCTGGCCTCCAAGGGCTAGCTCTCTCGCTCAATTGCCCAGAACAGTGGGCTTTGCTGACGGCGCATCCCCATACGTCTCATGCTCACAGCCTCGCACATGCATACGGGCAGTGTTGCTTTCGAGAAGCGCCCTCGGCGATCTTGGCGTTCTCCAGCCTCGACTGTCTTCCGAATGACGCGAACTCCTTTGCGTTGTTCAAGCTACAACCTGAAGAGAAAATAGTCGTGGCTGATGGCCCTTTTCATCGTCCTCTCACAATCAAGACCCTTCTCAGACCTCCTATCGCTGCGCTGTAGCAGCAGCAGGCTATCTCTAGACCCTTTTGCTCATCAATTCACTCTATAAGGAGGTCTGCAATGAAGCGCTCAATTTTGGTCAAGCGGGGTCTCATCGTTGGCGTCTGCTTGGGCATAGTGTGTGGTCTTTGGGCAAGCAACTCCTTGGTCTTTGGCCATGCGCGGTTTGTTGGGGCCAATATCGAGAACGGCAAGGTCTACACGTCGGCTGAGCTGCCCGATCGCCTTGAGCTCATATTCGAGGGGGAGCTGACGCCTCGCAGCCAGGTCTACGTCTTCAGCGTCCCTAGTACCTATCTTGTGGACAAAGGCGACGTCACTATAGAAGAAGAACACGGCGGAGGCGAGCACGAGCACAAGAGCAAGCTCAGCGTCGGACTCAACAAGGAGAAGCTCACCACCGGGATCTATCAAGTGCGCTGGATCGCCGTTGATGCCGAGCATGGGGCCTTTGTGGAAGGCGGGTTCTTCTTCGCTGTCAAAGACTGAGGGGGGTGCGCGATGAGAGCGCGTTGGATAGCCGCAAGCCTCGCGATTCTCTTGGCATTAGGTGGGATAGCGTTGGGGCACGCGCGCCTGCGCGTCAATGAATCTGTGCCTGCGCCCGGCGCGCTCCTTGCTGAATCCCCTAAAGAGATCAAGCTTGTCTTCAGCGTCGAGCCTGGGGGCCTCGATCCCGCTTGGAGCCTCTTCTGGCTGGTCAAGCAAGGCCCCGACGAAGTCATCGCCGTGGGCAAGGTGGACTTGAGCGTCCCCGACCGCAATGTGATGAAGGCCGAGCTGAAGGACCGCTTATCTTCAGGGGTTTATCTGGTGCACTGGGTGGCGATTTCGGTGCAAGACCGAGGCTTCGCCCAAGGCAGCTACAGCTTTGCAGTCAAGTAACAAGCTCCGTGTGAGTTGGCTGGTGCTCCTGGCGGTGGCCGCTATAAGCGGCCCCGCCAGGGCGCACGCTTATTTGCTCTCCACCGATCCTCCCCCAGGGGCATCTCTGCTCGAAAGCCCACAGACAGTTCAGTTCTCCTTCAGCGAAGAGATCGATCCCCGATGGAGCACTTTTGCCCTCTATGACGCTCAGGGTCAGCTGCTGAGAGAGTTAAACTTCATCACCAAAGAAGACGGTCTCGATGTTGCGATCTCCCTTGAGCCGTTGCCTCAAGGAGTCTACACCATCGCCTGGAAGGTGCTCTCAGCGATAGACGGGCACATCACCAAGGGCGTCTATTCGTTTGGGGTAGGGGCCTCTCCCAGCCCTGGCGATCTCATCGAGACAAATGCTGAAGCTTTGCTGAGAGTGCTCTCGCGCTGGGTGCACTATCTGGCGCTCATGGTGTGGGGTGGGGCGCTCGTCTTCTCCCAGCTCGCCTATGAAGCTTTTTCCGTCAAGGCGCTCTGGGGGCTTTGGGGACTGGCCACGCTCACTACGATCAGTGAGCTTGTTCTGTATATTCACAACGTGGGGGAGCTGAGCGCGCTCGTCGGCACCGTCGCGGGGATTATTTTTCTAGTCAAGCTTGGAGGGCTGACGGGCGCCGGGGTGACGGCGCTCATCAAAAGACGATGGGGATGGTTGGAAACACTCTTGAGTTTGGGCACAGTCAGTCTGGGGGCGGCGAGCAGCCACAGCGCCGCTCTCAAAGATTCTCTCGCCATTGCGCTCGACGCGGCTCATCTGCTAGCCGGGACGATCTGGGCCGGAGGGCTGCTCGCGGTGGGGGTGCTCTTGCGTCGCCGCCCCGAGGGTGTCCCCTGGGGCGTAGTCTTGCTGCGTTTTTCGCGCTGGGCATTGCTCAGCGTCGCTATCATAGTTGGGAGTGGAATCTACCTAGCGTCGCGGCATATCTTTACAGTCTCGGCGTTGTGGGAGACGGGGTGGGGGCGCTGGCTTGTGCTCAAGCTCGTGCTCTTGATGGCGATCTTGCTCCTGGCCGCGCGCAATCTTCGTCAAGCCCGACGCCCTGACGACATAGATGGGGTATATCGTCGGGTGTGGGGGGAGTTTTTCGGAATCATCGGGGTTCTTGGGGCTGCCGCAGCGCTGACGCTCTCCCCGCCTCCGCCTATCCCGCCGACAATCCTTGTGCACCAAGCGGGAGAAATGCGCATCGCGCTGGAGATCGCGCCGCTGCGCGTGGGGCCGGCGCGCTTCGTCGTTCGCATCCGAGATGATCTAGGGCATCCCATCCCGCAGGTGCAGCGCGTGATCCTAGAATTTCTGTATGTCGAAAACCAAGAGCTCGGCGTGCTCCCCGTTGTCGCCACAGAGAAGAGCAAAGGCGATTTTGAAGTCTCCGGCTCATATCTGAGCCTGGTCGGCCGATGGCAGATCACCGTTCGGGTGCGCCAGAGCGACCGCGCCGAAGACCTCACCGCTCCGTTTGTCATTCAGGTCTCGTCTAGAGGGCTGTGAGCGCCTGCAGGGCTTCTTTGGTGATCTGCATCGCTCGTTCTAATCGGTCGGGCTTGGACTCGTCCAGCGCGTCAATCAATCGCTCCAGCAGCATCTTGATCGGCGTCACCCGAAAGAGCCTGTCAGTATAGACGAACGCGCTGATCCGCTGGCGACGCAATAAGATATTGAGCGCGTCTGTGAGCTGCAGCTCGTTGTTTTTATCTGGTGGAGTTGCCTGAAGGGCTTCAAAGATCTGGGGCACAAGGACATAGCGCCCGACGATAGTCAACCCAGCGCGCCGCTTCGGCGGCTTCTCTTGCAGTTCTTTGACGAGATAGACGTTCTCTCGGATGGGCTTTCCCAGCTGGGCGATCCCGTAGTTCTTAAAGTCCGCCGCCCCTTCGACGCCCGTGACCGCTACGACGCTGCACCGATACTGCTCATAGAGGGCGAGCATCCGCTGCAAGCACCGCCGGCCTTCGCCCAAGAGAATATCGTCGGGCAGAATCACAGCAAAGGGCTCATCGCCCACGACCCCCTGGGTGATCAAGATCGCGTGGCCTAAGCCCAACTGGGGCTCCTGCACGACGGTGCGCACCTTCAGCCCACGGGGAAGCTTGAGCGTGGGGACGGCCTTGCCCGGTGCTACCACCAAGATCACTTCGCTTAAGCCTGCCAGAGCCGACTCGTGGAGGGCGGGGCGGAGCATCTTACTGAGCTGTTCTGGGGAGAGCAAGCGGGGCTGCCAGCCCGCCAGGGGGATGACGACGCGGCGCACGCGCTTGTGGCGCAGCTCCCGCCAGCGCCCGATCATGCGAGCAAACTCCTCGAGGAGTTCCTCGCGCTCGCTTTGGGGGAGCTCCGCAAGCTGCTCCGTGATGGTGCTCAAGCGCGGCGACAGCCCTTCTTCTGGGGGCTGATAGCCTGCTGCTTGCAGGAGCGCTCGCTTCTCCGAAGCTGTCAGGTCGAGCGCTTGCATCAGGCGCAGAAGCATCGCGTAGGAGGGCCGGCGCTGTCCCCGCTCAAGATACGTGATAAAGCTTGGAGAAACCCCGGCGCGCTGAGCGAGCTGGGCCTTGGTCAGCTCCAGCCGTTCCCGGTAGCCCTGCAGCAGTCGAGCAAACTCCTCCTGGTCTTGGGTAATCATCGTTTCTCTGTCACTTCGTCAGTAAGAATAGTCTATGAATATTCACTTTGTCAAGTCTCTCATTGTGTTGGATGTGCCAACGTGGAGGATATGCGCGAGGGGTTTTGTGAGAAAATCTCGAATAATTTGGATCTTCTCGCGCGCTTGACATTCACTTTGTGAATATTTTATAGTATAGTCAGTTCACAAAGTTACAAGGAGGCGGCCGACGTGAAGAACATCGCATGGTTGGACGAGGTAGGGCGAGCCGATGTCGGCTTGGTCGGCGGGAAGGGAGCGTCACTGGGGGAGATGCGCAAAGCCCTGCGGGGAATCCCCGTGCCCGACGGCTTTGTCGTTACAGCTAAAGCGTTCCGCGCGTTCTTGGAGCGCACCGGGCTGAAGGAGCACATCCGCGCGCTCGTCAGCCAGCTCGATACCCACAACGTCCCGATGCTCGCTGAATATGGGCAAAGAATCAGAAATCTCATCATCGAGACCCCACTGCCCTCTGATCTGGAGAGCGAGATCGTTCGCGCCTATCGCGAGCTGGTGCGCAAGACGGGCAGCACTGATGTCGCCGTGCGCTCCTCGGCGACGATCGAAGATTCTGAAGAGCACTCGTTCGCCGGCCAGCACGATACGTTCTTGAACGTCAAGACCGAAGAGATGCTCTTAGATCGCGTGCGGCGGTGCTTCGCCAGCCTCTTCACCGATCGGGCGATCTCGTATCGGCGCGATCGGGGCTTCACCAACGGCGACGTGGACTTAGCTGTGGTCGTCCAGCAGATGGTGCGCTCGGACTTAGCTGCCTCTGGAGTGCTCTTCACGATTGACCCCGAATCGGGCTCAGAGAACGTCGTCTATGTGACGTCATCGTATGGCTTTGGAGAATTAGTCGTGCAGGGGCGGGTCAACCCCGATCAGTTCTACGTCTTCAAGCCGGGACTCACCGAGGGCTATAGGGCTCTGATCGAGAAGCGTCTAGGCAGCAAGCAGAAAAAGCTCGTCTGTGGCAACGGCGCGCTCAGGGAAGAAGACGTCACTCCCTACGAGCAGCAGCAGTTTTCCATCAGTGACGATGAAGTGTTGCAGTTAGCGCGCTGGGCTGTGCAGATCGAGAGGCATTACGGCCGCCCAATGGACATCGAGTGGGCCAAAGACGGCATCAGTCAGAGGCTCTTCATCGTGCAGGCGCGGCCAGAGACGGTCCACAGGGCCAAGGGCACACACACTTTAGAGAGCTTTGTGCTTGAGGAGACAGGGGAACTCCTGGTGCGGGGCGAGCCAGTGGGAAGCAAGATCGGCCAAGGGCGGGCGCACATCATCATGGATGTGAAAGAGATCGGGCGCTTCCGCCCCGGCGAAGTCTTGGTCACGGAGATGACCGATCCCGACTGGGAGCCCATTATGAAGATCGCTTCGGCGATCGTGACCGAGCGCGGGGGCCGTACCTGTCACGCTGCTATAGTCTCTCGTGAGCTAGGAATCCCCTGCGTCATCGGCGCTGAGGGCGCAACACAAAAGATCCAAACCGGACAAGAGATCACAGTAGACTGCTCCCAAGGCGAAGGGCGCGTCTTCGCGGGGCGCTTGAAGTTCCGAATTGATCGCATTGACGTCGCCCAGCTCCCCAGCACGCGCACCAAGATCATGATGAACGTGGGCATCCCGGAGATGGCCTTCGCCCAAGCGAAGATCCCCAACGACGGCGTCGGGCTCGCCCGCGAAGAGTTTATCATCAGCTCGCATATTGGGATACACCCTAAGGCGCTCTTAGAGTACGAACAGCTCAAGGCCCGCGCAGCCCATGATCCACAGATCGCTCAGATCGTCAGAGAGATTGACGCGCGCACCGTGGGCTACTCGGACAAGGCGCAGTTCTTCGTAGATAAGCTTGCGTCGGGGGTTGCAAAAATTGCTGCAGCCTTCTGGCCCAACGACGTGATCGTCAGACTCTCAGACTTTAAGAGCAACGAATACGCGAGCTTGATCGGTGGCGCGCTCTATGAGCCCACTGAATCGAACCCGATGATCGGCTGGCGGGGGGCGTCGCGCTATTACGATCCCAAGTACAAAGACGCGTTCGGCCTGGAGTGCCAAGCGCTGAAGAAAGCGCGCGACGAGATGGGCTTAAGAAATATTAAAGTGATGATCCCGTTCTGTCGCACGCCCGAAGAGGGCAAGAAAGTTTTACAAACGATGGCGGAGTTTGGGCTGCGCCAGGGCGAGAACGATCTTGAAGTTTATGTGATGTGCGAGATCCCCAGCAACGTTATTCTCGCTGAAGAGTTCGCTGAGATTTTTGACGGTTTCTCGATTGGGAGCAACGATCTCACGCAGTTGACGTTGGGGCTGGATCGGGACTCGGAGCTAGTCGCCCATATCTACGATGAGCGCAATGAAGCTGTCAAACGTCTCGTCAAGTATGTCATTGACGTGGCCCATCGCAAGGGGCGCAAAATCGGGATTTGCGGGCAGGCGCCGTCAGACTTTCCAGAGTTTGCGGAGTTCTTGGTCGAGTGTGGGATTGACAGCATCTCGCTCAATCCCGACACAGTCATCAAGACGCGGCTGTTAGTAGCCGAGAAGGAGCGTGCGCTGAAGCGTCAAGAAGTCACGGTGTAGTTCACTTCGGCACCACAGGCGGTATCTCTTCCAAGATCACGGCCTCTCGTGGTATGTTTAATCTCTCTATGGCCGTCTCTAGAGCTTCTATCACCCTGCGCTTTTTTGCAGCCTTCAAGCTCATATCAATGCCAATAGTAATGCGGTTTTGCTTATCGTCAATGTCGGTCATCGTTACGCCTGGGATAGGCCTTGGCTCTGGAAGAGAGA
>Ga0079995_1052301_pt1 | contig 10352 bp, 5 predicted proteins | sample FaiFalFF_MnMetaG_2_FD_69198 | JGI IMG/M metagenome (GOLD analysis project Ga0079995, IMG submission 69198) | Freshwater microbial communities from Yellowstone National Park, Wyoming, USA - Fairy Falls C (FF_Mn_C) (SPADES assembly) (version 4) | ecosystem: Environmental > Aquatic > Freshwater >... | reverse complement strand
CCGGGGCCCCCCGGCCGGTGGGCGGTCCCGGCGCGCGGCCCAGCCACTCGCCCTCTGCCAGGAAGGCAAACGCCTCGAGTAGCGTGTCCAGGATCGGCAGGTAGTGGGCCAGCAACTGCCAGCACTCCTCGCGGGGTGGCGCCAGCCCGCCATGGGCCAGGCCGTTGCGTAAGGCCTGCATGGCCTCCGGCAGGGTCAGGCTGTCCCGGCCATGCAGGGAATACGCCGGGCTGAAGGGCCGAACCGGCTTCCTTAGGGCGGACCGGAAGGTGTCCGTGTCCACCGGGAAGACCGGTCGGATACCGAGTCGGCCCAGGTAGCGGGCCAGTGTGTGGAGGAGCGTGAGCCAATCGCTGTAATGGGGGCACCGAATGCTGGCGATGGCTCTGTTGATGGCATCGCAGGCGGCGCGAGTTTCGGGTTCCTCGGACGGATCGAAGTCGGCCAGCAGGTACTGGGCCACCATCGGGAGGGTCGTGAGTTTGACGGCCTGGAGGGCCGTGAGCGGGATGGCCCACACGCGGCGGGCCAGTTCCTCCCCTTCATCCCGGGCGATGCGATAGGGCAGAGCGACGGGATAAGGATAGTCTTTGACTACGTCCACCGCCCGACTCCCGGAGCGACGGTTCCAAACTATATCACGATAATCGGCGTAATTCAATAGGCACGTTCGGACCGATGACGCTCAGGGGCTTTCGACCTCAAGACCCAAGACGGGATGAACTTGGATCTGTTCGGGCCGGAACTCCGAGGGAAGTTCGCCGATGCTCCATCCCTGGGCCGTCATTTCACAGTAGTAATAACGGCGTCCCCCATATTCGGCGTAAACGCCAGGGATATCCGGGGCACCCGCCACACCTAAGGCGCAGTGGCCAGGCAGGAAGAGGAGGGCGACGTCGTAGCCCATCGTTTTCAAGATGGAAGCCCCCAGAATAGAAAAGTCCTCGCAGTCCCCGGTTCCGTCCACCAGAGTCTCTACAGGATACTTAGGGTACTCGGTGGCTTCCCGCTCATAACGGATGGCCTGTTGCACGAAGGCTAAGACCCACGAGACCTCCTGATAAGTCCCGTAAGGCTGACCGATTTCCATCAATTGATGGGCTAAGGCTCGAATCTCACCACATATCCCCCGAGCCACATACTCTTGGGCCCACCGGTTGTAAGGGACTCGAGGGCGATTGCGGAAATCTTCATAGAGGGACTTTCGAATGACGAGCTTCAGGGAGTAAGGGCGTCCCTGCCATTCCCATCGGAACTCACGGACTATGTCCTCTAAAGCTTCCGGCGCCGGGGGTTCTGGAATGACGACGCTCGGCAAGGTCGGTTCCGGTCGGGCCACCCAGGGCAGGGCAATGTCCCCCAGGGTCCCATGGAGCCAGGCCACGAGACCTACGGGGAGGGTGACGGCTAAGACCGGCGGTCGGAGATGTCCGGTTAAGACCAGTAGAGTAAGGCCGATGGCGACGCCCAGGGTGGAAAAAGCCAGCCAACGGGTTCCCGTAGGGTCCAAGAGACGCCGTAAGATGGGTTTCCATTCGGGCTGATAAGAGTGAATCAGGAAAGCGCCGAGAAGTACAAAAATAAAGGAGACAACCCAGAGGGCCAGACTCATCCATACAAAAGAGATCCCGCTGATTCCCCACAGGGGGGCTATGAAGTAACGAAATGCCGTCCACAGGACGATATAAATAGCTACCGTTAACAGTCCCATGGACAGCCTCTGGCCCGCCGGCTAAGACTCGTCCCAGAGCACGTCTTGTAAGTTAACTCCATCTACAATAGTAAACAGGGACAGATAGAAGGCGTTAGGGGGAAGTTCTTGGACTTCAATGCCATTCGGTCGAAATAGACGCTGTAATTGGCGTTGTAAGCGATTCCGAAAGTCACTACAGCGAGGGGAAATTTCGAGAATCGCCCTGGGGTCCAGTTGTCCGTGTCCTGGCCGGAGGGGGAGAAAGAAGTCTGTCGAGGAAGCGATGAGCTCACAGAATCTATCCCGCCGGTCATCCGGCCAGTCCTCGTCTTGAAGCACCTCACAAACGGATAGCCCCCACGCCCCTTGTAGGGAAGGAAGGACGGCTTCTGCCGCCTTCTCTAAGAGGGTCTCTTCCCATGGATTAGGTTTAGAGGCCGCCGGTGGGTCAACTCGCTTCCATAGCAAGAGGGGGGAGTCCGGACCGAGGAGACCGGTAGCCGCCTGATTCAGATCCAGCTGGGTCCTTTGGACGTAACGTTCGACGTCCTGAGGGGTCCGGAGCACATAGACCCAGAAGGTTGATTCGCCGTCGGGAGGAACAAAGAATTGAGACGCCCATTGGACCAGTGTCTGGATTCTCTCTGAGGCTTGTCGAATCGACCGATGCGCCTCACTCACGGCGTCTTGATAGGCGGCCAGCATCCTATTGAGGATGGGCTCGGTCCTGGCCCGTACAAGGGCTTGCCACTTATCCCACAGAGCCTGCTGAATTTTAAGGATCAGGGTTTCGACCCGGTGCTTCCACGTATGCCAGGCGATAAAAGACCCGGCGATTCCAAGGAACGTCACCAAAAGAAGGCTCCCCAGGACCGGACCCCAAAAATCCCTCACATGCAAGATGCCCAACCCGCAGAGGGCCCCGAAAAGGGCCGCTCGAAGGGCCAACGACTCCGGCCGGGGACCTTTACGAACTTCATCCCGCAGAGCTTGGATCAAAGGTTGGGGGTCAGGATAAGAGGGTTGATCCGGCGTCATAGTGGCAAGCTCGCGGATATGATCGAGTAGCCGCTCGAGCAAAGTTTGAGCCATCCGAACGCCGCCCAGCGAGGAAGCGATGACTTTATCAACGGTTTCCAGGAGGTTCAGCCGAAATTCCTCTAAGAGCTGATGGGCCCGGCTTTCCAGGAGCCGAGCGTCCCGGTCAGCATAGGCCGGCAGAATGGCATTCAAGGCCTCGACGGCCGCTAAGTAAGTCTCCGGATTTCGGGCATCCCAAGTCAGCGAGTCAGCCACTTCAGGGGAATGAAAAGGATCGACCCGGCCTGGGGCCTCCCAAAGGGCCCCCCGAAGAGTATCTCGGGTGGTGAGGCAGGAGGCAATCATGAGGTCACCAAAGTAGTTCTCCAGCCGCTCTTGGGGAAAGTCCCCTAAAGTAGCCCTCTGGAGGACCTCTCCGCCCTTACGGATCAAGATGTGGGTCCATAGCCAATCCATAGGTACGAGGAGGGAGCAAGCCGTCCACGTGCTACATCGGCCGTCCGAGGGGCGGCTCCGGCCCATCCACTCGGTAAAGCTCTGAACGCCCTCAGGTTGATCAGCCCACCGGACGGGCCGGGTCATGAGGAGATACAAGAGCTGTCCTATCAGAGCCATGAGGTCTTCGGGACGGGAAAGGCCAATTCCTCTGGACGTCCGAGCCCCCAGCAGGAAGAGTCGGTCCAAGTATCGGGAGGCCCACTGCAGGCATTCATCGACATGAAGAGGCTTTCGCAAATCACCGTTTTCCATCCGGTGAAGGACAAAGATACCAATGCGAAAGAAGTTGCCGAACGGATTGGGTTGGTTAAACTGAGAAGCCATCTCCGAGAGGCGGCCGGCGAGGGCCTCATCGGTCAAATCCCCCAGGATGAAAATTTGATTGACCGTATCCAGTAAATGGAACCCTTCCTCCGTGAGACGGGTACGGACTTGAACGTCCAAGGCTGCTTGGAGAGTGGCTGCAAGGTCGGCAGGCTTTTGGACCCAGGCGTAGACTCGGCCAAGTTCCGGAGGCTTTGGAGGAGGGGGGAACCAATCGTGGAACCATTGCTGAACAGCCTCGAGGGAGGGCGATAGGATCACAACGCACGAACGAGCCACCCCTTGAGGTCGGAAGGTCCGAACCGCCCGGCTGATTGCACGGATCTTGGATTGCAAACGTTCGAGGGCAACTCCCCTCATACCCGCTCGATCCTCAGTTCGCGCTCGATATATCTTTGAAGGGCCCCCTTAAGGTCCACCAAGATGGTTTCCCGCTCATGCTCGTTGTTTTGGCGAGCTCTCTCGATTTCCTCCTCCAGCACGGGCATATACTCTCTTTCAAGTCTCTGGCGAATCTGGTCCACACCGACCTGGCGTACCTGGGCTTCTATGCGACGCCGGATGAGGTCTCTCCACTCCGGAGAGTCTTCAAATCTTTCGATAGCTTCGGAAAGTCCGTTTCCGACCAGGTGTTCCCTCCCTGAATCGTCGAGTATGTAATAGCGAGGCCCACGGGTATAAATAAAAGCCTTGTTCTTGGAGGGCTCCGGGGAGCTTGGGAAAAGCTGGCTGAAGGCCCGTCCTACGATAAACCACTCAAAAGCCTCCTCCTCTACAGGAGGCCGCGGGATCAGGTCAGGAGGACTTTCGGTATCCGGCCAGACCCAGGCATGGATGGGGCGATGGGGGCGCCTTTGAGACCGAGCCCTTTCATAGCGATCCTGTAAGGAGTCGTAGAAAGCCTTCAACCTGCTCATGAGCTGGAGAGAATGGGGAGTATATCCGTGGGTGATAGTATACACGAGCACTTCGTAAGGGTTGGGGAAGTAAGCATCGTTCATGCCGGCGCCTGGAGGAATATGAGATTCAATGAGCGCCCTCCATTGATCTCGAATACTTGGGTGACTCGCGACCACCCATGCAGTCCAATAACCTGGTTCCTTAAAGTTTATATTCAAAGGGAACAAGGGTTTGCACAGGTTGCGGATATTCCTAAATAGGCGAGACTGTTCCTCCGGATTCGGGTAAAATTGATTAATAATATGTATAATGTTGAATTGCTTAACTGTTTCATCGACCTCTTGACGGATAGTCTCGGATGCCTGAGAGATCCACTCTTGAGAGCCCAAGGTGAGCGCTTGCTCCAGAAGGCCTTGCTCCCGCCACCGGCTACGAGCTCTTTGGGCTAAGTCAACTTCAGAGGCTTCAGGAAACCATCTTTGATACAGAAGGCGAATTTGGTTCCCATCGACCAGGCTGAAGCGGTTACCGCGACCCCGCCGGTCGACGTTGGCCATCCGGTCCAGTTCCTGCACCCAACCTTGAGATGTCTGCCGAATTTCATGACGAAGTGCCTGAAGTCTATTAAGGATTCTGTCATAGGATTCGATAAAGCGGGAACATACTTCCAAAAGGGCTGTATATACTCGCAAGCCTTCCTCTTGAGACCATAGGATGATAGATTGATTCAGGTACTGATTGAATTCAGCTTCCAAGGCCGAAACGGCCGCTTGAATCCTCCCTCCCCGCCCGATAAAGCCGCTTTGAGCCGCCTGGCTGACCTGTTGAATGGCTTCCCCTTGACGCTGTTGACGGAATTGGTCACAGAGGGTCCTGGTTCTCTGAAATTCCTGAACAAGAGCCTGCCTCTCCCCTTCCAACTGGGCCTGAATCGCCCGGGCCCATGCCAGGGCACAGCCGACTGAACGCTGTAGTGCCTCATTCAGTTTCCGATTCAAGGCTTCGAGGGCTCCCGACCTGAGCGCTTCCGCATTCCTCTGGAGGATACTCTTATACTGACCCTCTAAGGCCATTGAGAGGGCTCCGATCAGGCGATTGCATTCATCGGCAAGGTTCTTCCGCGGAACATTCTCCACACGCTCCTGCATGTTTATAGCAACCCTCAGGGATTGGCCTTGGGGGTCTCTGCGAATTCGCTCTTGGAGTTGATCGGATGCCGCTTCAGAGAGCCCTTGCTGATGAACCCAGGCGTTCGCTTCTTCCGAAGAAATGATGCCTTCCTGAATCTCCTCTTGAAGGGCTCGGTCCAAGATGGCCAAGGTGAAGATGTCTCGAACGATATCTACCGGAAAACCGAACCGAACCACGCCGAAGGAAGAGAAGCATTTATACATATCGGAATGCCCAAGAGTGTGAAAATCTACATCTTCAGCGTCCTGTACTTTCGGCTGTCCCCCTCGGGTTTCCATGGGCGTTTGGATTTCGGTAAGCAGATAGTTGGCGACGATATCGGCCAATTCGTCAGATTTCTCGACAATACCGATACCGTCTTCATTCCTGGAGGCCAGGACATAAATGGGGTTGGGCAACCTAATCTCAATTCTATCTAAACCAAGAAGGCCGTAAGATACGGAAACTCTTTGGCACAGAACTCTATAAAGCTCCCTCAACGTAGCGTAAGTGTTTGCATATAGATCGGGTATATCTATCGGAGGGGCTTCCCCCTCCAGGACGTCTGGAAGGAACAAGATCGCCTGTCGCTTAGCGGGGATGCCTTCCAGAAGTGCTTGCGTCACAGCGATCACGTCCAGCAGTACCCCAGAACCAGTTCCGCCCGCCAATGAGGAAATGATGTATACCTTAATTTCCACCTCTCCAAAGGCTTCTCGAAAAGCCCTAATCTGATCAATTATACTATTAAATCTGTCACAAAATGCTTGAAGCGTTGGCCCGTAGCAAAAGGCGAACCGCCCGAGGACCCGGATCTTGTGCGCCCCGCCCCGAATCGCAGGCGCGTTCCATTGGCCCGTCAGATCCCTATACCACCCCAGGGTAGCCCGATACTGGGGTTGATTGACGATAACCGTTGGATCGACTCCCACAGAAAGTTCTAAATATTCATTTTGATCTAATATGTCCGTCCGTTCTCGAGCATGTGTGTCCAGCGCCAAGTAGGCAAAGCCTCGACGAACGTTTGCATCAGGGATGAGCTCCTGGATTGCCCGTTTCACCTTACGGACCACCATCGAGCCAATTCCACCCAGGCCGATGTAGACCGTCGGCCGCAGAGAGGCAATGTTTTTTAAATCAGCCCAAGCGTCCGCTATGGGACGAGCCTCCAGGCTTTGCTGAACAACGTCTTCCCAGAAGTTCATAGGCGGCCCTCCGAGACTAAGTGCGATATTCAAAGATGTAATCGATATTCAAAAATGTAGTTAGGACCGATTTGGATCCGGTCCCCATCCTGAAGGCTGTAATACCTTCCAACGGGTACAGGATGGGAAAGGCCTCCCCGGCGGACCTCAACGGGCACGTCTGGGTTATGGCTGTCATTCCGCAAGAGCGGTTGCATCCCCCGATGGAATACAAAGCTCACGCAAACCCCATCGGACAGATTCGGTAGGAGGACGTCGGGCTTCAAAGTACCCACTCGGATAGTATTTCTTTGTATATATCTTCTCCACCAACCCCTCGGTCGGATTTGGGCTAAGTGAATAGGCAATATCACTTCAGGCGGCGGAACCCGAACCGGCTGTAAGACGCCTCGGGGTCGGCCCGTAGAGCGGATATACAGGAAGCCTAAGAAGATGAGGCTTCCAACCACTACGAAGACTATGATGATCACTCCCCATGTGGCATATTCCCATATACTGGGGACATGGACTCGGAACTTTACAATAGGACGGGGACCGGCCTCCGACTGAAAGGTGATTTCTCCCTCAAAGTCCCCCCAACAACCCTTCCGTGGGACTCCCACCCTCACCGGCCGCCGGATGACCTCACCCAGAGCCACCCAAAACGTGTCTTCACGTACGTAGGGAACCCGCTCCGGCCGGTCTCCGCAACGACTGGCCGCCACGACTCGTCCTTTCACCCGAACCGGAGTCCTCGCCGGAAGTCCCGAATGGACCCTCACGTCTTGCCCTACTTCCTGGCCCGGCTTCAGACGACCGAAATCCAATTGGGCCGGCTCTACAAAGAAATGGGGGATGACCTCCACTCGGTATTCTCGAGTCGGCCGCGGGAGCATCTCTCGTCCCTGACGGTCCCAAGCGAACAGGATAAACTTCACGTGCAGGGTTCCCAACTCAGTGGGTCGGTATCGGAATACAAAGTCCTCCCCCTCGACGTTCAACATCTGTTGAGCATATTGCCCCTGAGGGGTCCAAACCTCGGCCTTGACCCGGCTGGAAGGGTCCAGTAGGGGCCTTGCATCTTGAGGCCCCAGTCGTACCCGTACCCGGCCCAAAATCTCTTGCCCATAGAGATACCGGTCTTGTAATCCCCTCACTTCTAAGGAGAGGAAGCTCCGGCCCGTGACCATGAGTCGGTAGCGACCCCTCCCTCCGGTAAAACCGTAGGTCCATCGAGCCGGCGGGGTTGCCGTTAAGGGGACGATCTTAAGGTTTGGATGAGTTCCAGCCACGGGACCCACCTCTTGACCCTGGGGGTCCCTGACCCAAAGGGTCGCTTCTTCCTGAGTGACGACGATCAAAAAGACATCCCGCATGAATTCGTCCACAAAAAGGCTCAAGGAGCCGCCCCCTTGGACTTCTCCTTCTTCAACGCGGAAGAGCATCCTATTATCCCAATAGGCCAGGAGTTGCAGAAACGCCGGGACCCAATCGATGGCTTCTTGGACGTAGAAGGTACGCCTCTCCTGGGGTGTTTGGGTCGTTGTCTGCGTCAAAGTCTCCAAAAAAGACTTGTCCACTGTAGGACCAAAGCCGACGGCATAGACCTCAATTCCCTCCCCCTTCAGGGCGGGGAGAATTTCGGTCTCCAGTATCCGTCGAGCCACGGGGCTCAGCCGGTCTCTGAATTGCTCTTGGTAAATCTTCATCCGCTCAGCCCGCGTTTTTCCCACCGTGGCCCTGAGATACTCTGAGTTATAGGGGGCATACCGGTTATCCCAGGGATTAGGCTCCAGCTTGCCATCCGTCAGCAAGAGGATGACTCGGCGGGCTGAGGGAGGGGTCCCCTTCATCAGGTCCCAAGACTTCTCTAAGCCGGCCCGAAAGTCGGTAAAAGCCCCCGCCTGACCGACTTCTTGGATCGAGCGCCACAGGACTTCCCGGTCCGACGCCGGATGCCAGTCCAACCGAACCCGCCCATCGGCATCAAACTCGACGATGGCGACCCGGTCCTCCGGGGACAGCAGAGTCACGATGGCTTGAGCGGCCAACTTTCGAAGCCCCTGGGGATCCGTCTCCTGCATACTTCCAGAGGTATCCATCAGGATGAGAAGATACAAGGGAGTAGAGGTCTGAGAACCTCCCGGCTGGGGGGAGAGCTCCGAGGCCAAAGGTGGATGTTCCCATAGGAACAGGCACAAAGCCCATATTATGGGGCTCGCCTTCCACCGCCCCATAGATGCTCCACCTTGTTCCTCGTTGACGTCTTATTATAGCAAGACGTCTTATTATAGCAAAGGAGTTACGCAGTTGGTATGTGGCCCTCTCCGGGTCCCCAATGGTCATCCCAGCCCAGATGAATTTAGGAGTTACGCAGTTGGCCGTGTCTTCCTTTCCGTGCCATCATGATAGCCGGTCGAACCCCACTCCGGCCAGAGGAGGTCAGGCCAATGAATCCACCTAAGTGTGATGACTTGGACTACATTCACTTCCTGATGGCGGCCCAGAAGGTTTTCACCTGCACGGAGGCGGCCCGATGTGCGCCGGAAGGGGAGAGGGCCCCCGCCCACGATGCCTTCACCCGCCTGCTCCTGACACGGAGGCGTTGGGGCAGGAGGCGAAGGCCTTTGTGGACGTGGGGAAGGGGCTTTTGGTCCTGGATGATACGACGTTGGACAAGCCGTATGCCCAGAAGATGGATCGGGTGACCTATCATGGGAGTGGCCAGCATCCGCGGGTGGTCCAAGGGATCGCGCTTTGGACCTTGCTCTGGACGGAGGGGAAGGCCCTCATCCCCTGCGACTTTCGGGTGTATGACAAGCCCCAGGGCGGGAAGACCAAAAACGAGCACTTTCAAGAGATGCTGCGGAAAGCTCGGGAGCGGGGTTTTAGGCCGGAGTATGTGCTGATGGACAGCTGGTATGCGTCTTTGAAGAATCTCGGCTGGTTTTTCCTGACCCGGCTGAAGAGCAACCGTCGGGTGAATCCGGATCGGCAGGGGAATCGGCCGATTCGGGAGGTGGAAATTCCACCGGAGGGGCGGGTGGTGCATCGGAAGGGCTTTGGGCTCGTCCGGGTATTTCGGACGGTTTCCCCAAACGGGGACGCGGAATACTGGGCGACCAATGACTTGAAGATGACGGAGGAGAAACGACAGGAGTTGGAGAGAAAAGGATGGGGGATTGAAGTCTATCATCGAGGGCTGAAGCAATGTTGTGGGGTGGAACGGGCGCAAGTGCGCAAAGCCGTCTCCATTCTGGGTCATTTGCTGTTGGCCTTGCGGGCCTTTTTGCGGCTGGAGGCGTATCGGTTGCGGACAGGGGTGAGTTGGTATGAGGCCAAGGCGGCCATCCTCCGGGAGGCCATCCGCCGTTACTTGGCTCATCCCCACTATGTCCTCCAGCCAACTGCGTAACTCCTACCAGGTTCAGGAGATCCTGGCCCGCAAGGTGGTGGTGACGCCGTTGAAGGATCGAGTGCGGATCGTGGTGTGCGCCCGCCCCGAGACGCCGCTGGTCGATCAGCGGATCATCCAGAAGGTG
>Ga0079995_1063723_pt1 | contig 10370 bp, 9 predicted proteins | sample FaiFalFF_MnMetaG_2_FD_69198 | JGI IMG/M metagenome (GOLD analysis project Ga0079995, IMG submission 69198) | Freshwater microbial communities from Yellowstone National Park, Wyoming, USA - Fairy Falls C (FF_Mn_C) (SPADES assembly) (version 4) | ecosystem: Environmental > Aquatic > Freshwater >... | reverse complement strand
CTTGTACAATAAGGTAAGGTATTTTCTTGTTATGAACGATGATATAAGGGAGGCTTTGGAAATTGCAATAACCTGGGCGGTAAATTTGGTAAAGGAAAAGGGCGAAGTTTGGGAACCTTACAAAATTTTAATCGGTTACAGGGATATATTCTCTGGGTTTGATAATAATGCGAAGTTGGGAATTATGGATGGTGAGTATATTTTGGAGAAGTTTAGGGGAAAATTGGATTTGGAAGAGGAGCTTAAAATTACCAACTTTTTAGGGGTCTTGAACCTTCATGCGGGCAACTTTAATCAGGCGGAGTATTATTTCAAAGAGGTTGTAAATAGGGGAGAAGGCGTGATTAGGGATATGGCTCTTGTGAATCTTGGCGCCTTAGAGATAAAGAAAGGGAACCTAAAAGCGGCATATGAGATTTATAAGGGCTTGATAGAAAAGTCTACGGATAGGGGAGTTTTATTTTCGGCGCTTGGTAATATGTTGGCAATTGGTAATATGTTGGCAAGTTATGGTAATCCAATCGATCTAAGTGAAGTTATGGAATACTTCAACAAAGGGATAGAAATCTTGAGGGAAGTGAAAGATAGAGAATATGAATTCACGCTTAGGTTCCACTTTGCGGTGATTTTGGCAAAGACTGGGAATTACCATGATGCAATAAAGCATATTAACGAGTTGGTAAAGATCACCAAGGATATAGACAGAAACCGATATGCGTATACTATGAGCCTTTTGGGATATGTTTATTTGCTTATGGGAGATTATCAAAAGTCCATACAAAGCTTTGAGGAAGCCTTGAGAAGTTTTGATTTGAGGTATAAGAATTTTGAGGAAAAGTATTATATCGCGAAAGCCTATTATGCTTTAGCGTTAGCAAAATATGGGAAGATTGATGAGGCAAAGTTAATTGTTGATGAGATGGATAAGAAAATTGAGCAACTGAAACTTCGCCCGGATCAAGAGGAAGTGATAAAAAATACAATTGAAGAGGCAAAGGTATATATTCATGGGTGATGAAATAAAACTACAAGGAGTGAATAAAACTTTTGAGGAGGTTTCCCCAATATAATACCCGCTTATGGCAAAGGATAAGATCAGGGTCGCTATAATAGGTGTAGGAAACTGCGCATCGTCATTGGTGCAAGGGGTTTATTACTACCGCGACGCAAAACCCGACGAATTCATACCCGGAATTATGCACGTTGAGCTTGGGGGATACCATATAAGCGACATAGAGTTTGTTGCTGGGGTGGATATAGATGCCAGAAAAGTAGGTAAGGATCTATCGGAAGCTATATTTATGCCCCCAAACAATACGTATAAATTCACCGATGTTCCCAAATTAAATGCAAAGGTTTATAGGGGAATGACCCTTGATAGCATAGGGAAGTATCTTTCGGATGTTATTATAAAAGCTCCTGGGCCCACGGATAACATAGCAAAGATCTTTAAGGATCTAGGGGTTGATGTTGTTGTGAATTTTTTGCCTGTGGGTAGCGAGGATGCAACGAAATGGTACGTTGAACAGGTCCTGGATGCCGGGGCGGCTTTTGTAAATGGGATACCGGTCTTCATAGCATCTTCGGAGTATTGGAGCAAGAGGTTTGAGGAGGCAGGACTTCCCGTCATAGGAGACGATATAAAGTCCCAGGTGGGGGCAACAATACTCCATAGGACCTTAGTTCAGCTCTTCATAGACAGGGGTGTCAAGATCGAAAGAACTTATCAGATAAACTTCGGCGGGAATACGGACTTTTTAAATATGCTGGAGAGGGAAAGGTTGCAATCAAAGAAGATCTCAAAAACTGGAGCAGTAAAATCCCTTCTACCTTACGACATTGGGGATGAGAACATACACATAGGACCCTCGGATTATATCCCTTGGCTTTTGGACAGGAAGTGGGCTTATATAAGGTTGGAGGGTAGGACCTTTGGGGATGTACCCCTAAACATAGAGGCTAAACTTGAGGTTTGGGATAGTCCTAACTCGGCGGGTGTGATGATAGACGCCATAAGATGCGCCAAGCTGGCCAAGGATAACGGCTTGAAAGGAGCCGTCCTTGAACCTTCAATGTACTTTATGAAAACACCCCCCAAGCAGGTTCCAGATTGGCAGGCAAAACAGCTACTTGAGGAGTGGATAAAGAAGTATTCCATAAAGAAGGAAAAGAAGGAAGAGAAGTAAGGGGAAAATTTGGTAGTTTTAATATCGGGGGTTTTAACCTTAAGCGTTTTACATCCCCTTTTGCCAAATCACTGGCTACCTTTAGCACTTATAGCAAGGGGTGAAGGCTGGAATAGGGCGAGGGTCTTAGTTTTTTCTTTTTTGATATCCCTCGCTCACTCCTTAAGTACGGTATTACTTGGAATATTTATTGCATTTTTGGGTTTCAGCATCTCGGAAAAACACGAATTCCTTGGTAAAACTTTATCTTCGTTTATTCTAATAATACTCGGATTATTTTACCTATCAAGGCATTTTAGAACTGGGAATCCCCACCATCACGGTTTTGGAGTCCTTTCGGTAAGCGCCTTGCTTTTAGCCATGTTCTTTTCCCCTTGTATAGAGATAACGCCCTTTTATTTGATTGCGGTGTCTTCGGGGTGGCATGTGGTTGTGATAATCTCTTTGATATACATCCTTACCTCCGTGATACTTATCCCATCTATGGTGATTTTGTCATTGAAGGGTTTAAAATTGGTTACCTTACATATCCTTGAGCATTATGAGGACCTTTTGATAGGAGCGGTATTGATCCTTTTTGGGTTTATAAATCCATTTTTGAAGTGATATGGAGGTACTTTCCGTTTCCGTAGTTGTATTTACCATAATGGCGGGATTCAGCATCCTTTTTCCTATCCTGCCATTTTGGGCTTCAAATTTGGGCGCTTCCCCCTTTGAAATAGGTTTAATGTTTTCCGCTTATCCCTTAGCTCAGTTTTTATCATCTAGATTTTGGGGTAGATTATCCGATAAGTTCGGATATGAAGTTGGGATCGCCATAGGCTCGTTGGGATTTTCCATAACCTCCCTCCTTATACCCCTCCATCCTTCGCCAATTTACATAATAGCCATAAGGTTCCTGGGTGGTCTAATATCTTCAGCAGCGTTACCTTCCTCAAGTGCTTATATTGGTGCCATCTCTTCGGGGAGAACCTATGCAAAAAACTTTGGTATATACGGCGCATCCTTGGGTTTGGGTATTGTAGTCGGACCTTTCATAGGAGGAATCACTTCCAAATTTTCCCTATCTCTACCTTTCTTATTTTCCGGGATTTTGGGGTTTTTGGCTTTTCTTTTTACCTTAGCCTTTGTGAGAAACGTTAAAGGAAGGTTCCAAGAAGGTACGCTACGCGCAAAGCTTCCCAAGGATAAAACCATTCTCGTAATTCTATCGTTCTTGGGTATGCTCGTTATGGTGAATTTTGAGGCAGTATTGGCTCTATTTATAAAGGATAGGTTCGCCTTGGGTTCTGTGGAGGTCGGATATCTGCTTGGAATCTCGGGGCTGATAGGGGCGGTTTTTCAGGCAAGTGCAAGCAGGGTAATAAATCTACTGGGTTATTGGAGGGTTATAGCCATTTCCCTGTTTGGTTCCGCGTTAATATCGCTTATTGTCCCCTTTTCCCCTAACTTCCCTTTCCTCTCGCTTCTTGTTGTTATTTTGGTCTCCCTATCCGGACTCTCCCAACCCGCAATATTAAGCCTATTATCAATGGGGGTTGAAAACAGGGGTGAGGTTATGGGAACCTATCAGTCCGCAACTTCTTTTGGTAGGATAATTGGACCTGCGATGGGGGGTTTCTTATACTCCGTTAACTTTAAGTTCCCGTTTTTGTTTGCATCTTTCGTCTCCCTCCTCTCCCTTTTGCTTTGGTTCAAATTTAAAAACCTATATACCCCCGTATAATACCCGCCTATGGATGTTTTGAAGGATATAACCTTAATTCAACCCGAGGTGATCTTGTCCGTCGGTATCCTAGCTTCTCTAATAGTTGAGATCCTCACCCAAAGGCCTGTAAAGTGGCTTGTTCCCATATTTTCTATAATTGTCTTGGTTACTACGGCTTTTTACGTTATCACTAACCTTTACAACAGTGGGGAACCCTTCAAAATGCTCTTCGTTTCTCCATTAAACAGGATGTTTGATCTTGTGATAATTTTGGGAGCTATAATCACGACCCTTCTGGCTTGGGATAGGGATGGGGAACATCACTTTCTAATACTCTCGGCGGTTCTTGGGGCTATGGTCTTGGTTAAATCGGTGAATTTCATATCGTTTATCCTAGCCCTGGAGCTTTTCTCCTTCGCTGTGGTTGGGCAGATAGCCCTTTCGAGGGATACGTTTGGGACCGAGGCGGGTTTAAAGCTTTTCTTCCTTTCGGTTTTTGCATCCACCTTAATAATTATGGGGGTGGCGCTTTTGTATTCCATATTTGGCACCTTCGACTTTAAGGGAATATTTATTCAAACCCTTATTACCCCCATATTTCAAGCAAAACCCTTGCTGTTCGTTTTGGCATTTACCCTTATTTTTGTGGGTTTAGCCTTTAAGCTTTCTGCGGTCCCCTTCCACTTCTGGACACCCGAAGTCTTTCAAGGTGCCCATTCCTCGGTAGGTGGTTTTATCTCTACGGTTTCCAAAGCTTCCGCCTTCGGTTTCCTGATTAACCTCCTTTATCTACTTTTCGGAAACATCCCTTACGTTTGGGGGGAGATCCTGATGTGGATGGGTGCCATAACTATGTTCGTGGGAAATTTGGCTGCATTAGCGGAGAAGGATATAAAGAGGCTTTTGGGATTTTCAACCATAGCCCATGCGGGTTATATTATGACCGCCTTTGGATTGGGCACAACGGGTGCAATATCCGGAGCTATATTCTACCTTCTTGTTTATACCCTTATGACCCTTGGTGCCTTTGCTGTAGTAAATTCCGTTGATGAAAGGAAAACTTCGCTTGAGTATTACAAGGGCCTTTCAAAGAGAAATGGTTTGCAGGCCTTTCTCCTTTTGATTTTCTTCGTATCCTTAGCGGGGGTACCCCCCACCGCCGGCTTCGTCGCAAAGTTTTACCTTTTTCAAGATCTCGTAAGGGAGGGGGAATTTTTCTTCGCAATTTGGGCATTCCTTAACGGTGTAATATCCCTGTTTTACTATTCTAGGCCCATATTTTATGCCTATGGTTTTGAGCCAAAGTACGAGGTTAAGGGGGTTTTAAATCCAGCGATTGCCTTGGCTTTTGTTTTTGGTTTCGTAGGGGTCCTTTATTTGGGATTGGCTCCGAGTTTCGTTTTAGATTTCATTCGGGGGATATTTAATCCCTAATGTGGGAGCTTGGGTCGGGTAAAATTTGGGTTCTTTATGATCCCGATAAGTTGGAGGTTGAGGAATTTTATAGGAATATAAGGGGTTTGAATGATCTTGGGGCGATTTTGGTTGGCACAAGCTTCTCCGAGGGTGATATTTGCCCAAAGGTTAAAAAACTCAAGGAGTTATCGGATTACCCGGTGATCCTCTTCCCGGGTTCCGTGTATCAACTTTGCCCATATTATGATTATGTCCTTTTCCTTTCCCTGATATCGGGTAGGAACCCTGAGTACTTGATAGGGGAACATGTAAAGGCAGCACCTTTAATAAAGAAATTCAACCTAAAGGTTATACCTACCGCGTATTTGCTAATAGACGGTGGAACTTATACAGCAACGGAGTTTATCACAAACACAAAACCCATTCCAAGGAATAAATTTGACTTAATTTTGGCGCACTGTCTTGCGGCGAAGTATCTTGGATTTTCCGCAATATACCTTGAAGCGGGCTCTGGGGCAATTTTAAACGTACCTTATGAGGTGGTTAAGCTCGTAAAAGAGGAGGTGGGATTGCCGTTGATAGTCGGGGGTGGTATAAGGCTTAGGGAGCAGGTGGAGAGGTACTTTTCAAGTGGGGCGGATATTGTGGTGATAGGGAGCGCTTTTGAGGACGATGATAGGAAAATCTGAGAGATTCCTAGGGGCGTTGTGCTATATCCCTTTCCTTTTCGTTTTTGTCCTATTTTTAAAGCCTTCTCCATTTTTGGTTTTCCACATAAAGCAGGGTTTTGTTCTGTCCTTCATTTGGTTGATATGGTTATATCTTTATCATTTTATCCCTTTTATTGGTTGGTACGTCATAGGACCCTTAGGATTCGTATTTCTGTTTTTTTTGACGGTTTTCGGTATGGCGAATTCCATAAACGGCAAAAGGGAACCTTTGCCCTTTTTTGGTGTGTGGGTTGAGAGGTTGAGGTTATGAGTTACGTTTGCTCGGTATGCGGGTATAAGGCGATAAAACCCCTTGGGAAGTGCCCCAACTGCGGGGAATGGGATACGTTCGTGAGGGAAGGGGAATTTAAAGGGAAGAGGAAGTTTGAGGTAAAAAAGCTTAAGGATGTTGAATTGGGAGAGGGTTTTAGGATAGATACGGGGATATCAATTTTAAATTCGGTTCTTGGAGGGGGGATCTTTAAGGGTAGCGTAATACTTTTGGGGGGAAAACCGGGGGTTGGGAAATCCACTTTATTCCTGCAAATAGCAAACTATCTTAGTAGGAGAGGTTATAGGGTCCTATTCGTGTCGGCGGAGGAATCGGTTTATCAGGTTAGGCAGAGGGCGGATAGGTTGAAGGTGGATTCGGATATTGATATAACGGAGGAGGCAAATTTGGATACGGTTTTGGAAAATGCGGGAAATTACGATGTACTATTTGTTGATTCAATACAGGCGGTATATACGGAGGATATAAGTTCTCCCCCAGGCTCCATTTCCCAGGTGAGGTTTTGTGCGGATAAGCTTTTCAAATTTGCGAAAGAAAGGGGAATTTCAATACTTATTTCCGGGCATATTACAAAAAGTGGAATAATAGCGGGACCTAAAACGCTGGAACATACGGTTGATGTTGTCCTTTATTTGGAGGGGGATAAGATGGGAATATTGAGGATGCTGAGGGCGGAGAAGAATAGGTTTGGACCAACGGATGAGGTGGGATTTTTTACGATGGAGGAAAGGGGTTTATTTCCCGTTGAGGATCCGTCCCTTTACTTCTACAAACCCCCAGAGATTCCAAAGGTGGGCTTATCATATACGGTGATGATGAAGGGGAACGTACCCATAGTTTTGGAGATCCAAAGCTTGGTGCATTATTCGTATTATCCGGTACCAACGAGGCATTCGGTGGGGTATGACCCGAAGAGGTTGGCGATAATCTTAGCGCTACTTGAGAAGGTTCTAAACTTTAAATTTGCAAAGATGGATGTTTACGTAAACGTAGGTGGGGGGATAAAGGTGGATGACCCGTTTGCGGATATGGCGGTTTGCGCGGCGATAATTTCCTCCGCAAAGAATATCCCCCTTGATAATCTGGGATTATTTGTCGGTGAGATCTCCCTAACGGGGGACTTTAGGGCACCCGTGAATCTGGAGGTGAGGGAGAGGGAGGGGCAAAGGCTCGGTTTTAAGAGGCTCTATTCACCAGCGGGCGGTAAGTTTTTGGAGCTAGTTAAGGTGGGGAGTTTGAGGGATCTAACTATTTAAGGCTTTCCCTTATCTTCAGGGCTTTTTCGTATCTCTTTTCTACATCTTCCCAATTTAGGTTCCTAAAATATGCGTCTATGTATCCCGCCTTGTTCGTCCCGTAATCCATAAAGAAAGCGTGCTCAAAGACGTCCAAAGCCAAGATCACGTAAGCGTTCCAGAAGGGATATGTGTTCTGTTCATCTCCTATTGCTATGAAGAGGCGGTCAAAGTTGAAGTCATACGCTACCCAAGCCCATCCCCTCGCGGCGATGGCGGTTGCCCTAAGCTCATCCTCAAATCTCTCGTAGGAGCCGAAATCCTCCTCTATCCTCTTTAACAAGTCGCCGGATGGTTTTCCACCCTTTCCACCCAGGTTGAAGAAATATATCTCGTGGTTCTTTATTCCACCTATTGCCCTCGTTAGATCCACCTTCAACGACCTTATTAGGCTATAGGTCGGGTTCGCCTTTGAGAGCTCTTCCTTTGATAGGTTCTCTATCATCTCCTGAACCTCGTTGTACTTTGCGACGTAACCGTTGTACAGCTTTATGTGCTCCCTTACGCTCCTCTCCGATATCCCATCAAGCTTGAATATGGCAGGATTAGCCTCATCCCAATTTATCGCGGTATATTTCTTGAAAGCCATAGGTGTATATTGTAAGGCGGGTTATTTTATCAGCACCTTCTCCGTTTTGTTTCCGTATTTGACAATATACACCCCATTCTTTAGCCTTATGAGACCGGGTTTTGAAACCTCACCAACTTTTGTACCATCAACGGAGTATATCTCCACTTTCCCTTTTCCGTAAAACATTATACCACCCCTTACAACATCCAATACCCTTTCTTTCCCCTCCTCTTCCCTAACTGCAACCGGATCGTCGTACGAAAGATAGCAGGAACCCACGTTGCTTGACCTATATATCCTCAGGTTAGGCGCACTATACTCACCCCTTACCACAAGCTCAACGCAAGTATCACCGTTTACATCAACAATTAGAGCATAGCCCGACGCACAGCATCCACCCACAGGACCTCCAAACGAAAAGTTCCATAGGAAGTTCCCGTTTGACGCGCTATATACGTCCAAATATCCATCGTGATTTGCAACTAGGATCTCGTAGCCCGGGTTTGTCATATCAAAGTCCCCAACCGTAATGGGAGCATGGGAATGTGTTCTATAAGTCATGGTCCTTGACCATATTACTGAACCCGTTCCCCCATCTATTGCGGCAAGTTTAGTCGTCGCTGTGAATATATCTCTTGTCCCGTTTCCGTTTATATCCGGACCTATAACAACGGATTCACGACCGTCGGACGATAGCTGGGAGTATCCATAAACGCACCAAGCTAAGCTCCCCGTACCGTTTATCCTGCAGGTGTAATTGTAATAAAAATTCACGAAGATCTCCATTATCCCATCTCCATCCACATCCTCAACCGCAGGAGCGGAACCATAACCATAGCCCGTGGATACCACCCACTTGACGCTCCCGTTTGTACCCCTTAATGCATAAACACTCCCCCAATTATCCGCAACTATTACCTCTATTTCCCCGTCGTTATCAACATCAGCTATGGCTACAGCCGCATCGGATACAACGGAGGTATTGCTCCAAACGACCGTTCCAGTGTTCCCATTGAGGGCATAGGTTCCACTTTGCGTGGCAACTACAACCTCGTTTCCGGGAATCCCGTTTATATCATAAACCCTCGGGGATCCGTTAATGGCATAGCCAACGTATGCACTCCAAAGTAACGTCCCGTTCGTCCCCCTGAGGACATAAAGGTATCCATTATAAGACGTGAAGGCGACTTCCATACCGGGGTTTAAGGAGCTTATATCCTCAAGGACCGGCGTTGAATATATTGCACTTCCCGTTGAATAGGACCAATGCAGTGTCCCATTAGGTCCGTTGAAGCAACGGAGTACCCCAGCGTCATCCCCCACACATATGTCGGGTATTCCGTCTCCAGTTATATCCCTCACAGCGGGTCCAGAGTATGTACCAAAAGTTGCGGAAAGGGTGGTACCCCACACTAATACTACCGAAGAAGGACCGGAAAAACGGGCGGTTGCAAAAGCCCTACCCCTCCCATACATATCCCTCTTCAAACCCGCCCACTCCATAGGCGCCGGCAATTGCGATATTACCCAGAGCATAGTAAAAAATTATAAGGGTGAATCAGATCAGTAAGGCCTGCTCCTTTTGCCTTTGTCCTCGTTTATGAATACAAATGATGCACAATAGCCGGGAATTATCCTTAGATCCGCCTTCAGGCTTGATGGATCCAAACCTTCCCTATCCTCAACGGAAGAAGCATTATCCTTTAATATCCTCCTCTTTTTGCTCTCAATATTCTCCAAAATCATAATCGCCCTGTTCCTCCAAAGTTTTGCGTTTTCGTAAGTTGTATCAACCCACCCCTCCTTCGCCCAAAGCCTTATATCCCTTTCCTTGAAGTTCTCAACAGGTAGCTTTGGAACCTTCAGGTTCTCGGTGTAATAAAGTTCAAGGTCTGGAGAACGTATCTCCAAACCTAAGGAGGTTATATAGTTTAATATTTTTATCCCATCAAGCTTGAATATAGCAGGATTAGCCTCATCCCAATTTATCGCGGTATATTTCTTGAAAGCCATAGGTGTATATTGTAAGGTTGGTTATCTTATCAGCACCTTCTCCGTTTTGTTTCCGTACTTGACAATATACACCCCATTCTTTAGCCTTATGAGACCGGGTTTTGAAACCTCACCAACTTTTGTACCATCAACGGAGTATATCTCCACTTTCCCTTTTCCGTAAAACATTATACCACCCC
>Ga0079995_1036446_pt1 | contig 10370 bp, 15 predicted proteins | sample FaiFalFF_MnMetaG_2_FD_69198 | JGI IMG/M metagenome (GOLD analysis project Ga0079995, IMG submission 69198) | Freshwater microbial communities from Yellowstone National Park, Wyoming, USA - Fairy Falls C (FF_Mn_C) (SPADES assembly) (version 4) | ecosystem: Environmental > Aquatic > Freshwater >... | reverse complement strand
CCGAAGACGAATAAGAATAATGCGTTGCCTATGTAGTGCTCCCAGCCCGCATGCAGCCACATATGCGTGATCAGCCTGTGCCATTCCGTGAAGAGCAGGGCGGGTATCAGGCCGAAGAGCACCACGAAGCCGTCGAGCTGGCTTATGGTGTACGTCAGGATCGTGAACATGACTCCAATCAGGGCCTTCGTTATGACCGGATCTATCTTCACAGGCTCCTCATCCCTCAGGACCCTCCGGAGAAGGTCCTTCAGGGCGTCCCACGGTGATTCGGGCAGCTCCGGCTTCTCAGGTGGAGGCGCTTCAGGAGGCTTCTCGGGAGGCTTTGGAGGAGCTTCAAAGCTCTTCCACGAGACCTCCAAAAACCCTGCAACTCCGTCAGGCCCTGGCTCTCTGCTAGTTATACTAACCCAGAAGTAGCCTGCAGTCCCTTTCGGAATTTCTACGCGAGCCCTCTCTCCTGGTCCGACCTTCACTCTAGTTCCGAAGACCGTGATCTGACCTCCGGGTGTGCTCCTGGTCGCTTCTAAGTAGACCTCTATGGCTGAACCAACGGGCGTATGATTAGTCAAGATGAACTCTCCACCCTCTTGAAACTCCAGCCAGCCTAGCGAAGCAAGCTGGACAGGGAACTGCCTCGCTTCATCATACCCTATTACCTTGCCCTCGACGTCGTAGCTAGCGCTATAGACTGTGTACGTGACAGCCGTCGTCGTTTCGCTATACACGAGCAGCTGGACGTACAGGAGCCAGTCATCAAAGTCACCGTACTTCCAGCCGAGCAGATAGTGAGTGACTGAGCCGTTCTCTGGGAGGAGACCTGATTTCTGCCAGAAGACGCCACCTTCCCTGGGGCCGAGCGTTGAGACGACCCTGCAGACTATGCCTTCAACATGCTTATATGTCACCTTGAAGACAACGGCCTTCCCCTTCGGAATTCGGAACGGGAAGTCGTGGGCTTCACCAACGCGCTCACGGCCCTCAAGTCTGCCCTCGGCAATCTTGACCCAACCTTGTGTCACGCCTCACTTCCCCTCCTGCTTAGGAACCTCCGCCTCCTCTTCAATCCATTCCCAGAGCACTATCGACCCTGCAGGCAGCTCAACTATCTTCCTCTCCAGCTTATCGACAGGCTGGTCCCACTGCTTGATGAGCTCGGTGACGTCAAGCTTCACATACGTGATATCTGCGGAGAAGCCAATAAGCGTACCGACGTATGCGTTCCAGTCCCTTCTAACGATCCTGATCTTCCGTCCTATCCCCAGAATCCAGTCCTTCAGGTCGGGAACAGCGTACTCTAGGATGTAAAGAAGCCTCGCATACTCAAGCGCCAGCTCCTCGTGGCTCCTGGCCTTGGCACTCTCATAGAGCTGCTTCAGCTCAGGATCGGCGATCTCAAGCTCCTGAGTGCTGGGGTTACTCATCCCCTCAATCCCCTACTCTAATGAAAAAAGCCAGGATATATGTCATCCCCCATATACCCCGACATGCGAATCAAAGATGAGCACACATCCATCCAGCGCATATTTCTGATGTACACACATATAATAGCATTAATTACCTTCCCGATCACATGATCAGCGAGGTGGGAAAGGGTTGGCCGCACCAACAGAGGTCCGCCTGAAACCCGCAGACAGGATCGTGAGCAAGTGGGCTGAGAGGGCGAAGGCCGGAGTCAACCTCTACGCAGAGTTCACCGCAAATCCGAAGCGAGATCCGACCGCTGCTGCCGTCAGCATGAAGTCCACGTGGCAGGCGAAGGTATCGTCGGCTGAGACCGCAGCGAAGTGGGAGCAGGCTCTCAGGAACGTCGGATTCCAAGGCTACCTCTACGGAGTGAAGACGAAGGGAATCAACAGGTTCCCGCAGGGAATAGACGCCGGCCAGGTCTACATGGCTCAGTTCATGCAGCAGTTCCTGCCGCATGTGGCAGCAGGATTGTCCCAAGTCTACAGGATGCCGAAGACGAACATAGAGGAGTCGATCGCCAGGGCTGCCACGATGATCAGGCACAACGCAAAGTTCCGGTTCCAGAAGAGGGGAGCGACACCGCCAGGACCGTAAACCCAGCCAACTAGCAGGTGATGCAATAGATGGCGCGTGGCGTTCCGCTGGACAAAGTAGTGCCCGCTGGGACTACGTTCGTCACCGAGAAGCGTGAAGCCTTCATCGCTAATGTAGTCGGAACCAACGCTGCTACCGATGGAACGCTCTACATCGACGAGAAGCCAGTGATAACGCTGAAGTCCCTCGTGGCTCCGCACAGGCTCAGGGACTCAAACCTCCTCGGTCCGCTGCAGCTCGGAGACTTCTACATCGTCATCCCTCCGGAGACCAAGTACCTCTTCTCAGGCCCCTCGGGCTCCGTCCTCAGGCTGATAGGGACTAAGATCCTGCTTGATCCAGGCGAGGCTCTAGGGGAGCCATACATCAGCAGATATCGTGCCCAGTTCAACAGCATAATCGTCTACAGGGAGGGAAGCTACAACCACGGAGTCGGCAACGCATGGCCTGCAGGCGAGGAGCACGAGGCTCTGCTCGTGAAGCCGTCCACGATAGAGAGGTACGTCTTCAACTCTGTCCTGATGGCATCGGTTGTGAACGTCTCGGGAGGAGTGGCAGATGGAGACTGGGGAGTATTCATATACGTAGACGGCCAGCCGATCGACTTCATCAACCACAACGGAGAGAAGAAGGGAATAGACGTGCTGTCATGCCCGAGGCCTCCGACTGACACGACTGAGGAAATCCCCTTCAGCCTGGCGAACTATCCGATTGAGATCCCAGGAGACCATGAGATCAGCTTCAGGATAGTGAACAACTCGGGAACCTCCAAGACGCCAACAACTGGAAACGCCATCATAGCGACGGTTACGGTCCTGGCCCAGTACTTCAGGCAGCCGATCTGAGGTGATGTGAGTGCCCTTCGCCAAGTGGATCACGGTCGACATAGGAACCGTGGCTGCAGGAGCCACTGTCGAGAAGAGCTGGGAAGTGGACGGTGACTTCACGCTCAGGCGTCTTCACTTCATAGAGAAGACAGGAGCATCAATCAGAGCCGTTGAGGTCACATTCAGGGTTGACCAGACTGGCTACACCGAGGACGTCGTTCCGGCATACGTTCTTGACGTGACCAACAACCTCAACCCAGAGCTCGGGATCAGGCTCGTGAAGGGGCAGAAGGTAGTGTTTGCTGTGAAGAACAACGAAGCTGCTGCAAGGAACCTGTACGCTGTCCTGGAGCTGTGGACATGAAAAGCCATGAGCAGCGACTTCAGAGTAATAGTGACGAAAAAAGTCCAGGTGCCAGCAAATGCCGAGAGGTACGAGGAGATCTATAGAGTATCCCCTGGAAAGCGCTTTCGCTTAACCAAAGTAGAGATTTTCTTCCCTGTGGGCACATTATCAGAGCTCCTTGTCAAGATCCTGTGGGGCTGGTCAAGCCTAGCTCCTGTGGATGGGTTCGCTCAAGGGGATGATATGAAGCTGGAGTACTCTGTCGATGCCGTGTATGGAAGCCAGATGCCGGTGAGAGCGTATCTGAAGAACACCAACGCCACATCCCCTCGGGAGTGCATAATCACGCTGGTGGGTGAGGAGACATGAACGCATACGTAAGACCAATCAGGCACCAGGAAGCGACCATTATGGCTCCCACGGACCTCCAGGCACGCTACTCCGAGAGGCTTACAGTACTTTCACCGACAACGATTACAGCGACGTGGACTTCAGGTAGCATAAATGTTGGAGACTACAGCAGGATGATAGTCTTCCTCGACGTGACAGCTCTATCGGGCACAGGAGCTACACTGACGATCAAGATAGATGCCCTCGACCCTGTTAGCGGTAAGTGGGTTGAGGTTGAGACCAGCCCAGCTATTACAGCAGTCGGTACCTATGCGCTCAAGCACGAGATCTACGAAGACGCTGCCAGAATAAGAGTAGTGGTCTCCGGGACAGGAGTATCAGCCACCATAAGCGTTGGGGTGGTCCTGAAGGTATGATGCGCAGGGGAAGGCCACGAAGTGGTGAAGTCTTGATGATGAACCAGCACTGGCGAGTCTCACTGGTGGCGGAGGGCATAGTCGAGCTGGAGAACATGGAGACAAGAGATAAGTTCAGGATGCCCTTAGCGCATTTATACAGCCTTCAAGCAATCATAGAGGAGGTGAAGAGGCTCTATGGCTAGAGTGAGGGACAGACTAACGTTCAAGCCTGTCTGGACGATAGTCAAGTTCAGGTCGAGATATCAGGAGAAGATGGACGAGCTTCACTACTTGCTCCACGTCAAGGGAATGAGCCTGGAGCAGGTCAAGGAGCTTGGATATAAGCCGTATGAGGTGCTCAGGTTCAGTGGCAACTTGATACTTAACGAAGGCGCAAACACGCTCTGGACATTAGTGTGCGGAGGAGCAGCGGTTCCGTACAACTCTACAAACGCGAGGATCGGAGTGGGTGACGGAACGGCTACTGAAGACCCCGCCCAGACAGGGCTTCAAGGCACGAACAAGTACTGGAAGGGAATGGACTCAGGATATCCGACCTTCGGAACAGCACGCAAGGCTACGTGGAGGGCTACCTTCGGAGCCACTGAAGCCAACTTCACATGGAACGAAATAACAGTAGTCAACGCAGCCGACGACACAGGTCAGAACCTGAACAGGAAGGTACAGGCTATGGGGACTAAGGCCGCAGGATCTGTCTGGATAGCGACACTGGACATAACTGCCTGATATGCCAGCTACAGCAGCACAGGTGTTCGGCCCAATAACAGTTGACCCTGGCTTCACCACAACTGGCGAGAAGATTTTGTTGACGATGAGCACGACCTTGCCGGCTGGTGGCATAAACGTGATAATAGCTGTTGTTCTGCCAAATGGTGCCAGCTCTACGGGGGCACAGGGATATTATGCCATAAAGAAGGGTACAACAGTTCTTGGAAGAACTTATGTAACTGCAAACCTCAACACGGGCGGTCAGACAGCAAAGCCGATAATGTTGCTGGCAGTTGATACTGCACCATCTGGGAATGATTCCTATACTTTTGTCGTGAATATCACAACAGCGGGGTCTACGACATTCTCTATACATGTCCAAGGCATGGTGGTAAAAACGGATGATGCGGCTATAGCATCCAACAGCACTTATGTACAGGTTAATGCTGGCGCAACAGCCACGATAGTGAGCCTGAACACATCCTATGCCGTAAACTCTAAGGTAGCGGTGTTGGCTCTGGTCTATTACTACAGCCTGAGCTCCGGCGCATACTTTATATCAGGTGGCAACATAAGAGTTAAGCTCGACACCTCAATCATATCAACAAACGAGTTAAGAGTTGCCTTTGGCGTTCAAGAGTGGACTGGGTTTACAAACCTGTGCGCCCTTGCTACGCCGACATCAGGCTCACAAACCTGGAGAGTGGAAATATATAACGATTCGTCTGTGAACATAGCCGCTTTCGCCATACTGGTAACCTTCACAGTTTCAGACGGAGCCTTCCTCGATACTGCATCGGTAGCGTTGGTAAATGGGTCTCAGGTGACTGTTGGTAACCTGACCACATCTTTAGTTGGTGACGTGGCAGTAATAGGAATAGCCACCGCTGATAACACTAACACAACTAACGTTAACGCCTTCAACGCTGGCGATGTGGTTCTTCAAAGGGATGGCTCAGCAACCGGTCAAATATCCAACTTGGTGTTATGGTGGCTTGAGAGCACAAATTTGGGCGGCAGGTTAGGTATGCTTCCATTGCTTCGAGTTGACACAGGCGTTTCCAACCCGTCATACCAGATAAAGATGACCGCAAGGGCATCAGGAATCAACGGTGAGGCTAAGATACTGGCATTCAGCTTGGTCGTAGTACAGTACGTGAACGTTAGCGACACGATAAGCTTCACCGAAGCAGTCTCTACAGCGGTTCAGACTTTCGCAACAGATACGGTATCGCTCTCCGATGAAGCGCGATCAGATGCCGAGATATCGGTCTCAGACACAATAACCTTCACAGAGGAGATTACAAGCCCGAAGCAAGTGTTTGCGAGTGATGCGGTGTCCTTCACCGAGAGCGTAGGCCCCAACGAAATATCAGCAACTGACACGGTGTCCTTCACTGAGACCGTAGGTATAGAGGCACACATAGGCGTCAGCGATGCCATCAGCTTCACCGAAGTTGCCGAAAGGACCGAGCCGATCCGGGCGGTATCGGACGCCATCACCTTCAGCGAGGTCGTCAGCATTCAGAGGAACATACAAAGATTGGAGGCTGCTAAGCGTCTAATCACAGCCAAAAGGGTAATAGCCGATCAGAGAGAGTCTGGGGTGAAGAGGAGCAGCATATGAGCGAGCAGAAGCCCCAGAACATCTCAGTCAACCTAAGCTTTGAGGAGATCCAGCAAATCATGTGCGAAGAGTGCAGGAGGAAGCTCAGAGATCTTATAGCCAGGAAGGTGGCAGAGAAGCTGGTGGTGTGAGATGCCGGACGCACCCGACTACACGCTCCTCTCGGACGTCAACATCATCGGAGGCGTGACCCTGAACGTGAACGTAGTGGGTTCAGTCACTTTGAACGTGAACGTCACTAACGCCTCGCTAGACGTAAGGATTGTCGACTCTACGGTGACTCTGAACGTGAACGTGACCAACGCCAACGTAAACGTCAGAATAACTGGCCAGACGATAAACGTCAGCGTGATCAACCCGACAGGGATCCCGCTTTACATAGCCCAGCCTGTCAGGGTTCAGCGGACTATCGCTTCCCTCCCTGCTGCTGGTCCTGTAGATCGGCTGATCGTCTCCGTCACCGGTCGGAGCAGGTTCCTGTCAGCAGTGATATACGCATTTAATAATGCTGGCTGGGGCTTTTTCGGAGACATAGTATTGCGCATCATAGCTGACGGCGTTACCAACGACTTCACGTTCAGCGAGATAGCCAGATGGAACGGAGGGAGGGTCTTCCTGCACACACCGGCAGCAGGGTCGTTCATAGAGGCGCCAACCCTCAGCAACCTGGGTGGCTGGACATACGCTGAGACGACCAGCACAGGAGTAGCGATCCTGTCCCTGGTCGCGCAACTCCAGATAGATACGGTATCAAGTCTGGAGGTGCATGTGATCGTTCCCTCAACCATAACGTCGCTGTCAGGCAGCATATATGTCGTGATAGGCTTCTATCCGTGACGGAGCCATGAAGCTGGTTGCAGTCCTTCAGACCGCTGACAAGATATCGCTCATATACTCAGATCCGGAGAAGGGCGAGATCGTCAGCCATGAGTTCAGCCTGGACGATCCAGAGCTGGAGAGGAAGCTCATGCCGTATATGAAGGAGCCGTTGCTGAAGAAGCACCTGGATAGGCATCCGGAAGTCCTCAGGAAGAAGCCGGAAGGGAGAGGGAGCTGAGATGCTCCACATAGTCGAGCTCAACGTACCCGCCAACACTCCTGACATATCTCCGGTGAGCGTGGAGTTCACGCTCGATCAGGGCATCATCACACAGATAGAGGTCCACTTCCCTCCCGGATGCCGAGGTTTCGTCAAAACAGCGCTCTTCAGGGGTCACTATCAGGTCTTCCCGAGGCCGTTCGGGGCGTGGCTCTCGGGAGATGCCGAGACGATCAGAGCTCAGCTCTTCTACGAGATTAGAGGGCCAAGGGAGAGGTTCATCATATACGGCAAAAGCCCTGGAGCTAGCTATTCGCACCTGATCACCTGGAGGATCAACGTGCTTCCGAAGAGCGTCGCACTCTGGTGGGTTGCAGTTCAGGGATTCGTTGAATCCTTAAATAAGTTCATTGAGTTGCTAACTCGTGGGAGGAGATGAGCGCCAAGCCACCTGAGAAGGCGGGAATCAGAATCATAGACACGAGGGAGACCGTGATCTTTGATGCGGAACGTGGACCACGCAGGGTCATCGAGGTCAGGTACGAGCTTCCCAGCAAAATGGTCAGGAGCGTATTTATTCCGGTCGAGGAGTACACGCCTGAGGAGGCAATCCGCAGAGTAAAGGAGGACTACCAGAAGTTCGGGAGGCTTATCGGGCAGGAGCTCTGAGGGGGCATTAGATGGGCTTCCTCAGGGGCTTAGCTGACTGGTTCAGGAACAACGTTCCGGTTATCGGAGGTCCGATAGCCGACGCCATCGAGGGAATAGAGAGAGGGATAGAGGACTGGTCCAGAAGGCTCTGGGAGGCGGCCGATGCGGTCTTCACGTTCTTCAACAGGCTATGGATAAGCGTATCAACTGCAGCGGACAGATTCGCTAAGCTCGTTCAGGACTGGTGGTGGAGAATAGTTTGGTTCTTCTCTGAAGTGTGGAACAACGTTGTGGCATTCTTCGGGTGGGTCTGGGACAGCTTCAGGAACTGGGTGAGCGACAGGATCAGGGAGTTTTCGGACTGGATCAGCAGCGTCGGGAAGTGGCTGAGCGACACCCTGAGCGGTCTCCAGAAGGCGTGGGAGGAATTCGTCAGAGACCCCTGGGGCACGATCCAGAAGGCGATCAATCAGATCTGGAGCGCTATCTATGACAGGGTAAAGCCCTTCCTGGACCAGATAAACAGCACCATAAGCGACGTGAGGAACTGGTTCAACGACAGGATAAGGGACCTCAGCAGCGCCCTCGACAGCGCCAAGAGGGAGCTGGACAGCAGGATCAACGACCTGAGGACATGGGCTACGAATGCAATCAACGACCTCGGAAAGAGGTTCAGCGACTTCAGCAATTGGGCTACCGACTTCCTGAACAGTTTGAAGAGCGGGCTGGAGGAGCTGGTGAAGTCCGTCAGCGATGCCGAGTACGCCAGCAGGCGCATATGGGAGGCAACGAAGGAGGCAGCGAGGCAGAGGGGCGCTAAGGAGGTCGTCGAGCTGTTAGAGAAGGAGCCTCCTCCGAGGCCTCCTGTGCCTCCTGGGCTTGCCAGGGACATGGCACTCGCAATAATCGGACCAATCCCCAACGTCGTCGTCTTCGGGCTGGAGATCTGGGGAGCCATGCTGAAGGAAGTTCCGACTGATAAGCCCATAGAGACCGATAACCCGATAGCTGCAACCGTCTTCAGGGACGAGGAGGTGAAGCTGGAAGGAGCTGCAGAGTACACTTTCGGAGAGCTCCTGGCAGCGCCAGCTGGCGTCGTCTACAGGTGGCCTGACGTCAGCGCTGGGAAATATGAGCTAGAGGTCGTCTCAGGGTGAGCAGAGCATGAGCTGGCTCAGGGGCCTTGGTGGCACGCTCGCCAGGGCGATCAGGGGAAGGTTGAGAGCGAGGCTGGGCGAGGCTGCCACGTCCGCAGCTATAGGAGCAGCATTCGGTGCCGGGATGGAGCTGGCAGGGTACGCTATAGCCGAGTACCAGATCCAGTCGCTGATCAACGATCTTCCACGGGCAATGGACGAGCTGATGAAGAGCATTGACCAGAACAAAGTCGTCCTGGACAGGATCAGGGACGCTTTCGTCAGGACCAGGATAGAGAGCGCCCTGGCGAGGTTCACACAAAGGGTGGGCGAGCTGGCTGGGTTCAAATTCGCAGGCACGCAGTTAGCCGGATTGCTGGTCTTCACCCAGTTCTCCATCCTCGTGACCGAGGTCTACAAGGCGCTCTGGGACGTCATGATAGCACGTTTCCAGAGGTTCGCTCTGGTCGATCTGAGCGACCAGCAGTATGTGAGAACAGGGGATATGAACCTCGAGAACATCATACTGGAGTATCAGACGAGGCCGATAGAGGAGATAGCGAAGAAAAACCTGAAGGAGTTCATCGACATACAGAACGACTTCAACGCTCTGGCCACGTTCTTCGATGCCATAGGCAGGACCAGCAGCCTGGGGCAGTGGCTGGGCTTCAGTGCGCTCGCTCGAGCCGTTACCAACGTCACCTGGGCGCTCGGAATAGGTTGGTTGAGCTGGGTCGCCATGGGTCCAGGAATGAGGGCAACTATTGCTGATCCGCTCGAGAAATATTACAACAAGCTGCTCAGGTCGAAAGAACTTCCTAGAGAGACAGCCCTTGCCCTCTGGAAGAAGAAGCTGATAGACGATGAGGAGCTTAAAGAAAGGCTGGCGCTACTGGGGTATCCTGATCGGGACATAGGGCTGCTGAAGAAGAACGAGCAGGACTTCTTCACAGAAGCCCAGATCATAGACATGCTTGAAGTCGGGATGATCACTGAGAGCGAGGCAAAGGAGCTGCTTGAGCGGATAGGCTGGAGGGAGCCTGAGCTAAGCCAGCGCCTCAAGCTTGTGTCAAATGCTGCAAAAGCTAAGCTCCGTGACAGATATGTCAACAAGCTGGAGGATGCTCATGCTGACGGTTTAGTGCGGTTAGAGGACGTGAGGAACGCCAGGCAGCTGAACCTGGATACCGTTAGCGTTGATG
>Ga0079995_1051813_pt2 | contig 10372 bp, 5 predicted proteins | sample FaiFalFF_MnMetaG_2_FD_69198 | JGI IMG/M metagenome (GOLD analysis project Ga0079995, IMG submission 69198) | Freshwater microbial communities from Yellowstone National Park, Wyoming, USA - Fairy Falls C (FF_Mn_C) (SPADES assembly) (version 4) | ecosystem: Environmental > Aquatic > Freshwater >... | reverse complement strand
CCAACAGCCACCCCGCTTGGCGCATCCCGAACCTCCAATGGCGTCTGCCCCTTCAGAACCCAAGCGCGCGCCGGCACCGCCCCGCCTGGCGGATGAGACGCCCCGAGCCACCAAGCCACCTGCCGAGCCACCACGCCCAGCAACAGCTCTGGAGCGAGAGCTTGCTTCTATGGGCAGGGTAGCGTCGTTTCTTCGGGAAGCCGCAGGCGCATTCACAGCGATACTCACCGCTGGTAGTCGCGCTATCGATGCCGATGCCCCAAACCTGCAAGCCCCACCCATCCGACTGCTGGAGCCAGACATCGAACGCAACGCCGCGATAGCCTCCACGCGCCCCGCTTTCCGCTGGCAGGCAGTCGACCAAGCAACGGGCTATCATCTACAGATTCGGGCGGACGGTTCGGGGTTACTGATCGAGACAACCCTGGACGCCACCCAGACCCACTATCTGTTGCCCCCCGAGACAACGCTTGCACGCGGGGATGAATATGAAATAGTGCTGACTGCCCTGCGGGAAGGGGTGGAGCCTCTTACCCTTCGGCGTCGGTTCAGCGTCCTCTCGGACGAGCAGCACAAGCGGTGGGAATGGGCACAGCAACACGAGCGCACCCATCCGCTGCTGAGCGCGATGGTCTACTACTATCACTTAGACCGCTATGGGGATGCACTGCGGTGCTTGCAGCGTGCCAAACAGCGGTATCCCCACGATACCGAAATTACCCGCTGGCTCACTCTTGTTGAGCAGCGCATCCGCCAGCGCGAGGCAGAGTTCAGCCGCTGAATCGGGAACGACCACCAAGAGGGTACCATTCTGATTATAGGAGTGAGGAGAAAATGTACCGCTTTCGGCAGCGAGTCATGATAGTGGTTCTCTTTGCAGTGTTGGCGTGGATGGGCGCGGCGCAAGAGACGCCCCAGCCGCCGCAACCACCTGCGCCGACCCACCAAGACGCCCCCGCACCCGAACCCCACCCCGAACTCAAGCCGCTGGTGGAAGACATCCGAACCCTACTTGGCAACGGCAAGTTTCAGGACGCCCTTGCCCAAAGCGGATGAGCTGCTTCAGCAAGCGAAAGCGAAAAGCGACAAAATCGGCGAGGCGTATGCGCTGCGTTTTCGGGCGTTTGCACTGCAAGAGATGCGCAAGACCACACCCGACCAGTTGCCCGAAGTCGCTTCGGTGTGGGCGTCGGCGTTGGCGTTGTGGCGCGAAATCGGCGACGAAGCGTTCCAAGTGGAGGCGTTGCTGGGTCAGGCGTACTGTGTGTGGCGTGCGTCGCCCGAACAGGCGCAGGCGTTGGTGGCGGAGGCGTTGCGCGTTGCACGGGGCGAGGCGAAGCGTCCGTTAGCGGTTGCGACAGCTTTGCACAACGCGGGGGTGGACTGGTATGGAATAGGTCGGCTTTCTGTTGTGGAGACGCTCTGGCAGCAGGCGTTGGCGATTTTTGAGAACCTTGCCCCCAACTCGCTAGAGATGGCACGCACGCTCAACAATCTGGGGAATGTGGCTGCTAATCGTGGCGACTTGGCGCGTGCGGAGCAGTTGTATCAACAGGCGTTGGCGATACGAGAAAAACTTGCCCCCAACTCGCTGGATGTGGCAACCACGCTCAACAATCTGGGGAATGTGGCTGCTAATCGTGGCGACTTGGCGCGTGCGGAGCAGTTGTATCAACAGGCGTTGGCGATAAAAGAAAAACTTGCCCCCAACTCGCTGGATGTGGCAGACACGCTCAACAATCTGGGGGTTGTGGCTCGGGATCGTGGCGACTTGGCGCGTGCGGAGCAGTTGTATCAACAGGCGTTGGCGATAAAAGAAAAACTCGCCCCCAACTCGCTGGATGTGGCACGCACGCTCAACAATCTGGGCACTGTGGCTTATTCTCGGGGCGATTTAGCGGCAGCAGAGCGGTACCTGCAGCAGGCGTTGGCAATCCAAGAAAAACTTGCCCCCAACTCGCTGGATGTGGCACGCACGCTCAACGATCTGGGCAGTGTGGCTTATTCTCAGGGCGATTTAGCGGCGGCGGAACAGTACCTGCAGCAGGCGTTGGCGATTTTTGAGAACCTTGCCCCCAACTCGCTGCAGGTGGCAGGCACGCTCAACAATCTGGGGGTTGTGGCTCGGGATCGTGGTGACTTGGCGCATGCGGAGCAGTATTATCAGCAGGCGTTGGCGATAAAAGAAAAACTTGCCCCCAACTCGCTGGATGTGGCAACCACGCTCCACAATCTGGGGAATGTGGCTGCTAATCGTGGTGACTTGGCGCGTGCGGAGCAGTTGTATCAGCAGGCGTTGGCGATTTACGAAAAACTTGCCCCCAACTCGCTGGATGTGGCAACCACGCTCCAGAACCTCACCATCCTCGCCCGAAGGCAGAAAAACTACCCCCAAGCCCAGCGGTACCTCGCACGCGCTCTCGCTATCTACGAAACCCAACGCACCGCCGTCCAAGACCCCGAAACCAAAACCGCCTTCACCGAACGCTACTTCAACGCCTACACCCTCCAAGCACAACTCGCCCTCGACCAACAACAGCCCCATCAAGCCGCCCTTGCGTTGGAACGCAGCCGCGCCCGCACCCTTGCCGAACTGATGTTCACGCGCGCCCTGCCCGTCCCCACCAACGCCCCCCAAGCCCTCAAAGACCTCATCGCCCAGCAAGAGCAACTCCAGCGCGACTTCCTGCTGCTTGCCCGCCAGCAACGCCAGACCGACCCCGACGACCAAGACGCCCTCCAACGCCTGCAAGCCCAAGCACGCCAACTCGCCGACCGCCAACGCCAGCTGGATCGGCAACTGCGCGAACAGTTCCCTGCTTACGCCGACCTGCTCAACCCGCAACCGCCCGACCTCAAGCAACTCCAAGCCGCGCTGGACGCCAACACCGTGCTGCTGTACCACGCCTTCGCCAACGACGAACTGCTCATCGTCGCCGTGTCGCGCCAAACCGTGCGGGGCTATCGGGTCAAGGTAGACCCGCGCACGCTGGAGAAAGACCTTGCCGCGTTTCGGAAACTCGTTGCCAAGCCGCCGCTGGAGCGCACGGCGTCGGAGCGGCGCAAGTTGCCTGCGCTGGGGCAGCGGCTGTACGCCACGCTCATCAAGCCCGCTGAACCGTCGCTGAAAAACGCCACGACGGTGCTGCTGTGTCCCGAAGGCGCGCTGAACCAGCTGCCGTGGGGGGCACTCATCGTCGCGGTGGACAAGCAGGGGCGTCCGACCTACTGGGTGGAGCGTGTGGCGATTGGGCTTACGCTGTCGGCGGGGGTGTATCTGCAGGCGAAGGCGGTGCGCCCTGCGGAGCGCGGGGTCGCGATTGCGGCGGTGTCGCAGTATCGGCGGTTGGAGGTGGCGCAGGCGCCCAAGACCGCGCAGTTGGTGCGGCGTTCGGGCAGGGCGTTGGGCGACCTGCCTGCGGTCAAGCAGGAGGTGGCGCAGGTGCGGCGCTTGTTAGGCAAGCAGGGGGTGGTGGCGGTTTTGGAGGCTGAGGCGACGCCTGAGCGGGCGCGTCAGTTGGCGCAGAACGCGCGGGTGGTGCATTTTGCGTGCCACGCGCGGGCGGACGATGTAGACCCGTTGGGTTCGGGGTTGTTGCTTGCGCCTGCGGGTTCGGACGCGGGGCTGCTGACGGCGGCGGATGTCGTGAGCAAGTGGCGGTTGCGTGCGGATGTGGTGATGTTGTCGGCATGTGAGACGGCGGTGGGTCAGGTGCGTCGGTATGAGGGGATGTACGGGTTGGCGCGTGCGTTTTTGTTTGCGGGTTGTCGGAGTGTGGGGGCGAGTTTGTGGCGCGTGGACGATGTGAGTACGGCGCGGTTGATGGGTGTGTTTTATCGTGGGTATGCGTTGGGTGTGCCGAAGGTGGAGGCGTTGCGTCGGGCGCAGGTGGCGTTGTTGCGGGATAGGCAGTATGCCGACCCCTACTACTGGTCGTGTTTTGTGTTGATGGGCGCGGAGCGGTGAGAAAACAGGTATCCTATAGCCGAGGCGATACCGATGCTTATTCGCAAACCGAACCGACTAATCGACGAGAAAAGCCCGTACCTGCTACAGCACGCCTATAATCCTGTGGACTGGTATCCGTGGGGGGCAGAGGCGTTTTTCAAGGCGCGTGTGGAAGACAAGCCCATCTTCCTCTCCATCGGCTACTCGTCGTGCCACTGGTGCCATGTGATGGAGCGCGAGTCGTTCGAAAACCCCGCGATTGCCGACCTGCTGAATCAGTACTTTGTGAGCATCAAGGTGGATCGCGAGGAGCGCCCCGATGTAGACGAGATTTACATCAGCGCGGTGCAGCTCATGGCGGGGCACGCGGGCTGGCCGCTGTCGGTGTTCCTGACGCCTGACGGCTACCCGTTCTACGGGGGCACTTACTACCCGCCGCAGGCGTTCGCCGACATCCTTGCGCGGGTGGCAAGCGTGTGGCAGACCAATCGCGGGCAGGTGCTTGCCGCCGCCGCTGAGCTGAAAGCGGAGCTGGAGCAACTCGTGGCGATGCGCCACCAGTCGCTGCGGGGCGAGCGCAGCCCCAGCATCTTCCGCGCCTACAAAGCGCAGATGCTGGAAGGCTTCGACCCCCTTTACGGCGGGTTCGGCGGCGCGCCGAAGTTCCCGCCCAGCACCGCGCTGCCCGTGCTGCTGACGCTCGGTGCAGAATGGGACGATACCGAGTGCGCAAGCATGGCGCTGATGACCCTAAACGCGATGGCGATGGGCGGAATCTTCGACCACATCGGCGGCGGGTTCCATCGCTACTCGACTGACGAACGCTGGCTGCTGCCCCACTTCGAGAAGATGCTCTACGACAACGCGCAGCTCGGCTGGGCGTATGCGCACGCCTACGCGCTCACAGGCGACGAGTTCTACGCCGACATCGCCGTGCGCACGCTGGATTGGATGCTGCGCGAGATGCGCACCCCTGACGGCGCGTTCGCCAGCGCGCTCGACGCCGACACCCCCGAAGGCGAGGGGCACTACTACACCTGGACGGAGCGCGAACTGTACGAGATTTTGCCGCGCGATGAGGCAGACCTGTTCTGCAAGGTGTACGAGATCCAACCCGAAGGCAACTACCGCGAGGAAGCGACGCGCCAACTGACAGGGCGCAACATCCCGCACCTGACGCGCCCGCTGGAAGCGCACGCGGAGGAACTTGGAATGGAGCCTGCGGCGCTGGAGGAGCGGCTACGCGACATCCGCGCACGGCTGCTGGTCGCCCGCCAGACGCGCCACGCGCCCATGCGCGACGACAAGGTGCTGACCGACTGGAACGGGCTGGCGATTTGGGCGCTCGCTTACGCCGCCGATGTGTTGCAAGCGCATCGCGAGCCGTACACGCAAGCGGCGCAGGAGGCAGCCGAGTTCGTCTGGCAACGCCTGCGCGACTCCAACGGCAGGCTGCTGCACCGCTACCGCGACGGCGAGGCAAGCATCCCCGCCTACCTGACCGACTATGCGTTCTACGGCATGGGGCTGATGGCGCTCTACGAGCTGACGCTGGAGCCGCAGTGGCTGGAGCGCGCCGTCGCCGTCGCCGACCAGATGATCGAACGGTTCCACGACCGCGAGTACGGCGGCTTTTTCACGACCGACCCCGCGCACGACCTGCTGATTATGCCCGTCAAGTCGTATCAAGACCGCGCGATGCCGTCGGGCAACGGCGCAGCGGTGCAATTTCTGGCGGCACTGAGTACCGCGCTGACCATCGATGACCCGACACGCAGCCAGCGGTACGCGCAACTCGCCGCCGAGACGCTGGACAGCTGCTGGGGCATCCTGCAGCGCGCGCCCACTGCAGGCGACAGCCTGCTGTACGGCTACCTGCAGCTGGAGGGCGAAACGCTGGAGATGCCCGACCTCAGCATGCCGACCCTCGATACGGAAGGCGACGAGGAAGAGGCGGGTCCTGTGCGAGTGCAAATCGTTCCAACGCCCGAAGGCTTGCTGGTGCAGTTCGATATCGAGGAGGGCTGGCATATCAACTCCAGTCGTCCGCAGGAAGGTCGCGTACCGACCACCGTGGAGGTGACGACCGACCTGCCGTTGCGACTGGGCGCGCCGATTTGGTCGTCTCCGCAGCAGATTCAGGCGGGCAGCGAGGTGATTGAAGGCTACACGGGCACGGCACAGGCGATTGTGCCCGTGCTGGAGATTGGCGACGGCGAACCGTCGGACGGCTTCGCGCGGATTTTCGTGCGCTACCAGCCCTGCACGGACACCGAGTGCGGCTTGCCCGTCGAGCGCGTCTACCTGATGCCGCTCAGCCTGCGCCCGCAGTAGGGGCGCACGGCGGTGCGCTCCTACACCCCTCGCGCGTGAATGTGGGGCGAACACCGTTCGCCCTTACACGATCGCTGCACCAAAGTTCACAAGAAACGGTAGTTGACGACCCCCTCCTGCAGGTTCCCCCTGCAGGCAGGGGGAACCGAAGGGCTTGATTCCTCTCGCGAAGCGGGGCACAACGAAACAGTGTACCCCCTCCTGCAGGTTCCCCCTGCAGGCAGGGGGAACCGAGGGGGCGGTTCCCCTCGCGAAGCGGGGGAACTCGAACCTGCGCCCTGCGCGGTTCCCCTCGCGAAGCGGGGGGAACCTTAAGGAGGGGGGCAACAACAACCTCTGCTCACGCAGTTTGTATATCTCACCACCCCCACGCCGCGCACGCCAGCGCGTCAATCTGCGCCTGCAACGCCAGCGTGCGCTCCAGCGCGGTGATCATCTTCTGATAGGTCAGCCGCTCGTCGTAGGAGAGCGTCGCGCCCTTGCGGTCGTCCAGCCATTTGTGGCACACCTGATAGCCGCCCACCCGATACGCCCACACCTCGGGCGGCACAGGCTCGAAATACTGCGCCCCGTTAATCCACACGCGCTGCGCCTTCTCGTCGTACTCGACGCGCTCGACGCGATGGTCGCCCGCAACGGGATACTTGCACGACGGCGTGTTTAGCGCAGGGTCGCGCAGCAGGTGCAAGTCAATCAGCGCACTGCCGAACTGCGCCAGTGCGTCGAAGGTCGCCTTGTCGGGAGGCAACGGCACGCGCGGAAAGTCCCGCTTGAGAAACTCAGCGTACCGCGCCCGATAGGTAGGGCTGTGCAACACCGCGTACAGGTAGCCCAGCACCGCTTCGGGCACAGGCTCGTGCCCCAGCACGCCCGCCAACGCCTCAAGGAACGCCGCGCTGAGATTCTCTTTGCGCCCCGCGGGAGGCAACAACGTCCCCTGCTCGCTTTTTGTTTTGGGGTACTCGTACAGGGGATACACCTCGCCCCCGCCCCGCCGAAAGATGTTCAAGTCCACAGGGTGCGCCGCCACGAACACAATGTTCCACTCCTCGTCGCCCGTCGCAGACCCCGCCCGCCCCACCACCAACGCCACATTCTCGCCTGCCAGCAGGTGGTGCATCACTTCGGGGCGGGGCATGCAGTGAAACCCGCGCGACCTGCCCGTGTAGAAGGTGTAGCGCACATCGAACGGGCGATACAGAATGGGCACGATACACGCCTTCGCCGACTCGTTAGGTACACCTGCCTCGCGCAAGTCCTGCTGGGCGCGGGCAACCGACCAATCGCGCACATCCTTGCCCAGCCGAAACCGTTCCCGCGCCGCTTCAGGCTCCAGCGCGACCAGTTCGCACACTGTCTGCCACACGGCGTCGGGCGTGCGGTGGATGGTCAGCGCGTCGCGCGCCGTGACGATGCCCACGCTATGCACGGGGAAGATGTCGGGAATGCGCCAGCCCCGCTGGTACTCCGCCTCCAACGCCGTGTCTTGGGGCACGAACAGGTACATCGGCGCGCGGGGTGTCAGCGGCGTCCATCGGATGCTCTCCAGCGTCGCCGTGCGCAGCAATTCGTACTTCGCCTCCCGCACGCCCCACACATCGCAGTACCACACGGGCGCGTTGTCGTCCCCATCGTCGATGTTTGCCGATTCATCGAGAGTGTTTTGCGATTCATCGCCGATGTTTGCGTCTCCATCGAGAGTGTTTGGCAATCCGGCGTCGATGTTTGTCTTTCCGGCGGCGTTGGGGAAGTTGTTGGGGTTGCGGATGGCAATCAGGATGGCGACCCCCTGCTGGATGTCGAACACATTCTCGTCGGGGCTGCCGTCGGGGGCGCGCTCTTTGCGTCGCGCGTTGCCGTGCAGGTTCACGATATACAGCCGCTGGAAGGTGCGCAGCAGGTGCGCTCGCATCCCGCGAAAGGTCGGATTGTCCAAGTAGGCGTGGTTGGTGATGAACGCCACGACGCCCTGCCCCGTCTGCTCAATCCGCCACTCGGCGAAGCGAATGAACTTCACATAGTCGTCCTGCAGCCACTTGGGGTTCTTCTCCTCCAGCGGTTGCCCGTCCACCTGCTTGTAGTCTTCGAGGAGTTTGCCGATCCATGTGGGCTGTTTGCGTTTGCGGGTGCGTCCGTTGACGGTCTCCTGCACCTCCACATAGCTGCGGTTGGCAGAGTGTCCGCTGTAGGGGGGATTGCCCAGCACGACGAGGATGGGTTTCTCGCGTTTGACTTCGGCGGCTTCGTTGGCTTCGCGGGTGATGAACTCGCCCAGCAGCAGTTCGGAGGTCTTGACGGCAGGCTCCAGCGCGTTGGTGAGGTAGATGCGCAGGCGTTCGTTGGGCGGCGCGCCCAGTTGCTGCAGTTCCAGCGCGAGTTTGAGGTGGGCAATCGTGTAGGGCGCCATCAGCAGCTCGAAGCCGAACAGGCGGGGCAGCAGCTGCTGGCGGGCGTAGTCTGCCCACTGCCCCGCGCCGAGATGCTGGCACACCTGCGCGTGCACTTGGCGCACGATTTCGTACAGAAAGCTGCCCGTGCCGCACGCGGGGTCTAACATTAGTGCGCGCTCGTCCATCAGCCCCTGCATGCCGAACTCGCGCCGCAGCACGGTGTCCACCGCCCGCACGATGAACTGCACGACGGGTTCGGGCGTGTAGTAGACGCCGCGCACCTCGCGCAGGGTGGGGTCATACGCCGCGAGGAAGTCCTCGTAGAAATGCACCACAGGGTCTTCGCGTCCCGCGCGTTTGCCGAAGTCCTGCAGGATGGCGTGCATCTCGGCGCGTTCCAGCAGGCTGGCGAGGTCGTCCAGCAGCCACTCCAGTTCGGGTTCCAGCGTGTGGGTGGTCAGCGTGCCGAGTAGCCGCTTGAGGAAGGGGATGGCGTCGGGGATGATGTGTGCGGCGTCGTGGCGGGTGAAGCGTGCGGCGTTGGGCGCGTAGCAGCGGGCAGCGAACAGCCCGTAGGCGAGGGTCTGCGCGTACAGGTCGGCGAAGTCGGCAGGCTGAAGGTCGGGCAGCAGCGCGTGCTGCAAGGCGCGGTACAGGTTGCGCAGCTCCAGCGGCTGGTCGGGCGGCTGTTTCAGTTGGGCGTGCAGGCTCTGCTCGACGGTGGTTTTCAGCAGTTGGGCGCGCTGGGCGAGTTGTTGCGCCAGTGTGTGCGCATCGGCAACGGGCGCGGGCGCGTAGTCCAAGAAGGCGTGTAGCAGGCGCAGGCACTCGTCGGCGTCGCGCTTGGGGAGGGTGATCTTGCCGTGCGAGGGCGGCTGGGGCAGGCGGGCGCGCATGACTTCCTGCCCCGCGCGATACAGCCGAAACTCCAGAAAGTTGGTCAGCAGGAAGTTCTCCAGGTGCTGGCGGAAGGCGTCGGTTTGCGCTTTGGCGTGCGGGGGCAGGTTGTCGAGGTCGGCGGCATAGGCTTCCGCCTCCACATAACCGACGGGCGCGTGCTGGTGGAGGATGGCGAAGTCGGGTCGCCCGACGACGGTGCGCGTCGGCTCGCGGACAACGGTCAGGTTGGGGCGCAGCGTGCGCAGCAGATGCTCCAGCGCACCGTGATAGGACAGCTCGCCCGTTGCGTGGGGCTGCTGCGCCACTGCCTGCAGTTGCTCCAGATAGCCCTTGAGTGCCTGCATGCAGCGGAGAGTGTACCTGAGTGGGGTGGGGGAACAGGATTTGGTCGTGCCTAAACAAGCACTGCACTGATGGGGAATGGCAAAGGACGCTTCTGATTCCACTCTGTTGCTAACTGCTGGTCGCCTGTAAGGATAACTTCACATCTTCCCGTAGAGGCATATGCAAGATGGAGTGCGTCAGGAGTGCGTAGAACGGAAAGCACAGCGGGTTTCTTGGCTGTATTTTCCAGCAGATAGATTATAGTCACACTGTCCAGATAGATGCGTTTCTGCATGCTACGGCATCTCCCTCTCCCAACTGGCGCGTTCAGCCTCGATGCGTTCCAGTACCTCTTCGGGTGTTGGGGGACGATGCCCCGCCGCCTCCAGCCGCGCGTGTATCGCTTCCAGAGTCGCGAGCATAAGCGGCAGGGAACCTCGCGCGTGCGGCTCTTCAACCAGAACCTCCACCTCTG
>Ga0079995_1052001_pt1 | contig 10378 bp, 9 predicted proteins | sample FaiFalFF_MnMetaG_2_FD_69198 | JGI IMG/M metagenome (GOLD analysis project Ga0079995, IMG submission 69198) | Freshwater microbial communities from Yellowstone National Park, Wyoming, USA - Fairy Falls C (FF_Mn_C) (SPADES assembly) (version 4) | ecosystem: Environmental > Aquatic > Freshwater >... | reverse complement strand
AAGTTTAAGGAGAATGAGAAATGGGGAATTATGGATTTATCGGCAAATGTGATATTACCAGCGAAGTACGATTGGGTATGTTATAATGAGGGGAAAGTAATATTTGCGGTTTTGGATAATAAACCTTACGCTTTTGATACTTCGGGAAAGGAAATACAATACGCGTTTGAGAGAGAAAAGGAGGAGCAATCGGAGAGTTATGAATTTCAATACGAGGTTAGGAGCGAAGAAGGAGATGAGTATTCGGAAGATTACGGAGAGTTTTCAATAGTATCCCGCGCGGGCAAGAAAGGCGTAGTAAGTAAAGATGGTAAGGTAATAATACCTATAGTTTATGATGAGATAAGGTATGATAAAAGGACCGAAATTTTCTTTATAGCTAAAAAAGAATATAAAGATAAATGGAGGCTGGAATATAAATATAAATGGGGGCTTGCGAATAAAAAGGGGAAGATATTCGTTCCTCTGAAATACGATTACATAACGACGTTCTGTAAGGGATTAATAGCAGTAAGATCCAATAAGAAATTCGGACTTATGGATAAAACGGGAAAAATAATTGTTCCTCCAAAGTACGATATTTTAGGCTTGGTTAGGGAAAGTGATGATGAGGGGTATAGTATAATCACGATAAGTGGAGGTGGAAGTGGTTTCTTTAGCACTTTTGTAGGGAATAGGAGTCTTTTTGAGAGGTTTGAATACGAAATCAAGTATGTAGAAGAATATTGCAGGGATCTGTTTTTGGTTGGTAAGGAGGGCTATAAATTCGGTCTTATAGACGAAAAGGGTAGAGAAGTTTTAAGGACGGAATTTGATGAGGTTGCTCCGTATGATGATCTAATACTTGCGAGAAAGGGTGATAAGTGGGGGATTTTTAACCTAAAGGGTAAAACCTTACTTCCGATAAAATACGATTGGATATCCTTTGAAGACATCAAGGAAGGAAGGGAGTTTGTAAGAATTAAAGAAAATTACGAGGCAGGACTTGCAGATAGAAAAGGTAATATTGTTATACCTCCCAAATACGATGATATAAGGATGGTCTTTGGGGATAAAGTTGTGGTTCAAGTGGGAGCGTATATCGGAATTGCAGATATAAACGGGAAGGAAATTTTGCCCGCAGAGTACGAGGATTTTAGGATTTTTAATGAAAACCTATTTCTTATGAGTAAGGATTTGAAGTGGGGATTGTTTGACGCTGAAAAAGCTCGGTTTGTCCTTCCTGTGAAGTACGACGAAATAAACTACGATGAAGATTTAGGGCTTTTCTTTGTCAGTAGGGATGGGAAAGATTTCTACCTAAAGGTTTTCCCGGATGGTAAGGTTATAGAGTACTTTGATCCTTAAGATTTTACTGGGCTTTTGCCTTTGCCCTCGGGTGGTTTGGGTCTATTGACAATATCTCCTTCCAAACCCTCTTTGCCCCCTCGATATCCCCCTGCGCCTCAAGGGATAGGGCGTTCTTTTCAAGCTTTATGATCCTAGCATATTTTTTTGCTACCTGATCGTTCGGATTCTTTGCTAAGGCATCGTTCACCATCTTCTCCGCCTTTGCAATATTCCCCTGCTCATAATAAACCTTCCTTACATCCTCCTCCTTAAGGGTCTCCATACCTATGCTTAGCCCCCCTCCGGATAGGGTAGGATTTATGTCCGGCATTGATGTTGATGGTGTTGGTGGCCTTTGCAAGCTTACATTTCCAGAAAGGTTTGAGGAACCTAGGTCAATTGTGGGAGCTTTCACTTCCGGTAAAGACGGGGAACCTCTCGTTTGCCCTTGTGGTAAAGAGAGTTGGGGTTGTTGAGTTTGTTGGGGTTGTTGGGGTAAAACTACGGGTTGGTTTTGCGTTTCGGGCTGGGGTTGGGATGTTTGAGTGGCTGGAGCTTGTAAGTCTAAGGTTTGTGTTGCATTTGTATCGCTTGATTTTTTCCCTTGGACCGTAGGTACAACTTTAACCTCCTGTATCACCTTTACCACCGTATCCACCTTAACTTGGGGAGTCTCCGGTTGAGTTTGAGCCTTAGTATTTTCAAGGTTTTGCATAATTAGATAATAAGCAACGCCAACCCCAATACCTCCACCAATCAAGGCGCCGATGATCACTAAAATAATAATCAAAACTATCCTTCTCAACGAAGGTATTATAAGGTTGGCAACCTTAAAATACCAGGTGATGTCCTTGGATGCTTTGATCGTAATGTTCTTGGCATGGGGGGTGACGGGTGCTCTCTTTGCATGGAGTATGTATATGCTCCTTAAGCAAAAATGAGGGTACTTTTGGTGGTTGAGTCTCCAACGAAAGCTAAGACGTTAAAAACTTATTTAGGAAAGGGTTTTCAGGTTATAGCAAGCAAAGGGCATATAAAGGACCTTCCTGAGAAGGAGCTCGGGGTAGATCTTAAGACGTTCTCGCCGAAGTATCAAGTTTTAAAGGGGAAGATGGGGGTTATAAAGTTCATAAGGGAGATGGCGAGGGGAGCGGATCTGATATTGCTTGGAAGTGATCCGGATAGGGAAGGTGAAGCCATTGCGTACCATATCTTTGAGGAGATAAAAAGCTTAAAAAAGCAGGTTAAGAGGGTCTTATTCTTTGAGATAACGCCGGAGGCGGTAAGGTCCGCGATAAATAACCCCGCGGATATTGATTTAAGGAAGGTTGAATCCCAAAAGGCTAGGAGGGTCCTTGATAGGCTCGTTGGATATTTAATAAGCCCAATTCTATGGAAAAAGCTCAGGTGGGGGCTTTCCGCGGGAAGGGTTCAAAGCGCCGCCCTAAGGTTGATAGTTGAAAGGGAAAGGGAGATAAGGTCTTTTGTCCCCAAAACTTTCTGGTACTTTGAGGTGGAGTTTGAGAAGGGTGGGAAAACCTTTAAGGCAAGATCCGAGAAAAACTTTTTTGATGAAAGGGAAGCAAGGGAAATTTACGAAAGATTGAAAAAGGGAACCTTCAAGGTGATAGAATTCAAGAAGAAGACCGTAAAACAGAACCCACCTCCGCCCCTAAAAACCTCCACCCTACAGCAGGAGGCAAATAACCTATTCGGACTTTCCGCAGAAAAGACGATGCAGATAGCCCAAAGCCTATACGAGGGGGTTGAGATAGAGGGGAAAAGGGTGGGTTTAATAACCTACCACAGGACGGATTCAACCCGCCTCTCCGAAAGGGGAATAAACCTCATAAGGAGCACGATAAAAGCCCTATTTCCCGAAGAATACCTTTCAAAAACCAAAAGGACTTACGGAAAGGATAGGGGAAACGTTCAGGGTGCCCACGAGGCAATAAGGCCAACATATCCAAATATAAAACCCTGGGATCTAAGGGGGAAATTGGATGAACTTTCCTTAAAGGTTTATGAACTAATATGGAGGAGGGCATTGGCATCCCAAATGTCCCCCCTTGAGTATGAGCTTAGGGAAGTAAAGATATCCGCGGGTGGGATAAATTTCCTTGCGGAGGGTAGAGAAGTGAAATTTGAAGGTTGGATGAAGGTTTTACCCCATGAGCTCAGGGGTGAGGATATACCGGATCTGAAAATTGGGGAAGAGTTGAAGGTGAAGAGTATAAAGCTAAAGAAGGATAAGACTAAGCCCAAGCCGAGATTTACGGAGGCGAGCTTGGTTGAAGAGCTTGAAAAATTGGGAATAGGGAGGCCCTCAACATACGCAACCATAATAAAAACCCTATTTGCAAGGAAGTACGTTATCAAAAAGGGTAAAACTTTGGTACCTACGGAGATAGGGGAGAAGGTCGTTGATGAACTTTTAAAATTTTTCCCTGATATTTTTGATTATCGCTTTACCGCCAAGATGGAGGAGGAACTTGACAAGATAGAGGAGGGAGAGAAGGGATATTTGGATGTGGTTAAGGAATTTTACCTTGAACTATGGCCGAAAATAGAAAGGGCAAACGGGTCACTTTCGTAATGCCATATTTTTTTAGGGAAGTTAGCGGTGGTGCGGAAAAGCAGGCTTATCTATTATCAAAAAATTTAGCCCTCAGGGGGTTTGATGTTTATTACATCACCTCAGGGAAGGGGGAAGAGATTGTTGATGGGATTAGGATTTTAAGGATCCTGAAATTTCCCCACATTTTCCAGTACCTTGAATATCCTAAAATTCTCCTGAAGCTCTTTGAAATTGATGCGGATGTTATTATGACGAGGATAAGGCATTACTACTTTCCCGTTGCCCTTTATGGGATTCTATCCTTCAGAAATTCCGTAATATTCATCCCAGAAAACGGAATACCTTACCCATTTTACGAGACGGAGAAGGTAATAAGGACAAAGAGGGGAATAAGGAGGATCCTTGGGGTAATAAATGCCCTTATTCTGGACATCTTTGCGTTTCTTGGGATACTATTTGCAAAAACCGTGATCGTGCAAAACGAGAAACAAAGGGAATTAGTTAGGCGAATTTACTTCAAGGATCCAAAGAAGATTCCTTCCCTCTTTGAACCTTTAAACGTGGATTTTTCCAAGAAGGAGGGGGTATGTTGGGTGGGGAACCTTAGGGAGATAAAGAGGGTTGAGCTCTTTTTAGATTTGGTGAAAAGGGTTAGGGATGTTAATTTTTACCTTGTGGGGAGGATACCAGAGAGGTATAGGAATTTGATAGGGGGATTGGAAAACCTTAAGGTTTTCGGGGAGCTTCCATACGAGGAAACCGTTAAAATAATCGCGACTTCTAAGGCTTATATAAACACGTCAAAGGAGGAAGGATTTCCGAACACATTCCTGGAAAGTTGGTACCACAAAACCTTAGTGATAACCTTTGATGCGGATCCGGACGGTTTAATATCTAAGGGTTTGGGGGTAAAGGTTAAGGACCTTGACGAGGCGGAGAGGGTGATAAGGGATCTTGAGGAGGATTTCGGTAAGTTTTCCGATATTACGGAAAGGGCATACCTTTACGTTGTAAATAATCACTTACCCGAGAGGGTGATACCCTTATGGTGCGAAGTTGTAGGTTATTATGATGTTCAGGATAAGGGCGAGGATGTTCATAATTAGCCCAAACCTCAAAAGATCCCTCAAGCTTACAAGTCCGAAGGAATAAACGAGCATATTGGGGGGTGTCGCGACCGGAAGCATAAAGGCACCGGAGGAGGATATCGCAACTACTGCGGACAAAGCTGAAGGGTTAAGGTTTGTCCCCTTTGCGAAGGTGTACGCTATTGGTACAAGGACACTTGCAACCGCTGTGTTTGAGGCAAACTCCGTTAAAGCTAAAACAAAAACTGCCCAAATCCCAATCAAAAACAAATTTGGAAATCCTTCAAAAATATGAAAGTTTTTCACAACAAAATCGGAAAATCCGGTTTTTACGATAATATCCGAAAGGGCAAAGCCTCCACCAAAGAGAAGAAGGGCACCCCAGGGTATATCCCTAAGGTCTTCCCATTCAATGAGTTTGAAAACAAATAGGAAAATCGCGGAGGCGATGGCAACGGTTGATTCTTCAATGTTTAATTTTAACTTTTCGTCTATAACGGGTAGAAGTATCCAAAGTAATGCGGTTGTAAGGAAAACGAGGGCAACGATTTTCCCCCTATTATCCAAACGGACCTCCGAAATGGGAAGGTTTAACTTTCTCCTTGATAGTTTAAAACCGAAAATCGCAACCAAAATAAAGGCTATTTCAAGGAGTAGGGAATAGGGAAGTCCGAACTTTAACCAATCCAAGAAAGTAATATTCTCACCGAACCGTTTTAAAATCCCTGCATATACCATATTCGGCGGGGTACCCACTAAAGTTGCCATACCACCGATGCTTGAAGAATATGCGGAACTTATAGCTAAAGCTTTCAAGATCTCGGAGCTTCCGAGGGACAATATCATGGGTATAACCACCGCTGTTGCAGATGTGTTGCTTATCCACATTGATAAAAAATAAATCGAAAGGGAAACACCCAAGAAAACTCCAATTTCGGATCTTCCGAATATCCTAACGAGCCTTTGGGTAAGATAAAGGTGTATGTTATACTTCTCAAGAGCCCTTGCTATGATAAAACCCCCGAGGAATAGAAATACAGTGGGTCTTGCGTAATTTAAGGAAACCTCTTGGGGGGTCAATATCCCAAAGAGTGGAGCCAAAACGAGTGGGATCAAGGCGGTGACATAAAGCGGTAAAACCTCACCCACCCACCATACACCCATCCAGAGGATTAAACCTATAGAAAAGGATAGCTTCCGTTCAAGGGGAAGGAGAAAGGAGAAAATAAAAAGGGTGGGACCTAGGAAAAGTAAAAACCTTTTCATTTGAACCTTTTATACACCCTAAGTCTTATCTCCGAGGCGCAATTTCTCCAATCAAGCCTACTTAGGGCCTTGAACCTTATCGTGAAGATTAGGGCATGGGGACCAAACCCATCAAACCATACTATCGGCTTAAAGGTTTTGTCAAAGCCCTCAAAATTTTCCATCTCCTCCAATATCTCAAGCAGAACCTCCTTAGCCCTCTCAGGATCGTTGAATCCATAAATTAATATACGCATGTTATCAACGAAAGTTGGGTCGGGCTTGTTGTAGCTCACGAGAATGGAGTTTATTATCTGACTGTTCGGAATATATACGATGTTGTTGTTGGGATCCCTTATGATCGTTGAATAAACCCCAACGTCTATTACCTCCCCGCTGTAGTTTCCAACGCTAATTTGATCTCCCACCTGCACCCTCTTTGATGAGGTTATGTATATTCCCGAGAAGAGGTTGCTTAAGAGGGGTTGTAAAGCTAATGCAACCGCCAAACCTCCTATACCCAGAGCGGTCAATATTGGGGTTATCTGGAAACCTACGGCGCTCAGACCCAATAATAACCCAGTTATAAATATCCCCCACCTTGTGGATACGCTTATTATTGAAGACCTTATGTTAAAGTAATCCTCAACGACCATCTCAAGGATCGCGCCGAGAGTGTAGGAGATTGAGGAAAAAAGGACTATAGTTGAAAGGTTCTGAAGGATCTTGTTCGTTTCGTGTCCAAGATTTTCCCCGAAAAACCTCAAGGAAAAGTAAATTCCGAGAATGATAAACCATAATACCAATGCGGGTCTCAGACCCCTATAAATCCGATAAAATAGGTTCTCCTTCCCCTTCAGGGTCCTTAACAGGAATGACCTGACGAATAGGGAGAAGAGAACACCTAAGAAAAGGAAAAATAGGGTAAGGAAGATGGATAGGATAAGGGGATGTTTCAGAGTTTCCATATTAGCCATCCCATAAATCCCCCCATTATCGCTCCCGTGAGCACCTCAAAGGGGGTATGCCCAAGGAGCTCCCTTAATTTGTTTTGGGATATGGGGTGTCCAGAAAGGAGTTCCTCAAGTATGGCATTTATAACTTTAGCTTGTTCCCCCGCCGCCCTCCTAATTCCCGCCGCGTCATACATAACTATTATGCTAAAAAATGCGGTTACGCCGAACAGGGGGCTTGAGAATCCCTCGGAGAGCCCAACTAGGACGGTTAGGGCGGAGACGGACGCCGAATGCGCTGACGGTAATCCCCCCATCTCAACGAACTTTCTGACATCTATTTTTCTTTGCCTTACAAGTACAGTAAGGAATTTTATAAACTGGGCGGTGAAGGAGACAAACAGGGGTCCCCAAAGGAACTTGTTTGTTAGGATCTCCTTCATTCCCTTGAGAGGAAATAGGAGATGATGAAAAGTATAACAAAGAAAACAACAACCGCGATTATACCAAGTTTTGAAACCAAAGCAACAACAAAACCCGCGGTTATAACACCCAACAAGATGGAGAGAAAGGCGGGAAGAAAGGGAATGTTAAACACCTCCGCAACGAGGGAACCCATCCATGCCCCTGTACCCGGAACGGGCAAGGCTACGAAAAGGTACAAACCCAAAAGCTTCAACCTTGATACGGAAACACCCTTCTTTCTTGCGGTTTTATAGAGTAATTCAAAGATGGATTTAGAAATTCTCCACCTTGAGGTCAGGATGGATACGGGCCTTAAGAGAAGAAGTAAAAAAGGGACGGGTAAAATGTTCCCGAGTATTGCCAAGATAAGGGTTTTCCAGAAGGGTAGCTCGTAATATATGATCCCCAAGGGTATGGCGCCCCTCAATTCAAATATGGGAAGCGCCGCCACAAACAAAACCGCAAGCTCAGGGGGAAGACCCTTTATGTGCTCAAACAATTTCCTCTACCCTTGCAACCGTGTATTTTTGCGTGTGGAAATACATCCTCCTGTAATTCTTCTTTGGCTTCATTTTAAAAACTATGAGCTTTTCCTCTTTCTCCCCCAAAACCCTCAAAATCGCTGTTCCCTTTTCGAAGGAAATTTTCCCATCCTCAAGCTTTTTCATTATAACCTCCGCCGAGAAAGTTTCCCCGCTCTTCAAATTTAAATTCGGCAATATCACTTTTTGCCCCCTTTTCACCGGTATTTGAAAACCCTTAACCCTAATAACCGCTTCCATATCTCACCTCCTTTATTGTTTTAACCTGCTTATAGCATTCAAAGCCCTTTGATTCCCCTTATCGTAATTCAAAACCATCTGCCAAGTTTCAAGGGCTTTCTGCTTATCCCCCGCTTTCTCGTAAGAAATCGCCTTGTTTTCAAGCTGGGCAAGTTGCTGGTACCTCTTAGCGGTATAGTCCTGAGGGTTCTCGGATAGGATCTCTGTGGCAAGCCTCAAAGTGGTTGTCAAATCCCCCCTCTTATACGCCTCTATCATCTGCGTTCTCTTGTCGAGGGTACCCGTGTTTAGGTTTATGGTGGGTTTTACCTCCCCTAAGGAAACCTCCACCTTCGGCAAGTTCACGGAAACTTCGGATGAGAGTTTCGGGGTTTGCTGGATCTGTATGGATGTGGTGGCGGTCCCCAAACCTTCAACCTTCTTTTCCTCTTCCCTCTTAACCTTCACCTCCTCCACCTTCCTTTCAAAGATCCTCCTTACAACCTCGGCCTTTGCCGACCTTTGGGAGGACATGAGGTTTTCAACGGTGCCCTTAAGGGCTAAAAGTTGTTCGTTTTCCGGATCACCCTCAAGGGCGGACTCAATTAACAAAAGCGCCCTTTTATAATCCCCTTTCTGTATCAGAGCCTTTGCGAGTTCAACGTTTTGTATTGCGGAGAGCCTGTTGGCAAGGGGGGCGTAAATCTGGTTGAAAATTAGCCTATCCCCCAATATCGGCCTAACCCTATCCAGATTTTCCATAGCTTCGTCAAATTTACCTTCCTTCACCAACTTTAAGGCATCCACCACATTTCTCCAAGCATTTAAAAGGCTATCCGCTTTTGATACGAATTCCTTAGCTTGGGATAAAGATTTATCCAAATTCAGCGCCTTTTGGGCGTAATCCTTTACGAGGCTGTAATTTTTAAGGATCTTTTCTGGATCCTGTTCGTTTTCCGCGGTGGCAAAAGTGGAAATCGCCAAGCTTAGAGAGCTTTGGGCTTCGTTTTTCCTCTGGCTTAGGTAAAGGAAGGTGGTGGTTCCGACTATTAAAAGGAGTAAAACTGCGGATATACCCGTTATTAGGGCGGTATTGGGTTTTCTTACCATAAGCTCGGTTTCGGGTTTTTCCGATGGATTGACGAATAACAGGGTCATCCTACCCACCTTAAGGATATCCCCGCTCTTTAACCTTGTCCTCTCTTTTAAAATCTTTCCATTAAGAATGGTGGGGTTGGTTTGGCTTAGGTTTTCAACCTCAACCGTATCACCCAAGAAGTATATCATCAGATGCTTTCTGGATGTATGGGGATCCTGAACCGGATACTCTATCCCCTCTTCCCTACCCAATATCCCAGATGAGAAGATCTCTATGACGCTACCCGCACCTGGACCGCTTATTATTTTAAAGTAAGGAGGTTCCTCCGCCTCCAAGAATTGCGTGGGTTGGCTGGAAGATGTAGTTTTGGGAGCTTCAAGGATATAAACCTTAAGCTTACCCGCAAAATCTATCTCCATACCCGGCGCGAGCTCAATCTCTTTAACGTCCTTAAGGTCACCTACCGAGATCCCATGCCCCGAAGCTTTTAAAACTACCGCCTCCCCTTTCCTGTCTATAACCGCGTACTCTGGGGGAAGACCTACAACAAATAGGTCGTTTCTTACGGAACCACCGATAACGAAGGGAAACTTGTTTATGGTTATTAACTTCTCCCTTCCGCCTATTACGACCTTTATCTTTATCATATATTGTTCGCCAGATCCTCGACCTTTTTGGCAAGCGCCAAAATCTCGTTCCTTATCTGGGATTTGACCGCATCAAGCTGGGACATAAGGTCCTTTTTCTTCAATTCCAACGCCTCAATTTCCCTCTTTATATCCTCCGCCTGCTTCTTAAGGTCCTCAACTTCAAGCTTTGCTTTCTGTATAATGTTTTCCGCCTCTTTTTTCTTTTCCTCT
>Ga0079995_1047735_pt1 | contig 10382 bp, 7 predicted proteins | sample FaiFalFF_MnMetaG_2_FD_69198 | JGI IMG/M metagenome (GOLD analysis project Ga0079995, IMG submission 69198) | Freshwater microbial communities from Yellowstone National Park, Wyoming, USA - Fairy Falls C (FF_Mn_C) (SPADES assembly) (version 4) | ecosystem: Environmental > Aquatic > Freshwater >... | reverse complement strand
TGAGGTGGGATCCGTCATCGAAAAGGTCCGGGCGGAACCTGGCGGATGGCGGGGCTTCATCCGGGCCCGACACCGGCTCCAACCTGAAGCTTGCTTGTGAGATGCGTGTCCTTTACCTCTGCTATCAAAGCGTCGCGGAGCCTCTGACCCAGACTCAGGTGGTGCCCTACTTGGAGGGGTTGGCAGTAGGTGATCACCCGTGGAACAACAAGCTCTCGGCTGGCGGGGTCCAGACAGAGACGCCGCAAGTCGTGCTGTTGACGTAAAAGCTGGCCCGAAGGGGCATCGAGTGGCACTGGGTGCGGTATCACAAGTGGCCTCGCCTCCCGGCCACGGCGTGGGACATCCTGGTCGGGTGTTGGACGGCGTGGCGCATCATGCGGCGCTCCAACAAGAAGGCCCGTAACTGGATTCTGCACGCCCGAGGGCACGTCCCCGGCGTGATGGCTTTCCTATTGAAGCGGCGGACGGGTGCGAGGTTTCTGTTCGACGTCCGGGGCTTCCTGGCAGAGGAATACGCGGATGCAGGAATCTTGAAACCCAACGGATTTGTGTACAGGACCGTGAAGCGCTGGGAACGCCGCCTCGTGCGAGCCGCCGATGCCCTCGTGGTCCTGACCCGGAAAGCAAAGGAACTTCTTGTATCCTGGTATCCGGACGAGGTGCGGGGCAAGCCCATCGAGGTGATCCCGTGTTGTGTGGACTTGAGGGGCGACAGGAAGGACAGGGAGGAGTTAGGAGTGAGGGGTGAAGAGGTTATAAGCGGGGGAGCCCAAGCTCAGAGGAGCAAGGGAGAGACTACACTGAATCTCGTGTACGTCGGGAAGCTGGGGGGATGGTATCTCACGGAGGAGATGGTTCGATTCGTGGCCATCGCCCGCGAGGTGGTCCCAGGTTTACGGTGGCAGGTGTGGACGCAAAGTGGGGAACGCACGCTTGATCGATATCTTGCGCAGTTTGGTCTGTCGGATATCGTCTATGTGCGTCAGATATCGCCCGAGCGAATTCTTTCCGATCTCTCCAGGCAAGCCGACGCTGGGATCGCGTTCATTAAGCCCTGTCTATCGAAACTGGCTTCATCTCCGACCAAGATCGGCGAGTACCTCGCGGCGGGTCTGCCCGTTGTGGTCAACACCGGCATCGGCGATGTAGACGAACTCATTCTGGGGCCGGATGGGCCTGGAAGTCGTGGGGACTGCCCGACAGCGCCCGCTCTCCGCGTTCGGAAGGGCCGGGTCGGCGTGGTCCTTTATGAGTTCTCCGAGGCGGCCTACCGGGAGGCGGCATACGCCCTCCTCGACCTGCTGGCCGAGCCGGGCATTCGGGAGCGGTGTCGGGAGACGGCCTGTCGGCACCTGGACTTGCGCGGCGTGGGATGGGTCCGATACCGCTCTATTTATGGTCAGATGGGGGCAGGATAGAAGTGACGGGGTGACGGAGTGATGGAGTGATGAAGTGACGGAGTGACGAAGTGACGGGGAGACGGAGTGGAGGAGGGCGATACGGGAGTACGATAATTTATTGCTTGTTAGCCGTTACTCGTCACTCGTTACTTGTCACTTCGTCACCTCGTCACTTTCATAGGGCGCAAATGATTAACACCGGAAGGGTCGTGGCCGTCGATCGTTACTTGGAACGGCAGATTTATTGGCATGCCCTCTTGATCCGGACGGCCTTCGGCATCGTGGCCTGGATCTCGACGACGCAGGGGATCCTTTCCCTTATGGAAGACGCTCTGTTCTATGAAGAGATGGGCTATCGGACGGCGCAAGCCTGGCTGGAAGGCCGTCCGTCCGACTGGCTCCAGGCGGCCATGAGCGAGGGACGGCAAGCCTGGCTCATGGTGGCTTCCATAGGGGGTTTCTATTGTCTTCTCGGCGGATTACGGCTTGTCCCTCTGCTCATCTTCGTCCAGTCGCTGGTGACCGCATGGATTCCGGTCCTGACCTACCGGATCACACGTCTGTTGGGAGCGGATCCCGTGGCCGCCCGGACGGCAGGCCGGCTGGTCGCTTTTTCGCCGGCTTTTGTAATATGGTCCGGCGCGCTGTACAAGGAGGGGCCGGTCCTGCTTCTCATCAGTCTGGCGGTGTACCACACCCTGCGACTCCAAGTGAGTCGAGTGCGGTCGCTGGGGTGGGTCTTGGGCACCATTTTGGCCCTCCTGGGGCTTCGATTCTATATGGCCGTTATGCTGGCAGGGGTCATTGCCACCAGCCTTCTCTGGGGACGACGGAGGTCTCCTCGGGAGCCGGGCGTCCTCGTTCCGGTCCGTCAAGCACTCCTGTGGCTTCTCTTCATCGGCCTGACCGGAGTCCTTGGATTTTGGGAACAGGCGCAAAAGCCTTTCCCGGAAGAGTCGACTGAACTGTGGCAGCAGATTCAGGTTTCCCGACGGGACCTGGCGACCTCGGCTTATTCCGGCTATCTACCGGATGCCGACGTTTCGACCCCTGAAAAGGCCCTTCGGTTTTTCCCGAAAGGCCTCTTGTATTTCTTGACCGTCCCACTCCCCTGGCATATAGGCCGTATCCGTCAGAATCTGGTCATCCCCGAAACCTTCTTCTGGCTCTTGCTGTATCCCCTGGCGTGGTACGGCCTCCGTCAGGTCTGGCGGGTCCACCGACCCGGTGCCCTCCTTTTGGCCGCCGCCTCGGCCGGAATATGCAGTATTTACGCCCTTCTATCCGGAAATATCGGGGTCGCCTACCGGATGCGCACGCAGGTCTGGCTCCTGTGGGCACCGCTGATGGCCATCGGATGGCACGAGTGGCGTCGGCGGAAGAGTCTACCCGGCCGGTCCTCGGGGCCCGGTATCCGGCCCTCGGCGTCGGGCCGGGTCGGGTACCAGGTATCAGGTACCCGAGACCTGATACCCGGCACCTAATTGCCGTATTGCCTTACTGCCCTATTGCCGTACCCCCTATCTATGAACGTTCTGGCCCTCGTGCCGTACCTGTACGACACGGCGCCGGGTCAACGGTTTCGGATCGAACCGTGGGCCCGCTACCTGGAGCGCCGGGGATTCCGCTTCACATTCGTCCCCTTCGAGGACGAAGCCCTTCATGAGATTTTCTATCGGGCGGGTCAGCACGGCCGGAAGGCCATCCTCATGATCAGGGCCTTCTTACGACGGGTGCGGGTCCTGAGCCGGGTCGACCGCTACGACGTCGTCTTCCTCCATCGGGAAGCGGCCCTGCTGGGACCCGCCGTTTTGGAACGGTGGATCGTCCGCCGAGGTATCCCCCTCGTGTACGACTTCGACGATCCCCTCTGGATTCCCTATCGGAGTCCGACGCACGGCTGGCTGAGTCGTCTGAAATGTCCCGGAAAGGTGGCTTCCATCTGCCGGTTGGCGACGAGCGTCATCGTGGGGAATCGCCGTCTGGAGGCGTACGCCCGGCGGTACACGGACCGGGTACACGTCGTCCCGAGCACGATCGACCTCGAGCGGTACCCCGTAAAGCCCCCGTCCGATGCTGACCCGGTGACCCTGGGCTGGACCGGCAGTCACAGCACGTTACCCTTCCTGCACCAGATCGAGGGGCCTCTGCGCCGCCTGCGCGAGTCTCATCCTTTCCGACTGCTGGTGGTCGCCGATCGGGAGCCCACGGGTTTGGACGGCCTGCGGGTCGTCTTCCGGCCGTGGCGGTCCGCAGCAGAGGCGCTGGACCTGCATGCAATGGACATCGGGCTCGCGCCCTTCCCCGAAGGAGGCTGGAACCCCTGGCGTTGCCACGGTAAGGTTTTGCAGTATATGGCCGTGGGCATCCCGCCGGTGGCCTCGCCGGTGGGGATCATCCCGACGGATTACATTCGGGACGGGTTCAACGGATTTCTGGCTCAGACCGAGGACGAGTGGGTGGAAAAGCTCTCCCTGCTGATTCGGGACCCCGGCCTCCGTCACCGGCTGGGTCGGGCGGCGCGGCAAACCATTGAGGAAAACTTTTCGGCCGCTCGGTGGGCCTTGCGGGTGGGGGAGATCCTTCAGGAAGCCGCGGAGACCCGTCGTCCCGGCCCCACTCGCGAGGGTGGGGTTTCATAGTCTCGGCCGTCCTCTGATCATCCAAGGGATAACGCCCAGAAGGGTCGTCAAGGTGAAGAACTTTTGGAGATGGACGTTGGCAGTATGCTTGGCCTTGCTCCCGCCAAGGTGGAAGCCCTGGGTCTATCGGAGGCTCCTGGGTTATCAGATCGGCCCGGGGGTCCGCATCGGGCTGAGCCTGTTTGTCGGCGTGAAGCAGTGTGGGATCGGGAGGAACACCCGTATTGGACATTTCAACTTGTTCATTCATATCGATGAACTGAAAATCGGAGAGTCCGTCCGTATCGGTCATCTCAACATATTCCGGGGCGGTCGGCGGGTCGAGATTCGAGACTATGCGACCATCCTGAGGCTTAATGTCTTCAACTCCATTCCGGATGCCGAGGTCGTGAATCCTACGGAGCCCACGTTAGAATTGGGCACGGCAAGTGTGGTCACCACGGGCCATTGGCTAGATTTCACCGACCGCATCACAATCGGAGACCATACGATCCTCGGAGGGCGGAATTCTTCATTGTGGACCCACAATCGACAGAGGACACGACCCATCCGGATTGGCCATCACTGCTACCTCGGTTCCGATATACGGATCGCGCCGGGTGTCGTGGTCCCTCCCTTTTGTATCGTCTCCCTCGGGGCCGTTTTGATGGACCGGTTCGAACAGGAATTCTCCTTGATTGGCGGGAATCCGGCCCGGGTCCTTCGGCCCTTAACCGAAAGGGACCTATTTCTGGTCACGCACAAAACTCGGCCCGACCTCCCCGGGGAAGTGGCCCGGGAACTACTGCCGGACAGGCTGAAAGGTCCGCCGGACCGGGAATAGGCGAATGTGAAATGATCGGAACTCCCAGAAATTGGCTATTCCATATAATCCTTGCCATTTTCTTTTCCGGGATGGCGTTAATTGTACGTTTTTCTCTGCTGGATATGCATCGGCCCCTGGGAGGGGATGAAGTCGAATACCACGCCTTGGCGGTGCGTCTGTGGGAAGGTCAAGGATTTTCTGACGGAAGAGGGAATCCAACGGCTTATCGGACGCCCGGCCTCCCTGTTCTTCTTGGTTTTCTTTACCGCTTGACCGGCCCGGATCCCACGGCGGCTCGCATCGCCCTGGCGGCTGTGGGAGGATTGAGCTCGGGGCTACTGGTCCTTTTGGCTTCGCGTGTTTTCAATGTATATGCTGGTGCGGTTGCCGGAATGATTTGGACCTTCATGGGCTTCAACCTGGCACTGAATGGGAGTTTGCTCGGAGAAACTCCGGCCGCCTTCATGTTACTGGCGGCGCTCGTCGTTTGCTGTCTCTTTCGTTTTCCATGGGCCTGCTTTATAGGCGGCTTTTTGGTGGGTTATTCTGTTTTAATTCGACCTTATTTGTTTTTCGTCGCAATTCCCTTAGGTGCTTGGTCGTGGGCGTCTGGAGGAAAGAAGACTTCAAGGTTGCTGTTGTTCTTGATGGGTTGGATTCTGCCCGTTGGGGGTTGGATGGTCCGGAATTATGTCGCCTTAGGCACTCTAACGTTGAGCACGCAAGGGGCTGTTGAGTTTTTTTCAGGAAATCATCGATTGGCTCGGGGGTCGTGGCTTCGACCTGAAGTATATCTGCAGTATTTGAAACCGCGGTATCCGAATTGGGACACGATGAATGAGGTCGAAAGGGCGAACGTGTACGCACGGGAGGCGTGGCGGGAGATTCGGACAGATCCCACGCGGCTGATTTGGCTTCTTCCGCGAAAGGCTGTCATCTTTCTTAGTCCATTCTCGGCTTATATGGGGCGCGATTGGGTCTATCTGGGGATGCTCCCCTTCTGGCTTATCGGGGTTGCGAGCCTTGCCTCCGACAGCCGTCGGCGCCCACTTTTGTGGCTCTTGGTGGGGCCCGTCCTCGCGGTAATGGTGGTTGTTCTGGCCACTTTCGGGGATCCGCGGTTTCGGCATCCGGTAGAGCCTTTGATGGTCGCCGTTGCCGCCGAGGGGATACGGATTGTGTCTTCTCGTATCGGGCGTGGCTTTTGGGGAACCGTCCAAAGGTGGAAACGGGCATGTGTGGGATCGTCGGGGCCGTAAACTTGAAAGGGCGTCCGTTAGAGCCTGTGTGGGTTGAGGGCATGACCCGCTCCCTCGTCCACCGTGGGCCAGACGATGAAGGGTACTATTTCAATGGGTTCGTGGCCCTGGGGCAACGCCGCCTGGCCATCATTGACCTGGTCACCGGGCGGCAACCGATGAGCAACGAGGACGACTCCGTTTGGGTCACCTTCAACGGGGAGATCTACAACTTCCAGGAACTGCGGGCGCGCCTCACGTCTCTGGGGCACTCGTTCAAGACCCAGAGCGACACGGAAGCCATCGTCCACGGATATGAAGCATGGGGCTTGGACTGCGTCCGCCAATTTCGGGGGATGTTCGCGTTCGCCCTATGGGACGAGCGGAACCGCCTCCTGTTCCTGGCCCGCGACCGCCTCGGCAAGAAGCCGCTGTACTACACCCTGGCCGACGGTCACTTCCTGGCCGCCTCGGAACTCCAGGCCTTGCTTCAGCACCCTGGGGTCCGGCGTGAGGTGGACCCCACGGCCCTGGACGACTATTTGACCTATGGCTATATCCCGGCGCCCAAGACCATCTTTCGGGGCGTTTACAAACTTCCGCCCGCCCATTGGCTGGCACTTCGAGTCCTGGGAGACGGAGGCTATCGGCTTTCCGTCGAGCGGTACTGGGAACTCGCCTACGAGCCCAAACTCACCCTGACCGAGGAAGAGGCCATCGAGGGGCTCGAGGAGGTCCTTACGGAAGCCGTTCGCCTGCGGATGATCGCCGATGTGCCTTTGGGCGCCCTCCTGAGCGGCGGCGTGGACTCGAGCACTATCGTTGCCCTGATGGCACGGATGGCGGACCGTCCGGTCCGGACCTTTTCCATCGGGTTTGATGAGCAGGACTTCAACGAGTTGGCCTACGCACGGGCCGTCGCCGAACGCTACGGGACGGACCATCACGAGATGATCGTTCGGCCCGACGCCTTGGAAGTACTCCCCAAACTGGTCCGTCACTACGGGGAGCCGTATGCGGATTCCTCGGCCGTCCCGACCTACTATGTCGCCCGAATGGCGCGCCAGTTCGTGACTGTCGCGCTGAACGGGGACGGCGGGGACGAGTGCTTTGCGGGATACGATCGTTACGCGGGTACGCTTCTGGCCGAGCAGTACCGGCAACTGCCGGGGTGGTTGCAGAGGACTTCAGTAACGCTTTCCCGGATGATCCCCGAGGGTCTGCCCCAGGGACACCGTCTTCGGCGCATCCGACGGTTCCTGGAAGCGGCCGCCCTGCCGTCCGGCCTTCGGTACGTTCGATGGGTCAGCATCTTGCCGGCGGAACGGCGGCAGGAAATTTACACCGATGAATTCCGTCGAGAGCTGAACGGTTACCGGGCGGAGGCCTGGCTTCTGGGGCTTTGGACGACTTTCGAGCAAGCCGGTCTTCACTCCCTGGACCTTCAGTTGGCTGTCGATGTCCATTCTTACCTGCCCTATGACTTACTGGTCAAGATGGACATTGCGACAATGGCCAACTCTCTGGAGGCCCGGTCGCCCTTTCTGGATCACCGGGTCATGGAATTCTGTGCCCGACTGCCGGTCCACTACAAGATGAAGATGCCCACTCTGCGAAAACGCGTGTGGATGAGTAAGTATCTTTTGAAACGGATGGCCGAACGCCTGGTGCCGGCCGAAAACCTGTACCGCCGAAAAATGGGTTTTGGCGTCCCTGTGGGGGAATGGCTCCGGGGACCCCTTCGGTCATGGCTCCAGGACGCCCTGCTTTCATCCCGGTCCCGCCTACGGGAGTACTTCCGAGCCGAAGTCCTTCAGGCCATGGTGAGGGAACATATCGACCGGCGGCGGGATCACACGTATCCCCTGTGGGCCCTCCTGTGGTTGGAACTCTGGCAGAGGGAGTTCATGAAGGAGTGATGGGGTGATAGAGTGACGGAGTGACGAAGTAATGAGTGACGAGTAACGAGTGACGGGTGACGGAATGAAGTAACGGAGTGACGAAGTGACGGGGTGACGGTGTGGAAGCAAGCATGGGGGAGCCTGCGGGGCCTAAGGTCTTATTGGTTGCGAACTGGGATTGGGTCATCTACAACTTCCGGCTTCCTCTGGCTCGGAGCCTGCGGGACCACGGGTATGAAGTCGTACTGGTCTTCCCCTACGGCAAGTTTCTGGAGCGGATTCGACGGGAGGGCTTCCGCTGTATTCACTGGCCCCTGGACCGGGGAAGCCTGAATCCCCTGAGAGATGGGCGGGCCCTTTGGCAGTTGGCCCGAATCTACCGGCGGGAACGCCCCGATATCGTCCACCACTTTACCATCAAGCCGAATCTGTACGGGTCCTTAGCGGCGCGCTGGATCGGCTTTAACCACCAGAGGGCGGGTCCGTCGGCCGTCATCAATACCTTTACGGGATTGGGCTTTATGTTCTCGGACCATCCCAAGGCCCGCCTTTTGCGGCCGGGCCTAATCCCCCTCCTGCGCTATGCACTGCACGGACCGAGGACCTGGACGGTATTCCAAAACGACCGGGACCGCATGTCCTTCCTTAAAGAGGGGTGGGTCCCGGCGAGTCGGAGCACAGTCATCGTCGGGAGCGGTGTCGATATTCATCGGTTTCGGCCTGCAGCGGTGGAGCAAGGGGAGGGACCGGCAGGTGGACCGGTGACGGTCCTCATGGCATGCCGTATCTTGTGGGACAAAGGCGTGGGGGAGTTCGTACAGGCCGCTCGAATGCTCCGGCAGAAGGGGGTCCCCGTTCGCTTTCGACTCGTCGGTGGGCTGGACCCGGGCAATCCGGCGCACGTGCCCGAAGAACGGGTTCGCGCATGGGTCCGGGAGGGGCTGATCGAATGGCTGGGGCCTCGGGACGACATGCCGGAACTGCTACGGAGCGCTCACGTGGCAGTCCTGCCGAGTTACCACGAAGGCGCGCCGCGCTTTCTGTTGGAGGCGGCGGCGACGGGCTTGCCCCTCGTGGCGACGGATATCGAGGGGTGCCGCACGGTCGTGCGACACGGAGAAAACGGCTTCCTCGTCCCCGTGAGAGACGCCTCGGCCCTGGCCGAGGCCATCGAGCGGTTGGCTTGCGACCCGGCCCTGCGGGAGCGAATGGGTCGGGCGAGTCGGGCCATCGCCGTGGATGCGTTCGACGAAGCGAAAATTCTGGCCCAATGGCTGGCCCTGTACCGGCGAATCCAGGAGGGAGGAATGGAGTAAAGGGGAACGAGTCACGGGTCACGAGTGACGAGTAACGGGTGGGGGTTTTTCTTGACCTTCGTTTTGAAAACGTTCTGGGATTATCCATAGAGAGCGAGTAGGGTCTCGTCCCGTGTACCCAAGGGGCCATACGGCAGTAAGGCAGTGCGGCAATTCGGCAATACGGCTATGATTCGAGTACCGGGCTTCATGGATGCCTTCGATCCGATTCCGTTCAACTGCATAACTCCTATGATTTATTCCCCGTTACTCCTTACCCATCACTCGTTACTCATTACTCGTCGCTCTGGTCCCTTCATCACTTCGTCACTCCGTCACTTCGTCACCCTATAGATGACCCGCCACGGGCAGGCTTGAAATGAAGCCCCCTTGGCCCGTTCCTCGTCACCCGTCACTCGCTACTTGTCACTTCATCACTTCAAATCATCGCCGTATTGCCGTAAAAGCGCCCCATTGCTCGCGTAAGCCTTAAAGAGAATAGGGTTTCTCCCTTACCTTGCTTGTCTGGACCTATCCGTTGGTGGCCCTGACCGCCTTGGGGCTGACGCTGGGAGGTGTTCCCCTGGCGGCCAGGCTGGCCCGCCGGTGGAATGCCATTGACTGGCCGGGACCTCGAAAGTTCCATACAAGGCCCATCCCCCGCCTCGGTGGCCTCGCCATCTTCGGAGCGGCGATTTTGACCCTCGGCTTTTTCCTGGATGGTCCGGTACTCCGGGAGGGCTTGGCCATCTTGGGGGCCGGAAGCCTCATCGCCCTCGTCGGGTTTCTGGACGACATGGGGCGGCTTCACTCGCAGGTGAAGCTGTTCTTTGCGATGCCCCTGGCGGCCCTGATCCTCATGGCGGCGGGAATCCGGGCTGAGGTCACCCCGTGGGCATGGTTCAACGTCGGAATCACCCTCCTGTGGGTCGTCGGGATCATCTGCGCCTTCAACCTGTTGGACAACATGGACGGCCTGACAGCAGGAGTTTCGGCCGTCACGGCCGCCTTCTTTACCGCCTTGGCTGTCCTGGGAGGCCAGTCCTTGGTGGGTCTCCTGGGAGCCGCCGTTTTAGGCGTCTCGGTGGGTTTTTTAGT
>Ga0079995_1073114_pt1 | contig 10404 bp, 7 predicted proteins | sample FaiFalFF_MnMetaG_2_FD_69198 | JGI IMG/M metagenome (GOLD analysis project Ga0079995, IMG submission 69198) | Freshwater microbial communities from Yellowstone National Park, Wyoming, USA - Fairy Falls C (FF_Mn_C) (SPADES assembly) (version 4) | ecosystem: Environmental > Aquatic > Freshwater >... | reverse complement strand
CAGCGCGTTCCAACGCCTGCGGGAAGGTGATTTGCTGGCGCATGTAGGGCTGCAAGGCGGTGCGGTTAATTTCGTCCAGCGTGGGCGCCATCACATAGAAGGTGAGAAACAGGCTCAGCCCGATAATCACGGGCGTGGGTGGAATGTTCGGCGTGCCGAGCGCGCTCTTGAGGAACGACAGCACAATCACGATGCGCGTGAAGGCGGTCATCATCAGCAGGATGGACGGCGCGACCGACAGCAGGGTGAGGATGGCGAGGATTTGCAGCGAGGTGGAGACTTCCTGCGGGTTGCGCGCCGTGCCGACTTCCACGCTCACGCGGGGCAGGGGAACCGTCTCTTGGGCGAGGGCTGGGAGGAGGTGGGTGAATAGGAGGAACAGGGTGAAAATAGTGCATGAGGCGCGGTGGGCAGGTTTTGCCCCCGTTGCAATCCTCCCCACAGCACGAATGAACGAGAACCCCCTCCTTAAGGTTCCCCCTGCAAGCAGGGGGAACCAAGCGGGTGCGCTCTCGGTTTCTCCTGCCCGTAGGGCGAACCAAGCGGGCGTGCAAATCGGTTCCCCTCGCGAAGCGGGGCAACCCCACGCGCTATGCTCGGTTCCCCTCGCGAAGCGGGGGGAACCTGAAGGGGGGGGACAACCCCTAAACTTTGAACGCGCAATCGCCCTCATCGTTCGCCTCCCAGCAGGTTTTGCAGGCGTTCGCGGGTCTGTCGGAGGCGCGTTTGCACATGCGCGGCGGCTTCCTGCTGCAGGTCGGGCGGCGGTGCGGCGGGGCGGGCGGTGCGGAGTACCTGCTCGAACGCGCTCTCGGCGATTGGCGCAGGTTCAGGCTTCGGCAGTGTGTCGGTCAGGTCTGCCAGCAGGTGCATCCCCTGCGGGGTCGCGCCAATCAGCAGCAGTTTGTCGCGTGCCTTGACCAACATCAGGCTGCCCCCGACCGCGCTGCGCGTCTCGATAATCCGTATCTGTCCGTCGACGGGCGAGCCGTCTCCTGTTTTGCCTGCCCAGCGCAGCAGGCGGGGCAGCCCCCAGCGCAAGCCGACCGCCACGATGAGCAGGGCGACCCCCAACTGCGCCCAGCCCGTCGAGGAGGCGTCGGGCGACACTACGCGCTGCACAGGCGCACTCGCCCGCGTGCCGAACGCGCCTGGTGCAAGCGCGTCGGGCGACTCTTGCGCCCAAGTTGCGGAGATTGCCACCGCGACGCTAATAACCGAAGCACACTTCGCAAGGGCGCGGGTGATGGAGAACCCCCTCCTTGGGGTTCCCCCTGCTCGCAGTGAGAACCGAACGGGTGGTTCCCCTTGCGAAGCGGGGGGAACCTGCAGGAGGAGGGGCAATAATCTTCTATCGAAAAAGCGTCTCATGGCTACGCTCCCAGGCGTTGAATGCGTTCGGCGGGCGAGAGGATTTCGGTGATGCGCACGGCGAAGTTGTCTTCCACGACGACCACCTCGCCCCGCGCGATGAGCCTGCCGTTGACCAGCACCTCCACAGGCTCGCCCGCCGCTTTTTGCAACTCGACGATGGAGCCTGTGCCGACCTCCAGCAGTTCGCGGATGAGCATCGTCACGCGCCCCAGTTCAACGGACACCTCCAACGGGATGTCCAGCAGCAGGTCGAGATTGCGTTCGGGGGTGTCTTCTGTGTCGGCGAAGATGTTGAACGCGGGGGGCGTCGGCGCGGGCGCAGCGGTAGGCGCGGACGGCTCGGGCCCAAGCAGTGAGTGCAACGGGTCCGATTCGGCAGGCTGCATGCCCAGCAGCGCACGCGCAAGGTTCTCTGTCAGCAGCCAAGTGAGCGTGAACGGTGGGCGTTCGGGAATCTTCACCGTGAAGCGCGTGGCGATGACCTCGTCGACGGTCAGGAAGTTGGGCGGGAAGGCGATAGGCTCGTAGCGGGCGATGACCTGATCGGGCGTGAAGGTCTTGCTGGTGAGGTTCCCAAACGCGATTGCCAGCCCCTGCATCAGGTGCTGTCCGAATGCTTGCACGGCGGCGAGAGCGGCGTCGTCGATGGCCTCGGGTGCGCTGCCCAGCGTCGCTTCAAGCAGGGCGCGCTGGCTCTCGGCGCGCTCGCTTATCTGCTCGCCCACCACGAACAAGCACGGCGCATCACTCTGCTCAGCGAACTGCGCCTGAATGTGCAGCACAGGGTCTGCCGTTAGCCCCGTCAGGTCGCTAATCGGCACCGCGCTGGACTGCGGCGTCGGGATTTCGACCAGCGTGTTGTTCTGCTCGGACAGGTACAGGGCAACGCTTTGCCAGACCTGTGCCTGCTTCACCACGAATTGGGTCAAGACCTCAGCCGAGACTTCGTTCACGGTTCACTCCTCCGAGACGACATCGGTAATCGCGACAACCAGCCGTCGGTTGCGGATGGCGGGCTTGCCGCGAAACTTCACACGGTTCTCTATTAGCAGGTCGATCTTACCGTTGACAGGTGTGTCCAGTGGGATAGTGTCACCGACCTTAAGGTGGAGCAGGTCGCGCAGGCGAATGCGGGTTCTGCCCAGTCGTGCGCGGCAGGTGACGGCAGTGCGCTGCAGGTGCTGGGTCAGCATACGGCGCAGCAGGGGCGTGGTGCGCTTGCCCGCGCTGGAGACCCAGTTTTGCGAACTGAGGCGCGGCGTGATGGGTTTAATCACCATATGGGGCACGCACAGGCTCATCGCGTCGCGCCGCTCGCCAAAACGCGCTTCCATCAGCACGGTAATCACGATGTCGCTGGGCGGGGCGATTTGCACGAACTGTGCGCTGGTCTCCAGCGCTTCAATCTTCGGGTCTACCTGCAGGATGCTCTCCCACGCGCTGCGGTACGCCATCAGCATGCGTTCCGCGAGCGTGAGTACCAGCGGCTTCTCAATCTCAGTGAAAGCGTTGCGTTCAATCGGCTTGCCCACCCCACCAAGCAGGCGATCGAGCATGGTGAACACGAGCGCGAACTCCATCTCCAGCACCGCCTCGCCCGACAGCGGGGGCGCACTGAACACGATGAACGCCGACTGCTTGAGCGAGCGCAGGTAGTCCTCGTAGGGAATCTGCTCCAGCGAGATGAGTTCGATATGCACAGGCGTGCGCAAGTAGGTGGCGAGGTTCGTCGAGCAGAGCCGCGCGAAGGTCTCGAAGATCATCTGCAGGGTGCGCAGGTGGTCGCGCGAGAACTTGTCGGGTCGGCGGAAGTCGTAGACCTCGTAGGCGATGGGCTTGCGTGGGGTTCCCATCCCGCCCACAGGCGCGGCGACAGGCGCGCCGAAGTCGCTGCCCGAACTGTCTTCCGCTGCAAGCGACGCCAGAAGCGCCTCGATCTCCGCCTGCGATAGAATCTCGCTCACTCGGTTCGCCTCCCGCTGGACATTCGCGCGAAATTATCGGCACGCGCAGGCGGTTTTTGCAGGCAGGAACTTTCGGCGCGCAGGGGAATCCAACATTCCATGCGAGCCGTATGGGTGATTGCACTGCTGGGGTTGCTGCTTGGGCGGGCACAGGAGTCGCCCAAGCCGCCTGCGAACGAGAAGCCCGCCGCGCCGCGCGAGACGACGCTGAGTTTCGCGGGGGAAGGGGAGCGCTGGTGGTGGACCGAGAACGCCAAAGGCGAGCCGCTCAGCCCGCCCCAGAAGACCAGCGACGCCTCCGTCACAATCAAACTGCCCCCAGACGCCGATGCGCTTTGGGTCTACGACGCCAAGACGGGCAACCTCGCCCAACTCAAGGTCGCCGACCTCAAGGAGAAGACCGAGCTGACCAGCGACCGATTCAGCCATGTAGCGCGGGTGCAGGTGAACCTGCAGGCGCAGGGCAAGCCCGTCGCCAGTGCAATCGTGGAGCTTACGGATGCCAACGGCAAGACGCACACGCGCGTGCTGGAACCGTCGGCGGAGGGCATCCTGATTTTTGAGCGTGTGCCGCTGGGCAAGGTGTCCATCACAGCGCGCTACGGCGACGAGGGCAAAGCGTCGCAGGAGACCACGCTGAAAGCCGAGCGCGAGACGCGCGTGCCGATTATCGAACTCGCGTTGAGCGGGAGCGTCGCCACCTTAGAGGTCGCGCCGAAGGGCAGGGAAGGGCAGGGCGACGCCGAGACGCCCCAGACCAGCCGAATCGGCGCGATAGTGATGTTTGTGATTGCGCTCGCGCTGGCAATCGGGGTTATCGTGTTCCTGGTGCGCTTGGCGACGCAGAAGCCGCAGCAATTGGGCGAAGCGATGAGCAAACTCGGTGTGGAGCTGCCGCAGCCGACCCCTGCAGGGCAGGGGAGTGGGACGGCAACCGCGCCATCCGCGCCGCCGATGCCTGACCTGCCGCCGCTGGAGAGCGCGGGCGTTGACCCAACCGCGCCTGTTGGCACAACACCCCTCGTCGCAACAGGTCCTGCTAAACGCCTTGTTGCTACGCAGGGACCCTACGCAGGGCAGGCGTTCGAACTCACGGGCGACCTCATGACCATCGGGCGCGACGCTGCCCAAGCCATCGCGCTGGTGAACGATATGGGTGTTAGCCGCAGGCACGCACAAATCATCCGCCAAGGCGACCAGACGCTAATCGAAGACCTCGGCAGCACAAACGGAACCTATGTGAACGGCGTGCGCATCAGCGCGCCGACGCCGATTAAGCCTGGCGACACGCTCCAGCTCGGCGCGAGCCTGTTCCGCGTGGAGTAGCGATGGTCAGCAAGCTCTTCTACATGATGGTGTTTGGCGCGGTGGGCGGGGTGCTTGCCTGGTTCGTGAACGAGCCGTTCATCAGCGACGACATCCGCCGCACAGCGGACTGGGGCGAGCTTGCACGGTTTGGCTCAACTTCAGGGCTACTGATTGGCGCGATGATTGGGCTGGCGACGGGGCTGTCGCTGGGCACAGGCAAGCATATCGTCCGTGCGGTTGCGCTGGGAGCGGGTGTGGGCGCAATTGGCGGCTGGGTGGGTGTGACCATCGGGCAGATTATCTTTGGGGTGTTAGGCGCGACGATACCGATAGCAGGGCTGATTGGGGGGCGCATTCTCGGCTGGAGCGCGTTCGGGGCGTTGATTGGGCTGTCGGAGGGGCTGATTGCGCGTTCGCCGAAGCGGATGCGCAACGGGTTGTTGGGGGGCGCGATTGGTGGGGCGTTGGGCGGCGCGCTGTTCGACTTTCTGGCGTTCACGATTGGCTCGGTGTTCGGCTTCGCGTTGCGTGCGGAAGGCGAGGCGGGCGCGCCGTCCCGCGCGGTCGGGCTAACACTCATTGGCGCGGGGATTGGGCTGTTTATCGGGCTGCTGGAGTGGCTCACCCGCGCGGCGTGGGTGCGCGTGCTGTACGGGCGCAACGAGGGCAAGGACTACCCGATAGACCGCGACGGGGCATATCTGGGGCGCGACGAGTTGGCGGATGTGCCCCTGCGCGGCGACCCGCAAGTCGCCCCACGCCACGCCGAGATTCGGATGGACGGCGGCGGCTATGTGCTGGTTCCGCTCGCGCCGATGGCGGTCAACGGGCAGCCCGTTAGCGCGCCTGTGGAACTGCGCGACGGCGACCTGCTGCAGATAGGCTCGTTCCAGGTACAGTTCCAGTTGCGCGAGGGTCAAGCGGCGCGTGCGCCGCGCGATGTGGTGCGCTCGCCGTTGCCGCCCCCGCCGCCGACGCCGCCGGGCGTGTGTCCCTACTGCGGGCAGCGGCAAGACCCCCTCACGGGCGCGTGCGCCTGCACGCCCACAGCAATGCCCCCGTCCCCGACACCGACGCAGGGCTACCCGCCCGCGCCCGCTGCAGGCGGCGTCGCCGTTGCACAGGCGACCGCGCTGGTGGGCATAGAGGGCGCACTCGCAGGGCAACGCATCACCATCCCACCCACAGGGCTGACCATCGGGCGTGAGACGGACAACATGCTCATCATCCCCGACCCATCGGTCAGCCGCCATCACGCGCGTATCGCCTACGAAAACGGCGCGCTGGTGGTCTACGACCTGAACAGCACCAACGGCGTCTATGTGAACGAGCAGCGTGTTAGCAGGCAGACCTTGCGAGCGGGCGACATTGTGCGCTTCGGCGGGGCGCGATTCCGCGTCGAGTAGGGTACACTTTAGAGCGCATGGCGTTTCGGATTTACTGTGGTGCGCTGGTGACGGATGGGCAGCGCTACCCGCACCGCGCGCTGGTGGTGGACAAAGGACGGATTGTCGCGTGGGAGGCGTATGACCCTGCCCAAGTGGGGCACATCGAGCCGCCCGATGTGGATGCACGCAACCTGATTGCGCTGCCGGGCATGATTGACCTGCATGTGCATGGCGGCTTCGGGCGCGATATGATGGAGGGTACGCCAGATGCGATACGCGCGATTGCCCAGCAACTGGCAACCCGCGGCGTCACGGCGTTTTTGGTGACCCCGCTGACCGCCCCGTGGTCGGCGATACGGCAGTGCCTCGAAGCGGCGGGAGAGGTGCGCCACAATGGTTCGGGCGGTGCGCGCGTGCTGGGGTGCCATATGGAGGGTCCGTTTATCAACCCCAAACGCGCGGGCGCACAGCCGCCAGAGCATATCCGACCGCCCTGCCTACGCGAACTACGGAACGAGCTGGGCTCATTGATTAGCGAATTGCGCATTGTGACACTCGCGCCTGAACTGGAGGGCGCGCGAGAGGTAGTAGAGTTCCTGACGCAGGAGGGCGTGATTGTCTCCATCGGGCATAGCGACGCGACCTATGAGCAGACCGTGCAAGCCATCGAGTGGGGTGCGCGCCACGCCACGCACACCTTCAACGCCATGCGCCCGTTCCAGCATCGCGACCCTGGTTTGGCAGGCGCAGTGATGCTGCACGATGAGCTGACCGCCGAGATTATTTGGGATAATGTGCATACCCACGCGGCGACGGCGCAGCTACTCATCAAAGCAAAGGGCGCATCGCGCGTGATTTGCATTTCAGACGGCACGACGGGCGTCGGCATGCCGGATGGCTATGCCTTCGAGTTGTGGGGACATCGTGCGGTGGTGCGCGACGGTGCGGCGCGGATGGTTGAAACGGGCGGGCTGGCAGGCAGCGTCGTCGCGATGGACACCTGCCTGCGCCACTGCGCCCAGACGCTGGGGCTGGAGGTCGCCTCGCTGGTGTGCGCGGCGAACCCTGCCCGTGCGCTCGGCTACGAGACCGACCTCGGTACGCTGCGTCCAGGGGCATGCGCCGATGTGCTGCTGTGGGACCCCCACACGCAAAATGTGGAGTATACTTATATCGACGGCGTTTTGCACGAACCGAAACCGCTGTCGGCAGGAGTCTTAGAACCTGCCCCGAAGTAAAACAATTAGCCCTGTAGGAGGTCCGTGAAACCATGTGGAGTGACGAGCAGACCCGCGAGAACCCGATGACCGAGTCGATGGAGGCGACGACGAGCGCTGTGGAAACAGTTGCGAGCGAGCCGAGTACCGCGATGGAGAGTGCACGCACCACGGAGATGGCTGGGTCGGCGGAAGCCGCGCCTGAACCAGCCCCCGAAACGCCCATCTCCCCAACTGTTACCACGCCTGAACCTGCGCCCGTTGCAGCAGCGGCAGAACCTACACCTACCGACGAAGAGAACCTCTCGATGGACGAAGCCCTCGAACAAAGCTTTCCATCGTTCGAGCCTGGTGAGGTCATCCAAGCGACCGTCGTTCAGGTCGACCGCGATGCCGCACTGGTCGATGTCGGGATGAAGACCGAAATCAAGATCCCCAAAGAGGAGCTGTCGACGGGCAGAGTAGAGTCAGCGAGCGATGTGGTGCAGGTTGGTGACACCATCGATGTGAAGGTGATGCGCACACGCGGCGAGGAAGGCATGCCGGTGCTATCTAAGCGCGAAGCGGATTTCGACAAGCTCTGGCAGTCGCTTGTGCGTGCCTACGAGAACAAAGAGACCTTAGAGGCGATGGTCGACGAAGCGGTTAAGGGTGGGGTTGTGGTCAACATTGGCGTGCGGTGCTTTGTGCCCGCCAGCCAGATTGCCCGCCGTCTGCCGCCGAACCAGCTCGATCGACTGGTGGGCGAGGTCATCCCCATCAAAATCATTGACTTGGACCATGTGCGGCGCAGGGCGGTTGCCTCCAACCGTCTGGCAGAGGAAGAGATACGCCGCCAGCGCGAGGAAGAGGAGCGCAAGCGACGCGAGGAGGTGTTTTCTAAGATCAAGGTTGGCGACCGCTTCAAGGGAGTGGTCAAACGCATTACGGGCTACGGCGCGTTCGTCGATATTGGCATATACGAAGGATTGCTCCATGTAAGCGAGATCTCGTGGGCGCGCGTGAGCGACCCGCGCGAGGTGCTCAAAGAGGGTGACGAAATCGAGGTCGTTGTCATCCGCTTGGAGCCTGAAAACGGCAAAGTTGCGCTTAGCCGTCGCCAAGCGCTGCCCGACCCATGGCAGATAGCGGCACAAAAGTATCAGGTAGGCGACGAACTGGAGGTGCCCATCACGCGCATAGCACGTACAGGAGCGTTCGCCCGCGTTGAAGAGGGCGTGGAAGCATTTATACCCCTCGGAGAACTCAGCAGCAAGCGCATCAAGTCGCCTGAAGAGGTTGTCTCGGTCGGCGACATGGTCAAAGGGCGGATTATCGAGCTGGATCCGCGCCGCCGACGCATGATTATCAGCCTGCGTGCGCCTGAAGAGCAGCAGGCTGTGCAGGAACATCGCCAACGCGTAAGTTCCACCAGAGGCAGCGGGTTCACTATTGGCGAACGACTCTCGTCGCAACTACAGCAGGACGCCCATCTTCGTCGAGGTACCGCTGCTCATCGAAGTCGCGTTGCAGGGGTCTTTCGATGCGGTCGTGGTGGTGCAGGCAACGCCCGCACTGCAGCGCCAGCGTCTCATAGCGCGTGGTGTCCCACCCCAGCGTGCGCGGCAAATCCTGCAAGCACAACTGCCCACCCGATGCAAGACGGTCTTCGCCGACTGGGTGATTCGCACCCACCGCTCGTTGGAACAAGTCGAAGCGCAGGTGCGTCGCATCTGGCGCACGCTCACGCAGCAGGTATACTCGGAAGCGCAACAGAATCCGATATCGGGCGTCAAAATCGGGCAGGAGTATCGCGAGTGATACGGAATCTAACTGAAGAGGAGGTTCGAACGCAGTGATACGACGATGGCGATGGCTTCTGGCAGTGGCGGGGCTATTGTCGATTTACACGGGTTATGCGGACGGTAGCACGCGGCAGGGTGAAGACCCGTACCGCGATCGTCCCTCGCGCCATGTATTGCCCAGTTCCGCATATAAGCCCATCCCGCCGCAAAACTACAGGATTGCGCCGCCGCGCGCCCCTCAGAGTGGGAATGTGCGATGGCGCAAGGACGGGCTATTCGACCCACAAAAGTTCCATCAGCAGCTGCAGCAGCGACAGCAACGCACGCGCGCGCCGCGCTGGGATCGCGACATCACCAACGCTGCGCCCGACGAGATTCACCCCGTGTATAACCCCGGCGCAGCGAAGATGTTCTTTGCCAGCAACGCAGGTGGTGTTGGGCCAGACGGGCGCCTGGTGAACCCCACGCCACGCTACCGCATCTGGCGCGGCGACATCGATGAAGGTTCTCAAACCTATTTGAGCAACTTGACGAACCTCACGCCCATCACAGGGGACACGCCCGACGAACAGTTCGGCAGCCAGATTCAGCCATCGCTCAACGCCTCCGCGAACATCCTCGCCTATGCCAACCGCAGCGCGGCAGGCAGCTACAACATCGTCGTGCGTAACCTCAGCACGGGACAGCGCGTGGTGCTGACCTCCGACAACAACGGCGTCACGCAAAACCTCCGCCCAACGCTTAGCCCAGGCGGCAATTTGGTCATCTTCTCGTCTAACCGCTTGCTCTCAGGTGAGACGGAAGCCGACCGACGCTACCGCCTCTATGTCGCACGCACCGACGGGCGCCCGTTCGAAGACGGAACCTTCTTCAAGCGCATTACCTTCCCCGGCCCTGGCGAGAACGATGTGGAGCCTGCGTGGTCGCCCGACGGCAACCGCGTGGCGTTCGCCCGCATCGCCGCCGACGGAAGCAGCTACATCTATGTGCTGGACTTCAACACGCTGACTGTTGTGCAGTGGACGACCTTCGTCGATGCTAACGGCAATCGCCCGCGCGACCGTCAACCGACTTGGGCGCAGATTGGCGATGTGCCGTATATCGTCTTCTCCTCGACGCGCAAGTCGGGTCAACCGCATCGTCTGGGCGAGCCCTCTGACCGCGTGGATGTGGCGAACAACATCTACGACATTTACTATCTGCCCGCATTGTTGCCTGAACCCCCGTCGGCAGCCAACACACGCTCGCTGACCACCGACCCCAGCACAGCGGATCTGGCACGCCCCGATGTGCCCGGCGTGGCGTTCTTTGCACCAGCAGCAGGCGCAAAGTACCCCACCGCCGCTATCGACACGCGCAACCGCGTCGC
>Ga0079995_1041301_pt1 | contig 10406 bp, 8 predicted proteins | sample FaiFalFF_MnMetaG_2_FD_69198 | JGI IMG/M metagenome (GOLD analysis project Ga0079995, IMG submission 69198) | Freshwater microbial communities from Yellowstone National Park, Wyoming, USA - Fairy Falls C (FF_Mn_C) (SPADES assembly) (version 4) | ecosystem: Environmental > Aquatic > Freshwater >... | reverse complement strand
TGAGCCCCTCCCCATTGAAAGATAATTGGACTTTTACGATAGAAGATTTAAATAAAGTTTATGATTATTATGAAACTAAATTGAAGGAGGTTGATAAATTTAGGAATTACTCTAAACCTCAAAGAAAAACACTCTCTGAATACGAAAAAATTTCAAAAATACTTAATTTTGTTAAATTACTAATAAGAAGAAAAAAACTAACTGATAGATTATTAGATATACTTAATGGCGAAGAATTAAAGGAAAGAAATGTATGTAATTACTATAATCAAGGAAAAGTTATGTATTTAGTTAATAAGTATTTCCTAAAAGCAAGAATTTCCTTAAATTATTTGAAATTTAAGAATAAAAAAATAGATCCCTTATGTTTTCTGCCTATTATAATTCAGAAATTGATAGCCAATAAAATTATTGAAAATAAAATCGTCGGAAGTTTGGCGAATAGAAACAAAGCAATTAAAGGATTAATTAAATTTTTAAAGAAGAATTTGAGAAATTTAGAAAAATTTCAAGTTATTAGAGCGGACTTTAAAAGTTATACATTAAATATAAGAAGAAAAAGAATTTTTGAAATTTTAGAAGGAAGAAATGTGCCTCAAAATATAATAAGTTTAATTAGAGGTTTCGTAGAAAACTCAACAATTGAATCAAAAATATTTAAAAATTTTAATATTGAAAAGTTATTCAGAAAAATTGGTTACGAGGAAGATTATGAATTTGACTGTGATTTTAAGTCAGTTATAGGACGTGAAGGCATTTTACCAGGAACACCATTAGCTAATATATTAGGACAAATTTATTTGGAAGAATTTGATAAAAAAATGAAAGAATTAACTGAAAACGAAGGATTTTATATAAGATATTTTGATGATTTAATTTTAATTGTTTCAAATGAAAAAACAAGGAAGGTAATGAATGAAATTTCAAGTTATCTTAGCAGATTCTACAAAATTAGAAAGAATAAAATTAAGGAAATTTTTAGAATAGATTTAAAACAGAATTTAAGTGAAGCGGAATTCGAATTTTTAGGTTATAAGTTTGAAATAAAAGACAAGAATTTAAAAATTTCAATCAGATACAAGACAATAAAAAAGTTTGTATATAAATTTATTTACGAGTATAAGCAAAAAGATAAAAGTTATTTAGTTGCTAAAAATTATTACTTATTTTCTTGGTTAGGTAGCTTTAAACATATAAATGATTATAAACTTCTTGAAAAAATTTATCTAAATATAATTTTGCCAGATATTTACTTAAATTTGAAAAAGTTCAAAATTGAGAAAAAATTTCACTATATTAAGAAGTTTTATAGACCAAATGCTATTCTAAGAATTGTAAGAAAGGGAGATAAGGAAAAAGTTATTGAAAAATTAGAAAGTCTTAAAAATTACATCAATAGCTAAATTTTACTTGAATTTTGCCATCTTTATAATAAGCGACAGGCATGTATTTTGTATTATGATAAAATCCAACATTTCCATAATTATCAAGAGCTATAATACCCGCTGGCAAATTAACTTTTTGAGTTAAATAATCAATAGCACTTTTAACAGCATTTTCAACAGAAACTCCAATTTTAACCAAATAACAAACAAATGAACTTAAATTTACTCTAATTATACCTTCACCTATTCCTGTTGCACTTGCTCCGCAAACTTCATTAGCATATATTCCAGCTCCAATTAATGGTGTATCTCCGACCCTACCTTTTAATTTTAAAATTGTTCCACCTGTTGAAGAGCCACTTACAATAACTCCTTTACTATTTACAACAACAGCTCCAACTGTTCCAATAAAGTAATTCGGATATTTTTCCATAAATTGCTTAATATGTTTTAAACTATTAATGTTATCAAAATTTTCTTTTGCTTTTTTATATTTTTCAATACTTTCATTTGTAATGGGATTGTATTCTTCAAATCCAAAAGTTTTTGCTAATTTTTCAGCACCTTCTGAGATTATTAAAACATGTTCAGTTTCCTCCATAATTTTCCTTGCTAAACTAATTGGATTTTTGATATTTTTAATGCCAGCTACTGCTCCCGCTTTTAAATTGTCTCCTCTCATAATACTCGCATCCATTTCAACTTCACCAAATATATTTAAAACACTTCCTGTTCCTGCATTAAAAATAGGCTCATCTTCAAGAATTTTTATTGCTTCTTCACAAGCACTAATAGGGTCATCATATTTCTTTAAAATCTCTAAACCTTTTTCTAATGATTTTATTAAACTACTTTCAGCAATTTTAAGTTTTTCTTCATTCCATTCACCAGCACCACCATGGACAATTATCATATTTTAAAAAGGGGCAAAAGCCCCTTAGAACTTTCCAAGAATAGAAATGCTTGGAATAAATCCTGATGGAACACCTGTTAAGAAAAATGGACCATTATATATTAAGTCAGTAGAAACAGCAGCATCAAGTCTTATAAATCCAACTTCATAACCAAAGCCAAGTGTTAAATTTCCAACAGAGCCTAATCCAGTTCCTCTTGTTCCAACATCTGCTGTTCTCAATAAATCATAGGTATATGAGCCTCTTAATTTAAAGTAATCTCTTAAAGCCTTTACTTCACCACCAATTAAAATTCCTAAAGAAAAACCAGAGAATGTGGTTTCATTAATAGTATTACTAACTAATTGTTTTGTTGTCTGACTAAGTGAATTAACAGTTAGACCCAATATACCAAATCCAATATCAGAAATTGGTAAGTTTAAACCACCACCAGCTGAGAATTGAGTAGTATTGGTCGAAAAATCAATAGGATTTGTGTCTGGATCGTCATACTCTTCACTTCCTGTTAAAAATATGGCATAACCTATAAATATAGGATTATGAAATCTTCCAAGAAAACCAAATAAATTGGAGCTATAGTTTGTATTTACAGTTGTTCCTGTTTTAAATGAACCATTTCCAAATTGAAGTGGAATAGAAATATCAAATGCTGTTTTTTCGGAAATATAATAACTTAAAGAAGGTGTAAGACCTATTATTGAAGCGCTGAGAACTGTTGCAGGTGTTTCCTTATCATCAAAAGAAGCTGTTCCAAACCTTAAATTCAAGCCCAAAGAAACATTATTGAAATTCAATCCTCCCACAAGGTCTAATGGAACTATAGTTAAATTCGGAAATACATTTATCCTCTGTCTTCCAAGATAAGCTCCAAATCCATAATTTTCAAACTTCCCAAAAGCAGAAGCATAAGCATATGTTCCATAAATTGTATCTCCCCTCATTGGTATATTAGGAGCTTCAATAGTAAAGTGAGCGGGAAATTTAAATAGAGCAGAAGGATAGAATTGGATTATATATTCATCATCCAAGAGGAAGTTCGCATAGCCGAATCTGTTTGAGTTTTGTGTTAGAACATTTACTCTTGTTTCTGTTGCGAAAGCAACTCCCAAGGTCAGAGCGATAGATATCGTTATCTTATTCATATTTTCCTCCTTTTTTGAAAAGCTCAAAAGTTTAAAGCACTTAATGTAAAACTGAAATAATTTTAGTTATTCCCTCTGATTTTAATATATAAACACCACTTTTTAAATTATATGCCCTTTTTCCTTTTATTTGGTCAGATATTATTAACTTTCCATCAACTGAATATAAATTTATTTTTCCTTCACCTTCAAAAATTAATTTTGATTTCTGTATATGAAACTTTATTTTACCTATTGAAATTTCATTCTGTTTAACTGCACTAACACATATATAATTTGTTTTCGTTATTTTGTCTATTGGTAAGTCAGCAGGGGAATTTATTTTATTATTTCCATCAATATCAAACCATATCATAACTACTAAATCATAGCACTTAGCTGTTATATTATTAGGTGTTGTAAATTGTCTCTGATAAGTTCCATTTCCTGGCACTACATTTATCTTTACATCATTAGCAGGATCACTTATCCAATTAGCTCCATCATATAAACTTGCTCCAAGCATAATTTGATTGTGTGAATATTGAGCACCAGAATAAATACTGGCATATATTGTAAATGTTTGACCAGGTTGGATATTGGTTGGATTAGCTGATAAATTTAAAAATCCCATAGGTGTTGAGATATGCCAGTTTTTTGAAGAATAATAATGAATTACCATCCAATCCCAAAATTTTCCATTATCTCCCCATCTCTTAGTTCCCCACTGACACATTCCTCTACCATGTCCAAAACAAGCATGTCCAGAACAAACATTATCACTTATACAGGGCCAACCTGTACAAGGAGAACCTGCATAACCATTCCCACAAGGACAGCTATTAACACAACTTAATTGACCAACAAGTCCATTATTTTCAGCAGAGTATTCAGCTCTTGCTACATTATTGGCACTTGGTGATATGGCAAAACCAGATGTATAAATTGCAGCATTCATTGTGCTTGTATATTGGTCTGGATTCCAAACTTGACAGCAAGTAGTAGAGCATATATCATAATTGTTAGATATAGGATTTAAAACATGCCAAGAGCCATAAGCTCTATAAGCAAGAGAACCAGCCCTCAAAGATTGGGCATTCCAACTTGCTATCCATTCATCATCTAATCCTTTTCCAACATATTCCTCTAAACTCATTACTGAAACACTTGAGCAACTTGTACAAGAGCAATTTGTTCCAACTCTTATTGAACCTGGAGGGTCAAAAAACGGCAAAGGAATGATATCAGTTTCATTAATAGTATTATCATTTTTAATTTTTTCTAATTTTTCTTTTGGATAAATGCCATTTTCAGTTGAATTAAAACCATCCTTTATAAGATATTCATCAGGTTTTCTATCAATAAGCCCATGCTTATATTCACTAATAATAGAGCCTTGCCCTTTTTCCAAACTAATCCTCATAATTTTCCTTCCTGGAACTATCAAAACATTTTTTAAAACATAATCCTTATAACCAGGCTTTGAAAAATATATATCTTTTCTATCTGAAATCACTTTATATTCTTTTGAATTTTCATCCTCATAAGGACTAAAAGTAAGCATTTTTATTGAAAAGAAGCCATCTTTATTAGTAAAAGTCTCTAAATTTCCTATTTTAACCTTTACCTTAGATAAAGGTTTAAGGTTAGAATTATCTGAAACATAACCTTCAATTAAAACCTCATCAGGCATTAAATGAATATCGCTTAAATTAGTATTACTACGAGAAAGTAAAATATCTACATCTAAGTTAGAATTTTCACTAACTATAAAGTAGGTTTTTAAAGGCTCATATCCGTTAGCTATAAATTCAAATTCATATTTACCTTTCTCTTGTGTTTGAAACTTGAAAATAGGCATATTTGAGTTATAGTTTATAGTAGAGCCAGATGGTGTTTTTACAATAACAATATAATCATTTATTCCAAAAAATGTCCAAGCATCCTTAACCTTAAAGGTTATTAAAGAAATCGTTATAAAGAGCATAAGGTAATTTTAAAGCATAAAAGGTTTTCTTTCAAAGGTATAAAAACTAACTTCTCAAATACAAATAAATTTTCCTTGCTAATTTTTCACCAATACCAGGAACTTTCTTTAATTCATCTACACTTGCTTTTCTAATTTTTTCAATACTTCCAAAATATCTCAAAAGTTCTAATTTTCTTTTATTTGAAAGTCCTGGGATTGTATCAAGAATTGAACTTTTTATTTTTGGCTCTCTTAATTTTCTTTGATAACTTAAAGCAAATCTATGAGCTTCATTTCTGATATGTTGAAGTAATCTTAACGAGAATGAATAAATTGGAAGACTTAAAATTTTACCATTTTCCAAAATAATTTCTTCATTCCTTTTAGCAAGACCAATTGCTTTTAGATTTAATTTAAATTCTTTTATTACTTTAACAGCACTTTTTAACTGACCAATACCACCATCAATTAAAATTAAGTCAGGAAGCTCCTTATTCTCTTCTAATAATCTTCTTATTCTTCTTCTTAAAACCTCTTCAATTGCCTTATAATCATCTATTTTGCCCTCTTCAATTGTCTTAATTTTATATCTTCTATATTCCCTTTTATTTGGCTTACCATTTACAAACACAACAACTGAACCAACCTTTCCCTCACCATAATAATGAGATATATCAATTGCTTCAATTCTTTCAAGCTTTTCTAATTTTAAAATTTTTTTTAGCTCTTCAACACCAGGATGTTCTCCTTTCTTTGAAATATCATTTATAAATTTCTTTAAGTTTTCTTCGGCATTTTCCATTGCTATTTTGTATATTTTCATTTCATCAATAGTTGGCTTTCTTATTTCAATTTCCTTATCAGTTCTAAATTTTATAAGATTTCTGAAATCATTTAGAAACTCATAGGAAAAATCTAAATCAATTACAATTGCTCTTATATTCAAAAATGCACTTTCATAATGCCTTAATAAAAATTCTTCAATTGGCTCATTTATAGAATCCGTAATGATATAATCTTCCTTACCTACGATTCTTCCATTTCTCCAAATAATTTTAGAAATGCTATAATAATTGTTAGCTTTTGAATAACCAATAAAGTCTCTATCCTCTGAACCGTCAATCCAAACACCATTTGAGCTACCAATTTCCAATATACTTCTTAAAGCATCTCTCAATTTAATTGCTTTTTCAAATTTAAGTTCATTAACCGCTTTATCAATTTCCTCTCTTAAATACTTTTCAACATTATAAGTGTTTCCTTTTAATAATTCTATTGCCATTTTTACATTATTTTGATAATCTTCTAAACTAACTAACTTAGCACAAGGACCTAAGCATCTGCCAATATGGTATTCTATACAAACTTTATGAATTTTATTTGAAGGTAATTTTAAACGACAATTCCTTATCTTAAAAATTTCTCTTGTTATAGAAAGTAAATTTCTAACAAAACTTGGATTTACAAATGGTCCAAAGTAAATTTTATTTTGGTCATTATTATTTCTCGTTATTTCAATTCTTGGAATCTCTTCTTTTGTAATAGCAATATATGGATATGGTTGTCCTTTCAATCTTATGTTATATGGAGGGTCATATTTCTTAATTAGTGATAATTCCAAAAGTAAAGCAGATTTTTCGCTATCAGTAATAATGTAATCTAAATTATTTGCTTTTTGAAGCATCTCTAAAACTTTTAAATTGTTTTTCTCATTTAAATAAGAGCTTAAACGATTTTTTAGATTATAAGCTTTACCAACATAAAGAACATTATTATCTTTTTTAAATAAATAAACACCAGGCTTTTGGGGAATTTCTTTTATAATTTCTTTTAAATTTATCATTTCAAAAATTCAAAAATGCTCTTAAAAATATAGTATCCATCTTTTGAGCCTTCTCCAAGAATCCCTTCACTTCTCCTTTCAGGATGGGGCATAAGTCCAAGAACATTAAATTTAGAATTAAAAATTCCTGCAATGTTCATTACTGAGCCGTTAGGATTATCAACATATTCAAAAGCAACCAAATTTCTTTGATATAATGATATTGGCTCATTATGAAAAAATCTACCTTCTGAGTGTGCTATTGGAATTTTAATAATTTGATTTTTTTGGAAAAATTTTGTAAAAGGTGTATTATTGTTTATAACTTTAAGCTCAACTAATTTACATATGAATTTATTATTTAAATTTTTCGTTAAAGCACCTTCAAGAATTTGTGCCTCTGTTAAAATTTGAAATCCATTACATATTCCAATAACCAAGCCCATTTCATTTTCCACAAATTTATATATACTTTCCATAACGGGTGAAAATTTGGCAATTGCACCAGCTCTTAAATAATCACCATAAGAAAATCCACCAGGAAGAACAATTAGCCTATAATTAAATATATTTTTATCTTTATGAAAATGATAATAAGGCTCAAATCCTAAAATTTTCAAAATATAAAATACATCCCTATCACAATTTGAACCAGGAAAAACAACAATACCTGCTTTTATCATATATTAAAACCGAATGTTCTTAAAACTTCTCTACCTTCCTCCGTTATTCTATCAAGTGTCCAAGGTGGGTCAAATGTAATTTCAACTTCAACATCACTTACACCTTCAATTTGTAAAAGTTTATCTTTAATTTCAAAAGCAATAGTATCTCCAATAGGGCAACCAGGAGCAGTTAAAGTCATCAAAATATGAACCTTTCCCTTATCATCTATTTCAATACCATATATAAGTCCCAAATCAACGATATTAACGGGAATTTCAGGGTCATAAACAGTTTTAAGAACTTCAATTATTTCATCTCTTGAAACCTTAGACATAGTAAAATTTTAAAGCAGGATTAAATGAAAAAAGTTTTATCCTTTAAAATTTTAAAACTTGCCCGGGTGGCGGAATCGGAAGACGCACAGGACTTAAAATCCTGGGCCCCGAAAGGGGCGTGAGGGTTCGAGTCCCTCCCCGGGCATTTGAAACCAATAAAATCTTATTTTTTTGTATTTATAATAGGTATTATTGTAGGAGTTATTTTAGATTGGGCAATAAATAAATACTTTCCGCCTCATCCTGCAAGTGAATTTTTAACTTATAAAATTAAGTTTGGAATAGAGAATGTAAAAGTTGATTTAGTTGCTTTAAATTTCTCATTCTCTTTAATGTTTTCATTTTCTCTGATGATGTTAATTTTTGGACTTATCTTTGTAATTCTATATAAACAGCTTTGAAATTCTCAGAATTATTTGAAGGTTATAAAATTGAGAATTTTAAGGATTTCATAGTTGAAGGAATTGCTTATAATAGTAAGGAAGTAAAAGAAAATTATGTCTTTTTCGCAATAAAAGGAGAAAAGTTTGATGGTCATAATTTCGTTTATGAAGCAATTAATAATGGAGCAAAGGCTATTGTTGTTGAAAAGAAATTAGATGTAGAAATTAATCAAGTAATTGTTGAAAATTCAAGAGTTGAGCTTTCAAAAATTTCAGCAAAATTTTATAATTATCCCTCAAAAAATTTATTTGTAATTGGAATTACAGGAACAAATGGAAAAACTACAACAACTTATATAACTTATCAGGCTTTAAATATATTAGGATATAAAACAGCACTTCTTGGAACAGTAGTAAATGATTTAATTTCAAGGAAAGAAGTGCCAAAATTGACAACACCAGAATCTTTGGATTTACAAAAATATATGTTTGAAATTATAAAAAATGAAGGGAAATTCCTTGTAATGGAAGTTTCAAGTCATTCATTAGCATTAAATAGAGTTGATGATGTTGATTTTAAGATAGCAGGTTTTACAAATTTAACAATAGATCATCTTGACTTTCACAAGACATTTGAAAATTACAGAGAAGCAAAACTCAAATTATTTAGAATGATAAATGAAAATGCTATTGGTATTATAAATTTAGATGATGAAAATAGCTCTTATTTTATAAATGCCTGTAAAGGCAAAGTTATAACATATGGGTTTTATAAAAATGCTAATATAAAAGGAGAGATAATTGAAAATTCAAAAAATGGCTTAAAAATTAAAGTTTTTGATAAAGTTATTGAAAATGAGAATTTCATAGGTGAATTTAATGCTTATAATTTACTTTGCTCATTTTCTATATTAAATTCAATTGGATTTGATATTGAAAAAATTATTGATGCTTTAAGCCAAGTGAAGCCTCCAAAAGGAAGATTACAAAAAATAAAAAATGTATTTATTGATTATGCCCACACACCTGATGCCCTTGAAAGAGTTCTAAAAACATTAAAAAGTGTTTATAATAAAAAAATTATTTTGGTTTTTGGAGCAGGCGGAAATAGGGACCAATCAAAAAGACCAATTATGGGGAAGGTTTCAGAAATAGCTGATATTATAATTTTAACAAGTGATAATCCAAGGGATGAAGAGCCTATTGATATTATTAGAGATATAGAAAAGGGTATTAATAAAGCTCATATTATTGAAATAGATAGAAAAAAGGCAATAGAACTTGCAATTTCCATCTCAAATGAAGATGATGTTATTTTAATAGCAGGAAAGGGACATGAAACATACCAAGAAATCAAAGGCATAAAATATCACTTTGATGATGAAGAAGTTGTAAAAAGCTTTATTCAATAAATTTTTTGTTAGGAAGCGAAAATAAACAATTCAATTACAAAGTGATTTGTCCAGTAAATGATGTTAAGTTCTTGGTAATCAATAAGTTGTGAAAGATTTTTAGGAACTATTGGTTTAATGGGGGGATTATTAGGGGGGCTTTGCACCCCAAGGCAAAGAATAGGGTCTTTTAAAAATTTTAGAAATAAACAAAGCAATTACAAAGTGCTTTAAAATTTAAATATGAAACAGATTACTGAAAAAATATATACTTATGATGATTTAATTGAAAATAAGATACCAGAAGATGTCTTTGAAGTTATTGAAGGAATAGGAGTTGAAAGTATGGCTACAAGTTCTTTACATGGAGCTTGGGTTTTCACTTTAAGCGAATATCTTGGAAGGCATTTTAAGAAATTA
>Ga0079995_1063988_pt1 | contig 10413 bp, 8 predicted proteins | sample FaiFalFF_MnMetaG_2_FD_69198 | JGI IMG/M metagenome (GOLD analysis project Ga0079995, IMG submission 69198) | Freshwater microbial communities from Yellowstone National Park, Wyoming, USA - Fairy Falls C (FF_Mn_C) (SPADES assembly) (version 4) | ecosystem: Environmental > Aquatic > Freshwater >... | reverse complement strand
AATTGAAGTTGAAAGAGGTTATTCAAAGAACACCGTATCTTCCTACTCAATTGATCTGGTGAGATATATAAAATTTCTTGAGGAAAACGGAATAGAACATCCCGATCGGGTAAGCGAGGAAATTGTGAAGCGGTATATCACTGAACTACAAAGCATCGGATTAAGCCCATCAAGTGTGTCAAGGAACATATCATCAATAAGGACATTTCACAAGTTCTTATGGAATACGTCATACACGAAAAATTATCCGGTTGATGACATTGAAGGACCTATGATCAGGAGAAAACCGCCCGAGGTTTTAACGATAGAAGAGGTTTTCTCACTTCTTGAACAACCGGATATTAGCACGGATATAGGCGTAAGGGACAGGGCTATGCTTGAATTTATGTATGCAACTGGGGTTAGAGTTTCGGAATTAATAAATTTTAAGCAGTCGGATTTGTTTATAAATAAGGAAATCGTTAGAGTTTTTGGGAAAGGTTCAAAGCAAAGGTTGATACCGATTGGGGAGACGGCGATCAAATGGATCAGGGAGTATCAGTTGAAAGTTAGACCGAAATTTGTTAAAATTACAAGTGGAGATATTTTATTTTTGAGTAGATTAGGAAAGAGATTTACAAGGATGGCGGTTTGGAAAATTGTTAAGAAATATGCTCTAATGGCTGGGATTAAAAAAGAAATTCATCCACACACATTGCGTCATTCTTTCGCAACACATCTTCTTGAGAATGGAGCTGACTTAAGAGCTGTTCAAGAGATGCTCGGTCATGTTGATATATCAACGACTCAAATCTATGTGCATGCGAAAAACATTGAGAACTTGAAAGAGGTTTATTTCCTTTATCATCCAAGGTCAAATTAAAAACCAAAAAAGGAGAGCAAAAATGGCAAACGGACTTCCAAACTGGGAGAACATATCCGAGAAACTATCAAGTTATGTTGAGGGTGTTAGGAATGAATTTGAAGATATGCTCGGGCAAATAGTGGAGATTCCGACAATTAGCATGGACCCATCCTATAGGAGTGAAATTGAGAAAGGAGCTGATCTTGCGGTTGAGTTTTTAAAGAAGTTCGGTTTTGACGCAAAGAAATGTGAGACGCCCGGAAACCCGGTTGTTTTAGGTTCTTATGTGACCGATCCCCAAAATCCCACCGTTGCAATTTATAATCACCTTGATGTTCAGCCAGCTGGCGGACCTGAATGGGTTAGAGAACCGTTTAAGTTCACGAAGGAGAATGGGAAATACTATGGGCGAGGGACAACTGATGACAAGGGTCCGGCTTTAACGGCGCTTTTTGCAGCTCGTTTTGCTGTTGAAAATGGCATTCCGATAAATATCAAATTTATATGGGAGTTTGAGGAAGAAAATGGAAGCCCGAATTTTGAATACTTCATCAAAAATAACAAGTCGGATTTAAAGGTTGATTCGGTTCTTGTTTCCGACACTTTGTGGATTTCCCCTGAAAAACCATCAATACCTTATGGTTTGAGGGGACTTCAAGGCGCTCGTCTTGTGCTTGAAACGGGAACTAAAGATGTTCACTCTGGGACAACTGGCGGTGTAGCGAGAAATCCAATCGGTGAACTTTGTCAACTTGTATCACAGCTATATGACGCAAAAACTGGAAAAGTTAAAATTCCGGGATTTTATAAGGATGTGAGAAAACTTTCCAAAGAAGAGTTGAAAAACTTCCTCGCTTCGGGATTTGATGTCAAGCGTTGGATTCAAGTTTATGGTTTTAAGAGCGTCAGGACGAAGAATAAAGCTGAGATATTGCGCAGGATATGGGCTGAGCCGACATTTGAGGTTCACGGCATTGTCGGCGGATATACCGGACCTGGGATAAAAACGATTGTACCTCCGAGAGCGGAAGTTAAAATAAGCATGCGACTTGTCCCAGATCAGAAACCGGATAAAGTGTTCAAACTTTTGAAGGATTATGTTAAGAAGCTTAACCCTGATGTTCAAGTCATAAGAGAAAATGCGCTTGAGCCATATTATGGCGAATTCACAGGTCCGTATGCAGAAGCAGCCGTTAGGGCTATTCAATATGGTTTCGGCTTGAAGCCAGCTTTTATAAGGGAGGGTGGATCAATAGGAGCGGTTGTCACAATGAAAAAACATTTGAAAGTTCCAATTGTCTTCATTGGTTTAAGTTTGCCAGAGCACGGTTATCATGAACCAAATGAAAACTATGATTGGCGTCAAGCATCCGGAGGTATGAAAACATTCGTCAGGTATTTCTACGAGATATCGCAGATAAAATGAGTTAAAACTTGAAACTTAACAAAAAATTTATTATTAATTATTGCATTTTGGAGTCAAACTCTAAAAAACAGGAGGAGGTGAAATTGAAAGCGTTAGGAAGGCATCTTTTGATTGAACTCTTCAACTGTGATAGGAAACTCCTTAACGATGTCTCTTTCGTTGAGAAAGTCCTGACGAAATCGGCTGAGCTTGCAGGGGCGACGATCGTTAAAACATTTTTTCACACTTTCAATCCCCACGGGGTCAGTGGTGTCGTTGTGATCGCTGAGTCGCATCTAACAATTCACACATGGCCAGAATATGGTTACGCTGCAATTGATGTTTTCACCTGTGGGGATGATGTTGACCCGTATGTTAGCTATGAGTATCTGAAGGAAAAATTTAAAGCGAAAGCCTCCTACATCATGGAGGTAAAAAGAGGTCTGTCAGAGAATATCATTGGCACAAGTACAAAGAAAATAATGGCTGGAGTTCTTGCAGGAGAAAGGTGAAGTAAATACTGACATCCCAAATAGTAACAGCGAAGGCATTTGGTTTACGGAATACGGTCCGGAGAACACCGCTTTATCCTTGAAGATAAAGCGCAAAATTTTTGAGAGGGAAACGCTTTTTCAAAAAATAGAGATTTTTGACTCTTACGATTATGGAAGAGTTTTGGTTCTTGATGGATTTATAATGCTGACGGAAAAGGATGAGTTTATTTATCACGAGATGATAGCTCATGTGCCGTTGTTTACGCACCCAAATCCAGTTAGGGTTTTAGTTATAGGCGGAGGGGATGGCGGTGTTGTAAGGGAAGTTTTAAAACATAAATCAGTTGAAAGAGTTGAACTTGTTGAAATAGATGAAGAAGTTGTAAACGCAGCGAGAAAATTTTTCCCACAAGTATCGTCCTATCTTGATGATGAGCGAGTTGAGGTGATATTTCAAGATGGAGTTGAATTCATCAAGGCAAAAAATGGCGTTTACGATGTAATCTTGATAGATTCGCCAGACCCAATAGGTCCAGCGGTTGGACTTTTTGAAGAAAGCTTTTACAAGGATGTCTTTTCAGCTTTGAATGACTTTGGTATAGTTGTCGCGCAGGCGGAATCGCCGTTCGTTTTCCCCGACTTGATAAAAAAAATTCATTCCGTTTTCAATAAATACTTTCCCATAGTTCGTTTTTATCTTGCAAATGTCCCAACATATTCAAGCGGTCTTATAAGTTTTGTCCTTGGTTCTAAGAAATTTGACCCAGTGAAGGATTTCAATCCCAACAAAGTCGCTGGATTTCAACTTAAGTACTATAACGAGCAGGTACACTGGGCATCTTTTGCTTTGCCGAACTTTTTTAAAGATTTACTTAAGTAAATTTCTTGCAAAAATGGGTTTCAAGTGGGTTTATTGCTTGGTCTTTTTAATTTTATTTTTTTCCTGTCGCTCAGGCAAGGGAAAAAGCGATGATAAATTTGTTGAGGTTTATGGGGAAGTTCTGCTCTTATCGGAAAAATTCAGCAACGATTCTCTTTTATTAAAGACAAAGATTGATTCGCTTCTTAAAGCTAAAAAGATAAGCTACCAGCAGTTTGATTCGCTTTCAAGGGTTTACAGCGAGAATCCCAAGCACTGGGTTGAGTTTTTTGACAAGGTCAAAAGATACATAGATGAAAAAAGTTCAAATGCCTCACACAATAGATGAAACATATCTTTACTCAATTTGGCTTTCGTTTTGGGATAGGCTTGAACTTAAAACGAAAAATTCGGATAAAATTGAAGTTTTGAATTCCGGCGAGATGAACACAAGCGATGGGGCTGACTTCACAAATGCAAGAATAAAGATAAATGGGAAAATTCTCAGAGGCGATGTTGAAATACACCTTAAAGCGTCGGACTGGAAAAATCACAAACATCACATTGACGAAAGATATAACACGGTCATACTTCATGTAGTTGCCAATGACGATACGGACAATGGCTTTGTTTATACGGTTTCTGGCAGAGGCGTTCTCACGGCTGAAATATCCAATATAAATGAGTTTAGCAAAGCGATCAAAAGAGTTGAAAGGATAAAATGCTATGCTTCTAATAGGAATGTCCCGATGGACGAGAAATTGAAGTGGATTAAGAAGCTTGGTCTGACGAGGTTGTTTTTCAAGGCGAGGAACTTAAGCGAGAGGTTGGCTGAGATAGTTGATGAGAATTTTTTTCTTGTAGCTGAATCGCCCTCGGATTATTTCCCAACTCATAAAAGTTATTCTCTTTTCCAGCTTTCGCACAAATTTGTTTGGGATCAGCTTCTTTATGAAAAAGTTATGGAAGCGCTTGGATATTCAAAGAACAAAGAGCCATTTCAAAAGCTTGCGCGAAATTTAACCTTAAAGTTCATCGCAGATAATTCCTTCGCTCATACATATGAAAGACAAATTTTGAAAATTCAATCTATACTTTTCGGTGTAGCTGGTTTCATTGAGCATTACAAAGGGAAAAGAAGTGATGCGGAGACGAAAGTTTTTCTTAATGAGATAGAGAAAGAGTGGCTTGAGGTAAAGAAAAATTATCGCAGGGAACTTTTGCGCTATTCGGAATGGAAATTTTCCTCTACCAGACCAGCCAATTCTCCGATTTTTAAACTCAGCGGTGCTTCTAAAATCGTCTGGAAAATAATTCACGAGGATTTTTTTGCGAAGATGAACGATATCATAACCTCAAAGTTGAAACCGATTGAAAAAGCAAAACATCTTGTTGAACTATTTCGCGTGAAGTCAGAGGGTTATTGGGAGAACCATTATAATTTTGGCGGTAGCAGTCGGGTTAAAACCGGTTTCGCTATTGGCACCTCAAAAGCAAGCGAAATTGTTGTGAACGGAGTTTTGCCGTTGATGTTGACCTTTGCAAGAATTTTTAATAACAGGGTGATAGAGAATGGAGTCATAGAGATTTATAAGAATTTCCCAGGTCTTTCACCGAATTGGATAACTTCAAAAATTGAGGATGAACTTCTTCTCGGGAAATTTAAAATTTCATCTTCCGCCTTGATGCATCAGGGCGGAGTTCAACTTTATAAATTTTACTGTTCAAATTCCCTTTGCAAAGCGTGTGCCATCGGGAACAGGTTATTTTTATGAGCTTATCTCAAGCGGTTTAAAAATTTATCTATTTTTTCGCTCGGGGTTTCAATTCCAGTCAATTTGATGAACGCTTCGTTTAATTGAGGGACATCCGCTTTTTTCAAGATATCTTCAATTGAACCGCTTGCGATTATTTTACCCTGATTTATTATGATGAGCTTGTCACAAACTTTTTCAATTACATCAAGTAGATGAGACGAGTAAAAAATCGTTTTCCCGTTTTTCGCCATCTTTTTGAGCATCTCCTTGAAAATTTGAATCGCATTTGTGTCAAGACCGTTGAGGGGTTCATCAAGAAATAAAACCTTTGGATCGTGCATAATGGCTGAAATTAAAATGACCTTCTGTTTCATACCTTTTGAAAAACTTAACATCGGTTCATCTTTGAAATCGTAAATTTCGAAAATTTCCATAAGTTCAAAGACATTTCTTTCAATCTCCCCATCGCTCATTCCGTAGATTTTCCCGATGAAACTTAAAAACTCCATCGGCGTCAATGTTTCAAACATGGGTGCGTGTTCCGGGACATAACCAATTATTTTTTTAACTTCTTCTGGTTTTTCAATCACATTTATACCGTCAATATAAGCCAAGCCGGAGGTCGGTTTTATAATCCCAGTTAAAATTTTTATCGTTGTTGTTTTTCCAGCCCCGTTTGGTCCAATATAACCACATATTTCACCCCTGCCGACGCTAAAACTTACATCTTTAAGCACAAGTTTATCGCTATAGTATTTGACTATGTTTATTGCTTCAATCATCTTATGCTAACCCTGAAACTTCTCGTTTCGCTTATTGAATTTATCATGTTTTCACTTTTTGTAAAAGTTGCAACTTTCCAAAAATAAATCCTGCCATCATAAAGTGATGGACCAAGATAAGTGACACTCAATGTATCGGAATTTTCGCCTGTTATAACTTTTTTCCATATCTCATTCCCAAATTTTGAGGTTGAGACAAAAATTATATATCCCGAGGCGTTTTCAACTTTTTTCCACTTGAAAACCGGGTTGTAATCCGTAGTGCCATTGTCTTGTGGATTTAACAAACTTGGGCATTTCAAAATTATGTCATCGTCTTCGTAGCTTGGTTTGCTTTCAAGTCCTCCTTTGTCAACCGCTACAATTTTGTAGAAATATCTCTGATTTACGCTTAAATTAACAGTATCGCGAAAGTAATTGTCCTTTGTCCATCCAACTAAATTTAAATCGCTGGGAGTGAAATTTTGTGTTGTTGATCTGTGGACCCTGTAAAGTTTTATATCTCCGTCTGGATTTTTGTACCATTTTAAATTGAAGTAAATACCGTCAGGGTCGTTGTGTGCATCAACGCTTAAACCGAAAGGTTGAGTTGGTGGATACTTATTCACTGGCTTTGCGCTTACGATTGAGCTTGGTTGGCTCTCGTTTCCGGAATTATCAACAGCGGTTATGTAATAGTAATAGACCGAATCATAATCAAGCCCTTTGTCGGAAAATATGTTTTCATAAGATTGACCTATATTGAAAAAGTTTATGCTGTCATTTGAGCGATAAATTTTGTAGAAATCAACATCTGGCTCCGTGTTATTTTGCCAGACGAGAATAACCATACCATCGCCGGCGAAATAAACAGAAAGTCCTTGTGGCGGTGAAGGTGGAGTTGTGTCAGGACCTGTCATTTCATTTAATTCCCTTGAGCATCCGAGAATTAGCAAAGTGAAAAGAACGATTAAAAGGCGCTTCATTTTAACTTCCTGGGGCGAGTTTTATTAGCGTCACTTCCGCAGGTGCATTGAACCGTATTGGCGCAGCTGTAAAACCAAGCCCGCGATTTACACTTACTAAAATTGAACCGAGATCATAAAACCCCGAAACAAATTTCGTTTCAATTCTTGAAGGTATTATCTCAAATCCGAAAAGCGAAATGACAACTTGACCGCCGTGAGTGTGACCCGAAAGGAAAAGTTTGTAATTTCTTTCTTTTGCAAATTTAACAAGGGATTCAGACGGTTGGTGCGTAACAAAAATTTTTATATCAGCATCGTTACTTGATGCGAGATTTTCAAGTATATCCATTTGCGGTCGTTCGCTATATATGTTAGTTACGAAGGTTAAACCAAGCGTTGCGCCGTCAATTTTTAATTTCACATTTTCATTATCAAAGAGTTTTAAACCGTATTTCGCCATTTCTTTATTTATGTTTTCAACCCCAGCCCAGTAATCGTGGTCACCGATGCAAGAATATACGCCAAATTTTGAATTCACTTTTGAAATCATCTCAACCGCCAACGGAATATGCTTAGTTCCATAAGTGACTATATCACCGGTGAAAATTACAATGTCAGGTTCAAGTGAGTTTACAATGTTTATGTATCTTTCAATTTTTTCCCTTCCGGTTCTTTCATCGGCTTGAATATCGCTTATGTGGACAATTTTAAAACCGTTCAAAATCCCCGGAAGATTGTCAACTTTTAAAGTCGCTATGCTGATGTTTATCTTGTTCGTGTCAATGTATGTTTTTACCCCGGCGTATATCAGGTTTACGACGGCTGTTAAAATTATCAGCCAGGGGAAAATGATATTTAACTTCACCTGATTTAAAGCAAGCGTTGTTGATTTTAAAATTAACCTTGCTATGTCAATTAAAAGAAGTGGGAAGAATGTTTGAAGCGCAAAGACGAGACCAACCCAGAATGGATAAGTGAAAATCGCATCAAAAATTTTATTCCCGAAGCGAAATGTTGAGATTATCGCCTGTGAACCGAGCAAGAAGCCGAAAAGTCCTATCAATGGGTAAGAGAGGAAATAAACCGGGATAAAAAGCGTGAGGAATTTCAAGTGATTGAATCCCAGTTGTCTTAAGGCGAATGAAATTTTAGATGACAAGTAGATGTGGATTAAAAGGAGAAGTCCAAGTAGCAAAAGTGTCATCCTAAGAACCCAGGGCAAATCTTCAAGATGATTTTGTTTTCGTTTTGAAAAATTTTAAGAATTTGCGTTGATAAAAACAAACTTTAATTTGAGCGTTAATTTGGGTAAATTTAAATTCGTGACGATAATATACCGGAAAACAAAATTTGAGATCGTTGATGGAGCCGATTAAGGTTGCTTTTCTTTGGCATCAGCATCAACCATATTATAAGCAGGATGGGGAGTACTTACTGCCTTGGGTTAGGTTTCACGGGGTGAAGGATTACTGGGATATGGTGCGAATACTTGACGATTATCCCAAGATAAAACAGACATTCAATCTCGCACCATCGCTTATTGTTCAAATTTTGGATTATGTCCAGAATCGGGCTGAGGACAAAATTTTAAAGTTGACGAAGAAAAAGGTTGATGAGTTAACAGAGGACGACAAACTTGAGATTTTGAAGAATTTCTTCCTTGCGAACTTTGATAGGATGATAAAGCCATTTCCGAGGTATCTTGAGCTTTTTAACAAGCGCGGTGGTTTTTCTTTCACGATTGAATCTTTCAGCGAGGTTGCGATTAGATTTAGTTCACAGGATTGGCTTGACTTACAGGTTTGGTATAATCTTGTTTGGGTTGGTGAATACAGCAAGTATGATGAACCTTTCAAAAAATTTTTTGAAAAGGGTAGCGGGTTTACCGAGGAGGATAAACAAATTTTGATCAATGGTCATTATGAGATTTTGAGAAGAATAATCCCAAAGCATATTGAGGCGCAAAATCGCAGGCAAATAGAAGTAAGCGTGAGCCCGTTTTATCATCCGATTTTGCCACTTTTATGTGACATTTCAATAGCTAAAATTTCATCTCCCGAGATTAAATTACCAAAGGGGAAGTTCTCTCATCCCGAGGATGCAGATGCGCAGATCAAAAAGGCAGTGAAACTGTATGAGGAAATTTTCGGGCAGAAACCGCTTGGTATGTGGCCAAGTGAAGGAAGTATAAGTGAAGAAGTAATTCAATTGATGGCTGAAAATGGATTGAGATGGACAGCGTCCGATGAGGAAGTATTGCTAAAATCTTTATCTCTCGTTGAAAATGGCGTAAATGAGAGAATTAGAATTTACAAACCATATAAATTTCTTACTCCGTTTGGTGAAGTTAAAATTGTATTCAGGGATAGGATTTTGTCCGATTTGATCGGGTTTGTTTATTCAAGTTGGAGTCCGGACGACGCAGCGGGTGACCTTGTGAATAGAATTTTAAGGATACGAGATGAGATAATTCAGAAAGAAGGCGAAGATGGATTGAGGAATTCAATCGTTGGGATTATCCTTGATGGTGAAAATTGTTGGGAATACTATCAAAGCGACGGGAAAGATTTTTTAAGGACTTTGTATTGGCTGATCTCAAATGATGAAAGGATTGAAACTGTGAGATTGGGTGATTTCTTTGAAAGTTGCGATGCTATTGCTTTAAAGAGGGTTTTCCCTGGTTCTTGGATAAATGCTAATTTCAATATTTGGGTGGGTCATGACGAGGACAACAGGGCGTGGGACCTTTTGAAGCGCACGAGGGATTTTCTCCTAAAAGAGATAACAAGCGGAAAGCACAGCGAAGAGGTTATAAAAAGGGCTTGGGAGGAAATATACATCGCAGAAGGTAGCGATTGGTGTTGGTGGTTTGGTGATGAACATGTGAGCGCTCAGGCAGATGAATTTGATTTTCTTTTCAGGAAGCATTTGATCAATGTTTATGAGATTCTTGGTTATGAAGCCCCGATTGAACTCTATCATCCGATAAAGAGGAAATTTGTCAAGTTTTTTGTTGTTGAGCCGAGGAAGTTAATTTATCCAAGTATTGATGGAACAAGGACGAAAAATTTTGAATGGGAGGGAGCAGGTTATTATGATGTTGCCCAAACGGGAACAGCAATGCATCAGGTGACAAGCATTGTTAAGAGGATTTATTTCGGTTACAATGAAGAAAGGTTTTTCATTCGTATTGATACATCAAGGGGTTTAAGTGAGAAAAATCGCATAGAGATTCATTTCGTTGAACCGTGTGAGATAAGGATTGAATTTAATCACGAGGGTTTTTCAGTTAAGAAGGTTAGTAGAACGGATAGGCAGGAGATTT
>Ga0079995_1060337_pt1 | contig 10437 bp, 9 predicted proteins | sample FaiFalFF_MnMetaG_2_FD_69198 | JGI IMG/M metagenome (GOLD analysis project Ga0079995, IMG submission 69198) | Freshwater microbial communities from Yellowstone National Park, Wyoming, USA - Fairy Falls C (FF_Mn_C) (SPADES assembly) (version 4) | ecosystem: Environmental > Aquatic > Freshwater >... | reverse complement strand
AGACCTCGTAGTCCATACTCAGGGCTGAGTTTTCCACGGAGTAACTCTGCAGCCGGGAGGTTTTGGTTCCAACTTCTTCAATAGGGGTACCTTTCGGGACGACATATAACTCCCCGCCGCGGGGCTGAGTTAACTTAGCATGGGCAAATAAGCCTTCAAACACAGGCTCCAATCGCGTACCTTGTTCATTTTTTATTTTCTGGTACGCATGCACTTCGGAGAATTCCACTAAACTCCCATCCTCCAGCTGAAGGAGACAGTAGTCATCCCCTTCATACTTATGGATCGGCCTGTGGAAGAGGCCACTCTGACCAAAGACAGCCACTGGAATCGCCCGATGGGGTATGTACTGAAGGCGTTCGTCAATGAATCGAACGATGCCATCTATCACGCGGCCCTTAAAAAGATTATAGTAGCGGGGACTGCTCAGCACCTCCCGGTACACCATGTACCCTAAAAAACCAAACACCAACACATTTAGCGTGACCAGCGCCCATAAGTGCTCCTGCCCCATGAATGAGGTGCTCGCCATTGTCGCAACCACCATAAGCAGAATGGCGACTACCCATACCAGAAAAGCTTTGAAGATAGTACTTCTGCGAACAGATTCTGCATTCCCTAACTCCTTGGACAAAAAATCGGCATAATAACGCCGAAAATCATCTAACGTCTTCATATTCAACATAGTCTTTTTAGATTAGTATTCATACTTGAGAAGGCCTTCGTCCTCTCCTTGAGGGAGGGGTTTTGCTTTACTCCCCACTCTTTCATAGGCACAAAGTCTTAGGCAAAGGTAAGAGTTTTCTCATAAAGTCAAGGGGGACGCAAAGAGAATGCCAATCCATATCGTACCTTTGGCGGGATGCGGTGGATAGTTTGTGGAATGGTGGGCGTTTATTTGTGGGGGCAGGGGCAAGACTTCCTGCGAGACTCTCTGGTGGTAGAAAACGAGCGCATAGAGTATTTGGAATTGGGGATTAAGCCCCATCTGTCCATCCCCTCCTTTGAGATACCTAAGTGGGACATCAGGAACGCGCCTACCTGGGAGAAAAGCCCCAGTGCCTCAGTGGGGCTTCCGGCGGCTCCTACGCCCGGACGTCCCACCTGGGCGCGTTTGGACCCCGTGCATCTGCGTTATAGCCTGGGACGCTTCTGGACGCAGGAAGGCCAGCTCCTCTGGAATAAAACCCGAGCCCTCGCCTGGGACGGCGGCGTACGCCTTCATCACCGCTCTAACCTACAAGCCTTTGTCCCCCAAGCCCGTTCGGGAACAACTACTCTTACAGGATGGGGAGGATACTATACCAGCCTCTTGACCTTAGAGGGTCGCTATGAAGGCAGTTATCAGAAGTATCGTCTGTATGCTCCCTATGCGGAGAAGTGGAATGGATATGACTGGGCTGCTCCGCTTCCAGATTCTCTGCGGGTGGCGTATTTTCGGCAGGATTTGGACTTTGCCCTACGGATGCGTAGAGCCCGCACGGTGTTTCGCTACCGAACTGCTCGTATGGATTTTGATACAGGTGTCCCAGAATGGTTACACTTTGTGGAGGGGGGGATGGACTTTCGGTTGCCCTTCGCCGGGGAGGGAGGCGTGAAGGGAGAAGTTTTTACGGATGGGAAGCGATACAGCTTTTCGGCTCGTCCCCGGTATCGTTATCATGGGGGGAGATGGGGAGTAGAAATGGGATTTATGGTTAGTTATGCCCGGGATAATCAGCAGATGCTCCTCCTGAGTCCCGTAGGCGAAATAGTTTATAAGGGCTGGTTCTCCTTTCTGCGGCCTTATATGAAGGCGGAGGCGGGTATGAGGCCTATTACCTACTTTGATCAGGTGGTGCGCAATCCCTATTTGCGCCGAGAGGGGGAGGTTTTAGCATTTGAACGAACCTGGACGGTTACGGAGATGGGCCTGAAAGGTCAGGGGATGGGGTGGGAGTATCGCTTAGCTGCCGAGTATGCGCTGCGCAATGGCGTTCCCCTTTTTGTGCCTATGGGGGCGGCTTTTCGGGTAGATACCCTTCGGCGGCTGGAAAGCCTCGGCCTTCTCTTGCAGGCCCTTTACCTGCCTGCTCCAACAGGAGCTTATGTAGAAGTTCGGTTTGCTGCCCGCCGTTGGAAAATCCATAGCCGCTCCTATACCACCCTCTACGGCGAAGCCCCCGTAGAAGGCACCCTCCGCAGTGGGTATCGCCTCTCTGAAAAATGGCACTTCTGGGGGGCTATCACTCTCATAGGCCCTCGCTGGCTGGATGAACAGACTCGGGCCCCAGCCTTTGTGGATATCTCGTGGAGAGTAGAACGCCAGATATTACCCGTTCTAACTTTCTTTGCAGAAATGCATAACCTTCTCAATCGGCCGTTCTATCGGTGGCGGGGCTACCGCGAGCGCCCCTTGGACTTTCACATCGGAATATGGAGTAAAATCGGATAGCCGCTATGAGCAGCGCTACAAAAATAGACTTTGAGAATTACTTTGCGCTTTTTGCTACTAGCTTGGAAAGGTTTTCTATTCCAAACTTAGGGAGTTTTGTATGGCACATTGAGCGGGCGGAAGTAGACCCCAAAACCGCTCAAATAAAGCCCCCGCGGCCCCAACTCAAATATGAACCCGGGCAGCGCTACCTTGCCGAAACCGTGGCGTTTCTGATAGATCGGTATGGCCTTTCCCCAGGGGAAGCAGAGGCTTTTCTAAAAGAACTGGGGCATATTCTGCTGAACTATCTCAAGGCAGCCAATGAGATGGATGTGTGGAAGTTGGGGAAACTGCGGCGAGCTGGCGTAAGCTATCGGTTAGAGCTAAGCGAGGAGGCACCTCTGAGCTTCCTGGAGGACTTACAGCCCGTGTCCTTGCGCCATTCCGAGGGGGCCGTAGCACCCTTAACCGTCAGCAGTCAGCCCACTGGGCCCGCATCCCCTAAAAAAGCCGAAAAAGCCAAACCCCCCAAAGAAAGTACTCGGGCAAAAGTGGTGGAAGTTTCGCCTCAGCCCACAGAGAGTATCCCCCGTAAACGACGCGGCTTAGCCTGGATAGGTGTGGTGTTTTTGGTTTTAGTGGGCGTTGGATTGGGAGCGTACTTTATTCTGCGAAAGCGCGAGCGAGCCTCCCGCCAGCCCGTGGAAGTGGTTTTAGGGTCTAAGCAGGGAAAATCCCCAGAAACTTCCCATGGTCCAGAAAAAACCTTGCCCGCCGATGATAATGTCTCCGCCTCTCAGACAGAAAATAAGGCAAAAACCGAAACTACTTCACCACCGTCCTCTTCTCAAAAGCCTGTGCAGGCATCTCCTGTACCCGAAAAAGCCCCTGCTCCTAAGGCTCCGTCGCCTGTGCCTTCCCCCTCTCAACCAGCCCTAACGACCCCGCAAAAAGGACGATACTACGTTATTGTAGGGTCATATCCCTCGCTGGAGGAAGCCTATGAAAACGCAAAGGCCATAGGCAGCTCTACTGTGGAGTTTTTGCCGGTGCCGGAGCGGGGACGGGTGCGCGTGAGTTACTTTAGCTCTTCGAACAAGGCGGAGGCAGAGGCTCGGCTAAGAGAGGTTCGGACTCGTTTTAAGGATGCGTGGCTTTATACGCCGTGAGAATAGGCTACTCCTCGGGAGAAGATAGAGGGGGGGGGGCTAGCTCAGAAAGGCGGTCTTCCAGAGCTTTGAGGCGCTTTTGCACCTCCCGAAGCAAGGCATAAGGCTCTACAGGGCTTTGGCTGGGGGCCATGGAGCAGACGAATGTTTTGAGGGCCTGGCCCCTCAACCGGTGCGCATAAAAACCTTGATAAACCCGTTGAAGGCGCTCCAGGTCTTTTTGAGAGAGGCGGATGCGGCCTTTAGGGGGGCCAGGTAAAAACGCCTTTACCCAGCGCCGAGCTTGATGTAAAGAAATGCCCAGCGCCTCAGCCGCTTCCCGCAAAGTATAGTAACGCCTAATGGAGTCCATGCCCCGGGGATTGAAAAGCCTCCTGAAGCTCCCGAATCTCCTCCGGCTCTAAATCCCCCCATAGATAAGGTAAAGGGTCAATGGCTCCTCCTTGGCGCCAAACTTCATAATGCAGAAAAGTCGTGCGTGCCACCGAAAGCCGAGTCACATAGCCTATGCGGGTGCCCCGGGCCAAAAGCTGTCCCGGATGAACCGTAGGATCCAAAGGGTAATACAAGGTGTGCAAGCTGGGCATGTGCTCTACGAGCACCTTGTAGCTATTCTCCCCAAAAGGAAGGGGACTGACCTCTCGCACGAGCCCATCAGCCGTAACCGAGACCGGCGTGCCCGCAGCCACAATAAAATCTACGCCCCTATGCTCGTATATCTGCATGGTAATGGGATGATAAACGGGTCCAAACCCTACGGCAATTTCACCTTTTTCTACGGGACGATACCGGGGTAAATATCGGATCTGCTGAGCAAGCCGTTGTAAAAGGGCTTCCTGCTGCATTTGCCGAGCTAAAAGCTCCCGAATCCGCTCTACATACCGGGTCAGAGTATCCACCTGTAAAACAGACCACTCCGCCATCGGTTGTGAAGCCTCCACCGAATCGCCTTTTCGAGGCGGAATAGAAGTAAGTTCGGCGTACAAAAGTGAGTCTAAGGCGTGAACACGGCTTTCCTCCTGCTTAAGCAGAAGGAGCTTCTTACGAAGGTCGGTCAGCGAGTCGGTTTTAGATCGGATTTCCGTGCGGATTTGGGCGATAGAAGGAGAGGGAAAAAAATAAAAATACGCTAAAGCCAGCGCCCAAGCGGATAGTAAAGCTATCAGGAGGATGAGAAGACCTTTGGTCAAGTGCCATATCCAGGCAGGCCAGGCCTTATAGTGAAGCCATTTGGCAGAAAACCAGAAGAAGCCGCGCCGCCCCATGCTAAGCTATACCGAGAGGGAGACTACATTGGGGAAAGTTGCGTATCTTTGGGGTGCGGAAGGCACGACGCCTCTCCTCCCAACCCCCCAGGTCCGAAAGGAAGCAAGGGCCGGAGCGAGAGCGGGCGATGCCTCTCCGCATTTTTTATTTAAGGCTGTATTTGAGAGCTTGGAGACGTTCAATCCGCTTGGGAATAGGGGGGTGTGTGCTGAAAAGCAAGGCAATCCAGTCGCCGGCGCCCTTGAAGGGGTTGGCAATAAAGAGGTGGGAAGTGGCGGGGGTAGCTTCTTCCATGGGGATAGCCGCAGTGTAGGCCTCTAACTTTTGCAAAGCGGAGATAAGGCCGTCGGGAGTGCCCGCCATGCGGGCGGCCTCTGCATCCGCGGCGTATTCCCGAGTCCGGGAAATCGCAAGCTGTATCAGCACCGCCGCAATAGAGGCAATAACCCCCACCACAATGACCAAGACGAGTTCTAAGCCAGAGCTATTTTCGTTGTCTCGGCTGCGCGTACTGCCAAAGATAGCCGACCAGCGCAGCATATCTACGATCCATGTGATAGCGCCTACGATGGTGGCGGCAATCGTCATGATGAGCATGTCGCGATTTTTGATGTGGGCAAGTTCGTGGGCTAAAACGCCTTCTATCTCGTGGGGCTGCATTGTTTGAAGGAGGCCGGCCGTGAAGGCCACGATACCCTTAGAAGGAGAGGGCCCCGTGGCAAAGGCATTAGGCTGGGGAGTAGGTATAAGGTACAACTTAGGCATGGGCAGCCCAGCCCGCTGACACAGGCGCCGCGTCATGTCATAAAGCCACCGATACTGCGTCTCAGGCAAAGGCACAGCCCGATACTGCCACAAGATAATCTTATGTCCAAAGAGGTAAGCCCCTAAATTCATGATTGCCGCCAGAACAAGGGCTATCGTCATTCCAGCAGGGCCACCTATCAGCCGCCCTAAAAATAGCAGCAGTACCGTCAGAGCGGCCAGCAGCAGGAAGGTCTTGAGGGTATTCGCCATAGCGGCAAAGCTAACAAAAAACAGGCCTCCCTAAGACCTCTGTCAGAATGGCACTTATACCAATTCCGGGCAAAGGGTTTCTGAATGTAGGAGGGTAAAGTGATGTGTGGCTGCCGCTCCCCCCTCAGGCGGACATGCCCTCCTCCTCACATTAAAGTGGTATTAGGCCGTCCCTCCTCTCCTAAGCGCTTTCAGGAAGGGAGGTAGAGGATGATGACGCATGGCGCAAATGCGAATGCCAATAACCATAAGCGAAATACAGGACAAGGCCCGCCCCCACCCAAAGCAAAAGCCGAATCCAGTTCTCTTGGCCGAGCTCTATGATAAGATATAGGGGACTGAGCGTCCCCAGTAAAGGCAGAAGCGAAACATTGTAGCGGAGGGCGAAGAAGGTCGCAATGAGAACAAAGAGCACTAACAGACGATAGTGCCAGAGGGTTCCTCCCTGAGAGAAATCCAGTAAGTGAAGCAGAGCCTTGGGGTTAAGGTGCCAGGCCCAGAGAAAGCCTGCTAAGACCATGGAGGGGAAAAGCCAGCGACTTGGGATGTAGGGCACTCGGAAGCGGGGCGCATAGGCCGGGGGGGGTGCATAATGCAGATAAGCTACCCCCGCGCTCACTATGGCAAAAGCCATGAGGGTTCCCATACTCGTCATATCCACGACGGTAGAGAGGGACGAAAAGAAAAGGGGAATAGCGACGACGGCGCCTGTTAGAAGGGTTGCTATATGTGGCGTACCAAAACGTGGGTGGATTTTGCCGAGGGCGGGGGGCAAAAGGCCATCTTGGCTCATAGCGAACCATATACGGGGTTGCCCAATCTGAAAGACCAAGAGCACGCTGGCCATGGCGATGACCGCACTCACGGCCACTATGCCCTCCAAGGCCCGCCGAAATCCCTCAGAAATAGGAAGCTTAGTAAAAAGGTATGCCAACGGGTCTGCTACACCCAGCTCCTGATAAGGGACGACTCCCGTTAGCACTAAGGCAATTCCCACATACAGCAAGGTGCAGAGCGTTAGAGAAAGAAGCATGGCTAAGGGTAAATCGCGCTTGGGGTGGCGGGCCTCTTCTGCCGTCGTGGAAAGCGCATCAAAACCGATATAAGCGAAAAATACGGCCCCAATGGCCCGCATAGTCCCTGAGAAACCATTTGGCATGAAGGGCGACCACTGGTCAGGATTCACGAAAAATGCTCCTAAAGCGAGAATGAACAGGATAGTCCCTACTTTCAGGATGACGAAAAGGTTATTGGCGAGGCGGCTTTCTCGGATGCCAATGTAGGCAAGGGCGGTAATAAGGATGACGATGGCGAGGGCGGGGAGGTTGAGTACGAGGGGTATGCCAAGCACTCGGGGGGCGGATACCCATGCCACATACGCTTCATAGGAGGCAGGATCGGCATGGTAGAGGTAGTTTTGGGCCTGCTGCCAGAGAGAAAGCGGGTCTTGGGTCAAGTAGAGGGGCAGGCTTAGGCCCAAGCTGCGTAAGAGGGCCACGAAGTAACCGGACCACGAGATGGCTACGGCGATGTTACCCACGGCGTATTCTAAGATGAGAAACCAGCCGATGAGCCAGGCGGTGAGTTCGCCAAAAATGACATAGGTGTAAGTGTAGGCGCTGCCGGCCTGGGGTACGACGGAAGCCATTTCGGCATAAGAGAGGGCGCTCAGCCCCGCTACAAAAGCCCCTACCACAAATACCAGCACCACACTGGGGCCCGCCTGCTGGGTCGCTTCGCCCACCGTGCTAAAAATACCCGCCCCAATAATCGCCGCCACGCCAATCGCTGTCAGGTCCCAAATAGAAAGGATTCTTCGCAGGCCCCGTGCAGGGGTTTCGCTAATCGGCTTGCGCCGAAAAAGCTGTCGTATCACCCCCGCTTAGCAATAGGCACGTACTCCCGATACTGAGGCCCTACATACACTTGCCGCGGACGTACAATCGGTTCGCCGGCCTTCCGCATTTCCCACCACTGCGCCAACCACCCCGCCAAACGCCCAAACGCAAACATCACCGTAAACATCTCCACCGGTATCCCAATCGCCCGGTAAATAATGCCCGAATAAAAATCCACATTCGGATACAGCCGCCGCTCAATGAAATACGGATCGCTCAGGGCCACTTCTTCCAGCTTTTTCGCAATATCCAGCACGGGATCGTGAATCCCCAGTGCATTTAGTACCTGGTCAGCGGCTTGCTTAATAATGCGGGCACGCGGATCAAAGTTTTTATAAACCCGATGCCCAAAGCCCATCAGCCGAAAAGGATCATTCTTATCTTTGGCTTTGTCTATCCACTTTTGGATGTTGCCGCCGTCAGCTCGGATCATTTCCAACATTTCAATCACTTCCTGATTAGCTCCGCCATGCAAAGGCCCCCACAATGCACATATCCCCGCTGAAATAGAAGCATAAATATTGGCCAGCGAAGACCCCACGGTGCGCACTGTACTGGTGGAGCAGTTCTGTTCGTGGTCGGCGTGAAGGATCAGGAGCTTGTTTAGGGCATCTACTACATGAGGGTCCGGCTCATAATCGTAAGTGGGCATACCAAACATCATGTAGAGGAAGTTTTCCACATAGCTGCGCTCGTTTCGGGGGTAAATGTACGGATGCCCTTTGCGCTTTTTGTATATCCAGGCGATGAGGGTGGGCACTTTCGCCAGCAGCCGAATGATATTGCGCTCTATGACTTCATCAGGCGCATACGGGTCCAGCGACTCGGGATAAAATGACGAAAGCGAGCACACCACCGATGCTAAAATCCCCATCGGATGCGCCGAAGAGGGAAACCCGTCAAAGAACTTCTTGATGTCTTCATGAATAAGGGTGCGTTCCTTGATACGGTTTTCAAAGTCTTCCAGCTGGGCCTTCGTGGGAAGCTCCCCATAAATGAGAAGATAGGCTACTTCCAGGTAAGTAGAGAATTCGGCCAGCTGCTCTATGGGATAGCCCCGATAGCGGAGAATACCTTGCTCCCCGTCAATGAAAGTGATAGCGCTCCGGGTAGAACCGGTATTTTTATAGCCTACATCTAAGGTGATGTAGCCGGTTCTGTCACGCAGCTTACTGATATCAATAGCTTTTTCGCCTTCGGAGCCGACGATGACATCTAAGTCTATGCTTCCGCCTTCGTAATGAAGGGTAACCTTTTCCATGGGGCGAAAATACGGAGAAAGTACCTTTGCCCACATGCGGGGCCTTGTTGTAACGGGTATTCATACGGAGGTGGGGAAAACGGTGGTAGCTGGGGCTCTTTCGGCCGGCCTCCACTGGCCCTACTGGAAACCCATTCAAACCGGCAGTCCCCCAGATACCCACATAGCCCGCACCTGGGGCCTTTCCGTGATAGAAGCCGCTTACAGCTTTGAGTTTCCGGGCGCTCCCCTCATCGCCGCCCAAAAAGAAGCTACCTCCATAAGCTGGTCCCTCCTCCTAAGCCAGTGGGAAACCCTCCCTAAACCGCTCATCGTAGAAGGCGCAGGCGGCCTCTTCGTGCCCATCACCCCAAAGCACTTCTTCATAGACTTTTTCCAAGTGCTTCAGTGCCCCATCGTGCTCGTGGTGCGCCCGTACCTCGGCGCTATGAACCACACTTGGCTTTCCCTCCGAGCCATAGCCGAGTATAAACTGGACTTCCTCGGAATGGTCTTGTGTGGCACTACAGGCGACCCCAGCGAAGCCTACTTCCGAGAAACCTTTGCCCCAATTCTTCTGGGCGAAATACCCTTTTACACAGGGGGATTGCCCGAGGCTCGCCTCCTGTACCAAAGGCACCTTGCCCAAGGCATAGAGGCAGCTTTAGCCAATCTCCCAGCCCCCCTCACCATGCAAACCTTACACAGCAAATGAAGATCATTTGTGTAGCGCGCAATTATGCGCAGCATGCGGCGGAGATGCGGGCCGAGCTGCCCGCAGCGCCCGTATTTTTTTTGAAGCCTGCAACGGCATGGGCGCGAAGTGGGGAGGTACCTTTTCCTCCCTTTACGGGGCGATTGGAGTATGAAGCTGAGCTGGTGTTTCGGATTGGGCAGGGCGGGCGCCATCTCTCGCCTCGGGAGATTACCGAAGTAGTGGATGCGCTCACAGTAGGTATAGACTTTACGGCACGCGACCTACAAGCCCGCCTCAAAGCCGAAGGACTTCCGTGGGAAATGGCCAAAGCCTTTGATGGGTCTGCCTGGTGGGGCCTTTGGTGCCCCATCCCACCCGATTGGGAAAATATCCCTTTTCGCCTTTATCGGGGAGAAACCCTCCTCCAAGAAGGCTACGGACGTCAGATGATTTTTTCGGTGGGGGAGCTGATAGCCGCAGCCTCAAGGTATTTTACGCTGGAGCCGGGAGATGTGCTCTTTACGGGTACCCCTGCAGGCGTAGGCCCTATCTACATCGGGGATACCCTACGAGCCTTCTGGGGCGAAACCTGCGTAGGCGAAGTCTATATCGTCAAAAGCGAGTAGGAGCCCTGCGCCCTTCTCCAACTTGTAAGGCTAGAGTTTCTGAATGCGAGTTGGTGGTATTTTGTAGGGCCGCCGCCCGCCGAAGGCGGGCGGCGGCCCCATGCTAAG
>Ga0079995_1031450_pt1 | contig 10443 bp, 9 predicted proteins | sample FaiFalFF_MnMetaG_2_FD_69198 | JGI IMG/M metagenome (GOLD analysis project Ga0079995, IMG submission 69198) | Freshwater microbial communities from Yellowstone National Park, Wyoming, USA - Fairy Falls C (FF_Mn_C) (SPADES assembly) (version 4) | ecosystem: Environmental > Aquatic > Freshwater >... | reverse complement strand
TTCTTCCTTCTATTGCATACTCTTTACTTTCTCTTAAAACTTTTTTTATATGCACATTTGTTGATATTTCCTCTGCCGTTTCTATTGCTTTGACAAGTGGAACGCCTGCTCGTGTAAGTGTCGCAAGAGTAGAAAATATTCTGTATGTTTCCCCAAGAATATGTATCTTTGAATATATAGGAATTTTTAATCTCAGAAGATCAAAATTATATCTTATCTTTGGAACAGAAAGTATTTTTTTTCTTAATAAAAACAATCCGAATAATGCAAGGAGAAAATAGGGTGCCGTTGCGGAGAAAATTTTAGAAAATGTTATGAGTAGTCTTGTATATATTGGTAAAGATTTTCCCACATCTTCAAGAAGTTGGGATATTTTTGGCACGACAAAACTCAAAAGAACCCACATAACTATTCCCATAACAGAAACGATAAATACTGGATACACCATCGCAGATGTTATCTTTGACCTTAATGCTATCTGCTTTTCAAGATATTCTCCAAGGTCTTCCATTACCTTATCAAGTTCTCCTGATGTCTCACCAGACCTCACCATTCCTATGTATATTTCAGGAAAAATATTTCTGTGTTCAGATAGAACCTGAGAGAAAGATTTACCTGATTTTATCCCCTCTGAAAGCGAAATTATCACTTGCCGAAGCGATAATTTCCTTGTTTGTTTGGCTATTGTATCAAGAGAATCTGTAAGAGATATGCCGGCCTTCAGAAGGGAAGCCACTTGCCGTGAAAAAACTGCTATATCTTGCCTTGAAATTCTTGAAAAAGGTGATATATTTAAGTCCAATTTCAGGTTCAAACTGAATTTTGTAAGTGAATCTCCTGATTTTTTCCCTTGATTTATTCCAACTTTTTTTTGTACTGCCTCGTTTATTTTTGTCACGATTATTCCTTCTTCTTTTAATTTTGTTAGAGCTTCTCTTATTGAGTTTGTCTCTATTATCCCTTTTATTTTCTTTCCGTTTTTTAATCCAGAATATGAGAAAACAGCCATATAGATTTTATTTTAAGTTTGCTATATATGTAAAGCAAAATTTTCTTTATTAAAATAAAGTAGAGTAAAAATTAATGTGAGTTGAAGTTTATGAAGTTTGAACACTATCCTGTTGATAAATTGAAGGAGGATGTTTTGAAAATTCTGAAAAAATATGTGGATTTTTCAAAGTATAAAGTTTTCTTTTTCGGTTCACGAGTATCAGGAACTTGCGGAGAAAGATCTGATATTGATATTGGAATTGAAGGTCCTCAGGTCTCACCACATATAAAGCTTGAAATAAAAGAAGAATTAGAAAATTTACCTACTTTGTACAAAGTTGATTTTGTTGATTTTAATGATGTTGATGAAGATTTCAAAAGAATCGCTAAAAAATATGTAGAGTATATAAATATAGATAAAAATGCGGAAAATAGCTTTGAATGTGTAAATTCTAATGCCTCTGTGTTTTCTGATTTTATGTTTGAGGATTTGCTAAAAAAATTTGAAAGTGCACTGAGAAGGTTTGAAGAGATCTTGCAAAAAGAAAAAGATGAAATCGTTCGTGATTCAGCTATAAAGAGATTTGAGATATGTTTTGATTTAGCTTGGAAGACATTAAAAGCTTATTTATATGAATACCAGAAAGTTGAATGCCATTCACCGAAATCTTGTTTCAAATTAGCTTACCAAGAAAAGATTATAGACTATGATGAATACTGGCTAAAAATAATAGATTTAAGAAATCAATCTGTACACATTTATAGCGAAGATCTTGCGGATAAGATTTATGATGAGTTACATAAGGTTTTGGAGTATATGAAAAAGCTGTTTTTTGTATTAAAACTAAATGTTGAGTAGTAGAAAAAAAGAAAAATTCAAATTAATGGAGGTTCAAATAATGAAGGGAGTTTTTGTTTTTTCTGTCTTTATTTTTTTCTTTCTTGTTTTGAGTAAAATAGCTTATATGGAAGCGAAAGAAACAAAGGAAAAAGGAGCAAAAGCATTTCAGATAAAGTCATCGGCTTTCAAAAATGGTGAAAGAATACCAAAAAAATATACTTGTGAAGGAGAAGATGTTTCTCCACCGGTTGAATGGTCAGGTGCTCCCGAGGGAACAAAAAGTTTTGTCTTGATAGTTGATGATCCTGATGCTCCCATAGGAACTTTTAATCATTGGGTCGTTTATGATATTCCAGCTTCTAAAAATTCTTTACCCGAGGGAGTTCAAAAGAAGCCAGAAATTGAAGGTGGTATAAAGCAGGGTAGGAATGATTTTGGGAAAATAGGTTGGGGTGGTCCGTGCCCTCCTCCAGGACATGGTACTCACAGGTATTTTTTTAAGATAAAAGCTATATCCCAGGAGACATTAAGGCTTCCGCCGGGGGCATCAAAATCGGAAGTTCTAAAAGCAATTGATGGTAAAGTTTTGGGTGAGGCAGAGTTTTTTGGAACATATTCAAGATAAATCATTTTCCAAGATAAATCATTTTCAATTAAATATTTCAGGCTACATATTCTGTTCTTTCTTTTTTTCTACATACTTGGTCCTATGCGTATTTTTTTCTTTCTTTTATGAAAGTTTGAACTGTTGAGTCATTTCTCCGAGCTGCTGTGCAACTTTTAATATGTTATCTGCTCTCGTTTTTAATATTATTGTTATTTGTTTAATTTCTTCTATACTAGATGTAACTTCGCTCAAAGATTTTTTTGTTTCCTCTACACCTTTGTATTCTTCTTTTACTTTTTGACTAGTTTTTTCTACGATATTGTTAAGTTCAGATATGGCTGGGATTAGCACTTTTGTGTCATCTATTTCGTCTGATATTAGGTTTTGTACATAAGATAGATTTTTTATTAGTAAATTTAGGTTATTGAATGATTCTGATATTTCTCCCGAAGAGTTCTTTAACGCTTCATATATTTTCATTACGGTTTGGATTATAAACTTGAAATTCATGAATGTTTCTTGGAAGTATGTTAGTGTTTCGTTTAGTTCTGTTTGTATGTCTCTGAATTCACTTTTTAGTTCTTCTGAGTTCCCTTTAATTTTCATAGTGCTACTTTCTATATGAGATTTTATTTTGTCAAGATTGGAGATTGAAGGTTCGGTTTCATTTTTTGTTACCTCCATGATTTTTACAAGTAAACTTTGAATTTCTTTTATTTCGCTTCTTATGTTTTTAATTCTTTCCTCTGCGTTTTTAGAGAGTTCTTTTATCGCACCAGCTATTATTTTAAATTCTCTTTTTGTATCTTCTCCTTTATCCTCGTGAGATATTGCTATATGAGCATTTACTGATAAAATGTTCATGTCATCTATAAAATCTAAAAGTTCATAGGTGATATATACCAGCTTTTCTATGTTTTGTGATATATTTTGTATGATACTCGTTGTTGCGTTCTTACCGGATGTTATCTTACTTATTGAATCTATCAATTCTCCTATTTGATTTTGTATATTTTCTCCGCTTTCTGATATTATTATGATTGATTCTTCAGATTTTTTGAGTTTCTCCAAAGTGCTGCTTATTTTGTTTTCTATTTTCCCTCTTGAATCATCTACTTTTGCTGATTCAGTAGAGAGACTTGCAGATTCTGGCATTATTTTAAGGTTCTTTACAACATTCCCTATGCTTGAGTATATATCTTCTGAATCCTTTATTATTCTATCAATTTGGGATTTTATTTCTGTGATTTTTTTCTCTCTGTTTTCCTCATCTTGTTTGATTTTTTTTGATAAAGAGAGGAGGTCTGCCAGAGAATTCAGTACATCTCCTGCTATTTCATATATATTTTCTATAACATCTGATATTTTTTCTGATTCTTTTTCTTGTGTTTCAATACCTTGTTTTATTCTATCTGACATTTTGGCTATATCTTTTGCTGCTTTTGAGAATATTTCGGAGGCTGTTTTTATTTCTTTTAGTTCTGTTTTGAGAATATCTACCATTTTTGAAAATGAGTCTGATAGTTCTCCTATCTCATCGTTGGATTCTGCATACGGTTTTTGAGTGAGATCCATCTGATTAGCTATTTTTTCTGCTACCTCTTTTACTTTGTTTACGGGTGATATTATGTTGTTTATTATTACTATGAATATAATGGATAGTATTCCTGTAAGTGAGAGAGCAAGAGCACCTATGCGTAATATTACATTTCTGAACTCATTATCAAAATTTTTCATCGTCACGGCTAATGCTGTGAATCCTTTAATTTCTTTCCCTTCGGTTCCGCCTCCTTCTAATATAGGAAGTTCTTGTTTTTGTATCATAACTGGATTAAGGAATATAATGACTTCTTCTCCAGTTATTGTCTTTTTGCTCACTATTCTTTGTGATTGAGAGTTTGTGATGATTTTTGAATCTTTTGGTGTAATTATGTTCTTGATAAACCAAACAAGGTCTTGAGCTATTTTTTCATCTTTTGTTTTGAAAGTTATCATTTCTCCGTTGCTTTTAACAGCACCAGCGAAGATAACATCCTCGTTTCTCATGAAAAGGTTTACGACTTCTCCAAGAAGAACTTTGTCCTCTTGTAGAAATCCGTAATTAACTGATGAGTGATTGCGGAAGAATTCTGATATTTGTTCGCCTTTTTGTGATATCTGTTTTTTGAATATTTCCCTGAAATTCATGTAGAATATTGATGTCAAAGTACCTAAAAGTAGAATAATTCCTGTCCCGAAAGATAATATTAGCTTTACCCTTATTGAATTTAGTTTCATACTTTAATTTTAATATTTTTGGATTTGTATTTTAGTAAATAAAGATTCGTTTATGAGAATAAGTTTTCATTTATTAGGTTTTTTGGCAGTGCCAATAATGTTCCACCGTTTTCCCATATTTCTTTTTTTAGACTATCTGATGGATAAATTTTCCTTTTGTATCTAAAAATATTTGACTTAATTTCCAGTATTACTTCAAGATCGCCATCGGGCTGATTTTTAAGGATACTTTTTATTTTTGAAATACTTTCTTCTGTGGTACTGTTTAGATTTATAAGTAAAGTGAGATCTTTTGGTTCAAAGAATATTTTTGATACTATCTTTTTACCACTTTTTTTTCCGATGAATATATATATATTTCCTTCTTTTATTTTATCTCCATCTTGTCCAATAAAAAAGTTTTCATAGTTTTCTCTTGGGTCGTGTGAAACTTCCAGTGTTGTTATATATCCTGACCTTGTATGTATGATTTTCTTTACTTTTCCTACTATCTCTATTATATCCTTTATTTCTAATGGGAAAATTCCGTATGATACTGAATTTATTGTTTGTTTTATGTTAGTTTTTGATAGTGGTACTCCTATTGTTTCTATTTCCATTTTTTCTATTTCATATTGACCGTTGCTTTTTCCGTTTTCTTTGTCTTCAAACAGGCTTGCTTTGTTTGAAAGTAGGGTATCGAATATATGAAGTGCTTTTTCTCTTGGAATGAACTCATCAAAAGCTCCTGCTTTTATAAGTGTTTCTATTACCTTTTTGTTTATCTTGAATTTTTGAGCGCTCCTTATAAATCCTTCAAAGCTAGATATTTTCACTTTTTGTTTCATCTCTTCTATTGCTTTTGCAGCAGCTTCTCCTAAACCTTTTATTCCACCTAAACCGAACCTTATCGCATCACCCTCTACTGAGAACTCGTATTTACTTTTTGTTATTGATGGAGGAAGAATTTTGAAACCTAATTTTAGTAGTTCTTCTATATATTTTGTGAGCTTTTCAAAATTGTTCATTTCGGAAGTTAGTAAGCTTGCCATGTATTCAAGAGGATAATTTGCTTTAAGATATGCTGTAACATATGATAGGAAGGCGTAAGCTGCTGAGTGGGATTTGTTAAATGCATATCCTGCAAATTTCTCCATGACTGAGAAAATTTCTTCTGCTTTTTCTTCTGGAATTCCGTTTGATTTGCATCCTTGAATGAATCTATCTCTTATTTTTTCCATCAGTTCTGCTTTCTTTTTACCCATGGCTTCTCTTAAAGTATCGGCTTCTCCCATAGAAAAGCCTGCGAGTATGTTTGCTGCGAACATTATTTGTTCCTGATAGAGGAAGTTTCCGTATGTCTCCTTTAATATTGGTTCAAGAGCAGGATGGATATATTCCACTGGTTTGGTTCCTTTTTTTCTTTCGATGAAATCATTTACCATACCAGATTGAATTGGACCAGGTCTATAAAGTGCGACTGCTGCTATGAGGTCATCTAAGGTTTCGGGTTCTAATTTTTGCAGAAGATCTTTCATACCTGCGCTTTCAAATTGGAACACTCCAAAAACATCGCCTCTTTTTAGCATGTCAAAGGTTTTTTTGTCATTTAAAGGAATGTTTCCGAATTTGAGTTCTATTCCATATTTTTCTTTTATCATTTTGAATGTTTTATCTATTATGGTCAGGTTTTCCAGTCCGAGAAAATCAAATTTTACAAGTCCTATTTTCTCTAACGATTCCATTTCAAACTGAGTTACGAAATCATCTTTTGCTTTTGCAATTGATGTGTAATCTGTTATTGGTCTATCTGAAATGAGGAAACCAGATGCGTGCGAACCTATGTGTCTTATTAACCCTTCAATTTTTTTTGCATTCTCAAATATTTTTCTGAACCTTGGATTTGAATCCACTTTTTCTCTAAATTCTGGGATCTCTGCATATGCTTCTTCCAAAGTCCATTTTCTTGAAGGTTCCTGTGGTACAAGTTCAGCAAGTTGTGATACATCTTCTATTGGTTCATCAAAGATTCTACCGACATCTCTTATTGCCAGTCTTGCTCCAAAGGTTCCGAATGTTATTATATGGGCAACATTATCTTCTCCATATTTTTTTCTTACATAATCTAAAACTTCATCTCTTCTTTCCTTGCAGAAATCTACATCAATATCAGGAGCTTTTTCTCTTTCTGGGTTCAAAAATCTCTCAAATATCAGTCCGTATTTTATGGGGTCTATTTCTGTTATTCCGAGTGCGTAGGATACAAGAGCACCGGCTGCGGAGCCCCTTCCTGGACCGACCATTATGCCCTGGCTTTTCGCCCAGTTTATGAAATCTTCAACTATCAAAAAGTATCCAGAAAAGTTCTTTTTTGATATTATTTCAAGTTCATTTTCAAGTCTTTCATAGTATATTTTTTCATCAAATTTTTCTCCTTTTTCTTTTTTTTCTTTTAACCTGATTTGTAGGTTTGCAAAAGCTTTTTCTCTTAAAACCTCATCTGGATTTCCGAATTCTGTGGGTTTTGGTATTCTTAATTCCTTTGGTTTTTTGAATTCAAAGGAAACTGATTTTATAATTTGTTCATGAGATTCCATAGTTTGTGGAATATCTTTGAAAATCTCAAGCATTTCTTCTTTTGACTTTACATAAAGACCTTTTATCTTGTATCTGAATCTATCTTTTGAGTGGATTTTTTCGCCATAGGCTATGCATACGAGCATATCCTGAATTTCATATCCTTCTGGTGTTGCGTAGTGGCAATCTCCTGTTGCTACGCAAGGTATATCAAGGTCTTTTGAAAATTCAAGTAAGTAGGATTCAACTTTTTTCTGTATTTGAACTGTTTCAATATCTTCTTTTCTGGTTGGATCTGCTGGTTCTCCTCTCATTATTTCAAGATAGAAATCTTTACCGAAAAGCTTTTTGAACTCTTCTGCTTTGTTTTTCGCCTCATCTATTTTCCCTTCTCTTATGAGACGGGGGATTATTCCGTTCAGACATCCAGAAAGCATTATGAGACCAGATCTATATTCAATCAGTGTTTTAAGGTCTATTCTTGGTTTTCTATAAAAACCTTCTATATTAGCGATTTTGAGTAATAGGCAAAGATTTCTGTAACCTTCTTCATTTTTAGCTATTAGGGTTGCATGGAAGTTTTTCTCATCTTGGTTTTTTTCTGTAAGAGTTCCAGGAGATATATATATTTCACAGCCTACCAGAGGTTTTATTCCGGCATCGCGGGCTTTGAAGAAAAATTCAACTGCTGAGAATATGTTTCCATGTTCTGTGATTGCTACAGCATCTATTTTACCTTCATATGCTCTTTGTATGAGCTGATCAACCGTCATCGCACCGTCAAGGATACTATAATGTGTATGAGTGTGAAAATGTCCAACCATATTCATATATACAAAAAGAATATATAAGAAAGAGTTAATTGGTGATTAATCTACCAAATTTCCATAGTAATATAAATCTTTTTGGTTTATGCCTTTGAGTAATCGGAAAATGAAAATTACCATCCGAACAGAAACCTCAAAAATCAGATTTACTCTTTTGTATCTTTTATAAACGCTTTTTCACCCAATAATTCCGATAACTTAAATGGTAGTGCTATCTTCTTTATCATAAAGGATAGATGGAACCCCATTTATATTTTTCTGTTCTTTACGGAAAAAAATTTGTTTCCAAAAAATTCTAATTTTGGATTGTTAGAAAAAGTTTTGTTAATTATGCTTTCGCTTATAATCTAAATTATGGGGATAACATATATTGAAGGGAGAGTAATTGGTCCGAAGGGTGAAGAACGAGTAAATTTTTTGATTGATAGTGGAGCAAAATATTCACTTTTGCCAGAAGATGTGTGGAAAAAGATAGGTCTTACTCCAAAGCGTGAGCATAATTTCATTTTAGCAGATGGTCGAACAATAAAAAGAAAAGTTTCCGAGTGTTATATTATCCTTCCGCAGGGAGAATCACATACTCCTGTAATTTTGGGTGAAGGAGATGATGCTGCTCTTTTAGGAGTCGTAACATTAGAAATTTTGGGACTTGTTTTCAATCCTTTCAATCGCACGCTTGAACCTATGCGCACGCTCCTTTTGTGAAGATAAAAATAAATAGCAGAAAAATTTTAAATTTTTAGTATTCAGTTTGGAAATGGAAGAAAAAAGTCAAAACAGAAAATACAAAATCAGGCTTTCTCCTGAGGAAATTGAATCTATAAAGAGGATCAATAAAAAAATATGAGTTCCCATAGTACTGAAAGACTTAAGAAATGAACTTGCACATGAATATATAGAGGAAAACTTGGTCAAAAAGTATAAAGAAGTAATTATGAGAGTCCCTCAACTTTTAGATATTGTCAACAAAGTAATAAAATATATAGAAGAGAAAAACTACTGTAAGGGCACCATTTAAAATTCTCATTTTTAATACTAAACTTGTAGATCAAGTTTAAATTTTTGATTATGCAGGAGAAGAAATTGGAGGAGATTATCAATGAACTACCAGAGGATTTGAGAAAAGAGCTTGAAGATTTTGCTCAATTTTTGTGGGAAAAGAAATTTATGAGAAGTCCCAAACAAAGGAAATTACGTTTAACTTGGGTAGGTGGTCTTAAAGAATATTGTGATAAATTCACTTCATTAGATTTGCAAAAGAAAGCGTTAGAATGGTGGGATGACAATAATGATAGGCTATTAGTGGTGATAGATTCTCGTCAATGAGAAACTGATTCATCTAATATTTACCAGTTCCAATTCTCTAAATTCCATAACCTTAGCAGCAAATTTTATGGCAGCTAATATATCTTCTTTTTTGAGATCAGGATATTCTTTCATAATTTTCTTATAATCATACCCTTCAGCTAAGAGATTTAAGATAAAATAAACGGGAATTCTTGTCCCACGAATTACCGATTTTCCTCTCATTATTTTGGGATCAATTACAATCCTTTTGTTCATAGTATTAAAGTTATAAAATACTTTTTTATTTCCTTTTTTCCAGCATCGGTTTTTGAAAAATTGAGGCGCATTAGAGAACATTTTAAAATTTACTTAAATGGAGGGAGCGAAAAACCTTGTCCTAAAAAAGGAGGTAAGGGTGAAAGATAAAGTTTTAACCATTGAGCTACCAGATGAATTTAAGGGAAAAGAGGTTGAAATAACAGTTAGAGTAAAACGAGAAATTGAAAAGGAAATACTTGCAGATCAAATTCAAGTTGATACAACAAAATGGAAATTCAGCAGAGAAGAATTATATGAAAGTTAAAGTTTTCTTAGACACAAATATTTTAATTTATGCATACTCTGGAACTGAACCTGATAAGAGAGATATAGCACTTACTATTTTAGAGGAGCATAGTATTGTCATTAGTATTCAGGTTCTGAATGAATTCATCTGGATAATGAATAGAAAATATGGAATTAGTTTTGAAAAATTACAAATTTTGTCAGATATATTTTGGCGGAAATTTGAGGTGGTATTATTGAGGAAATCTTCTGTTGATAAGGCTCTAAGTTTAGCTAATCAATATAAATATTCTTACTGGGATAGTTTGATAATAGCTTCGGCTTTAGAAAATAAATGTAAAATTCTTTATACAGAAGATATGCAAGATGGGCAGATAATTGAAGGAAAACTTAAAATAGAAAATCCTTTTAAACGAAAATTTTAAACGAAAAATCGGTTAGGGGGAAATATCACTGATGAGCGAGGTGAAACCAGAAGTTTTTGCAACTATAAA
>Ga0079995_1058029_pt1 | contig 10445 bp, 8 predicted proteins | sample FaiFalFF_MnMetaG_2_FD_69198 | JGI IMG/M metagenome (GOLD analysis project Ga0079995, IMG submission 69198) | Freshwater microbial communities from Yellowstone National Park, Wyoming, USA - Fairy Falls C (FF_Mn_C) (SPADES assembly) (version 4) | ecosystem: Environmental > Aquatic > Freshwater >... | reverse complement strand
CCAGTGGGGGAGGCGGAGGAGGTTCTACCACGCAGGTTTCGAGCTGATAGGCGTGAGGGACCCGATGGCCGACGCGGAGCAGGTCCTGATCTGCAGGGACTTCTTCGGTTCAGTGGGGATCGACGACTTCTGGGTTAAGCTGGGACACGTCGGCGTCCACAGGGCCGTCCTCTCGGCGTGCGGGATAGGCGAGGAGCTCCAGGACCGCATCCTCTCCCTCATCGACAGGGGGAGGAAGGAGGAGGCGCTGGAGGTCGTGAGGAGCAGCTCCACGGACAGGCAGGCGGCGGAGGCCTACGAATCCCTCGTCTCGGGGAGCGCGTCAGGGGAGATCGGAGCTGTGAGGGAGCTGCTCTCAGGAATAGAAGGGGTTGGGCCGCAGGTGGAGGAGCTGGAGGCCGTGCAAAGGGTCCTCGAGGCGCTGGTAGGTAAGGAGAGGATCCGTTACGACCCGGGCTTCGCGAGGGGCCTCAGCTACTACACGGGGACGATCTTCGAGGTCTATGGGCCGAGGGCCAGCGTCGCCCTTGCAGGCGGAGGGAGGTACGACGGACTGATCGGGCTCTTCAGCGGCAGGGACTTCCCAGGAGTCGGGGTGGCGATAGGGTTGACGAGGGTGATGCAGTACCTCCTCGACAGAACGGAATACAAGCCGAGGTTGAGGGCTCCGAGGGTAATGGTGAAGCCGCTGGGAAGGGCCGAATCGGAGGAGGCCCTGATGGTGGCCGACGCGATCAGGAGGAGGGGGATAGAGGCGGAGATGTCCTTCCCCGGAAGGTCGCTGGGAGACGAGCTGGGCCTGGCATCGGAGAGGGGGGTTAGGCTCGTGGTCATCATCGGAAGCCGCGAGAGGGAGAGGGGCGTCGTGACGATCAGGGACATGAGGGAGGGGAGGCAGGTGGAGGTCTCGAGGGAAGGGGTGGCGGAGGAGGTGGAGAGGCTGCTGGGACATGGTTGACCCCTGGCTCCTGCTGGAGGCGGCCGTCTTCCTCTCGGTCGTCAGCGTCGTCGTCTGGAGGACGAGGGTCCTCGATGCGGCCGGAGGCGCTGTGGCGGTCCTCCTCGGCGCTGTCGTCTACCTCACCATAGGCAGGGGAGGTGCTCTGCTGCTGGTGACGTTCCTCGCGGTCTCGGCGGCCTTCACGCGGGTCGGCTACGAGAGGAAGAGGTCGATCGGAGCGGCAGAGCTGAAGGGAGGGATGAGGGGGTGGAGGAACGTAGTCGGGAACGGAGGGGTCGCAGGGGTCGCAGCGGTCATGAGCGCCCTCGACGCACAGAACCACCACCTCTACCTCTTCGCCTTCATAGGGTCTGTGGCTGCGGTCTTCGCCGACACGATGGCAACCGAGGTGGGTCTCCTCAGCAGGGGCAAGGTCAGGAGGATCATCGGGTTCGGTGAGGCGAGGCCCGGAGAGCCGGGCGGCGTCACGGCGCTGGGCTACTTGGGCGTGCTGACTGCAGCTGCGATCTCCTACGCGGTCTCACTGCCCTTCCTGGCGAACCCAGAGAGCCCGGTCAAGTTGCTGGTGGCCGTCCTGCTGGCCTCCCTGATAGGAGCGACCGCCGACAGCGTAGCTGGACAGCTCCTCCAGGCCATGTACAGGTGTAGGGTTTGCGGGGCCCTCACGGAGCCCGGTCAAGTTGCTGGTGGCCGTCCTGCTGGCCTCCCTGATAGGAGCGACCGCCGACAGCGTAGCTGGACAGCTCCTCCAGGCCATGTACAGGTGTAGGGTTTGCGGGGCCCTCACGGAGCTGCCGAACCACTGCGACGAGCCTGCGGCCCTCATTAGGGGGATAAGGGGCTTCGACAACCAGGCGGTGAACATGGTCTGCGCGCTGACCGGTGCGGTCGTGGCGGCGGCCGTTTACACGTTCCTCGGTTGAGCTAACCTTTTTTCACCGTGCGGCCCTTCGGGCATGGGGTTGATCGAGGTCAGGGACCTCTGGAAGGACTTCGGCGAGGGCCCGGTCATCAGGGGCCTGACCTTCACGGTGGAGGCCGGAGAGGTCCACGGCCTTCTGGGGCCCAACGGCGCTGGTAAGACCACCACGGTGAAGTGCATCGTGGGGTTGCTGAGGGCCGACAGGGGAACGATAAGGGTCGGAGGGAGGGAGGTGCCGGAAGACAGGGGCTTCAGGGAGCTGATCGGGTATCTGCCGGAGAACCCTGCCCTTCCCGAGTACCTGACCGTGAAGGAGTTCCTTCTGCTGATCGCGAGGCTGAAGGGCCTGGAGCCGGAGGAGGCGAGGGAGAGGACCGAGGAGGTCGCGTCGCTCTTCGGCTTAGATGCGCACATGGACCGACTCATCCACGACCTCTCGAAGGGAACGAGGCAGAGGGTTGCGTTCGCGGCTGCGGTGATCAACTCGCCCAAGATACTGGTGCTCGACGAACCCTTCAACGGCCTCGATCCGGAGGCTCAGAGGGTGGCGAAGCTGCTGATGCGGGAGACGGCTAAGGCTGGCGGAGCGGTGCTGGTCAGCACGCACCTGCTCGACTCGGTCGAAAGACTCTGCGACAGGGCCACCATCATCAACTCTGGGGTGGCTGTGGCTTCGGGGACGATCGGCGAGATCGTCAGGAGGGCAGGGCTCGACGAGGGGGCGACGCTGGAGGAGGCCTTCATCAGCATCGTGAGGGGGTCGAGGTGGGGAAGGGACTGATCTGGATTCTCCTCGCGGCGAAGGTGAGGCAGTACTTCGGCCACGTCAGGAGGTCACCGAGGTCCGTCCTCTCGCTCCTCACGTTCTATCTTCTTTGGACCTTCGTGGTCGGAGCTCTCGCGCTCTTCCTCCGCTTCCTCGGCTCCCAGTCTCCAGCAGGGCAGTCGGGTGCCATCGAGACCCTCTCGGTCGTGACGGTGACGGCGATGCTCGCGTTGGGTGCGTTCCTCGGGACGAGGGGAGGGATAACGGCCTTCCCTTACGAGGTGGAGTTCGTCCTCACGACGCCCGTCAGGCCCCACGTCTTCCTCCTCTCGGACCTGCTGTTCCAGGCGATGTTGCTGGGCTTCTACTCGGTGCCCACCTCGCTGGTCGCCATAACGGTGCTGACCTACCCGAGGCACGCGCATTACCTTCCGGCCGCGGCGCTCTCCTACGTGACGGCGATCCTCATGGCCGCCATGACCTCTCACCTCCTCGGGATCTCGAGGTCGATCGTCGGCGAGAGGGCCTCGAAGGTCATCGGATGGTCGGCGATGGGGCTGATCTCGCTCCCCTTGGTCCTCCACGCGGCGGGCCTCGAGCTCCCCGAGTGGGCTGCATACCACCCGGTGCAGGCGCTGGCGCTCCTCCTCAGCGGCAACAGCTCCCTTCTCCCCGTGGTCGCTCTCTACCTTGCGGTCCTAGTGACCGCCTACGCGATTGCGTCGAGGGTCGACTTCCACGCCTCCGTCTCGCCGGTCCTCCTGACGGTCCTGATGGAGCCTCCGAGGAGGATGCCCCGCTACCTGAGGGTTCCAGGCCTCCTGACCGCTTCGCTGAGGGCGGTGGGCCGCGGAGGGATATGGTTGACGATGTACGCGCTCCACCTGACCCGGGTCGCCCGGGAGGGAAGCCTCTGGACCGGAGCGATGGTGCTGGCCTTCCTCACCTTGGTCAACTCGGCCATACCGAGGCTCACTGGCTTCGGCACCTTCCCGAGGCTTGCTGAGCTCTCGATGGTGGCTCTGTACACGCCCATGCTGCCGGCCCTCCTCGCGATCAACTGGAACGTCTCGGAGCGGAGGAACACTTGGTACGTCGCCGTCTCGGGCGATGCTCTGAGGGTTTACGTCTCCACGCTCCCGTTGTCCTACCTGACGGTGACGGCCGCCTTCGCGCTGATCCTGTACGGCCTCATCTCGATAGGTTCCAGCGAGATCCCTTTCCTTGCGATAGACTTGCTGCTCCTCTTTTCCATGGCCTCCTTCGGCTCCCTCCTCTCGGTAGCGGTCTCCGTCTCCTCAAGGGTCGCCACCTCGCCCCTCTCCCTCGGCTCCCTCCTTTACGTCCTCTTCCCGACGCTCGGCTCTATCCTGCTGGCCCTGCCTGTCATGGTGGTGAGGGTTGTGGGCCCTGCGGCCGATGCGCCCAACCCCGTCCTCTTCGCAGGGCTGGTCCTCTACGCGTTCTCTTCCTCCGCACTTCTCTGGAGGGCCATAACTGCCTCCGGTCCCAGATACCTGAGCGACTGCGACTAGCCTGCGGTCTCGGAAAGACAGACCTTTAACCTGACCATTCCTTTTCACCTCTTAAAACGTCCCAACAGCTCGTCGTAGCTGATAGTCTCCCCTGTAGCAGTTGCTACCTTTTCCCTCTCCAGCTTCAGGTTCTTCAGGATAGACTCCCTGTGCTGTAGAGCGAGGGGCTTCGTTGGCGCCATCATCAAAGCCCTGCAACTAGGGTACCTGTGGAAAAGCTCGGCTGCCGCAAGCTCGGCTACGACAGTCTTCCATAGTGCAGTCAGGAGGACCACGATCGTGCTGACCTTCTTCCCTTGTCCCCATCGCTTATGAACTCAATGTTATATCAGCTTTCATCGGCTGTCGTTCCTCCCTTTCGCGTAGCTCTCCATCAGATCGTCGAGGAGTGCGGCATTCGGGAATGTCGCGTTGATCTTGAGCCAGCCGAGGGATCTATGGTTCTCATGAATGACGAGGTCCTGAACCCTGGTCCTTCTGCATTCTTTTCAAGCTTGTTGCTTTCTATGTTCTCGTCGATCAAGAAGGGCACAAGTACGCTGTGCCGGACTTCACTTGATCATCTAATAAAGGAGTTTAAAGGAAGACAGATCGACGGGGTATTGTTGCTTCGCTGACGATCCCTCGCTCACGGACCTTGAGAGGGGAATCTACGCAGAAGTGATCTGGAAATTAGGACATCATAAGAACCTCCGGAACCGCAAACGTGAAGAAGTTTACTCATTCTTTAAGGCGAACCTGAGGAAGGCGGCTTCAAAAAGGACTGAATTGACTGATGTGCAGGAGAACAGGACCTCTACTATCCTAAATCTTGCTCCTTAGGGGCATCGAGGAATACATTCCTCTCTTTAGGTCCGCGATAAGATTTGTGAGGAGATAGGAACGCTGAGTCATGATTAAGACCTTTGCCTTCCTCTCCTCACCACCACCATATAAGTTGGCGTGATAAGAGAGGCGATGATAGCGATCGTGTACGGAGAGACTAAAAGGACAACCGTATGTTCTCCTGGCGGAACCGCGACCTTTTGCTCGGAAGCTCCTATGGGATGAGGACCGTCAACGACATTAGCGGTGACAGAAGCATGAGGATCGAGCCTATGCCGCCTAATATTTTGGCTTGTGAAGGCACCATCACGTCTTTGTCATCTGCACATCTCGTCTCGTTATTTCTAATCTCTGTAGTCTGCACATTCGGTCTGAGGGTCAGATGACAAGGGGACAAAAAGCTTTAGAAAGCAAGTGACCGACTAAAAGGTGTGAGCCGCATGGAGGAGGTAAAACCGAGGTACTGGTGGGTTGAAGAACTTGTTGATTCAGATGCAAAAGCGATGGGGACGTACTTAGCCTTACTCTATTTATTAGGACCGGACCGTCTTACGGACTACAGCAAAACCGGTAGACCTACTGGTGATTCCATTATGAATACAAAAGAATTGACGTCATGGCTCGCTTTTTACTTCGCCGGTAGGGGAAAAGATATTAGAGAAGCCTACGAAGCCGGCAAGGAGTTTGTTTACAGGCTTTTCAGGAACGAACCATCAAAGGCGCTCTATAGGCGCTATGAAAGGAATGATATCCTCAGGGAGATAGAACTCATATTTTATGATAAATTTTCAGAAGCCGTCAAAAAGTACTTGAAATTAGATAACATCCCGGAGGAGCTAAGGGGAATCGTCCGAGCAGTACTTGTCGATGTCCGATCTCAGCTCTATGAAAAAATATTCGTGACGCAAGTAGGGACCATTGCAATAAGTGATGCTATATTAAGGAAAAGCATAGAATCCCATCAGAGCCTTAAGGGAGAAGATGTGAACAAGCTTATTTTATATTTGGAAAAAAGCGGATTAATGCTCAAATACTTTGAAAGGGAGAGTAGATATTATGGGGATGCTTACGTCTTTCCTGCTCCATGTTTATCAGACGAGGTGGTAGAACTTTTCATACCTCTACCTCCTGAGCTTGAGCGCTTAAACGAGGAGCCCTCGGGAAAAATATTGGAAAAGATAATGACCTCCGTATTTAAGGGACTTGGCTTCACTGTTGAACCAAATTACAGACCACCAGCAAGAAAAGGAAGTCAAATTGAAGTCGATGTCTGGGCTTGGAAAATAATTGACAACATTAAGTTCTCGGTTTATGTCTCCTGCAAAAACTGGGACAAACGGATAGGCAGTCAAGTGATAAATGAAGAGACAGGCAGGGTCATGAATTTAAGTGACATACCACAGGTCAAGATTATAATAGCGAAAGAGGTGAATGATGACGCAAAAGAATTGGCTAAGGCCAATGGTTTTGTAGTTATCGAGCTTAAAGAGAAAGCAACAGCGAAAAACGCAAAAGAAATCTATAAACTCGTCTACAGAACCTTCAACAAGCTCTTCAGATCCTCATAACATCTCGTTCATAACTCCGCTAAAACTGATGGGGATGGTTTTAAGGATAGCAAAAGAAATAGAAATCTTAGAAAGAAGGTAGAGGAGGAGCTAGCCTCGCTATTGGCTAGACGGACTGAAAGTTAAGACTCCTTTGATATTAGAATGTCTGAACTGTGCTGCCGATTGGGCTGGTGGGGACTCTGGCAGGGAGAAGAACGCCTTGATCTGGAGGATCATAGCGATCAGGATCAGGACGAATCCGACCAAGACTATCGCCAACCACGCACCATAGTATTACCAGCGCCCCATAGATCTGAGAGTTTTCGTGTCGGTCTTGTCCGCTATTCCTTCATAGCCCTTCCTGAGGAACCTCGCCGCTATGATCAGTACGACCCACATTGCGATCAGTCCGGCGATGAGGGGACCGATGACGGCTAGGACGGCACTAGAGCCGAACATGCCCGGACCCTCGAACCCTCGAAGGGCGATCCGAGCGGGGCCATCATGAACGTCGAGAGGAGACCTCCGATTACGATAAAAGCGGAGATCGAGCTGCCAACTATCTGGAGGATTACAGCCATCAGTACGTTGTCGAAGATTTTTCCCATCCTTCACTGCTTCTGAGATCTGCTTGACCGCTAAGAGGACCATCACGAACCCCACTAACCCGAGGACGAATATGACCTAAAGCACGAAGAACTGCAGCACAGGGATCAAGTCTACACCGCCCATGGTTTTAGCCCGTGACTGAGACCAACCAGTTTTGCGCCTAGCATTCCCATAGCCGCTTCACCATCGCAGATCAGATTCCGCTCGCAAGGTTCCTTTTAAAGGTCTGACCAACTATCCTCTGATGTCTCATGAGACGGTAGATAGTCTGGCAGGGATTTGTATGCTAGGTGCTGATAGACGATTGCTGCCAAGAGAAGTGGGAATCCGATGAAGACGATCGATAGCAAAGCACCATAATAGTATAGACGGCCTACCTTCCTGAACATTTCCGTATTAGTCGTATCGGCTATCCGCTTGTAACCCTCGTTGAGGAAATACATAGAAGCGATTAATATAGACCACATTACGAGCAGCCACATAATGGTGAATAAGATGGAGAGTGGTATTATGTTGCCTATACCTAAGATTTCTTCAAGGAGCCATGAATATCCGGACTTACTAGCCTCAACCGTTAAATTTATACCTATAATAACATACACACTATAAACTGACATGGTAATGGTCGCAATTAAACCGTTAACGAAAATGTAACGATCGTTCACAACGTCGGAGATATGCTTGATTGGTCGTAGGTTCAACAATAGCCCTACCGAACCAATGATTAACGACCAATAGAACATGTTAGTAAGTATCGTAAGGATGAAATTCACATCAATCATCGTTATGGCTTGTGTCGCCAACCCCATAGCTTTAGTGATGTCTAATTGTTATTTCAATTTTCAGGTCATGACTATTTCTTTTAGTCGAGACTGAAAGGGAGTTCTTAAGTATGTTTCTCTGATCCTTCATGAGGTTTGGCGCACCTCAAGGACTACTATGCTATCCTCGGAGTCCCCAGAAATGCCATTCCCGAAGAGATAAAGGAGGCCTACAGACGGCTCACTAAGGAATATCATCCTGACAAGAACCAGTCTCCGGTGGCCGAGGAGAGGTTCAAGCTCATCGACAGGGCTTACCAGGTCCTTTCCGACCCTACTAAGAGGGCCGAATACTACGCCCTCTATGGCGTTATGGCCTTAAGGGCCTTTGCGCCCACAGCACTAGAGGCGCGCGAGCAACACGTTACTGGTTATGGACTTAAGTTCAGGATCCCAGAGGACCAGTTGAAGTACATCCTCGACACCATGTGCAGATGGATGGCCGCCCTATTTGTCCTGGCTTACGTCCTTACCCTTGCGTTCAGGGCCATGGGGTTCTCCTCGAGGCTTATGTCCGACCCGCTTCAGGCGTTTTCCAACGGACTCCATCTGATGTTCTCCCAGCCGTCCGCAATGGTCTTCGTAGAGGCGACCGTCTTCGCCGTTTTTCTCTTCCTGCTCTCCGCCCACGTAGCCGTCCAGCTCCCTCAATTCTTCGCGGGGTTGGGAATCTTCGTAGCCCTGCTTTCCGGGACCTTCTACGGCATAGTCAGGTTCTTCGGCCGTTGCATCGGGGCTCGAGTCCGCCCTTTCAGTAATCCCCTCTACGGGCAACCTTTTAGTGGATTTCATCGTCTCTGCCTTATTGCCCATAGTTAACCTGCTGTCCTTCCTGTTCAAGCACGCCGTCAGAACTGTGCGGGTCGCGATGCCCGCGATTCCCATCATGGCGCTGCTGACCTCCTCCCCACCCTGAAGGGCGAGGGTTCCCTCAGGGCGGATCACAGGTCTGCGGTTTACCGCCTTCATCCTCATCACATCACAGCTGGTGGGAATTACCCACCCTGCTCCGTTCGTCCAGCGGTAGACCGCGGGCTGGGCCTTCAGCCCATTACCCCTATCCCTCACCAGGGGTCGCCCTCTTCTCCTGGATCCCTGGGACTCGGGGATATGTAGGATATTCGCTGCACCGTTCAGGTCCGCATTCATGACCTTCCCTATGTGGGGACACATGAACAAACCGCGTTTAATACGCCCACCTTCGTGGGCCTCCCCACATAGGGAACAGGTCTTAGAAGTGTCTGCCTCATCGGTTTTGATCACCTTCACTCCTAGCTCCTCTCCGATTTCTTCAAAGCGCTTTATAATGTAGCGGTAATTCCAGAAGTTCGCAGTGAGTTTATTGCCGTGGTTTCTGGAGATCTCTTTAGGATATCCTACGACAACTTCTCCTACTCCCTTTTCCTTCAGTCCTTCCAATATTTTCCTCACCATGCTGTTCAGAGCGTTTTTCAGAAAACTCCTCCTCTTCTCGTAAAGTAGCTTGAGATGCCTGCTCCTCTTCTGTTCATGTCTGGCTAAAGTTTTCTGAACGACGGCAATTCGTCTGCTGTAATATTCGTATTGGGATAGGACAGACCCGCCCTTGAAGATGTACCAGCTTCCGTCCTCGACGTAGACGGTTGCCAAGTTCACAATTCCCAAATCCACGGAAGCCCTCAAGCTACCCTTCGGCTTTGCGTTGCTTTGGACCTCTACTGGAATATGGGCATACCAGCTCCTCCTAGCTTCGTTGTAAATTATCTCCAAACGACCTTGTTTGCCTCTCCACCTCAATTTCCCTTTAAACTTCAGAGCGAGCTTGAAGTCCTTTAGATAGATCGTCCTATTCTCCTCATCTACCTCGTACCTGTCGTTCCTGACGATTACCATTAGCTTGTAGTTCCCGTCTTTGTCCTTCCAGTAGCCTGGAGGTTTAGGTTTAAACCATTTAGGCAACTTCCCTTCCTTTTTCTCTTTAATTAGAGAGAAGAAGCTCCTCCAGTCTTCAGCGTTCTTCCTGGCTACTTGTTGAGCATTAACTTTTAACACCTGCTTATACTTCTCGTAAACCTTCTTTTCGCTTGCGGCAAAATCTACCCTTTCTCCGTTCTTGTACTGTTGCATTCTTAACCAGTTCACTTCGTTCCAGCATTTGGCAGTAACAATTCCTAGTTCCTTTAACAATCCATGAGTGCCCTTATCTACTATTAGTTTAACTACGTTAGTCCTTTTCAATCTCTTTCACCCATTGTGCTCCAATTATTGTTGAGCTGTATTCCACAATGCTTTAAACTATTCAGAAATTTAAAAATTTTACCACACCCTAGAAGGGGCGAGGCTTGTCGTTCTTTTGTCATGAGTTGGGTCAGGAATCCGTAGCCGAGGTCTGCCCGAGGAGCGACCAGAACTTGATCTGCTCCGGATTGGGGTTGGCAGGATATCCTATCACGACGTCGTATTGCCTCGAGAGGTGC